>Ga0256839_1006667_pt1 | contig 10020 bp, 9 predicted proteins | sample 354166metaG_FD_185968 | JGI IMG/M metagenome (GOLD analysis project Ga0256839, IMG submission 185968) | Hydrothermal vent microbial communities from Mid Atlantic Ridge, Atlantic Ocean - 354-166 | ecosystem: Environmental > Aquatic > Marine > Hydrothermal vents | place: Atlantic Ocean: Mid... | reverse complement strand
GGATTTGCCAAATGCAGGTATGTTGCTGATTTAGAAGGCGAAAAGCATATCAAAGAACTCAGTGATGATCCCTTTTTCCGCGGCCTTCTTCAAGTTGCCCTCGTTCTCAACAGCCAGTGAAAGATTGGCAAGTTGACTCGACAAAATGGTATTTTGTACGGTCACATCTTCACTTCGAGCAAGCCCAGCGATGACAAGGGTCTGGATTTCTTCATCCTTTTCGATCCGTTTGGTCGCCTGAAGCACAAGCGTCCCATTGGGTTTGACCTCAAGAACAGTCGCGGTGATGCGTGCGCTGAATCGGTCTTTGCGTTCGTAGTCGCCTTCGCCAGTAAACTCTCGGCGTCCTCTTGCATCGAGCAATGACTCATTGCTGAACCTTGGATTGGTTTGTAATCGAAGCTCGGCGAGTTTGAGCAAGTCAACCATGGCGTTGAGTTCAATACGATTTCGAGCTTCTTTTTCTGTTTCAAGGGATTGCGAACTGGTCTGGGATGAAACCTCGTCAATGATGATCGTGATGATGTCGTGTTCTTGATAGGTACGAATTTCGGGTTCGGGAATAAAGGTAAGCGACACATCTTCAAGATAAATCACAGGGGCACTCGAAGCGTTCGGGGTTGTATGCGTATCCTCAGCCGTCAGGTACAAACTCTGGGCCCTTGCCGAGTGTGATGCAAAGATCACAAGGAGAACGGTCATGATGGTGAGAAAATAAGATTTCATATCAATCTCCAATGGGTGGCGTATCACGAATAATCAGGGCCTTGCCCTTGTCGATGGCTCGTGCGGTGAATGTGTTCTGGCGGTTCATGGATTCAATCTCAACAATCTCGCCTTGCCGAGCATTGCCCTTGGCACGCCCGCGCACCGTCACAACAACCGAACCAGCAATAGACTTGGCCGAAACAATGTCGCCCCGACGAATAACCAATGGAAGCTCAATATGCTGGATTTTGAGAAGTTGACCGGGGTTGATGGTCGTCGAAATCGCCATACCAATGGCTTGTTCAGGATTGGCAGCGTGTTCATCGGGGAGCACCCATCGCCGTTCGGTCATGAAGTGTGATTCATCGAGAATCGTACCCCGATTGATCCGAACCCGAGCAACAAGCAAAGGCCGAAAAATCTCAACATCAAAAATCAATGCCCGCTCATCAATGATCTCATAACCATCGTAAATAACCACCCGAACCGACACACGCCCACGCTTGGAAATCTCCCGAATTTCAATCAGCCGACCCTCTGACGAAATAGAGAGAAAACTCTCGTCAGAATCGCGGAATGTCATTTTGAGCAAGTCGTCACCTACCTGATACCGATCACGAATCCAACGCTCGATGTGCCCACGAACCGTCGGCCCTTGAGGTTGCTCCTCGGCTTGCTCGGATTCTTTGGTCGCAGAAGGTGAAGTCGTTGGAACAGCAATGTGATTGGTTCGACGAAGATGGACGCTGTTGCCATGAATAATGACCGACCCAGCATGGAAGCCGGGCTCTTGTTCGATCAGATTCCGAAGATCATTGGCATTGAGGTGCTGCCAGAGTCCATCTTGGCCTTTGATAAGCGGGTCAATGATGAGTTGACCCAGTTCCTTGGCCTGGTCGCCTTGGATGGTCCCGATGTGTGCCAGGGTGATGGGCTCGTTGTTGTTGATGCGGACGGTGGATTTGAGGGTAATGGTAGAAACATCCCCCTGAGCCCACGAAGCCAACACCATCACCACAAGGGCCATCAGTATTGTTGTCCGTGTGTAGTTGAGTGTGCGAGTCATGGATTGCTACCTAATGGATTGCTACCTAAGAGTTATCGTCTGAGTTGTGCAATCGAGCGGAGCGTCTCGTCGGCCGCCTGGATCGACTGAGAGTTCATTTCAAAGGCCCGCTGTGTACGGATCAGTTCAATCAGTTCTATTGCCGGATCAACATTGGATCCCTCAAGCATTCCCCCACGGATCGTGCCAAAGTTCAGCGTCCCCGGATTGTTCGTAATCGGAGTCCCCGAAGCGGCCGATTCAACCCAAAGATTGGTGCCCACTTGTGACAAACCAGTTGGATTGATAAAGATCGCCAATTGCACCTGACCAGCAAGTTGAGGGACGGCCTGACCCGGAATACTCTCCCAGATCTGCCCCGTCGCATCAACCGAAAAATCATCCGCATCCGCCGAGATCGTAATGCTGGGCTGGAGTCGCCGACCATCAGAGTTGGCAAGGACAACCTCATTGACAGAGTTGAGAACAAAGTTTCCCGCTCGTGTATAGGCAATCCCATTTTGTCCCAAATCATTTTCAACCTGAACCTGAAAGAACCCGCGCCCTTCAATATACATATCCAAAGGCCCGTTCCCAGGAATCGGAGGCCCCTGAGAAAAATCCTGCTGAGTCCCCGCCGCTCGAACACCAAGCCCGACATACAGACCCGTCGGCCGTTGATCACCATTGGCGTTCTCGACACCGGGCTGGGCCCGTTCGATGTAGAGCAGGTCTTCAAAGTTCACTCGCGAGGCCTTAAAACCCTCGGTATTGACATTGGCAAGGTTGTTGGCGGTGACATCGAGCCGGGTGTTGAGTGCCCGGAGTCCAGACGCCGCTGATTGCATCGCGATAATGGCCATAGTAAAAAATCTCCTATACTCAATCAATCGCCTTAGGCGATGCGTCCAAAGGTGTTGATGGCTTTGTCCATCATCCGGTTCTGCATGTCGATCATCCCGATATTCCCCTGTGCCGATCGGGCAGCACTCTGAATCTTCATGATCGCGTCGATTTCGTTGACCCCTGAGCCCTCAAAGGCAAATTGTTGAATTGATCCACGCCCATCGACGAGTTTGAGTGGTGTGCCAAACTTGGAGACAAAGAGCCCCTCACCATGCTTGGTCAAAATACTGCGATCAGCCACATCGGCCATTGCCAACTGTCCGATCGCCACATCGCTCTGGGTCAAAAGCCCGTCGCTGTGGATGACCAATGGGCCCTGATCGGGGTCGATCTGAATGGGATTGTTGCTGGGGTCGAGGATGGGTTTTCCTGAGGAGCTTTGAACGAGGGTGCCATTGCTGTTGAGTGTCAGACGACCGTCGCGGGTCAGGGCTTGGCCGCCGTTGAATCCGATGACGAAGAAGCCGTCGCCGTCGATGGCGACATCCATGGGGGAGGAGGTAATTTCGAGGGCGCCTTGCGCAAAATTGATGCGGGTGGGCGCACTAAGTACCCCTGCTCCGAGTCGTTCGAGCATGTCGTTGCTTGAGAGGTTGAAAACCCCATCTTCCTGACGGACGGCCTGGCGAAACTGAGTGCCTGCAAAGATCGGCTTAAACCCTGCGGTACCAAGGTTTGCGAGGTTTCCAGTCAGTGCGTCCTGTTTGTGCATTGAGGCAAGGGCCCCCGATGCTGAGATTTGAATGCCGTAGTTCATGCCGTGGCCTCTGTCGGCATACCCGTGTTCCTCCATGAACACCAGATATCCGCAAGATGTCTACCACAAACGGCGTGCCAGACTTTTTAGAACGGGGGGGTCTATGGAGGGCATCGGGCAATGGGGAAGAGGAGTAAACCCCCTTGCACTTTCCCCCCAATATGTGACACCGCCCCCAGATATCCGAGGGCAGGTCAAAATCAAAGCTCATTTTCAGTTCACTGCTTTATGGGCACTCTACACCGAACGCTTGGAGGAATGCGCTCACATCCAAGAAGTTGAACTGGCCATCACCAGTAAAGTCAGCGATTGAATCTTGGTTTCCAAACGCGGCAAGGAATGCGCTGACATCAAGAAAATTCAGTTCAAAGTCCCCAGTCAAATCTGCCGAGCAAGTGACATCAAACACATACGCCGAGCCGGAACTCGAACCCTGATCGTCACTATGAGGTGCCCCAGCCACCACGACACCGTTGTCAATGCCAATGGAAAAACCAAGTTCGTCACCAATTTCCTCATCGCTGGCCGAGAATCTGGCAATCTGCACGCCTGTTGCAGCACTGAAAAGATACGCAGTGCCAAAATTAGCACTCATAAAATCATCCTCGCCAACAGCCCCAACAGCCACGATGCCGTTGTCAATTCCGACTGAAGTACCGAACTCATCTCTGAATGTCGCATCACTGGCGTTGAGTTTGGCAGACTGCGTGCCTGTTATTGCATCAAAGATATATGCAGAGCCGGTATCAGGTCCGAACTCTCTTGTGCTGGGTGCTCCAACAACCGCGATGCCATCGTCAATTGCAACTGACACACCGAACCGATGACCTGTTTCTCCATCGCTGGAAAGTAGCTTGGAAATTTGCATGCCTGTTGCGGCATTGAAAGTATATGCAGATCCAGAACCAGATCCTTGGTCACCACCGCCTGGGGCGCCAATAACCAGGGTGTCTCCGTCGATGTCGACTGAAAAACCAAACAAATCAAAACCTTCTCCATCGTTGGGGGCCAGTTTGGAAATTTGCACACCCGTTGCGGCATCGAATAGATACACAGAACCGGAAGCAAAGCCAAAGACATTGTCACCAACGGCCGAAACAGCCACAATACCGCCGTCAATCGCAACTGACCAGCCGAAGTTGACGCCAGCCATTGCATCGCTGGCGGTCAATTTGGCCAGTTGCATACCCGTCGTGGCATCAAATAGATACGCAGAACCGGATCCAGAGCCATGATCGTCATCCAAGTATGCGCCAACCACCACAATGCCATCGGCCATATCAACTGAAAAACCAAACTCATCACGATCTGCCCCATCAACGGCAGTCAGTTTGAGAAGTTCCGTGCCCGCCGCAGCATCGTAAAGATACGCAGAGCCGGAATTGAAACCTTGATCGTCGTCTAGAGGCGACCCGACGACCACGACACCATTGTTCATCGCAACCGACCAGCCAAAAAGATCCGGGCTTGCCGCATCACTTGCCGTCAGTTTGAGGTCCTCAGTAAAATCCTGAGCATGGACCTGGGCAATTGAAGAAATCCCAACCAGTATTCCTATTCCTACAGTCAATGTTTTTGACATGATTCAGTCCTCCAACTTATTTTGTAGATTCTTATTCGCCGATTTTTTCTGCACACGAACACACAGCATAGAGCAATTTGGGCACTTAAACAATCAAAAATATAATCTTTTGGCATACTAAACTTCTAGTTTAGAAAGTGGACAAAGTGTCTTCTTGCCGTCTTCCTGTTGGCGGGTTTGAAAAAAGGCGTCGGGCAATCACACAAATTCATGATGCAGATTGGACATCGTTTCCTTGGCCAAGTTTGCTCTTGGAACTTTCACAACTTTGGGCGGCGATAAAAACACACAGCGATACCGTTGAAGGCCCCGGTCATTTGGAGAAAAAAAGAAGGAAGGGAGGGTCTGGGCTGTGTCTGATGGCTCGGTTCTTGGTGGCCCGGCTCGCCGAGCCGGGTCCTCTTTTTATGCAAATGAACTGAAAACAAAGACCCGGTTCGGCGAACCGGGTCACCACAGATCGACATTTTGGAGCCATTAGACACGGCCTAGTGCAACTGCTCAATCGTCTCGCTCATGTGTTCCCGGCCAGTTGAACCAACATTCTCCCGTCCAGTCCCAGGAAACTGCTTGATGTGATCCTGCTTGAGCTTCCGCCCAGACCCTTTGGCACTCGGCGAACTCTCCGGAATCGCAAACAACCCATTATCCAGCGTACTTGAGTGCGCAAGAGCCGCCGCAGCCGCCGTCAGCATCGTGTCGTCGGCATTCTCATGCAACCCACGAAACGCATCATGAATCGCAAGCTCGGCAAGATCAAAGAAGTGAATCGCACTCGCCTTGTTCCGCTCAAACTCAGTCCCCGATTCATTGTTTCGAATATCCATATCCAAGCGTGACAAAGTACACGCCCACCCATGCAAATACATCGCCGCATCGGCAAGCCGTGCCTGTGTCACCTGCGCCGTCACAATCGCCGCATCCTTTTTCTTGGAAATCACTTTGAACTGATAAGTCAACTCCGAAATCAACCGGCACATCCGAGCCCCATACGGACTCAACGAAGGATGCAGCTTCGTCATGCTCGGCGCTTTATTCCGAATCCCAAGAAACACTTCTCGCCCAAGCGGAAGCGCGGCCTTAATCATCGTCGGCGTAAACTTCTTATTGTCCGCCATATCCTTAATCCCAAGCATCTTCTCCGCCAACTGCTTGCCGCCATAGGCAAAGATAAACGACTGCATCACCTCATTGGCCCCCTCCACAATCGTATTGATCCGAGAATCACGGAAGATTCGCTCCAACTCATTCTCGGCCATCGTCCCCTCACCACCCATAATCTGCAACGCATGATCAACCGTCCGCCACCCCATCTCCGAACAGAATACTTTGCAAGTCGCCGTTTCCAGCATGATGTCTGCGTCATGACGATCAAGCATCCCCGTGGTCATGTACAGCATCGAATCCATCGCATAGCACAGCGCCGACATTTTGGCAATTTTCTGCTGCACAAGCTCAAAGTCCGCAATCGGCCTCCCAAACTGATACCGCGTCTGCGACCACTTGATCGCCTGATCCATCGCCGTCTTGGCCCCCCCAAGCATCCCCGCAGAAAGCGTGCACCGTCCATAGTTGAGACAAGTCAACGCAAGCCCAAGCCCCTTGCCCTCCTTGTGCAACAAGTTCTTCTTGGGCACCTTCACATCCGTAAAACGAATCCGCGCCTGCCAAGTCCCCCGAATACACATCTTCGAACGGTTCTTCGAGAAAATATCCACCCCCTCCATATCAGGCGTACAGATCACCGCCGTCACCCGCTCCTTCCCACCAACCATGTGCTTGCCCATCACCGTGAACAATCCCGCAATCGCCCCCGATGTCGCCCACTTCTTCTCCCCATTGACAATATAAAATTCCCCACACTCAGATTCCGTTATCACCGTCTCTTGCCCACCCGCATCACACCCCACCTGGGGCTCAGACAAACAAAAAGCACTTAGCCACTCACGGGCCAGCTTCGGCAAATATTCCTTCTTCTGCTCATCAGTTCCATACAACATCAGCGCCTTGCACCCAATCGACTGATGCGCCGATACCAAAACCGCCGTTGATCCACACCGCGACCCAAGCGTCTCAAGCACTCGGTTGTACGAGGTAATACCCATCCCCAACCCGCCAAACTCCTTGGGAATCGTCATCCCAAGGACACCCAGATCAAACAACTTTTTGAGCACCCACTCCGGAATGTACTCTTCCTGATCGATCTCCACCGCAGGGTGCTCATCTTTCAAATAGGTCTTGAGCTTGGCAACCAACTCATCGCACTCCCGCCGTTCAGTCTCCGAAACCTTGTCCATCTCCGGATACGGAAACAACAACTCCTCCCGCAAGTTCCCCCAAAAAAAGTTCTTCACCACCCCCATCTCCGATGGCTCAGGCCCAAGCAAAGTCTCCGCATCGGCAATCATCTTCCGATCCCGTTCCGAGACACCCTTCATTTCCTTCAGGTCCGCATTCTGAATCTTCGCCATCGTACATACTCCTTAAAATTCTCGATGAACAGCTTTCATATTCATCGGGTGATTGTCATCTCTTATTTCTTGCCTTTATCAAAGAACGCGTTGATCGCATCCTGTGCGGGCTGTGTATGCCGCAACTTCACCAAATGATCCCGCTCTCGCGCAATCGCCGCCCCCCATCCATCCGCAATCCCAACCCCAACCGCATCACACACCGCTTCAATATGAAGCTCAGTATGCTCCTCAGTCCCAAGTTCCCCCCTCGCCTCAACCAACGCCCCCTGCATCGCCCCAGCATTCGATTCATCAATACACCGCAAAGGCGTCCCATTCCGCACCGGCCTCTCCTGAGCCCCAACCCAAGCCCGTGCCGCCGGCACCAACTCATTCATCGACGAAACCGTCACATCAAACAACCCCATCTCATCAGCAACATCCGACTTCATCGCCCGCCCATTGGCCGTCATCACAATCGCCTCTTTCGCATCAATCCGCGCAGGAAGCAAGTTCGTCCCACCCCACCCAGGACAAATCTTCAACCCCGCCTCAGGCAATCCCACCAAATACGCCTTGGCATCAGGATCAACCAGCCCAACCAATCCATCACAATGCATGGCCAATTCCAAACCACCCCCCAGCACCGTCGAATGAATCGCCGCAGCGGTGGGGCATGGCAAGTCCGAAATCTTCTGAAAAACACGAGCCCCAAACTCAAGGTATTTGTGCAATTCCCCATCATCCATCGCCATAATCGCCTTCAAGTCCGCCCCCGCCACAAACGCCCTCGGCCCAGAAGAAGCAAGCACAAACCCACCCAAGTTCCCAGGCAAAGTATCCAGCGTCGCATCAAGCCGAGTCAAAAGCGATTCATCGATCACCACAACAGCCCGTCCCGGTTGATCCAAAGTCAACACCGCAATCTCGGCACCATCACCACTCGTGCTCAGCTCCACCGGCAACAAATCTTCAACCACAGGAATGTCTCACTCTTGCGGAGGAGAGATCGTCAATTTTCCAACGACCACCGCACGGATCCGCAGCTCCATCGGTCATAGATCATACGCAACACCCCACCCAATTGACACCCACAACCACCCACTATGACACCAAAATCCCCCCCTAAACCCGCCCAAACCACGATTCCTCAGCCCTCCTTCCCTCCTCCTGCCCTATCCACGGCACCCCGCTAGAAAGGGCACAGATGTTGCAGAAGGAAAGACTAGAAAAAGGAGAAAGAAATTCTGAGGAAAGGAGTCATGTTGGAAACAAGCTGGGTCGATGTGGGAGCCATGTCTATACAACCCACCAGCGTAAGTTCACCCGCCCCGCTCTCCTCGCATCTGTCCAAGAGCATCACCCAAGACAAAGCGTCCGCTGCAACAGCGAAACAGACGCCTAATGTCCAAAAAATGAGCGACCACACCTCCACTTCATTGACCCAACAGGCGGCCGATTTCTCGGCAGGATCCGAAGGTGCCAGTGGCCATATTGATGGATACGCCTAGGTCGTACCTGACGACTCTTTTCGGTGGCCCGGCTCGCCGAGCCGGGTCTTCGGTTTCAATCAAATTGTCGATGCCCTCCTTCGCCCGTCTTCGGCCAAGGAGGTCTTTGTGAGCTCAACACGCCCCGACTCACCGTCTTCGGCGCGTCGGGTCTTGATCTGGGAATCATGCTTTGACCGTCTTCGGCAGAGTATGGCTTTTTTTCTCCTTTCCTCTCCTCCTATCTCCCTCATCTTCATGCGTAATCCTCCGTCAGAACGGGGGAGGAGAAAAAAACACGACTACGCCAAAGCGGCGAGTGGTGGCGCTCGCGTGGTCATAGGATTGGGCTATGGGTGATCGGCGGATGACAAAGCGGTATTTGGATATGGCGGCTCGGGCGGGGTTGCGGGGGTTGGGAGATGTTGAGCCGAATCCGATGGTGGGGGCGGTGATTGTGAAGAAAGGAAAGGGGGGAGAAGAACAGGTCATTGGGATTGGGCATCATCGGCGGTTTGGAGGGCTTCATGCAGAGCGAGAAGCACTTAGGAATGCGCGGGAGAATGGGTTTGATGTGAAGGGGTCGGCGGTGTATTGCACGCTGGAGCCGTGTTGTCATGTGGGGAAGCAGCCGGCGTGTTGTGAGGCGTTGATTGAGGCGGGGGTTGCGGGGGTGGTGTATGCGAGGCGTGATCCGGCGGAGGTGAGCCGGGGGGGGCATGAGATTTTAGTTGAGGCGGGGATTCGGGTGCGATGTGATGATTGCTCGGAGTTGGCGTGTTCGATTTCGGATTCGTTTATTTATGGGGTCAAGACTGGGTTGCCTTGGGTGGTGGCCAAGTGGGCGCAGACGATTGATGGGAAGATTGCGACTTTGGCTGGGGAGAGTCAGTGGATATCGAATGAGCGGTCGCGGGCGGCGGTGCATCGGATGCGGGCTCGGGTGGATGCGATTGGGGTTGGAATGGGGACGGTGCTTGCCGATGATCCGATGTTGACGGCGCGGGGGGTGCGGCGGGTTCGGCGGACGGCTACGCGGGTGGTGTTTGATACGCAGGGGCGGTTGCTGGGGGAGTCGA
>Ga0256839_1006666_pt1 | contig 10021 bp, 6 predicted proteins | sample 354166metaG_FD_185968 | JGI IMG/M metagenome (GOLD analysis project Ga0256839, IMG submission 185968) | Hydrothermal vent microbial communities from Mid Atlantic Ridge, Atlantic Ocean - 354-166 | ecosystem: Environmental > Aquatic > Marine > Hydrothermal vents | place: Atlantic Ocean: Mid... | reverse complement strand
AGGGTCGCGCACGGTTACGGCAACATTGATGGCGGCTGTGGCAGCTCTGCCGCAAGGCGCCGTGGTTTTGCCGGGGTATGATTATACCACGCCACAAGACCTGTGGCCGCAATTGGGTGAAGAACACCCGCAATTTGGGTTTGCCGAGCTGTCAGCGCGCATTGGGTTTGACCCCGCCAACATGCCCAAATGGCATGATATGGCTGTGCAAAACCCCGCCCGTAATGCGTTGCTATCATTGGCGCTTCGCCCTGCGCCCGTAACGCCGCATTGGCTGGTGGAAGCCCCGAAAATGGCGGCGGGTATGCCTAAGGCGATGGCCAAAGTCAGCCTTCTAAACGCCCCTGATGCGCGCTCTGAGGCGATGGCGATTGCCCTGCGCTTGCGCGAGGCCCTTGAGCTTGGGCAAAAAGCGGCTCTTGTGACACCTGACCGCAACCTAACCCGGCGCGTAAGCGCGGAGCTGACCCGCTGGGGGATCGCCGCGGATGATAGCGCGGGCCACCCGGGTAAGCTCACAGCACCGGGGGTGTTTTTGCGCATGGTTGCGGCATCTTTGGGCCAGCCCCTTGCGCCCGTTAACCTGATGGAAATGCTAAAACATCCGCTTTGTGGCGAGGATCGTGGCGCGCATTTGGCATTGGCGCGGCGGTTTGAATCAGAGGCTTTGCGCGGTGGGCCAATAGAGCTTGATCTGGCTGCATTTGCGGATTGGGCTGCAAAAACGGAAGGGGCGGAGGCATGGCTTGCAAAGCTGAAAACCGTGCTGGCACCTGTTGAAAACCCCGCGCCGCGCTTGCTGAAAAGTTGGGCAGAATTACACCGCCAAACCGCTGAAGCCCTGGCAGGAGACGGGCTTTGGGAAAAGGAAGCCGGGCGCGAGGTTAGGAAGGTATTTGAGACCTTGGCTTTGGCAGACGGCCATGAAGCACGTTATAACGCGGCGCAGTATCGCGCCCTTTTCAGCACCGTTTTGGAGCGCATCGAGGTGCGCGACGACCCGCTGCAAGCCCACCCTGACATTGCCATTTGGGGCACATTGGAGGCCCGTGTGCAAAGTGTTGATCTGGTGATCGTCGCGGGGCTGAATGAGGGCATTTGGCCCAAGCTCTCGAACCACGACCCATGGTTAAACCGCGATATGCGCAGGCAGGTGGGGTTAATGTTGCCAGAGCGAAAAATTGGCCTGTCTGCGCATGATTTCCAGCAGGCGCTGGGGGCGGGCGAGGTGCTAATTTCGCGCTCGGTGCGCGAGGGCGAGGCCCCAAGCGTGGCCTCCCGCTGGGTGATGCGACTGCAAAATCTGCTTGGCGGCATGGAGGGCGGCAAAGAGGTGCTGACAGGCATGGCAGCCCGTGGCGACCGCCTGTTGGCGCTGGCGGCTTTGCTTGACCGCCCGAAAGGCGCGCCGAAACCGGCCAAGCGCCCGTGCCCTGCACCACCGCTTTCCGCCCGCCCGCGCAAGCTTTCTGTTACCCGAATCGAGACTTTGATTCGCGATCCTTACGCGATTTATGCCAGCCACGTGCTGCGGCTTTACCCGCTGGACCCGTTGGTGCCGGAACCGGACTATTTGATGCGCGGCAATGTGGTGCATGAAACGCTGGAGCGCTTTGTGGCGGCCAGTATGGACGGGCTACCAGATGACCCCGAGCAGCTATATGATACTTGTATGCAAGCCGCGCTGGAGGCCGTGCCGTGGCCCGCGCATCGCGCAAAATGGCGGCATCATTTAAGGCAGGCCAAGGGGTTTTTTCTTGAAAGCGAAGCTGCACGGCGGGCCGTGGGCCAGCCTTTTGGGCTGGAAATTACGGGGGCGCGAGAAATTCAGGGGCAGGCCTTTAATGTGGTGCTTACGGGCAAAGCTGACCGGATAGATATTGGAGCGGGAGGCACGGCAATGATCTATGATTATAAGGCGGGGAACCCTGACTCTGTTAATAAAATTAAGGCGTTTAACGTGCAACTGCCACTGGAAGGCGCGATTGCCGAGGCGCAGGGCTTTAACGGGCTAAACGCGCGGCATGTGGGTGCTTTGGAGTTGGTATATCTGGGCACAAAACCTAGCATTGTTCGTTTTGAGGGCGATGACCCTGTGATGGATGATGTTTGGCAGCGGGTGGTTGGGTTTCTGAATGAATACCAAGTGCCTGAAAAGGGCTATGTGGCGCGGCTCCGGCCTGAGCTTATCAGCCATAATAGCGATTATGACCACCTTGCGCGGCGGGGTGAATGGGCCGATGATGAAGCGCCCGTACTGGAGATATTGCCATGAGCGAAGCGCGCATGGCAGAGGCCACCAAGGCCCAAATCGCAGCGGCATGGCCAGCGCGCTCGGCATGGGTTTCAGCCAATGCCGGCTCTGGCAAAACCCGCGTGCTGACCAATCGCGTGGCGCGCCTGCTGCTTGGTGGCACCGCGCCGGGGCGTATCTTGTGCCTGACCTTCACCAAAGCCGCCGCTGCTGAAATGCAAAACCGCCTGTTTAAGCAGCTTGGCACATGGGCGATGATGCCGGATGCGCCATTGCGCAAGGCGCTGGCCGCGCTTGGCGAGGCGGATTTGCCAGAAACACAGCTCCTGCATGCCCGCTCGCTTTTTGCCCGCGCCCTTGAAACCCCGGGTGGGCTGAAAATTCAGACAATCCATGCCTTTTGCGAGAGCCTGCTGCACCGCTTTCCTCTAGAAGCACAGGTGTCGCCAGATTTCGAGCTACTGGACGAGCGCGCGGCGGCGGCTTTGCGCGCCGAGGTGCTGGACGAAATGGCGCTGGCATTGCCGGAGGATTTTGCCGAATTCATAGAAAAGGCCGGAGACCCTGAGAGTTTTTTGCATGATATACTGAAGCATCAAGAGCTTTTTGAGCATGCGTTTTTTGAGGATGCCGCCGCCGAGGCCATAGGAGCTGAGCCAGCAATAACCGAAGAAATGGTGCTAGCGCGGGTGCTTGAGGGTGTTTCAGACGAAGAGATTAGCGCTTTGGTAAGCGCAATGATGCGCAATGAAAAGGGCCATGACCCAAAGGCGGCAAAAGCCTTGGTCGAGCATAAAAACGCCCCTGTTTCCTCTGCCCTCGCCATGCTGGAGGCCGTGTTTTTAACCAAAGGCAACCGGCGCAAAACCAAGAGCTTTCCCAACCGCAAAACCAAAGACGCCTTTGCGGGGGCGTTTGATCTGGTCAGCCAGTTTATAGAGCGGGTTTATGCCGCTCGCCAATCTCGCCTTGCGCTGGTGGCGCTGGAAAAGGCCCGGGTGCTGCACGTATTTGCCAGCGGGTTTTTGGCGCGCTACCACAGCCATAAATCGGCCCGTGCCGTGCTGGAATTCGAGGACCTGATACGCAAAGCCAATGCCCTGTTGCGGCAATCTGAAATGGCGCAATGGGTGCTTTACCGGCTTGATGGCGGGATAGACCACATTTTGGTCGATGAGGCACAGGATACCAGCCCGCTGCAATGGGATATTGTAAAAGCGCTGGCTGAAGAGATTTATTCAGCAGAGGGCGAGGTGCCTCGCACGGTGTTTGTGGTAGGCGATGAAAAGCAATCTATTTTCTCGTTCCAAGGCGCGGACCCGCATGAATTTGCTGATGTTAAAGCGCTGTTGCATGGGCGGCTAGAAGCCGTGGGAACACCCATGTTTGAAGGTGCGCTGCAATGCTCATTTCGCTCCGCCCCGCCGATTTTAAGCCTTGTGGACCAAGTGTTTAGCGGTGAATCGCGTGGCGGCGTGGCCGGAGAGATTAACCATATAGCAGTGGATGACGGCTTGCCCGGGCGGGTGGAGCTGTGGCCGTTTTATGAACAGGAACCCAGTGAAGAGATGCTGCCATGGGACGCGCCCGTAGATGCCCTGCCACCCAGCGACCCTGTGCTGTTGTTGGCCGAAGATGTGGCGGCGAGGGTGGCCCAGATTATCAAAACCAACGTGGTATTGCCGGGAAAAGACCGCCCCGTGCAGGCGGGGGATTTTCTGATATTGGTGCAAGCTCGGGGCGAACTTTTTAAGGCTCTTTTGAAGGCATTAAAAGCCGCAGGAGTGCCTGTGGCGGGGGCAGACCGGCTGAAAGTGGCAGAGGAATTGGCGGTGAAAGACCTGCTTGCTCTGCTGCAATTCGCCGCCAACCCTCGGGATGATTTGGCGCTGGCCTGCGCCCTGCGCTCGCCGCTTTGCGGAGTGTCAGAGGCCGAACTTTTCCGCCTCGCTCATGGCCGCGAGGGCAGCCTTTGGCGCGCCGTGAGACCTGATGAAATGCTGTCAGATATCCTTGATCGTGTTGATTACGAGCGGCCATTTGAGCTGTTGCAGCGAATACTCATCCACCATAAGGGCCGCGAAAAGCTGCTGGCGCGGCTGGGACCGGAAGCGGAGGAAGGCGTAGACGAATTGCTGCGGCAAGCGCTGGAATATGAGCGCAGCGAAGCCCCGAGCCTGACGGGTTTTTTGAACTGGGTGAAGGCGGATGACCTGACCGTTAAACGGCAGTTTAACACGGAAGATAACCTCCTGAGAATTATGACCGTTCATGGGGCCAAAGGGCTGGAAGCGCCAATAGTGATTCTGCCGCAAACGGTAAAAAAGGCCAATAATCAGGGTGCAGCAGTGCTGGCTTTGGAAAGTGGCTTGGCAGCCTGCGGCGCGGCGGTCGCCGAATTGCCCGAAACGCTGGCAGAGGCCCGAAACGCTCAGCAGGCTTTGCAATCTGAAGAGAAAATGCGGCTGCTATATGTGGCGCTTACGCGCGCGGAAAGTTGGCTGATTATCGCTGGGTCTGGCGACCGCAAAAAGGTGCGTGAAAACTGGTATGATGTGGTGGAGTCCGCCCTGGGCGTGCTTGGCGCTAACCAAGAGGATAGCGGGCGGCTGGTGCTGGAAAACAACTGGACACTTGACACAGGACGACAGGACACAAGCCGAAAAAAGGAGTTAGAGCCGCCAAATTGGGCAACCGAAAGAGCGCCTAAAAGCCTTAAGCCGCCCCGCGCTGTGTCCCCCTCTGAACTGGGGGGTGCGCATACGATTGCGGGGGCTGAGCCGGCTGAGAATGCACGGCTTCGGGGCACACAAATCCACATTTTGCTGGAGCATCTGGTAGATGTGCCGGAAAGCGCGCGGGAAACGGCGGCCAAGCGGCTGGTGAAATCGCCGTTGGCTGGCGTGGTCCTGGAAGCGCTAAACGTGCTGCAAGCCCCTGAACTCGCACATGTATTTGGCCCCAAAACTCTGCGCGAAGTGCCAATATCTGCAACCTTGCCAGAAATAGGGCCAATTTTTGGCCGGATTGACGCCCTGCTTGTTGGCGACACAATTTTGGCGGTGGATTTCAAATCCAACCCGCAGGTGCCAAGCGCGCCGGAGGGCATTCCTGAAGGGTTTTTGCGGCAAATGGCTGCCTATGCCAGTGCGCTGGCCTTGGTCTACCCTGATCGCGAGATCAAAACCGCAATCCTATGGACCGCCACGCAAACCTTAATGGAGGTGCCCGCACAGCTTTGCGATGCGGCCCTAATTCGCGCAGCGGGTGCTTGACGGCGGCGCATTGGCTACTTAGATTAGTCATAACAATATTTGAATGTGAGGAGGCCCGACGTGGCAACAATCAAAGTAACCGATAGCAGTTTTCAGGCCGATGTGCTGGATAGCGACGTGCCCGTAGTGGTTGATTTTTGGGCCGAATGGTGCGGCCCGTGCAAAATGATCGGCCCCGCTCTGGAAGAGCTGGCCACCGAATATGGCGACACTGTAAAGATCGCCAAGCTGAATGTGGATGAAAATTCCAATATTCCGGCGCAAATGGGTATTCGCGGCATACCGGCGCTGTTCCTGTTTAAGGGAGGCGAAGTTGTGGCCAATAAAACTGGCGCAGCCCCAAAGGCAGCCCTGAAAAGCTGGATAGACGGCGCTATTTAAGCGACGCATTGCCTAAGATACCGCTTAAGATACCCCCTTTTGGCAGCAAGAGGGGGTCTTTTGCGGTGTTTTAGCAGACATGCCTCTCGACAGCACAGGGCGCGGTATTGTATATTTTAACGATAGACTAATATCAATTAAGGATTCCCTTATGTCGTTTATGCGCGTGTCAGAAGCTCAAAACATTGAAGATGTTGCCGTGAGCAATGTTGCCACTGGCACGACGCGAGCGGCACCGCTACCGACCTTTACCAATGATCAAATCGCCGATTTTCTGGTTTATAATTGGCTGGGGGGCGCGAGCTTTAATACGGGCCCAACAAACACAATCACCGTGAACATCACCGGCCTTACCGCGGCGGGCCAGCAGTTGGCGACGTGGGCCTTGCAAGCCTGGACAATGGTGACAGGGATTACCTTTGCACAAGTGGCCGGCTCGGCGGGAATCACCTTTTATGATTACCTACCAGGTGCATCCGCGGGGCCGGATAGCCTTACAGGCAGCACAATTAATGCCGCTTCGGTCGATATTGGCACCGGATGGATTGCCTCTTACGGCACCGGAATTGATAGTTACTCCTTCACGACCTACATGCATGAAATCGGCCACGCCCTCGGGCTGGACCATGCGGGCAATTATGACGGCGGTGCCACCTACACCACCACTGGCCCGCCATCTTATGGCTATAACCATTACCTGAATGATTCTTGGCAAGCGACGGTGATGTCTTATTTTGACCAAGCCGAGGCGGGCACAGGTAGCTATAACTTCCAGCTTACCCCGATGATCGCCGATATTTTGGCCATGCAAATCCTTTATGGCACCGCAGGCACACTGCGCACGGGGGATACGGTTTATGGCGTTGGTTCAACCGCTGGTGGGTATTATGATGCCAACTTGGGGGCGACAGCGTCTTTTACTCTTATCGATGATGGCGGGGTTGATAAAATTGATTTCTCCAACGTAACCGCTGATCAGCGCGTCGATTTACGTTCTGAAGCTATTTCAGATGTTGGTGGGCTTGTTGGCAATATGATCATCATGCGCGATACAATAATCGAGCAGTTCATATCTGGGTCTGGCAATGATAACATTACCGGAAATGATGCTGGCAACCTTATTGATGGCGGTGGCGGTATTGATTTGATCAAAGGTAAAGGCGGGGTTGATGCCATTTATGGCGGTGGCGGCGATGACATTTTGAATGGTAACGCCAAAGGTGACAAAATATATGGCGGCGCTGGCAATGATATTTTGCGCGGCGGCAATGGCAAAGACAAGATATTTGGTGGCGACGGCGATGATACGCTCATGGGGGGCATTGGCCGCGATCGGCTTACGGGCGGGCAGGGCAATGATACATTTGTTTTCAAAGCAGGCTGGGCTGTGGATTTGATAACCGATTTTGAAGACAATATTGATACATTAAGCTTGGATTCAGCCCTTTGGGGCGGCGGGCTTACAATTGCGCAAGTCATTGCCGCTTATGGCACCTCAAATGTTGCCAATAACGCCAATGCCGGTTTTCATGTGGAACTTGATTTCGGCACTGGCGATGTCCTCAAAATCCACGGTATAACCGATGTAAACGCATTGTTGGACGATATTACAATCTTCTAGCTTGGCAGCCCTGAGCAAATAAGGCATATCTGGGCAGACGACGTGAACAAGGAGCGCCTGCCGATGCATAATGTGACACCTTTACCTGAATACTTGGTTAACCGCTATAAAAGCTGGAAATCAGGGCTGTTTCTTGAAAAACAAGAAAAACATGCGCGGCTTGCACTTGAAGGGCAAAGCCCCAAGGTGATGGTGATTTCTTGCTGCGATAGCCGTGTGCATGTAACCTCGATTTTTGGTGCTGAAACCGGCGAGTTTTTCATTCATCGCAATGTTGCCAATCTTGTGCCACCCTATGCGGATGATAATGCTCATCACGGCACCTCGGCAGCCATTGAATTTGCCGTGACGGCGCTTAAAGTTGAGCATTTGGTGGTGCTTGGGCATTCTCAATGTGGCGGTGTTCGGCATTGCCATGATAGTTGCCACGGGAATTTACCGCGCATTGATAAGAGCTTTGTAGACCGCTGGATGGACATTTTACGGCCCGGATACGAGCGCGTGAAGCACATCGAGGATGAGGCGGAGCGGATAAAAGCGCTGGAGCATACATCGGTCATTATCGCGATTGAAAACCTGCTGGACTTCCCGTTTGTGCAAGAGGCCGTGACCTCGGGGCAGCTAAGCCTGCACGGGCTGTGGCATTGCATCGGTGATGGCGGCTTGATGTATTATGATAGTGTGCAGGGCCAGTTTGCAGCGGTGGGCTAGGTGGCAGATATTCGGCTTTGTGTGGCAGGCCCGCTGGCGGCGGAGCGGGTTTTGCCGCTGGACACTGCCCAAAGCAATTACCTGTTTGGCGTAATGCGCCGCAAGGTGGGTGATACGTTGCGGGTGTTTGACGGGGCGAATGGCGAGTGGTTGGCAGAGGTTGCCAAAGCCAATAAGCGCAATGGGCTTTTGGTGTGCAAAAAGGCCGTTGGGCCGCAAATATCTCCGCCTGATTTATGGCTGCTATTTGCGCCGATTAAAAAAGCGCGCACGGCGTTTGTTGTGGAAAAAGCGGTGGAAATGGGGGTGCGAGAACTGCGCCCTATGATAACAGATTTTACCAATGAGCGCATGAATGTTGGCCGGATGCAGGCTCATGCGGTGGAGGCCGCAGAGCAATGCGGGGCCACCTTTGTGCCGGATGTTTTAGCGCCTGTGAGGCTGCTTGATATGCTGGCGAACTGGCCTGCTGAGCGCAAACTGGTGTTTTGCGACGAGGGGCGGGCAGCGCTGCCCGTTGCACAGGCTTTGGCAGCAGAAGCATCGGGGCCATGGGCCATTTTGATCGGGCCAGAGGGCGGGTTTTCAGCGGATGAGGTCGGTGTGTTGCGGGGGCTGGAGGCTGTGGTTAGCGTCACGCTCGGGCCACGCATTTTGCGGGCCGAAACGGCGGCAGTGGCGGCCATAACCGCGTGGCAAATGGTGCTGGGGGATTGGCGATGATACGCGAGGCGGTCATTGGCGACGAGGCACAGATCGAGGCCTATTTGGCCACGCATTTTACCACGGCAATGTTTATGCGCGGAAACCTGCGGGACTTTGGCATTGGCAATACCGAAGCGCCTTACGGAATGCGGTATTTTATTCGGGGCAAGGGTGAAATCACCGGCATTGGCGGGGTTGGAAATGGGGGCGCGGTGATGCTGCAAGCCTCACACAGCCCAGATGAAATCGTGGCGCGTATGCGCGCGGCTCTGCCAGAGGGCTTTGCGCCGACAGTTACCACAGGTGCGCCTGAAATGGTGGCGGCCATTATGGAGGGGTTCGGGGTGTCGGACGCCCCCACGCAGATGAACGAAATCGAACCACTGTTTTTGCTCCCTAAAACCAACCTCAAACGGCCAGATATGACAGGCTTTGCTCTGCGCCCTTCTACCATGGATGACCTGCCTCTGCTGGCAGAATGGAACCATAATTATGATATTGAAGTGCTGGGCATGGCCGATAGCACAGAAAGCCGAAAAGAGACGTTTGCAACCGCTAAACGCACCATAGAACAGGGGCGGCAGCGGCTTTTATTAAAGGATGGCGAAGTGGTGGCGCAAACCAATTTCAGCGCCGCCATGCCGGACGCCGTGCAGGTTGGCGGCGTGTATACACCGCCCTGTGGGCGCGGGCGCGGCTTTGCACGCCGCGCCGTAGCGGCCCATTTAGACGAGGCCTTTGCCGCGGGCGTGGAACATGCAATCCTGTTTTCGGCGTCTGAGTCTGCTAGTAAAGCTTACCGTTCAGTTGGGTTTGAGCGCGTTGGCGCATACCAAATTGTGCTATTCGGAGGGACTCCATGAGTGCTTTTCGCACAGACGCGCTGCAAAATCTGAAGCGCTGGCTGGAGCCGATCTTTTTGGCGCTGGGGCTACCGCTTGCGGCTTATTGGCTATGGCTTGGCTTTACGCGCCCAAGCTATTTTTACCTCGGGCTTGGCGTGGTTTTGGCGCTGACTGCTGGTTCGCTGCTTTATCTCGCCCTTATTCGATTGCGCCTTAGTAGCGGCGGAGA
>Ga0256839_1006665_pt1 | contig 10021 bp, 5 predicted proteins | sample 354166metaG_FD_185968 | JGI IMG/M metagenome (GOLD analysis project Ga0256839, IMG submission 185968) | Hydrothermal vent microbial communities from Mid Atlantic Ridge, Atlantic Ocean - 354-166 | ecosystem: Environmental > Aquatic > Marine > Hydrothermal vents | place: Atlantic Ocean: Mid... | reverse complement strand
TCGTTCCCCTGATCTTTCTTGATCTTACCTTGGCGAACCGGACGCCTTCGTCCTCGGCTTCGGCCTGGAAGCGGAAGTCTCACTCACTCACTCACTCACCCCGTCCCTCGGCGTAGCGGTTCCGACTGAGCGGTGACGTCTCGGGTAGGGGGAACGCCGGACCGGGCGCCCGCCTCGGGGTACACTATAGCGCCATGAGCTCCCCGAGAAAGACGCTGCGCACCCGGGTCAAAGAACTCCCCGACGAGCCGGGGGTCTACCTCTTGAAAGACGCCCGCGGGCGCGTCATCTACGTCGGGAAGGCCGCCTCTTTGCGCAATCGGGTGCGCTCCTACTTCCAGTCCCCGGGCTCGCTCGACCCCAAGGCCCGGGCGCTCGTCGGGGAAGTCGCGGACTTCGAGGTCATCGTCACGGCGAACGAGCACGAGGCCCTGTTGCTGGAGGACACCCTCATCAAGCGCCACCGGCCCCGCTACAACGTCCGCCTGCGGGACGACAAGCGCTACCCCTACCTCAAGCTTACGGCGGAACCCTTCCCGCGGCTGGTGCTCACCCGCCGCATCGAGGCGGACGTAAAGAGGGGGGCCCGCTACTTCGGACCCTACACGAATTCGCGGGCGATGCGCGAGGCCCGCCGGATCCTGCAGAAGCTCTTTCGCATCCGGACGTGCTCCCTTGCGATCCCTCCCGACGGGAAGCCCGTGAGAAAGAGGCCCTGTTTGGATCACCACATCGGGCTGTGCGACGCGCCCTGCGTGGGGGCCGTAAGCGTGGAGGAGTACCGACGTTTAGTAAACGAGGCGACCCTCTTCCTCCAGGGGCGGCACCGGGAGCTCCTCCCCCAACTCCGACGGGAGATGGAGGCGGCTTCTCGGCGTCTGGAGTTCGAGCGCGCCGCCCGAATCCGCGATCGGCTGCAGGCCCTCGAGCGGCTCCAGCGCTCCTGCAAGGCGCTCGACCCCAACCGAGGCGATCAAGACGCCCTCGGGCTCGCTGTCCGAGGAGATCTGGGATCGGTGGAAATCCTACAAGTTCGGGATGGGGTCTGGGTAGGACGAGAGCGCTTCTCGCTGACGTTGCCCCCCGAGAGCGCCCCGGAGGAGGCGCTCCTCGCCTTCCTCAAGCAACGATATGGGTCCGGGACTTCGATCCCGAAGGAGATCCTGCTCCCCCTCGAGGTGGAAGAGGCCGAGAAGGGGCTGCTGGAGAGGTGGCTGAGCGCCCGGCGCGGCTCGCGGGTCTACCTCCAAACCCCCAAACGGGGGCCGAAGGCCCGGTTCGTGCAAACGGCCCGGCGCAACGCCCAGATCGCCCTGGAAGAGGAGCTCCGCCGTCGCCGCCTGCGCCGCGGAACGCCGACGGACCCCGAGGCCCTGCGGGACCTCCAGAAGGCGTTGGGGCTCTCCAAGGTCCCCCGGCGAATCGAGGGGTTCGACGTCTCGAACCTCCGGGGCCGGGAGCCCGTGGCCTCGATGGTCGTCTTCGCAGACGGCGCACCCGACAAGGGGGCCTATCGCCGCTTCGGGATCCGCAGCGTCGAGGGGCCCGACGACACAGGGATGCTCGCCGAGGCTGTGCGCCGCCGCCTGGAGCGCGCCCTCGAGGGCGATGAAAAATTCCTGCCGCTGCCCGATCTCTTGCTGTTGGACGGCGGGAAGGGGCAACTTCACGCCGCGCTCGCCGTCCTGCGCGAGGTGGGCCTGGAGCGGGAGATCCCCGCGGTCGCGCTGGCCAAGGAGGAGGAACTCCTCTACCTGCCGGGGCGCCCCCGGCCCCTGAGGCTCCCGCGAAGCTCCCCGGCCCTTCAACTCCTGCAGCGGGTGCGCGATGAGGCCCACCGCTTCGCTTTGAGCGCGCACCGCGCCCGGCGCACCCGCGTGGGTCTGCAGTCCCTCTTGGACGGGATTCCCGGCCTCGGCCCCCGGCGCAAACGGATGCTGATGGAGCGCTTCGGCTCCCTCCGGCGCCTGCGGGAGGCCTCCGTGGAGGAGCTTCGAGAGGCGGGGCTCCCCCGCCCCGTGGCCGAGCGCCTCCATCAAGCCCTGCGGGAAGTTGCACCCCCTCCCCCGAAGGCCTAAGATGGACCGCGGGGTTGGATCATGAGGAGCCGAAGCGCGATAGGGATCGTCCTGCTGTTGGGAGCCCTGCTCCTTGGGCCGATCCCCCTCCTCCTTCCCCCCGGCGTCGGCCAAGAGGAGGAGGGGGAGGGGGAGGAGGCCGTTCCGCAGGTCGTGATCGTCCCCCCCGCAGAGAGCAAGCTGGAGGTCAAGATCTGGACGGATTTTCAGCTCTACACGCCGGGGGAGCCCCTGCGGATCCACCTCCGTTTGAATCGGGACGCGTACGTCTACGTCTACAACGTCAACCCCGCCGGGAGGGTGACGCTGCTCTTCCCCAACGCCTTCTCGCCCAACCCCTTCCTCCAGGCGGGAGAGCACGTCCTGCCTGACAAGCCGGACTACAGCCTCGTGGTAGAGAAGCTCTACGGCGTCGAAACCCTCCAAGTGCTGGCCCTTCTCAGGCCCCTCCCTCTGCTGGAGGAGCTGAGCACGCAGGGCTGGGAGGAAGTTCCCTTCCCCCCGCTTCGGGGGAAGCCCGAGGAGCTCAAACCTCAGGTGGAGAGGCTCATCCGGATCACGGTGGAGCCGGACGAGTGGGCCGCCGACTGGGCCCAGTTCGTGGTGGGGCCGGCGGTGGCCCACCTGAGCGTGACCACCGACCCGCCGGGCGCGCGGGTGCTCCTCAACGGCAAGGAGATGGGCACCACCCCCCTTACGCTCGACTTGGAGCCGGGACAGTTCCTCCTCGTGCTGCGCAAGGAGGGTTACCGTCCTTGGCTGAAGAGCGTTCGGCTGGGGAACGGCACCTTCCAGGAGTTCTCCGTCGCGCTGGAACCGGAGCGGGAAGCGGTCCCGCCCGCGGAGGGGGCGGGCGAGGACGAACCTTCTCCGGAGCCTCAGCCTCAACCTCAGCTTCAACCACCTCCGGAGCCGGGATTCCCGGGAGAGGATGCACCCCCGGCGGATGAGGGGGCGGGGCCGCCGCTCCGCCCGTGGGGGTGGGTCTTCGGGCTGAACGCGGGGCTCAACGGGGAGGGGGTGCTCAGCCTGGGGGCGGAGCTGGGGCTGCTGCGCGGGCTGATCCTGGGCGGCTCGGTCTCTCTGACCGCCGACGAGGACATCCCCGAATACTTCGACATCGGCGCCCCGACGGAGTTCGAGAACGAGGAGGTCTACAACCTGGGCCCGGAGACGGAGGCCTATCTCAAGCTCTCGCTGCCCTTGGGGGGGACGGGGATCTACGCCCAGCTGGCCGGGGGGATCGCGGTCCAGGAGCGGGTCCACATCGCCGTGCCGGGCGGGGTCATCATCGTCCCCGGCCTCTCCCGGGGAGCGCCCCAGGTGGAGATCCTGCCCAACGGCTATCGGGAGACGGTCGGCTACCTTACGGCCTACGGCGGGGTGGCGCTGGCCGTGGGCGGGGGCAGGGGCGAAGGCGAAGGCGAAGGCGAAGGAGGGGTGGGGGCCCTCTCGGTGGGGTATCACACCCGCCGCGGCTGGGTCGTGGGCCTCTCCCTGCGCTTCTGATCCCGATTTCCCCTCTCCCTCGGAGCGCGAAGGGCTTCCACCGAATTTTCACCGGGCTTCCATTCCTTTTTCACGGTTCGAGAGGTAGAATCTCGATGAACTTGCTAGACATGCAGAGACCTCCTTAGAGCTGAGAAGCACCGACGGACGGACGGAAGAACGGGAGAGGGGAGCAGGCCAAGCCGGAAACCACCTCCTTACAGGTACACACCCAGCAGCGAACCGACCGGTCCCCCGAGGCCGGTCGGTTTGCTTTTTATGGTTATTGGGAAGACCCCGCGGAGCATCGGGGGCAGATCCCGAAGAGGAGCACCTGATGGCTCGCGGGGCGGAACCCCTGCTCCTCGTAGACCTCGGCGATTCGCTCCTCCAGGGGCGCGTCGTGGAACTCGACGATCCGGCCACATTGGGTGCAGAGAAGGTGTTCATGATGAGGGCGGCCCAGGGCGGCCTCGTAGAGTGCCCGATCGTCCCAGACGAACTTGCGGGCCAAGCCCGCCTGGACCAGCAGCTCGAGGGTGCGGTAGACGGTGGCCGGAGCCGCCGGGACTCCCTCTTGACGGAGACGGTACCCCAAGGCGGCGGCGTCCACGTGGCCGGGGAGCCGGAAGAGGGCGGCGGCGATCCGCTCGCGGGCGCGGGTGTCGTAGAGGCCACGACTCCTCAGATATCTGCGGAACAGTTCGAGGAACTCTCGTTCTTCCATCGCGGCATGGAGATTCTACTCCGCAGGGGTATAATGCCGCCATGGCCCGCAAAGCGCAGGAGCCTCGGCCTCCCCGAGAGACGCCTCGCGGAGAGGGCGAGACCGAGGGGGAAGAGGAGCGCTGTCCCGTCTGCGGGGAACGGTTCACATGGGTCCTCGGCTGCCGTAGGATTTGCCGGTGCGGCTATATGGAAGGCTGTGAGGACTAGCGCCCAGGGAGGGGAGGTGGTGGAGACGACCGGACTCGAACCGGCGACCTCCGCGTTGCGAACGCGGCGCTCTCCCAGCTGAGCTACGTCCCCTCAGGGTGGCGGTGCTGGGACTCGAACCCAGAACCTCCCGCTTATGAGACGGGCGCTCTCGACCGGTTGAGCTACACCGCCAGGGCGCTGGGAGTTTACCCCAGGGGCGTCCCCTCGTCAAGCCGAAGGGGCACTCGACGCAAATCCCCGCGCTTCTCCCCCAAGGTGCGCTGAAGGCGAAGGAGGCAGCACGGATGGATACAAGGGAGGTCCGACCGAACGACGTGCTGCAGGGAGACTGCTGGCCGGAGCCCGTTCGCGTCCTTCAGGTGCGACCTATCGGCGATCTCGTGAGGGTGGAGGCCGTAGGCGTCCACACCCGGCAGTTCTACGACCGCGTCCTCTCCTCTGCGGACTTGCAAGGCCTGCAGCGGACCTCCGCCGACAGGAGGGACTTCGGCGGACAAGGGCTAGCGTTTTTCCTCGCGATCGAGGGCCACCGCATCCGCTACGCGCAGCAGTTCGACCCCCTGTTTGCCGTCAACGTCTCGCAGATCGACCCCCTGCCCCATCAGATCGAGGCCGTCTACTTCTACGTCCTCAAGAACCCACGGGTGCGGTTCCTGCTGGCCGACGACCCCGGCGCGGGCAAGACGATCATGGCCGGATTGCTCCTCAAGGAGCTCAAGTATCGCGGCCTGGTGCGTCGCGTGCTGATCGTGGTGCCCGGCCACCTCAAGGACCAATGGCGGCGCGAGATGCGAGACCGATTTGCGGAGACCTTCGTCGTGGTCGATCGCAGCGTGATGGACGCCGCCTGGGGCCGGAACGTCTGGCGCGAGCACGCTCAGATCCTCACCTCGATGGACTTCGCCAAGAGGGACGATGTGTTCGCCTCCTTAGCGGAGGCCCACTGGGACCTCGTGATCGTGGACGAGGCCCACAAGATGGCCGCCTACCGCTACGGCACAAAGACCCAGAAGACGGAGCGCTATCGGCTGGGGGAGCTGCTCTCGCGCACGAGCCCGTTCGTGCTGTTTTTGACGGCGACACCCCACCGCGGCGATCCCGAGAACTTCCGGCTCTTCTTAGATCTCTTGGAACCCGGCTTCTTCGCCTCGCGGGACTTACTTCTCGAATCCGTCGAGAAGAAGGACAACCCGCTCTTCCTGCGGAGACTCAAGGAGGACTTGAAGGACTTCCAAGGGCGACCGCTCTTCCCACCCCGCAAGGTCTTCACCGTCAAGTATTTCCTGAGCGACGAGGAGAAGCGGCTCTACAACGCGGTGACGGCCTACGTGGAGGAGAGCTACAACAAGGCACTGGCCAAGGAGAAGCGCAACGTCGCCTTTGCTCTGTTAATTTTGCAGAGGCGGCTGGCCTCGAGCGTCCGGGCCGTCCGCCGCTCCCTGGAGCGCCGCAAGGCGCGCCTAGAACAGCTCTTGAAGGTGGGCCAATGGCTCGCCGAGCGGGGCACGATCGACGAGGACGCCCTCGAAGACCTCGAGGAGTGGGAGCGCCTCCAGCGCGAGGAGGAGCTGGTCGAGCGCCTCACCGCGGCGGAGACGCGCGAGGAACTGGAACGGGAGATCCGGCAGCTCGGGGAGTTGATTCGGCTGGCCAAACAGGCCGAGCGCCTCGAGGTCGAGACGAAGCTCCGAGAACTCCAGCGGGTCATGGAGGAGGAGCGCCTCCGACAGACAGGAGAAAAGCTCCTCGTCTTTACGGAGTCGCGCGAGACCCTCGACTACCTGGTGGAGAAGATCCGAGAGTGGGGCTACTCCGTGGTTCCGCTCCACGGCGGGATGCGCTTGGACGCCCGCATCCGCGCGGAACACGAGTTCCGCGAGAAAGCGCAGGTGATGGTCTCGACGGAGGCGGGCGGCGAGGGGATCAACCTGCAGTTCTGCGCCCTCATGGTCAACTACGACATCCCCTGGAACCCCAACCGTCTTGAGCAGCGGATGGGCCGGGTCCACCGCTACGGCCAGACGAAGGAGGTCCACATCTACAACCTGGTGGCCATCGACACCCGCGAGGGGAAGGTGCTGGAGGCCCTCTTCCGCAAGCTCCAAGAGATCCAGGAAGCGCTGGGGAGCGACCGCGTCTTCGACGTCGTGGGGGAGGTGCTCCCCGGCAAGAGCTTAAAGGAGCTGATCGTCGAGGCGATCTCCCGGCGGCGCACGCTCGACGAGATCGTCCGCGAGATCGAAGCCGTCCCCGACGAGCAGGCCGTCGCGCGGGTGCGGGAGGCCGCGTTGGAGGGCTTGGCCGTCCGCCACATCGACCTCACGCGCATCTTGGGCGAGGAGCGGAGAGCCCGCGAGAACCGCTTGGTGCCCGAATACATCGAGCGCTTCTTCGAGCGGGCCTGCAAGCGGCTCGGCGTGCCCCTGGAGCGGCGCGACGACGGGCTGTGGCGCATCCCCCACGTCCCTTACGAGCTGCGGAACGTCTCGAAAGACTTCAAGGACCGCTACGGCGAGGTCTTCCCGGAGTACCGCAAGATCGCCTTCGAGAAGGAGCAGGCCCGGCTCAATCAAGCCGTCTTCGTGGCTCCCGGCCATCCCCTGCTGGAGGCGCTCATCGAGCAGCTCTTCACGAAGTGCACGGAGGACGTCCGGCGCGGCGCGGTCTTCGCCGACCCCGACGGAAAGCTCGACGGCCTCCTTTGGTTCCTGGAGGCCGAGGTCCGCGACGGCCTCAACGACATCGCGGGCAAGCGGCTCTTCGCCGTCTACGAGCCTCAAGGGGGAGAGCTCCGCTTGGTTCATCCCTCGGTCCTTTGGGACCTCAAGCCCCTCCGCCCTGAAGAGGCCGAGCCCCTGTTGAGCTCAAACCCAGCCTCCCTTGACGACTTGGATGAAGGCCGCGTGGTCGGCTTCGCGATCCAGAGCGCGCTCGAGGGATATCGCCGAGAACTCCGGGAGCAGCGAGAGCGGGATGCGGCCGTAAAGCGCAGATACGGATTGCGCTCCTTGGAGCAGATGATTCTGGAGTCGGAGGCCAAGCTCGTGGACTACGAGACCCGCCGAGCCCAAGGGGAGAACCTCCCGGAGGCGACCCTCCAGAACGAGCGGCGTCGCCGGGAGGAGCTGGAGGCCCGCAAGCGCCGGCTGGAGGAGGCCCTGCAGCGGGAGGTCCGCTTGACGCCCGCCACGCCCCGCGTCTTGGGCGTAGCCCGCGTGGTCCCCTTAGAAGCCGTCGTAGAAGCGCTGAGCCTCGAAGCGGACGTGGAGACAGAGGAGGCCATGCGCTCCGACCCCGAGGTGGAAGCCGTCGGCATGGAGGTCGCGATGCGCTACGAGCAGGAGCAAGGGCGCACTCCGGAGGACGTCTCACAACAGAACTTGGGGTATGACCTCCGCTCGACGGCCCCCGACGGCTCCGTCCGCTACATCGAGGTCAAGGCCCGAGCGCGGACGGGCGCGGTGGCGCTCACCCCGAACGAGTGGCTCATGGCTCAGCGTCTGGGCGACGACTACTGGCTCTACGTCGTAGAGCACGCCGCGACAGAGCCCGGGCTCTATCGGGTGCAGAACCCGGCGAGGAAGCTCCAGCCCCAAGAAGTGGTGGACATCGTCCGCTACGTGGTGAAAGATTGGAAGACCGTAGCGGAGGCCGATTAATCCGATGACTCCAGGACGACTCCGAGAGCTGATCGCGCAGGGCGAGAGCCTGACACTTGAGTTTAAGGGAGAAGAGAGGAGACGGCTCTCGGACGATGAGTTGGTGGAAGCAGTCGTGTGCATGGCCAATCGTTCTACTCAAGAGATGGGCTACGTCCTTATCGGCGTCGAGGACGATGGCCGGGTGACGGGTGCCCGTCCCCGACATGCCGGAGCCATTGATCCCCAGCGGATTCAGGCCTTGATCGCGAACCGAACGCGTCCTTCGCTCAGCTGCCGTGTTGAGGTCGTCGAACTCGAGGGCAAGCCCGTGCTCGTGATTGAAGTGCCACCTGCGACGGTGCCCGTAGGAACAGCGGACGGCGTCTATAAGCGGCGCGCCATCGGAGGCACGGGGAGGCCTGAGTGTTTGCCCTACCACTTCCATGAGATGCAGGCAGCGTTGGCCCATCGTGGAGCACTGGATGACTCGATGCTGCCGGTTCCGGAGGCTTCTTGGAGCGATTTGGACCCCTTGGAGTTCGAGCGCTTCCGGCGCTTCATCCGGGAGAGCCGCGGTCAAGGCGACACCAGCCTTCTGGACCTGCCGGATGTGGAGCTGGCCAAAGCCCTCGGCGCTGTGGAAGCCAACCACAAGGTGACCACGGTTCGCGTGCTCGGCCTCTTGCTCTTCGGCAAGGAAGAAGCGCTGCGGCGGTTCCTCCCGACGCACGAGGTGGCCTTCCAGGTCCTCACGGGGACGCGCGTGGAGGTCAACGAGTTCTTCCGCTGGCCGCTCTTGCGGATCATGGAGGAACTTCTAACCCGTTTTCGAGCGCGGAACCGCGAGGAGGAGGTCACCATCGGACTCATCCGGATTGGAGTGCCCGACTATCCCGAGCGGGCCTTCCGCGAGGGGGTAGCGAATGCCCTCATTCACCGCGATTACACCCGCCTGGGCGCGGTGCACGTCCAGTGGCATGAGGACCGCATTGAGATCTCGAACCCCGGCGGCTTTCCCGAAGGCATCCGCCTGGACAACCTGCTGGTGGCCCCGCCGCGGCCGCGCAACCCCCAGCTGTCCGACGCCTTCAAGCGGGCGGGCGTTGTCGAGCGCACGGGCCGCGGGATCGACATCATCTTCGAGGAGCAACTGCGCAACGGGCGTCCGGCTCCCTCTTACGAGCGGAGCACCTCGGAAAGCGTCGTGCTCGTGCTCCCCGGCGGGAAGGCCAACCTGAACTTCGTGCGCCTCGTTGTCGAAGAGAGCCAAGCGGGTCGCCCCTTGAGTCTCGACGAGCTGCTGGTGCTCAACGGCCTCTGGCAGGAGCGCCGGATCACCACACAAGAGGCAGCAAGGCTCATTCAGAAGTCGGAGTCTGAGGCCCGCGCGGTGTTGGAGCGCTTAGTGGAGACAGGCTTAATCGAGGCCCGAGGCACAGGGCGAGGACGGGCATATCCCCTTTCCGCGGCGACGTATCGCCGACGGGGCGAAGAAGCTGCTTATGTGCGGGCCAAGGGCTTCGAGCGCCAGCAGATGGAGCAGATGATCCTGGACTACGTGCGCGCCCACGGACGGATTAGCCGCAGGGAAGCTGCTGAACTTTGCCGATTGAAGGAACATCAGGCGTATTACATCCTCAAGAAGCTTGTAAGGACGGGCAAACTTGAGCCTGCAGATGGCAAGGGGAGGGGAGCTTACTACCGACTGCCTAAAACAAACGCATAAAACGCAGAGTGTGCGTTTATAAACGCAGAGTGTGTGTTTAAACGCAGAAAGGCATCTATGCGCGAACGGAAGGTCAAGCAAATCTTAGCCCAGCGGATTGAGGATGAAGGGTTCATGAACCTCAAGGTGCGCTACGGCAGCGAGCGCGG
>Ga0256839_1006664_pt1 | contig 10023 bp, 11 predicted proteins | sample 354166metaG_FD_185968 | JGI IMG/M metagenome (GOLD analysis project Ga0256839, IMG submission 185968) | Hydrothermal vent microbial communities from Mid Atlantic Ridge, Atlantic Ocean - 354-166 | ecosystem: Environmental > Aquatic > Marine > Hydrothermal vents | place: Atlantic Ocean: Mid... | reverse complement strand
CAATTCCCGGCTTAGCCAAGGTGCAAATAAGGGTGCAGAATGAGTAAAACTTTCAAAGTCTATCCAAAGATAAGCAAGTTTTGGTTCATGGTAACGGCTATATTGGCCGCGATTGGGGTGATGCTCATATTGTCCGGCCTTGGTTTATTCCCTGCGCTATATGGCTTCATGCAAGGCTTTGCTAATAAATTAGCGTTTCTCAATTCTAGGGTCGCGCAAATACTTCTTGGTTTGTTTTTGGCACTCATATTTGGCCGTAAATGCTTGAAAACACTTGGGCGAATGTTCAATAAGCAACCAGTGTTGATTGCCGATGATTTTGGATTAGAAGTTAACCGTGCCGAGAATTTCAATATCATAGCTTGGGCGTATATTGACGGTATCACCATAGAGAATTATGCAAAATCAAATTCACAAGGCAAGCGCCCTACCCTCATCATTCGCTATAGAGACGAAACCAACAAAAAACAAAAAGCAGAAATTTTCATCCCAATCAGAACCTTGGCCGAAAAACCAGAACACATATTAAACGGCCTAAACAAACGCAATAAGGGTTTGAAATTTTAGCGGGGTTGTGCTGGCTTACACAAGAAAATACTAGAGCCGCTCATACCTGCGAATGCAGGTATCCATCACAGTGTCATAAATGAAACGCACAGCTCAAAGATAGACCCCTGTATACACAGGGGTGAGCGGTTTCTTAGAATAAAGAGGCTTACACGAATATTCCCTCTAATCATCTAACCCTGGTTTGTTGTCATCTTCCATAAAATCCATGACAAACTCGCCGTCGTCTTCTTCCTCTATGGGGTCTTCGTCTATGTCCATTGACAGCATGGGAGTTGGGACTTCGAAGTCTTTTGGTAGGCGCGGATCAAGCAGGCCTGCGGCTTTAAGATCGTCGCGCCCCGGTAGGTCGGTGATTTGTTCGAGATTGAAATGCGCCAGGAAGTTTTCCGTAGTGCCGTATGTGACCGGGCGCCCCGGCGTGCGGCGGCGTCCGCGAATGCGTATCCAGCCCAGCTCCATAAGCACATCAATCGTACCGCCCGACACGGCCACACCGCGCACATCTTCGATTTCGGGGCGGGTAACGGGTTGGTGGTAAGCAATAATGGCCAGAGTTTCCAAAGCCGCCTTGGATAATTTGCGCGGGGCTTCGCGAATATCTACGAGATTATGCTCAAGATCCGGTGCGGTCTGAAAGCGCCAGCGTTCTGCTACACGCACCAAATTTACACCACGCCCGGCATAATCACGTGCCAGCCGCGCTATCAATGCACCCACATCACAACCGTCCGGCATACGCTCGCGCAGGGTTTCAATATCTATCGGTTCCACTGCGGCAAATAACAAGGCTTCGAGCAAGCGCATATCGGCTTCCATACTCTCTCCGTCAGAACGGGTTTGTAGGCGTTCGTTCAAGTCGATAACATCGCTTTCAATACCCGCTGCGGCGGTCTCGACCCTTGATGCAGGTTTGTTTTCTTCGCTCATACTTCATCCTCGGATAATTGTGGTTTACTGCGCAAATATATTGGCGCGAATGGTTTTGATTGCTTAATCTCTAATTTGCCCTCTTTAGCCAGTTCCAGCCCAGCAAGTAGTGAGCTGGCGCGAATGGTTTTTGTGGGAAGTGGCCTGTCAAAATCTGATCCGTCCGGGAGTAATTCATCCAAAGTGAGCCATTCCATATTGGTGCCGAGCGCCCTGGCTAGGCGTTGACGGGCTTCGACCAATGCCAGAACAAGCGGCTCGGGTAGTTTATGATTGCGAATAGATGCTTGGGAACGGGTTTCGCCATAAGCTTTGAGCATATCAAACAGCTCAGCCTGATAAAGCGGTGTCGTTCGCGAACGCAAGCCCTCAGGTGCGCCGCGTACAAAAACACTTTGCCCCACCATTTTTAGCTTGAATAACCCTTCCGCCGCCCGGCGCATAGCATCCAGCCTTTGCAAGCGAAACGCCAAATGCGCGGCCAGTTCTTCGGCCTCTGGCATTTGCTCTTCGCCTTCGGCCTTCGGTAAAATCAGGCGAGATTTCAAATAAGCTAGCCAAGACGCCATAACCAAGTAATCTGCCGCAAGTTCTATGCGTAAGTCTTTGGCATTTTTGATAAAACTAACATATTGATCCGCGAGTTCGAGAATAGAAATACGTGATAAATCGACCTTTTGTCGCCGTGCCAATTCCAAAAGCAAATGCAATGGCCCTTCATAGCCATCTATATCAAGAATAAGCGCACGACCTTCGTCTACAGCATCATCAACGGCTTCAAAATCTAGCTCGTCGTGAAAATCCGCACTCATGATGTTTTTTCCAACTGGCGCATTAGATTCGTATATTCAGATAGCCCGGCTCGGGCATCGAAAGCTTCAAAACAATCCGACATATAATCTGCCTGTTGTGCGCGCCGTAGACTATCGCCACTTAGGGGCTTTAAGCCCTTCGCTACTTTGACCATGTCCGGTAAATTCCCACTACATTGCAAGGCAATATCGCAACCTGCGGCCAAAGCTTGTTCTGTGAGAGATGTTAAATCGCCTTTGAGGGCTTTCATATCTAAATCATCGCTCATGACCAAACCGTCATAACCAATGTTCTGCCGGATTATTTGTTGAAAACCGGTACGCGAAATTGTTATTGGCTTTTTTGTGTCAACGCACGCCAATACCACATGCGCTGTCATCGCCATGGGGGCATCGAAGAACGCCTTAAACGGCACAAAATCTGTTGTCTCCAACTCGGCTAAGCTTTCTGTTATAATGGGCAAGGCCTTGTGGCTATCTACTTTGGCACGGCCATGACCGGGGATATGTTTTATTACAGGCACCACCCCACCGGCAGTAAGACCCGCCATAGCGGCATGAGCCATGTCTATCATTTCTATTGGGTCGCGGGAAAATGCCCGATCGGAAATTATCGGGTCAGCACCAAAAACAGGTAAGTCCAGTACAGGTGCACAATCTGCGGTGATACCTACCGCCCGTAATTCATCGGCAATCAGGCGAAAATTTAACCAGATAGCGCGCAATGCGTCATGCTTGTCCAAATGATATAAATCGCCGAAATCAAATGCATAGGGTGCCTTGCGCCAATGGGGTGGGCATAATCGTTGTACGCGCCCCCCCTCTTGGTCAATAAAAATCAGAGCATCACGACCAACGGCTTCACGCAAATCGGCACACAAACGCTTTACTTGTGCGGGTGTTTCAATATTTCGGCCAAACAAAATGAACGCCCACGGATTACAGTCGCGAAAAAACACGGCTTCGGAGCTTAGTAATTCAGGCCCATTACAGGCAAATATGGCAGCACTAATTGTCATCTCAAAGTTACAATACAATCCTGCTTATTCGCCTTTAGCTTTTGGCATAATTGGGTGGCAGCAGATTTGTCTGCCAAGCCGCTAATGCGCAAGCGATAATATATACCCCTCGCCCCAAGGTCGACACGTTTAATATCGGCAAAATGGCTGGCAGATAAGAGTGTGCCACTTTTGCCTGATAGCTTATCCCACATGGCCTCGGCTTCACTTTTACTGCGCAAGGAAGCCACCTGAACAACATATTTGCCCGAAACTTGTTTTGGTAGAGTATGGATTTCAGGTTTGGATGTCGGCGTTGTAGGCTTGGTACTTTCGGGTTCTTTGATGACAACATTAGCCACAGGTTTTGATTGCGCCTTGGGCTTTGGCAATGGCTCCTCCGCTACAGGCACTGTTTTAACTTTGGTTTCAGTCGTGGTGCCGTTTAAGACTTGATAGATTTCTTTGTCTTGATTAGGGGTTTGCGCACCGCCACGGTTAAGAGGTACTTCTTTGTAAGGTGCATTATCAGCGACTATGCGTGGGGGTTGATCGCGATCTCTCGTACCTGAGGCAAAAAGTTTCATGATTACAAATGCAAGGATCAGCAAAAATACAAATGCGCCTGCGAGCTTTAACATGCCGCTATTGCCTGATTGTTCGCGTACATCAAATGGCTGAATAGTTTCGCCATCTGCTTCTGGGAGATAGGCATCTTGTGGTTCATTATCCATTGTATCATCCTCAAAATTTGTACCAAACAATCATCAAATGCGAATCGCACAATTGCTTGAATATACCGCACTTCTATAACTTTAACTGCGGTATGGTCAATAAACACTAAGGAGCAGAATGCGCCCCACATGGTTAACGAAAGCTTTACAAATATCCCGTGACAGAAAATAGCTTTTTATGCTCTTCAATAGCAAAACGGTCGGTCATACCTGCAATATAATCGCAGATAACGCGTGCAGTTTCGGGTGATTTTTCACCGCTACATCTTGCATAAATTTCTGTCGGTAGTAGGTTCGGGTCATTTATGAATAAGCCGAACAGCTCCTCTACCACCCGCACGGCTTGCCCCATCATCCGGTTGACTTTGTAATGGCGATACATATTTGCAAATAAAAATTTGCGTAAAGGCTTGTCCTCTGCCTTATATGCATCAGAAAACGCTATTATAGGTCGATTCAGTGCGCGGATTTCATCTGCACTTTTAGGATTATGCTCGGCGAGTCGTGTACGACTTTCCTTAAGGACATCCGCAACCATATAGCCAATTAAATCACGGATTACTTCATGTATAAGCCGGTCACGGGGAATATCTGGATAGCGGGCCCGTACATCGGCAAAAGCACGCCCGACTAATGGGACTTGACTTACATCTTCGATGGAAAACAGCCCTGCCCCTAACCCGTCATCAATATCATGATTATTATAGGCAATATCGTCGGCAAGCGCCGCTACCTGCGCTTCAGGGCCGGCAAATGTATCCAATTCCAGCCCGCGCCAATCATCCAGCGCTTTCATCGCCCACGGCAAATCGCTTTCGGAATTGTTATCGTCAATCAGAGGCCCATTGTGTTTGGCTATCCCCTCTAAGGTTTCCCAACATAGATTAAGTCCGTCAAATTCCGCGTAACGCCCTTCCAATTTTTCTATAATTCGCAGCGTTTGGGCGTTATGGTCAAAACCACCATATGGTGCCATGACTTTTTGCAAAGCAGTTTCGCCGCTATGGCCGAATGGTGGGTGACCGAGATCGTGTGCCAAAGCCAGGCATTCTGCCAAATCTTCGTCCAAGCCCAAAACCCGCGCAATGGATCTAGCGATTTGCGCCACTTCTAGTGAATGGGTGAGGCGCGTGCGGTAAGTGTCACCCTCGTGGGCAACAAAGACCTGGGTCTTGCCCTTTAAGCGGCGAAAGGCAGTTGAATGAATAATCCGATCCTTATCATGCTGAAAAATGGTGCGTTCAGATTTACTCACCTGCCCGATTTTTCGACCACGGGATTTTTCGGGGTCGCTAGCAAATATGGCTCTTTCTCTCTTTGGAGAAAATACAGCTTGTTTGGGAGAAAATTTTGTCAAATCACTTCACCTTTTCGTTTTACTCCCTATATTGTAATCTATCTGAATAGAAAAGTAGTATTATATGACCGAAACCATGAACAATGCCAATATTAGCATGAGTGCATCTGCTGCAAAGCAAATCAATGCGATAATGGCAAAGCAAGCTGGGCAAAAATTCTTGCGTGTGGCTGTCAATGGTGGTGGTTGCTCTGGTTTCCAATATGCTTTTGATTTCGCAGATACCCCTAATGAAGACGACCTTGTTCTTGAGCGAGATGGCGCAAAAATCTTGATTGACGAAATATCTCAAGAGTTTCTCAAGGACAGTGAAATAGATTATGTGCAAGAACTTATCGGCTCTGCATTCAAAATACATAACCCGAACGCCAAAGCCTCATGCGGTTGTGGGACAAGTTTTTCTCTTTAGGGCTTGCATCAAGAACCACATCCCCTATATCAACTTTAGAACAATTCTAATATGGAGAATCCTATGCCTACCCACGTCCCTAATGTAACTTTTATGACCCGTGTCCGCGATGAGAGCATTGGCGGTGACAATCCATTCAAATGGCAACCTCTTACCTCTGAAGAGATTTTTAAGGGTAAGAATGTTGTTTTATTTTCACTGCCTGGCGCGTTTACACCGACTTGCTCAACATCACACCTGCCACGCTACGAAGAATTATACGACGAATTTAAAGCCCAAGGTATTGACGAAGTTATCTGCCTGTCCGTTAATGATGCTTTCGTCATGTACCAATGGGGTCTGAGCCAAAATCGCAAGAATGTGTTCTTGCTTCCCGACGGCAGCGGTACATTTACCCGCCAAATGGGTGCATTGGTCGATAAAGACAATGTCGGCTTCGGCATGCGCTCTTGGCGCTATTCCATGCTGGTGGAAGACACCAAAATCACTAAAATGTTTAGCGAAGCAGGCTTTTGTGATAATTGCCCAACCGACCCATTCGAAGTCTCAGACGCCGATACTATGCTGGCCTATTTAAAGGGACGCTAGAGCGCCTTGCGCGCCATAGGTGGGTTGTGTAGTCTCGCACAACCCACTTTTTTACTTTGCTATAAGGTGGCTTAGGCCGAAAGGCTCATCCACCTTGCAACTTATTTTACAATAACTCATCAAGCTTCTTGGCCGAGCCTGCATAATCCACCTTACCCGTGCCTAAGAGCGGGATTTCATCAGTTATTACGACTTTCTTTGGTAAAGATAATTCGGATACGCCATGGCTTTGCGCCCATGTTCTCAGGTCGGTACGGTTAGCTTGCGGGCAATCGGAAAGCAACACGATTTGTTCGCCTTTTTTGGGATCTGGTTTTATCAATGCCACATGTTGGTTGTCCGGCCAAACGGCACAAGCGCAATTTTCCACTACTGCTAACGAAACAGTTTCTCCGCCAATATTTGCAAAGCGTTTAATACGCCCGCGAATGGCCACATAGCCGTCTTCATCAATTTCGACCACATCTCCTGTATCGTGCCAATCATCTTCCACTGGCTGAATGACCCCCGGATTATCGGTGGTTATATACCCCATCATCACATTAGGCCCCTTAACAAACAAACGACCGCCGCGCTCAATACCAGGCACAGGGTCAATGCGGTGTTCTATGCCTGGCAAGAAATGCCCGACCGTGCCAGAACGGTTGGCCGATGGCTGATTAACCGCGATAACAGGTGCAGTTTCGGTCACCCCATAGCCCTCAAGGATAAGCATATCGGATTTTTTGCGCACCAAATTTCGGGTCTCATCGCGGACTTGCTCCGCTCCGCAAACCGCAAAGCGTATACCCTCAAAATCCCCATCCTTACTAGAACGGATATAACGGCTGAGAAATGTATCTGTGGCAAAAAGGATTGTGGTGCTGACTTTTTTAATACGCTCTGGTATCAATTTAACATGCAAAGGCGACGGATATAAAGCCACCTTAATCCCAGCAAAAAGCGGAAATAATGCGCCACCAGTTAGACCAAAACAATGAAATGTCGGCAATGGATTGAACGCTACATCTGTATCGGGGTATAATTCGTCGATATGCGCGACAATCTGTTCGGTATTCGCAACTAGATTGCCGTGGGACAGAGCAACACCTTTCGGGTCACCCTCAGTACCTGATGTGAACAAAATAACCGCTGTTTTCTTCCAAGAGACCTTAGCAGCCATTAAGGACGGAAATGCGGATCCCAGCACAGCGACTATTTTATTTTTTGCCGTCATATTATCGCGTACATCTTCGAGATAGATAAACTCCACATGGGGAGATAGTTTCTCAATTAACGGCTCTAACTGCCCGATTTTAATGAATTTTTTTGCGGTAATCACCTTAGTGACTTGAGCAGCCTTAAACGCGGCAATCAAATTATGTTCCCCGGCAGTAAAATTCAGCATAGCCGGAATTCTGCCTATGGTTTGCAAAGCAAAAAATGACAAAATACTACCAGCCCCGGTCGGCAAGAGAATACCTATTTTTTCGCGGGCATTCGTGCTGGACTTTAATGCGCTACCCAAAGCAAATGAAGCGCGGATCATATCTGTATATGTTAATACCCGGTCATCAGCATCAATGATTGCGTCGCGTTTCCCGCCAAAGTCCTTCCGCGCCCGCACCAGTGCCCCAAAAACAGAAATATGTGCGCGGCTCTCTTTAAATTTACCCATCAGCTTCCCTTATTTAAACTTTTTTTCTGTCGCTTACAGCCTAACCTTATGAACGCATAGATGCAAGGGTTTGGCGGTACTCCCAACGACCTATTTCTATGAGTGCTTTCTCTATAGAGAACTTAATGTCGTGTATATGGGCTTCGCGTATTTCAGCGATACCCTTGCGGCCAACCAACCCCTCACCTTTCTCGCATAATACCGCCAAATTATGGGCACCAACTGCCCGGGCAGACCCTTTGAGCGAGTGCATAATTGCGCACCAACTCTCGTCGTCTGCGTCTGCGACCATGCCGCGCACCCACATCTCGACTTGGTTCTTGAACAAGCCAAAAACTTCCTTGGTCAATTCTATATCATCACCAAGATATTGCCTGATATGTTCAAAATCTATTTCCGTATCGCTCATACATCGCCTTTACCGAGATTAACCCAAGATGAACACCCCTTTCAGACAACTTTCAACAGCTAATGATTAAAAGATAGATAACTGCAATAAAGGAGTCGATTATGACCAAGCAAGATTTAGCCCCGCACAATTTTTCCCATCGCAAATTGACCCATGGGCTGATAAGACCATTCGTTATAACATTGATGGCTGCAACCGCCATTCCGGCTATCATGGCTGCTCCAAGCGCCTATGCCGGCGAAAAAGCCAATAAATATAATCGCGACAATACATACCAAGCGGATCGTGCCCGTGACAAACGTAAGGCGCACAGCAAATCAAGAACGAAAGCCAAGCACACAGGTCAGCGCGAGCGCAATTGGCGGACTGATCGCAGGTTAGGTCATGGCGATTGGTCAAATGATAGAGAGCGGCAACGTCGTTTCGAGCGTGCCCAACGACAACAACGCGAAGCCCGTGAACATCGCCGGGACAATCGCTCTCATCGTGTCAATCGCCGAGACGAGCGTGCGCACCGCAGAATTGATCGCCATGATTCAAGGCGCCATGACCGAACACACAGGCGCCACGATAGGTACTATGACCGCAACCACAGGCGCGCCGATAGGCGCCACTGGAACAACCGCAACGATCGGTATTGGCGCCGTCAAGCCAGACGTCACAATAATTATAGACCCTATTGGAATAACAGACACCATACTGGCTGGAACGACTATTATCATGGCTATCAGACAAATTACCGCTCTTCATTAGGTATCAGCTTCATTTTTGGCCAACCCGGCTATAGTCGATACCGTTGGGCACCTTCGCGCTATAGCTATTACCAGCCGAGCTACACGTCCTATGCGCGTTATCAGGCTATGACACAGTGTCAGCGGGTTATCATTGATGGCTTTCATCATGGTCACGCGGAATTGGTCAGCGTCCTACAGTGTAGCAATCCTTATGACGGCACTTATATCGTTCAGGGGTCGGAGCAAATCGAGAATTGCGACTATGGCTCCCCATACTACCGTCCATAACAGTTAAGTCCAGTCGTAGCAACTAGGCCGTCGCCCCTCTCCGGGCGGCGGTTTTTGATTGATACGTTCAAGTTTGCCCCCTAGGATATCGCAAAACCGCCTGAGGGGATTCTTTATGTCGCAACACGATCAAAAGCAAAAACAAACGCCGATTCAGGCTTTCTTTAATCAATATCCCGGTAGTGATACACGCTGGTGGACATGGCTGGCCGTTTTTTGGTTTGCTATTATGCTTTGGTTTTACGGTCAGTTTATTTTTGGTATCCCTTTGGCCATTATCGGTATGATTGTTGACCCAAACTCTATGGAAGCAATGATGGAGGCGCAATCGGGTGCAGGTGCTGGACTTGACTATCTTATAGGTTTGGCAACCATCATACTTGGTTCACTTGCTGCATTATTGTTCTATATACTCCGGGACAAATCGTCTGAAGAGGCTGGCAAAACAAATATACGCATAGCTAGCCTATTGGGAATAATTTCATTTGCAGCGCTGGTATATTTCCTCAAAACTGGCACCAGTCCTGAAGATGCAAAAAT
>Ga0256839_1006663_pt1 | contig 10025 bp, 10 predicted proteins | sample 354166metaG_FD_185968 | JGI IMG/M metagenome (GOLD analysis project Ga0256839, IMG submission 185968) | Hydrothermal vent microbial communities from Mid Atlantic Ridge, Atlantic Ocean - 354-166 | ecosystem: Environmental > Aquatic > Marine > Hydrothermal vents | place: Atlantic Ocean: Mid... | reverse complement strand
AACCTGCGGCAGATTGCTGATCAGGGATATGGCCTGCTGGTTTACCATCAGATAGCCCAAAGGGGTCTGGAACTGTGTTGCGCTGCAATACCCAATGCCAGGGAATGCCAGATGGTGTGAGGGGGCTAGGATGACGACATCTGTAATGCTGTCGGCCACAGACCTTAGTTGTGCGTAGGCATGACCGGCGGTAGCGCCCGAGTAGATATAGCCTGCATGGGGTGCGATGAGAGCCTTGGGTCTTTCAACCCGCCCGGCTTGCCCCTCTTGTAGAAAGTTCGACACTTGTGAGCGCAGCTCATCCGGGTTTTCTGGATAGAAAAGCCCGGCTACGGCGGGTGGTTTTATGCTGCCCATGATCTACTCCTTGGTTCAATACAGACGTTGGATTAGATGGTGTGATTGGGTGTCTCCCTGGCTGGTTCCAGTATCTCCCTGGCTTTCTCTTTTACTGTTTCAGTAAGCTCGGCAGCCGCTTCAGAGGCTTTTTCCAGATACTCATCCGACTGCTCTTTAGCTGCTTTATAGTATGATTTTGACTTTTCTGCTACGGCATCTGCTGTTTCTGAGGCGCTCTCTTTTGCTGCTTCATAGTACTCTTTTGATTTTTTCTGAATAGCGCTGCCCGCTTGTGCGCTGTTTTGCCTGGTTTTTCCCCATGCGGCACTGCCCAGCTCTTTAGCTTGCTTGACCATCTCCTGTGTGGATGGGGCTGCTTCCGGTGGCTCTTCAGATTGAGCGACAGGTGCGGCCGCAGCATTATAGGTGAGGAGTGATAGTGTCAGGGTGATGGCGACCAGTGTGGCGAGTCGGTTCATGGTGCATTTTGCTCCTGCTGAGGCATGGTTTTTAGTAGCTGCCTGGCTTGGCTGATCGTTTTACGGCGGCTGATCAGCAGCTTCATTCGTGAGCCACCGCACTGCCGCCAGAGCATGGCAGAGCGAACCCCGGCCAATAGCAGGGCGCGAATCTTATTGGCATTGTCGATGTTTTGCAGGTGTGCAGGTTCACCATTAACCATAATGCGCGGGTGGAGTGTGCTGATGGTTGATGTGTAGACATCGGCCAATTGCGCAATAATGTTACTGTGCAGCATGGGGAAATGATCCAGCTTCCCTGTAGCCAGGCTTATGGCATCAGCAATCTGCTTTAGCATGGCGGGGTTTTTGCGCAGCTTCTGCTCCAGGTGCATCAGTGTCAGTACATAGCGTGTGATCTCTGAGCTTTGCAGGTTGATGGAGATGATCTCCTGATCCAGCTTTTGCAACCCAATTCGGATATTTTCTATCCCACCGTAGACGGCGTTGACGGATTCAGCATCAATCTGGAAGAGGCTGTAGATGCTGGCATTCATGGCCGATGCGTCCGCGATGCCATTGTGAGCAATCTGATCTGTCAGGCAGGCTGCCTGAAATATGCCAGCAAGGGCGATTATTTGGTCTTGATCGGTTTTCATTAAAACTCCAGCGTCTGTTCAATAGTGCCGCCGCCCAGACAGTCGTCACCGTGATAGAAGACGATGGACTGGCCAGGGGTGATGGCGCGCTGCTGCTGTTCAAAATGGACTTGGCAGCAGTCGCCTTCCAGATGGGTTATTTTACATGCTTGCAGCGGCTGGCGGTGTCTGATGCGGCTGCTGCAGCCAAAAGGGATGTTTTGAGGAGGTGAGCCGCTTATCCAGTGTAGCTGGCTGGCCACCAGCCCGTTGCTGAGCAGAAGCGGGTGGTCATGCTGCTGTGCCACCACCAGCCTGTTGTGCCGGATATCCTTGCGCACAACGAACCAGGGCGCTTCAGAGGCGCCGGATTGACCGCCTATGCCCAGCCCTTTGCGTTGCCCCAGGGTGTAGTGCATGAGTCCCTGATGCACGCCAATATACCGACCCTCCGGGGTCTCAATTGGCCCAGGATTGGGGGAGAGATAGCGGCCTAGAAAATCACTGAATTTCCGCTCCCCAATGAAGCAGATGCCGGTGCTGTCTTTCTTTCGGTGATTCAGTAGCCCCGCCTCTTTTGCAATCGCTCTTACTTCACTTTTTAGCAGGCCACCCAGAGGGAAGAGGCTGTGGCGGAGTTGTGGTTGTCCAAGCATGTAGAGGAAGTAGGTCTGGTCTTTCCCTTCATCGACTCCCCGCTGCATTTTGATGCCATTGGGTGTTTGTGTGGTGCGGGCATAGTGGCCGGTGGCAATGTGGTCTGCCCCAAGGGTCAATGCGTAATCGAGAAAGGCTTTAAACTTTATCTCACGATTGCATAGCACATCGGGGTTGGGCGTGCGACCCGCCCGGTATTCGCTGAGAAAGGATTCAAAAACGCTGTCCCAGTATTCGGCAGAGAAGTTGACGCTGTTGAGTGGAATGCCCAGGTGGTCAGCTACTGCCTGGGCATCTTTCAGATCCTCTTCTGCCGAGCAGTACTCGGAGGTATCGTCCTGTTCCCAGTTTTTCATGAACAGCCCCTCAACATTCCAACCCTGCTCTTTCAGCAACAGGGCGGCTACGGATGAGTCCACGCCGCCAGACATGCCTACAATTACCTGGCCTTTGATCTGAATAGAGTTATGCAATTTGAGTGTGGCCTGAATGTTTCATGAGGTGCTTTTTAAGGTATGAATCTGCTTCTCATTGCTTGCATCTTTGACGATATGAATGCCACCACGGATAACGATGATGGCAATTGCGAAGCCTATAACAAGATCAGGGAATCTGGAGTCGAGCAGGTAAACCAGCACACCACCAATAATGATTCCAATATTTGCAATGACATCATTTGTTGAAAAAATCCAGCTGGCACGCATGTGTACCTCGCCCTCTTTATGTTTGGATATCAGCTGAAGACAGACCGTGTTGGCTACAAGTGCTGCGATTCCGACGTAAATCATTAAAAATGATTCTGGCTCGCTGCCTGCTATTGCCCGACGCATAACATCGATGAGCACAGCTGCGCCAAGTATAATCTGAAAAATACCGCTGATATGAGCTGCTTTGATCTTTACCAGCGCCTCTCTTCCAACGGCGTACAGACCGATACCGTAGACTGTTGCATCGGCTAGCATATCCAGAGAATCGGCTATTAACGCCGTAGATTCACTCATTATTCCCAGCGTTATCTCAATAAAAAACATGCTGGCATTAATGCCGATCAGTATGATCAGAATACGGCTCTCTTCCCTGTTTTTGATCTCCAGGTTACAGCCACAATCTGACATATTTCTACCTTTTTACACGGAGTACATTGGCCATGTGCTGCTGAAGAGAGGTTTTCAGCGGCTGTTTTTTAGTGGTGGAATCAATGGATAAGCAAAAAGAGATGCAATGTAAACAACTGCTCGGCGTGAGAATTCTAGCATGCGGGGATGTGCAGGAAAAACAAAATGGGAACACGGGGCATAGCAATAGGCAGGGGGTACGGGGTGTGGGCTGCAGGAGATGGGGTTATCTCCAACGGCTCATGTTCCCGTCTGCTATGCCCCGTATTCCTGTGCCAGCCCACAGTAGGCTGGCTGCCTCGAAGGGGGTCGAGGGCTTAAAACAGGTATTACTCTCCTACCGCTTTAATATCGGATGCGTGCAGACCTTTTGGACCCTCTGTTATCTCAAATTGGACTTTTTGACCCTCTTTCAGGGTCTTGTATCCTTCCATGGTGATGGATGAGAAATGTACAAAAACATCATTTTCACCCTGGTCGGGGGTAACGAACCCGTATCCTTTTGCATTGTTAAACCATTTAACTACACCTGTTGACGACATGGCAGGTACTCCTCCTGACTTCCTTTGCTCAAGGCAATCTTGGCTTGCCTTTTTATGCGTAAAATAGTTGGTGTTTCCAACGGCAGGCTCGTCCACACGCCCAGTTTTCCTGGGTATTTGGGTGGAGTTGCAACATGCGCCGTTGCTGGAAGTATAGCCATCCCTGGCAATTGGTCAATTACTTTGGTATGAAATCAGGAGTGAATATCTGCCGTAATACCTTGATATGTATCAGTGAATCCCCATTTTGCAGTGTAGTGTTGGGGTCAGCTGTAGAGTGAGTATAATCTCTCTATGAGCAGCGGGTTGCCGCAAACAGTCTATATTTCAGCTAAAATCATAGGCAATACAGGTCGATACATACATTATGACAGAGCAAGATAAACACAATGCTGATGGTGGTTTGGCGGTGCAGGAGGGGAGGCCGAAGCTAAAACGGCCTCCTATGTATAAGGTTATGCTGTTGAATGATGACTATACGCCGATGGATTTTGTGATTCAGGTATTGGAATCATTTTTTCAGCTGGATCGGGAGCGGGCGACGCAGGTTATGTTGCATGTACACACCAAAGGTGTGGGGGTTTGCGGCCTGTTTACCCGTGATATTGCAGAGACCAAGGTGGCTCAGGTGAATGAATATGCCAGAAAAAACCAGCATCCATTGCTCTGCACAATGGAGAAAAACTGAATATAGCGGGTCTATACCGGTACTGGTTGTGTGGCTTGACCATAAATTTGTGCGGCTGGATGCAGCCGAAGGTAGGCGATAATGCTGAGTAAAGAACTTGAGTTTACGCTCAATCACTCCTTTCAACAGGCGAATGAACGGCACTATGAATTTATGACCGTTGAGCACCTGCTGCTCGCACTGCTGGATAACCCGCTGGCCACCCAGGTTCTTCAGGCCTGCGGCGCAGACACCGAGCGGCTTAGAGTGGAGCTGGATGCCTTTATCCGGCAGACAACGCCCATCCTTCCTGAATCAGACCATCGTGAAACACAGCCTACTCTGGGCTTTCAGCGCGTCTTGCAGCGTGCCGTCTTTCATGTGCAGTCATCGGGCAGCAAGGAGGTGACCGCTGCAAATGTCATTGTATCCATATTTAATGAACAGGAGTCACAGGCGGTCTTTTTTCTGGAGCAGCACAATGTCAATCGTCTGGATGTCGTAAATTACATCTCGCATGGTATCTCCAAGGTGCATGGTGAGTCGGATGCAGATGAAGATGCGGGCACAAATGATGAAGATGCGGGCGATGCGGCAAAGAAAAGCCCCCTGGAGTGTTATGCCAGTGACCTCAATGAGATGGCAAGGCTGGGCAAGATTGACCCCCTGATTGGCCGAAAAGAGGAGCTGGAACGTACCGCACAGATCCTCTGCCGCCGGCGTAAAAACAACCCCCTGCTGGTGGGCGAGGCCGGTGTCGGCAAAACCGCAATTGCAGAAGGGCTGGCCAAGAAGATTGTGGAGGGCGATGTCCCCGAGGTTCTTGAGAGGTGCACGATCTACTCTTTGGATCTGGGCGGGTTGGTTGCCGGCACAAAATACCGCGGCGATTTTGAGAAGCGCCTGAAAGCGGTTCTGGCCGAGCTGCGCGAAAAACCAGAAGCAATTCTGTTCATAGATGAGATTCACACCATCATTGGGGCAGGCGCGGCTTCGGGTGGTGTCATGGATGCTTCGAACCTGCTTAAACCGATGCTGGCCTCTGGCGAGCTGCGCTGTATCGGTTCGACAACCTATCAGGAGTTCCGAACCATCTTTGAGAAGGATCATGCGCTGACGCGGCGCTTTCAGAAGATTGATATTAAGGAACCATCGGTGGATGAGACCTTTGATATCCTGAAAGGGCTCAAATCCCGTTTTGAGGCGCACCACAGCGTACGGTTCTCTTTAAAGGCGCTAAGAACCGCATCGGAACTCTCGGCACGCTATATCAATGACCGGCACCTGCCGGACAAGGCCATTGACGTGATCGATGAGGCGGGTGCCAGTGTCCAGCTACAGCCCGCTGCCAAGCGCAAGAAAAGCATCAGCGTGCTTGATATTGAGAATATCGTCTCAAAGATGGCGCAGATACCGGCCAAAACGGTATCGGTCTCTGATAAAGAGGTATTGAAGAATCTGGCCAAAAATCTACAGATGGTGGTGTTTGGGCAGGATGAGGCGATTGATACCCTGGTATCGGCTATTCGCATGAACCGCTCTGGCCTGGGGGCAGACCGGCGCCCGGTGGGTTCATTTCTGTTTGCCGGCCCGACCGGTGTCGGCAAGACCGAGGTTACCCAACAGCTGGCACGCATTATGGGCATGAAGCTGATCCGCTTTGATATGTCAGAGTATATGGAGCGGCATACGGTCTCCCGCCTCATTGGGGCGCCGCCCGGTTATGTGGGGTTCGATCAGGGTGGGCTGCTGACAGAGGAGATCAACAAACACCCGCATGCGGTGCTGTTGCTGGATGAGGTTGAAAAGGCACATCCTGATATATTCAACCTGCTACTACAGGTGATGGATAACGGCTCATTGACAGATAACAACGGACGCAAGGCCGATTTTCGAAATGTGGTGGTGGTAATGACCACCAATGCAGGGGCCGCCGATATGAGCCGGGCCTCAATCGGGTTTACCAACCAGGATCACAGCAGTGATGGCATGGAGGCGGTCAAGAAGATCTTTTCCCCCGAGTTTCGTAACCGCCTGGATGCCACTATCCAGTTTAAACCGCTGTCGGCTGAAGTGCTGGGCAGCGTCGTGGACAAGTTTCTGTTTGAACTGGAGGGACAACTTCAGGAGAAGAAGGTGTTACTGGTTATTGAACCAGATGTGCGCAGCTGGCTGGCCAAGCATGGCTACGATCCAAAGATGGGCGCACGCCCCATGGACAGGGTGATTCGAGAGCAGATCAAAAAGCCGCTGGCTGAAAAGCTGCTGTTTGGCGATCTGTCGGGTGGCGGCTCTGTTCGAATCAGCGTCTCTGATGGTGAGCTGGTATTTGATGTTGAGGACGCTACTGTCCATTAGATTGGAAGATGATGACGCCCCGGACTAACTAACGGGCGCGGTAGGTAATGCGGCCTTTGCTAAGGTCATACGGGGTCAGTTGAACGGTAACCTTGTCGCCCGTAAGGATGCGGATATAGTGTTTGCGCATCTTGCCTGAAATGTGGGCGGTTACGACATGCCCATTCTCTAACTCTACCCGGAACATTGTGTTGGGAAGCGTTTCAGTCACTGTCCCTTCCATCTCAATAAAATCTTCTTTTGCCATTCGGTTTCTCATTACCTTTACATGCTGAATTGGGGCGGGAGTATAGCATAACAAGCCTATCCAAACGGTAAAATTTCTTCGTTTTGATCAAACGTCTGCCACCGGCCCTCTCTCCATATTTGCAGGGGGCGGTAGTTTGATTTGTAGCTCATTTTTCTACAGCCAGGCACCCAATATCCCAAATAGAGCCAGGACAATCCTCGCCGCTGAGCCTCCTGGATCTGCCAGAGCAGTGCCAGTACACCTGGACTGAGGTGTGATAGCTCAGGATCAAAGAAGGTATAGACGGCAGAGAGTCCATTTGGCAACAGATCAGTTACTGCAATGGCGGTGAGTTTTTGTGCAACCTGTAGTTCAAAAAACCGGGTTTTGCACCAACGGCTGGTGAGAAAACCGGGGAACTGGTCAGGGGATGGATCGGCCATCTCCCCATCGGGGTGTCTGGATTGAATGTAACGCTGGTAAAGCTCAAAGTGCTCATTCTGGAATGTTGCGGGTTGGGTGTGGACAAGCAGTTTTTCTGAACTCTTTGCCCAGACTCTTCGTTGATTTCTATTGGGTTTGAAATGGGCAACAGGGAGGCGCAATGGAATGCAGGCCTGGCATAAGCCGCAGTAAGGTCTGTAGAGGTGGTCGCCACTGCGCCTGAACCCCTGTGCTAACAGGTCACCGTAGAGCTTCGTGTCCAGGGTGGCGGCAGGATCAATAAAAAGCGTGGTTGAGTGTCTTTCAGGTAGATAGGCGCACTTATCCTCCTGGCTGCGGTAGAGATTCAGTGATGCTCTCATTTTAAGGAGTGGAGCGGTGGCTCTGGAGCCGTTAGCCATGACCCGTCCCGCCCCGGCTGACTGCACCACTGTTGCAAGTGGTGGGTAAATTGCTGGCGCTCTATCTCCTGCGCGCCCAGGCTGGATAGATGGTTGGAATATACCTGGCAGTCGATAAGCTGGTAGCCCCAGTGCATCAGGCAGGATGTAAGATGGACAAGCCCAACCTTGGAGGCGTCACTCATCCGGCTGAACATGGATTCGCCAAAAAAAACCTGCCCAATGGCCACCCCATAGAGACCACCCACCAGCCTTCCTTCATACCAGACCTCAACCGAATGGGCGATCTGTGCCCTGTGCAGCTGGATATAGGCAGCCTCCATCTCTGTTGTAATCCAGGTGCCCTCTGCATCATCTCTTGGGCCAGCGCAGTACTGCAGGACATCCTCAAAATGGCGGTCAAAAGAGACGCTAAAGGGCTTGTTTCGCAGGGTTTTTTGCAGGCTGCGAGAGATTTTAAGCTGTGTTGGAAAGAGTACGGTGCGCGGGTCGGGCGACCACCACAGGATAGGCTGACCACTGCTGTACCAGGGGAAGACGCCGTGCCGATAGGCGTTGATGAGCCTTTCTGCTGAGAGATCACCGCCTAATGCCAGCAAGCCATTGGGCTCTTTCTCGGCCAGAGCCACATCAGGAAAGGGGGCTTCAGGATTGTCGGAATCAAGTAGATATAGCATATTGGTTGTCTTAGGTTTTGCCTGTTAGTCTGCTGGCTGATAAAACAGTTCCAGAATTGCATAGTCTAAAAGAGGCATTAACCGAGGAGTAGATTAAGTGCACAAACGCACCCCTCTTATTATCATCATTGCCCTGCTTGTCGGGGCTTTTTTTCTGTTTGATCTTGGGCAGTTATTGAGCCTTGAGTATATTCAGTTCCAACGGATGGAGCTGGTGGGCCATTTTCAGGCCAACCCGCTCGCAACGGCATTGGGCTTTTTTCTGCTCTATGTAGCCGTGACGGGGCTGTCGTTGCCAGGGGCTGCGGTGCTGACTTTGGTAGCCGGAGCTATCTTTGGCCTCTTTTGGGGGGTGCTTATCGTCTCCCTTGCCTCTACCCTTGGTGCCACGCTGGCCTTTCTGCTCGCCCGTTTTCTGCTGCGTGACTGGGTGCAGAAGCAGTTTGGTGATCGCCTGATTGCAATCAATGCAGGTATTGAAAAGGATGGTGCCTTCTATCTGTTTGGGCTGCGGCTGGTTCCGCTATTCCCCTTTTTTGTGATCAACCTGCTGATGGGGTTGACCCCCATGCCGGCTCGAACCTATGCCTGGGTGAGCCTGGTGGGCATGTTTGCCGGGACGCTGGTCTATGTAAATGCAGGTACCCAGTTGAGCCAGCTGGAATCCCTCTCCGGTATCTTCTCGCCGGGGTTGCTGGGCTCCTTCGTGCTGTTGGGGCTGTTTCCGCTGATTGCCAGGCGGATGCTGGATGGGCTGCGCGCCCGGCAGTGCTATAAAGGCTGGGAGAAACCTGCACGCTTTGACCGTAATATCATTGTGATAGGTGCCGGATCAGGTGGGCTGGTGACGGCCTATATTGCGGCCGCAGTGAAGGCGAAGGTCACCCTGATAGAGCGGGATAAAATGGGCGGTGATTGCCTGAATACCGGCTGCGTGCCCTCCAAGGCGCTGATCCGCTCTGCCCGGTTTATTGCCGATGCCAAGCGTGCTGCTGAACTTGGCTTTCAGCGTGCAGAGGTCGAGTTTGATTTTGCCGAGGTGATGGTGCGGGTGCATCGGGTGATCAAGACCATTGAGCCGCATGACTCTGTAGCACGCTACACCCGCTTGGGGGTTGAGGTGATTCAGGGCGCGGCCAGGATCATCTCCCCCTGGAAGGTGGATGTGGATGGAGAGGTGCTGAGCAGTAAAAACATTGTCATTGCCACCGGTGCGCGACCCTTCGTTCCACCCCTGCCGGGGCTGGAGCAGATTGCCTATCTGACCTCAGATACCCTCTGGGAGATCCGTGAACTGCCAAGGCGACTGCTGATTCTGGGTGGCGGCCCCATTGGCTGTGAGCTGGGTCAGTGCTTTGCCCGTTTTGGCAGCGAGGTCACCATTGTAGGGCCTCGCCTGCTCCCCAGAGAGGATCAGGAGGCAGGTGATCTGCTGGCTGAGTGCCTGCGCAAAGAGGGGGTGCGGCTGGTGTTGGGGTATCGGGCAAAGGCCTTTCGGGT
>Ga0256839_1006662_pt1 | contig 10026 bp, 9 predicted proteins | sample 354166metaG_FD_185968 | JGI IMG/M metagenome (GOLD analysis project Ga0256839, IMG submission 185968) | Hydrothermal vent microbial communities from Mid Atlantic Ridge, Atlantic Ocean - 354-166 | ecosystem: Environmental > Aquatic > Marine > Hydrothermal vents | place: Atlantic Ocean: Mid... | reverse complement strand
AAGCTGATGCTACCTGCCAACCGTCGCATTCCCGGTCCCGTCCGATGGCTCCTGCTGATCGACGTTGGCCTTGTAGGTCTATACCTTCTCAATCATGCGCTGGGAGCCCCCATCGCTGCCCTTAATCAGTTTCTCGATCTGGACCGTGAACGCACCTTGCCTACCTGGTACTCCTCCGCTCAGCTTCTGGGAATTGCCACACTGGCAGGCATATTTGTAGCTCATCACTTCCGAATAAAAGGCTTTCGGCATGCCTGGGTGCTCCTTGCTCTTCCCCTTCTCTTTCTGTTTCTCTCAATGGATGAGACGCTGGAAATCCACGAGTGGCTGGGACGGCAGGCCGATCTTCTCCTCCCCGGTGGAAACCGCACCGGAAGCCTTTTTCACACCACAGGTATCTGGATGTTTGTGGTTGGAGTACCCTTCATAATGCTGTTCGGGTTCTGGTTCACGCGTTTCTGGAAGCTTATGACAGGACACCGGCAGGCGCTCCATCGCCTGGCCACAGGAATGGCTATTTTCCTGACAGGCGCGTTAGGTGTGGAGATCTTTTCCAACTTTGTGCCCGGCACGCACTCGCTGGCTTATGTTGTGCAGGTAGCCACGGAAGAGCTTCTGGAAATGGTTGGAGCTACCTGGATGTTCTGGAGTATGCTGGAAATGGTACGTGGACTTGCTGTGGTCTTCAGTGCACGAGGCTGGCATATCCGTTCACTCACCGCCTCTCCGCTGGCTTCCGAAGAATCGCCCTCTGATATGCGGAAAGCTGCTTAACACGCTGGCTTTCTTTACATTCAGGTCTCTAATTTCTACATTTCGGGTAGTCAGAGCTTAACATCTGAAATGATGCGTATTCCGGTATTATTATTCCTTGGCGTATTGCTGGTTGGATGTACTACGGAACCTCCAGCACCTTCGTCTTCTCCACGTGAAGCCATCCATACGCCCCTTGCACCGGAAGCAATCGGCCCGTACTCGCAGGCCATTCGCGTAGGTAATCAGCTGTTTCTATCAGGACAGATAGGCATCGATCCCCGAACAGGTCAACTGGTGGAGGGAGGTATTCAAGCCGAAACACGGCAGGCACTGCTAAATCTCGATGCCATCCTCCAGGCAGCCGGATTCAAGCGATCGGATGTTGTGCAGGTGCAGGTTTTCCTTACCGATCTGGCCGATTACCAGGCGATGAATGATAGCTATGCCGCGTTTTTTGAAGGAATAACACCACCTGCACGTGCTGCTGTACAGGTAGCTCGCTTGCCTCGCAACGCCCGTGTAGAAATCATGATGACAGCCCTCCAATCCCGCTAAGACGATGGCTGCTCGTGTTGCTATCATCGGTGCCGGTTTTGGAGGACTCGCTGCGGCTCGTGCGCTGCGCAAGGTCCCGGTAGATGTATGGCTCATTGATCGGCATAACTACCACACCTTTCAACCGTTACTCTATCAGGTAGCCACTGCAGGCCTGGATCCGGAAGAAATTGCCCATGCCGTCCGGGGCATCTTTCATGGTCAATCCCGATTTACCTTTCGCATGGCAACCGTCTGCCGGGTCGACTGGAAACAGAAAGCGGTCATCCTGGACTCCGGAGATCGTATACCGTTTGATTTCCTGATTGTAGCTGCAGGAGCTACCAACAACTACTATGGCATTGAGGGCGTAGCGGAGCATGCGTTACCTCTCAAGCAACTGAGCGATGCGCTCTTGCTCCGGGGCCATCTGATCCGGCAATTTGAGTATGCCAGCGCCATGCCAGACTACATCGATGAAGGAGGACTGAACGTGGTCATTGTAGGAGGTGGACCTACCGGCGTGGAGCTTGCAGGAGCTATCCTGGAACTCTTTCAGCATGTATTCCGCAAAGACTATCCGGACTTTGAGGTCGATCGTGCCCGGGTCATACTGGTTGAAGCAACGGATCGATTGTTAGGGGCCTTTCATCCTTCCCTGGGCGCCTATGCCCGGCGTGTACTTCAGCGTCGGGGCGTGGAAGTGATTCTTTCAAAAGCTATTACGCGGGCTACGGATACCCACGTCTTTCTGAGTGACGGCTCCTCTATCCCCACCCGCACGCTGATATGGGCTGCCGGCATCCGTGCCCATCCCCTGGCCGATACCCTGGGCACACCCCAGACGCACGGGGGACGACTGGTCGTAGAGCCGGACTTACGTTTACCCGGCCATCCGTATGCCTTTGCCATTGGCGATATTGCTGCCAGCAAAGACGCTCAGGGCAACCTGCATCCGCAGATGGCTCCTGTAGCACTCCAGGGTGGCCACCATGTTGCCCGACAGATTCAACGCCTCCTGAACCATCAGCCTACCGAACCTTTCGTATACCGCCATCGTGGATCGATGGCCACGATTGGCCGCCATGCCGCCGTGGCTGAACTGCCCGGCCCAATCCGAAGCAAGGGCTTCATTGCCTGGAGCATGTGGCTCTTTCTCCATCTCATTGAACTTATCGGCTTCCGGAACCGACTTAACGTGTTGGTTAACTGGGCATGGAACTACTTTACCTATGATCGCAGTGCCCGCCTTATTCTGGATGTTTTTCGGGAGAAAGAAACCCTGGAAGCGTACTGCGGCCCGACATCCTAACACAGCATATCGGCCAGTACGCGGGCAATCTGAGCTGCCACACGTGCATTGTTCTTGAGAAGAGCGATATTGGCCCGAAGACTTCGGTTCTCTGTCAGGCGGGCAAGACGCTGTAACAGACACGGAGTAAGTGCAGCCGAAATAAGTCCGTTCTCCGCAGCTTCCTCCACAACCTGCTCAATGAGCGGCTCCATCTCCTCGAAAGGAATCTCCTCAGCATGAGGCACCGGTACGGCAACCAGCACGCTTCCCGGCAAGCCCAACTGCAAACGTGCCCGAATAATCTCGGCAACCTCTCCCGGCGTATCACACCGGGCATCTACAGGCAGACCACTGGACCGACTGAAGAAAGCAGGAAATTCTTCCGTACCATATCCCACCACCGTAACCCCCTTTGTCTCCAGATACTCCCGCGTAGCCGGAAGGTCCAGAATAGCCTTGGCACCCGAGCATACCACCGCCACCGGCGTCTGGCCTAATTCCTCCAGATCGGCACTTATATCCAGGTACCCCTCATCGCTCCTTTTGACCCGACGATGCACACCTCCAATGCCTCCGGTGGCAAACACACGTATGCCGTGTTGATGAGCAATCCACATGGTAGCCGCTACTGTGGTGGCACCATCCATCTTTCGCGCCACCACCACGGGCAGATTACGTCTGCTTACCTTCTGGACATGAGCCCCTTTTGCCAGACGCTCCACCTGAGCAGACGTCAACCCTACTACAATCTCCCCATCGAGTATACCGATAATTCGAGGTTCAGCCCCCTCCTGGCAGACACGTTCCTCCATCTGCCGGGCCACTTCCACACTTATCGGATAGGGAAGTCCATGGGCGAAAACGGTTGATTCCAAAGCAACCTGCGCACGTACCATGCAAGCAAGCATTGTTGTATATACGAGGTAAAACTACTACATTCCTCCGCACAAACCAACCACTGTGCATGCTAGATCTTCGCCATCGTTACTGCCTTCCTGAACCGGACATTGTGGAGCTGCGCGCCTTTACGCATGGTCTGATGCCCCGAACCGTTCCCCAACGTATGCAGCAGTTTACAGAAGACTGGTGTCGGTACGGGGTCGATGCCTGGAATGCCATCCCCAATCACTGGCTTCCTGAATCAGGAGAACCGGTAGGATGGTGGACACTTCCGGAATGGTTGGGCGATCGTTTTATTGCTCCGCTCCTGGAAGCTCCCTCCGGCACCTGCATCTGGCAACCGAATGTCCACTGGACCATGCAATGCCTCCTGAGTACACCCGAGCTCTTTGAACAAAAACAGAACGTCATCGTCACCGAAGGGGCTTTTCCAAGCGTCCTGCACTCCCTCTACCAGTGGCAACGGGTGCGTCCACGTACCATCATACGCGTGCCGCTCACTCCGGAAGGACGTATTCCCCGCCAGCGTCTCCTCTCACACATCGACGATCAGACGGCCTGCGTTATCCTGAGCCATGTTGGCTTTACCACCGGTGAGCTTCTACCGGAAGACTTCCTCCAGGAAGTGGCCGCACGCATCCACCGGCATCATGGCTATTTCATCCTTGATGGCTATCATGCTGTGGGAACACTACCCGTTCGCGTTCAGGAGCTGGACGTGGACATCTATATGGGTGGCCTCCTCAAAGCGGCAAGTGGTTCCGCTGGCAGTGGCTTTGTTTACATCCGTCCGGGACTGGAACTTACTCCCGCACTGACCGGCTGGTTTGGCGAAGCCGATCCCTTTGCCTTTCCACTTTATCCCACCCCCCATCCCACTGTGCGACGCCGCTTCCTGGGAGGCACCATTCCCGTTGCCTCGCTGTACCACGCCGTTGAAGGTGCCCGCATTCTTCTGGATGTGGGTCTGGATAACGTGCGTACCGATGTACTGGAGAAAACGGCCTACTGTATTGCGCGCATCAGGACTGCCGGATTACCTCTCCGATCGCCGGAAGAACCTCAACACCGGGGAGCCATGGTTATTCTGGAGATTCCGCAGGCGCATCGTATGGTCCACTATCTGAAGCAACATGGCATATTTACAGATAGCCGGAAGGAGCGTTACCTGCGCATGGCTCCCTTCCTATGGAATACACGTGAAGACCTTGTCCGCACCTTCGACACCCTTGTTGAAGCCTATCAGACAGGAGCATACCTGGAGAGCCATCCCCATGCTTCCGGACCTGTAACCTGAACTCAAACCGTATTCTTCTGGACGCCTGTTACTTTTTCCTGCCGACATGCGACTATGGTATGATGAAAAAACAGCACTCCATACCCGGAATTCGGATGTAATTCACGGTGGATAATTGTTTCACCAGGAATCCTGAATGTAACCTCAGGGGTATGTGGAAGCACGAATATTTAAGACGGTCTGAAGGCAGGGAAATCAATGGCTTACATACACATTAACGGGCTACGACTGGAAGAAGACCTTCTGGAGAAAGTTACTCCACTCCGGTTAGCACTTTTCACAGGAAACTACAACCATATTGCTGACGGTGTATCACTTACGTTAAATCGATTGGTCGCCTTTCTGGAAAAGAAAGGCGTTCCTGTTATGGTATTTGGTCCCACCGTAAAGAATCCCCCTGTCAAGCACGTCGGCACATTTATCCCCGTACCTTCCATTCCTGCTCCGGGACGTCCTGAATATCGGATTTCGCTGGGATTACCGCCATCCGCTCGTAAGAAGCTCAAAGCCTTCAATCCCACGCTTTTTCATATTGCCACACCCGATCTGCTTGGAAACCAGGCACTTCGGTTAGCCAGACGCTGGGAAATTCCGGTTGTAGCCTCCTACCATACCCATTTCAGTTCTTATCTGAAGTATTACGGCTTCGAAGAGCTAGAAGGTTTCCTCTGGAAATACCTGCGGCGGTTCTACCGGCAATGCCGCCATGTGTACGTGCCTTCCCACTCCATGGCTGCGGTTCTTCAAGCTCATGAGATCAAGCGAGGCCTTCGTCTGTGGGAGCGTGGAGTGGACATGGATCTTTTTACACCTTCCCGCCGGTCTTACTCCTGGCGCCGCGCCCGGGGGATTGAAGATGACGTTCCCCTTATCACGTTTGTAGGCCGACTCGTATGGGAGAAAGGTCTGGATATTTTTGCCGATGTTATCGAGACGCTGGAAGACCTGGGGGTTCCTCATCACAGCATGATCGTGGGAGATGGACCTGCCCGTGAGGAACTCCGCATCCGCCTGACACGCACCCATTTTACGGGCTACCTGCAGGGCGAAGCACTCGCACGGGCCTATGCCTCTTCGGACATCTTCCTCTTTCCCAGTGATACCGAAACCTTCGGAAATGTCACCCTCGAGGCAATGGCTTCCGGATTACCGGTTGTAGCTGCCAATGCAACGGGGAGCAATGCTCTTGTCATCCATGGTACTACCGGCTTCCTGGCGGAGCCCCGGAATGAGAAAGAGTTCCTTGAGTATACTCTCCAGCTTGCTACCAGCCCTGAACTCCGCATCCGCATGGGCGAGGCTGGTCTGGAACGTGCCACACGGTACGAGTGGGATGTCGTTATGACAAAGCTTATCTCGTATTACCAGGAGGTACTGAACCCCCATATTGTACGGGAATCTCTTCCTGCTTTGCCCGAGTTAGAGTGGGCATCCGTGGATAGTGCCGCTTAATAATGCCCACCGGAGAGACGCTGCTTCACATACTTTTTGTTTCGCACTCTTTCCCTCCAGAGAACAACTTTCTGGAAAATCTCGGCGGTATGCAGCGTGTGGCTATGGAGCTTTACGATGCGCTCTGCCGCCTCCAGCCTGCCGTTAAGGTTTCAGGCCATATCCTACGCACTTCCTGGAAACAGACGACGCTGCGGACGCCCCCTTTTCTCCTTCGTTCCCTCCATACGCTCCCCCGACGAGTCCACAGGGAGTATGTTTCAGTATTACTGTTCTCCTCAATGGTAACGGCTACGCTGGCACCTCTGCTAAAAAAACGCCTGCCCTCCCTTCCTATGGCTACCATTCTTCATGGCCAGGATGTAACCTTTCCCTTCGCCCCCTATCAGCGTTACCTCCCTCACGTATTCCGTACCTTAGATGCCGTATTTCCCGTTAGCCATGCCACAGGTCAACAGGCCATTCAGCGAGGGGCTTTCCCGGACAGGGTTCACGTAATCCCTAACGGGATCAACCTGCAACGTGTTCGTTTCTGTGCCCGGCGTTCCCTGTGCCGCCAGCAGCTCCTCCAGCACTTTCCGAAAGCAGCACGGACGTTCCCCCGGAATGGTTTTCTTCTCTGCAGTGTAGGGCGCCAGGTAAAACGTAAAGGGTTTCACTGGTTCATCGAAGAGGTCATGCCCCACCTGCCGGAACACGTTCATTACTGGCTTGCCGGAGATGGTCCCATGCACAACTCGTTAGCCCGGGCAATCCATAAGCATCACCTCGACCACCGGGTGCATCTTCTCGGGCGCGTAACCGAAGACGCACTACACCTCTTGTATCGTGGATCGGATGTATTTGTCATGCCTAACATCCCTGTACCCGGCGACATGGAAGGATTTGGCGTGGTTATGCTGGAAGCAGGACTTGCGGGCCTACCCGTAATAGCCTCTAAGCTTGAGGGAATTGCCGACGTGATCAAGGAAGGCGCCAACGGCCACCTACTTCCTCCTCTTCAAGCAAAAGCCTTTCAGCAGGCCATTTTAAGATACGTGTATCAACCCGACCGGTTAGAACAGTTATCCCGACAGGCCCATGCGTACGTACGCACACACTTCAGCTGGGACGCCATAGCCCAGCAGTACGTTGCTCACCTAACCGGCCTCGTTACGGGAGCTCAAGCGACTTAAAAGTCCTCCTCATCTTCTTCCCAGAATTCATCCAGTTCCTCCTCCAGCTCCTCCAGTTCTTCCTCCAGTTCTTCCAACTCCTCGTCCCAGTCGTCAAAATCATCTTCATCCAGGAGCTCCTCATCGTCCAGAAGATTAAAAAGATCTTCCATGGCTCCAAGTGTTTAATACCTGAGCAGGTAATTTACGATATTCTATTACGCAAATAAACGCCCATACAACTATGCTCTGGATTTTTTTGTTACTTCCTGCACTGATGCTTTCAGATTCTCTACCGGAACCCCAGTATGCCCTGTATACAGCCGATGGAAGTCCCACGACCCTGGATGTCCTTCTACAAGCTACAGATACCGTTGAGGTCATTTTCTTTGGAGAGACACACAACGATCCGAATGCCCATGCGCTGGAAGCTCTCCTGCTTCGCAAACTAACCGAACGTCATCGTCCGCTGGCGCTTTCCATGGAGATGTTTGAGCGTGACGTTCAACTTGTTATGGACGAGTATCTCCAGGGATTCATCCGTGAACGCGACTTTCTGCGAGATAGTCGGCCGTGGAAGAACTACCGCACCGATTATCGTCCACTCGTAGAATGGGCGAAAACCCACACGCTTCCCGTCCTGGCAGCCAATGCTCCTGCCCGATATGTCCATTTAGCCGCACGCCAGGGCATTCAGGCGTTAAGCAGACTCAGCGAGCAGGCACGCGCCTTCCTACCCCCCCTTCCTCTGCATGAAGCCTCTTCACGCTATCGGTCCAAGTTTTTTGCAGAGATGCGTCGCATGATGCCCCGGGACACGACAGCGCATGCGGATACGCTTGCATCTCCGCCGCCCATGCACGGCAATTTCCATATTATGGACGGACAGAACCTGCGAGATGCCTCCATGGCTTATACCATCGCGCTCCATCTTATCGCCTACCCTTCGGGGAAGGTCTTCCATGTTAACGGTGCCTTCCACAGCGATGAGGGATTGGGGACTCCGGAGCATCTCCGCCGTTTCAGACCGGGAACACGTATGCTCATCCTCTCAGCCCGACCATCGGAGACTTTCCCAGATTTTAACACCGAGAAGATGGCCGGCATCGCCGACTTTATCTTCGTTACGCCCCCTGTGGAAGATTAGCCATCCTGCATCTGCAATCGGACAAGACCCTCAGCGATTATCTCCGCAAGGAATTCCGTATAGGAACGTCCCATCATCTCGGCAAGAATGGCAAACGTTCCATCAGGAGCAAAGGTGGGTAGCGGGTTTATCTCCAGAAACCAGGGAGTTCCTTCACGGTCAACCCGAAAGTCTACACGGGAGAAGTCCTTACACTCCAGTTTCTCATGTACCTTCAGTGCCAACGTGTGCAGCCGTTCTTCCAGCTCCGGCGTAATAACACCGGGCAGGGTATAACTCCATACCTGCTGCGGAACGCCCTTTCGCTCCAGAGCATGGATTCCAATTCCCGTGCGTTGCTCTACAGCACGCTGAAGTACAGGAAGAGCTCGGGGTGGGCGATGACCTACAATACCCACCGTAAACTCGGCTCCCTCGATGAACGCCTCTACAAGGGCATCCTGCCGATAGAGCGTATGGATACGTGCCACTTCCCGGCATAACTCCTCCTCGGTCTCAACCCGACTGCTTGGCAGGATGCCTTTGGCTGTTCCCTCATATCGGGGTTTCACAAAAAGCGGATATGCAGGCACGGTTTCCGGGATATCTTCTCCGGGCCGGACAACCCGGAAAGGAGGTGTTGGAACTCCGGCATGCTGAACAAGCTCTTTCGTCCATGCTTTATCCAGACTCAGCGAAAGCGTAAGTGCATCGGAGCCCAGCACAGGGATACCTCGCAGCTCTAGCAGCACAGGAGCATGCGCCTCCCGATTTCGGCTGCCGTAACTCTCTGCAATGTTCAGGGCAACATCTACCCGAGGGGTTTCATCGAGTAAGCGCCGGGGAGGTCCTATGCGCACAGGTTCATGCCCGAGATACCGGATGGCAGCTTCCAGGGCTTCTACGGTTTCTTCCGGTTCGTACTCGGCATCGGCATCGGGTGGATCACCCGGTTTCCAGGGGTAATGCTCAAACAGGTCGTACACCAATCCGATGCGCAACATGGGCTTTCAGATACCTGCATGATTATACAGAAAAAGGGAACTCCCAGCGGGAGTTCCCTCAGTGGGCGGTAGTGGATTCGAACCACTGACCTCCTGCTTGTAAGGAAAAAGACAAATTGCAGGCAAGTTGCTGTTATTAAAAGGCATACTGAAAAGCGATTCAACTCTATTTTCCCTTATCTTTCCCGCTTGCATACTCAAAACGACGTTTCAGCTCCTCAATAGCAATATGTTCATATATCTCTGTAGTAGTAATACGAGTGTGCCGAAGCAAATCACGAATATCAGCAATATGAATGCCCTGGGTACGCCAGTATACAGCGCAGCTATGACGTAAACTATGAAAATGTACATCCTCACGCTCCAGCGCACTACGTACAGCCTCTTTAAATGCCCTGGATACCCTGTAACCTGCTGTCCGTCCCCACAATGGAGACTCTGGAGACCGATTACGTGTATACCGCTCCAGAACACCTTGAACCTGGGGAACGATAGGTATCAGATCCTCC
>Ga0256839_1006660_pt1 | contig 10027 bp, 9 predicted proteins | sample 354166metaG_FD_185968 | JGI IMG/M metagenome (GOLD analysis project Ga0256839, IMG submission 185968) | Hydrothermal vent microbial communities from Mid Atlantic Ridge, Atlantic Ocean - 354-166 | ecosystem: Environmental > Aquatic > Marine > Hydrothermal vents | place: Atlantic Ocean: Mid... | reverse complement strand
CGGGGGCTTTGCCGGCCTTGCCCCCGGTGCGTTGGTCGATGGTCAGGATCTTGCCATCTCCACCGATATGCGCGCCATTTTCAAAGGCGTTTTGCGCGACCATCTCGGCATGACATTGGCCGAGCTGAATAATGTCGTCTTCCCCAATTCCTCAACCATCGCCCCCATGGACAACCTTATCCTGTGATGGTTTCGGCAGGCCAAAAGCCGTAAACACATCCTCACCCACGCGTTTGGGACGGCGGGTTTTTATGTCCAGCATGCACCAAGTGGTCAGCGATCTTGCCGCAAAGCGCTTTGCGCCTTTTTTGCGAATATCCACATAGCGGGGAAGGCGCGGACCTTTAATCTCCCCCAACCAGGTACGCAATTCGACCGCTTCGCCTTCCAGAATGGGCTCGCGATAGTCAATTTCATGGCGCAGCACCACAAAGATAATCCTCTCCTGCATCTCTTGCGGGGCCAGTAAATACCAATGCTCAAGCGCCACATCCTGCACCCAATGGAGATAGACGGCATTATTCACATGGCCAAGCTGATCTATCTCTGCCCGCTGTGCGACCCGCTGCGCCATAAAAGCGGACTCAAAACTGACCGCCCCCATACCAATTTTTGAAACTGCATCCATGACTTGCAACATTCCCTTGCCTGTCTGATAACATAGGGGAGGATCAAACAAAATGAACGATAAAAAAACAGCCGACACAATCGAGACGCCAGAGCGGCTAAAATTTGACGAGCAGTCTTTGGCGAAATGGATGAGCGCGAATATTGATGGCTTTTCCGGCCCCTTAACCGCGCGCAAATTTTCCGGTGGTCAATCCAATCCCACCTATCTGCTCACCACCCCGACGCGTCAATATGTTTTGCGCCGCAAACCGCCGGGCAAGCTCCTGCCTTCAGCCCATGCGGTGGATCGGGAATACCGGGTGATGAAAGCCCTTGGCAGCACTGGTTTTCCCGTGCCCAAAATGCTTGGCCTGTGCGAAGATGAAGGCGTCATCGGCACAATATTTTTTGTCATGGAATTTCTCCAAGGCCGCGTGTTCTGGAACCCGACCCTGCCAGACCTGCCCTTGCCGGAGCGTGCCGCTATTTTCAACACAGCCGCCGACACTATCGCCCGGCTGCATAAAGCCGATTACAAAGCCTTGGGCCTTGGCGATTTTGGCAAGCATGAAAATTATTTTGCCCGCCAGATTGCCCGCTGGACCAAACAATTCAAAGCCGCCGAAACCGAACCCATTGCGGCCATGGATAATCTCATCGCCTTCCTGCCCACGGCCATCCCCGAAGGCGACGAAACCACGATCGTCCATGGGGATTATCGCCTCGATAATATCATGTTCGAGGCGATAACACCAAAAGCCCTCGCGGTTCTCGACTGGGAGTTATCAACCCTCGGCCATCCGCTGGCAGACTTTTCCTACTTTTTGATGGCCTGGCATTTACCGCGGATTACCAAGCTCGGCTTTGCGGATATTGACCATGCCGCCCTCGGCCTGCCCGGCAAAGATGATATGATCGACCGCTATTGCACAATTACCGGGCGCGACGGCTTGCCGGATCTCGATTTCTGCATGGCCTATAATATGTTCCGCCTTGCCGGCATTGCCCAAGGGGTTTATGCCCGCGCCCTGCAGGGCAATGCATCATCGCAGGAAGGCAAAAATTACGGCGCCATCGTGCCATTCCTTGCCGATATTGGCTGGCAATTTGCAAAAAAATCCGGTGCTTAGAGCACTTCTGCGAAAAGTGGGTCCTTCGACAAGCTCAGGATGAGACCGGTTTTCGGATAAGAAGTGCTCAAAAACAAGGACTAGAGCCCCTGCCAATATTGCGTTATCTCTTGCGCCGCCACCCGCGGGCGCTCTTTGGGCGGCTCTTTGGCAGAGCCGAGCAGAATAAACCCGGCCAGTTTTTCTTCCGCCCCCAATCCCAGACAATTAAGCGCCGCCCGATCATAAGCGATCCATTCGCTCACCCATTGCGCAGCAAAACCCATGGCATTGGCAGCAATCAGAATATTCTGGCACACTGCCCCGGCGGTTAATTGCTGTTCCCAGACGGGTGTTTTGTGATTTTTATCCGGCTTTGAGACCACTGCAATCGTCACCGGAATACGCGCAAAGCGCTGGCGCTCATTTTCAATCACCGCCTCATCTGCCTGCGGGTTATTGGCTGAAAAAATCGCCGCCAGCCGCTCCCCGAAATCCGCCCGCGCTGCCCCCGCCAACACCACAAAACGAAATGGCACAATCCGGCGATGGTCAGAAATACGCGCCCCAATGGTCAGCAAATCTTCGATTTGTGCCGCATCCGGCCCCGGCTCGACAATCAGCGCATTGGGGGTCGAGCGCCGCAAAGCCAGAAGATCAAGGGTCTCCTGCGATGGGCGTGCGGCAGGCAGGCTGTCCCCCAGCATGGGGCGTGGCGGCAAAGGCATGGGATAAATCCTTGAAAATACGACCTTAAAGTTCGGCTCAGACCATATTCTTTTCTTTCCGAATTGTCATGGTCCCGGGCCTAAAAATCTGGCAAAACAGCCCGGAGCAAACAGGGCCATCCTGCTTTGCCGGAAAATATCGAAAGAGGGGGCCCGGTAAATGACAACCAAACCTAAAGGTAACAATATGCGAAAAATTTTATTATCAGGCGTTGCCCTGCTGGCGCTTGCAGCGTGCAGCCAGCAAGCCACCGAAGAGACAGCCCGAGATGGCGCTGACAAACAGGAAACCATCAGCCAACAGGCCGCGCCAACCACACCAGAGCTTGGCTCTTTCGGGATTGACCTTTCCGTGATCCAATCTGAAATTGCCCCGGGGGATGATTTCTTCCGTTATGTGAACGGCAAATGGCTGGAAACTTTTGAGATTCCCGCCGATTTCACCAATTACGGCTCCTTTACCGTTTTGTTTGAACGTTCCGAAGAACGTGTGCGCGGCATCATTCAGGAAGCCGGTGCTGCCAAAGCCGCCATGGGCACAGCTGAACAAAAAATCGGCGACTTCTATGACAGTTTTGTCGACACCGACCGCATCAATAAATTGGGTCTTGCCGTCACACAAAATGATCTGGCGACAATTAACGCCCTTGAGAGCCATGAAGATGTCGCCAGACTTTTCGCAACAATTTCCATTGCGTCCGAATCTCCAATCGCCGGCTGGGTCGATATCGACAGCAAAAATACCGGCCGCTACATTTTCTACATCACCCAATCGGGCCTCGGCATGCCGAACCGCGATTATTATCTCGAAGAAAATTTTGCCGACAAGCAAGAGGCCTATAAGGGCTTTCTGGCCACCATGCTCGGCTTTACCGGCGCAGAAGATGTCCAGACCCGGGCTAATGCAATTTACGCTTTGGAAGAGCGTATGGCCAACGCCCATTGGACATCGGCCAAGCGCCGCGAGCGGGATCTGACCTATAATCTCTACACGATTGAGGAATTGCAATCTTACGCACCAGATTTTCCATGGGAGCTCATGCTCACCGAAATGGGCCTTGGCAATGAAAAAGAATTTGTGGTTCGGGAAAATGACGCCATTCAGGCCCTTGGCAAAATCTTTCGCGAGACCCCCGTTGAGGTGTGGAAAGACTATCTCACAGTTCACTATTTAAGCGCCAATGCATCGGTACTGCCAACAGAAATCGATGATGCCAATTTTGCCTTTTATGGTGGTGCGCTTAGCGGTCAGCCCGAACAGCGCGAGCGCTGGAAACGCGGCGTTGCCGCCGTCAATGGTGCCCTTGGCGAAGCCGTGGGACAAGTCTATGTGGCCCGCTATTTCCCGCCAGAATCAAAAGCAAAAATGGACGAGCTGGTGGATAATCTCAAAAAGGCTTTCCTTGTCCGCCTTGAATCCAATGAATGGATGAGCGAGGAAACCAAGGAAGAAGCCCGCACCAAGCTCGCAGCCTTCACCACCAAAATCGGCTATCCGGAAAAATGGAAAGATTATTCCGAATTTAAGGTCGTACGCGGCGACGCCTTTGGCAATATGAAACGCGCCAATCAATGGCAATGGCAGGATATGATTGCCAAGCTGGGCGGACCGATTGACCGCACGGAATGGTTCATGACCCCGCAAACGGTCAATGCCTATTACTCCCCCAACCGTAACGAGATCGTGTTCCCGGCGGCCATCCTGCAGGCCCCGTTCTTTGACCCCAATGCCGATCCGGCGGTGAATTATGGCGGTATTGGCGCGGTCATCGGCCATGAGATTGGCCATGGCTTTGACGATCAGGGCCGTAAATCCGACGCCACCGGCATGTTGCGCGATTGGTGGACCGCCGAAGATGCGGAGCGCTTTGAAAAGCGCGCCGACAAGCTTGGCAAACAATATGCCCAATATTCACCCCTCGAAGGCTTCTTCATTGATCCAAAACTGACCATGGGTGAAAATATTGGCGATCTTGGCGGTCTGACCATGGCCTATGAGGCTTACAAGCTCTCTCTGGACGGCGAAGAAGCCCCGGTGCTTGACGGCCTTACGGGCGACCAGCGCTTTTTCATGGCATGGGCGCAAGTCTGGAAGCGCAAATATCGCGAAGATGAGCTGGCCCGTCGCCTTGCCACAGATAGCCATTCGCCATCGGAATATCGCACCAATGGTATCGTGCGCAATATGGATGCGTGGTATGCAGCCTTTGACATCAAGGAAGATGATGCGCTTTACCTGCCACCGGAAGAGCGCGTCACCATCTGGTAGCCACAAGCCCCAAGCTTGAAAAAACAATCGCCCCTGCCTTAAAAGACAGGGGCGATTTTTATAGAAGGCCTTTAGGGGGGCTGAGGGGAGAGCAGCCTTCTACAAATCTCCCAAAACTGATGGGGCCCGTTAGAGCCTATTTTCGTTTTGATGGAATCAAAACCGAACTCGAAGTCTTTATTTTTGAGCACTTCTTATCTTAAAAACCGGCCTCATCCTGAGCTTGTCGAAGGACCCGCTTTTCGCAGAAGTGCTCTAGCCCAGCGTTGCACGCAGCATCCACACGGTTTTTTCATGCTCCTGAATGCGCGCAATCAACATGTCTTCGCTTTCGCTATCGCCCGCTTTGGCCGCAATATCCCGCGCCGCTTTGGCGTTTCTAATCAGCGTCTCATGGGCTTTCAGCAGGTTTTTCACCATGGCCTCGGCTTTGGGAGTTTCGTCCCTGCCAAAACTTATATCCGATAGCGCGCCCAGACTTTTCGCTGATCCAGGGGCAAACTCCCCAAGGGCGCGAATGCGTTCGGCCAGCAAGTCCACCGCCATCCACATTTCATTATATTGCACCTCGAACATCATATGCAGGGAATGAAATTGCGGACCGGTGACATTCCAGTGATAGGTGTGGGTTTGCAGATAGACCGCATAGGTGTCAGCCAACACACGGGCCATGGCGTCAGCCACAGCATTGGTTTTGCGGCGGGTGGGTTTCTTGGTTGTTTTTGTACGGGTCATTTTCAGCTCTCCTTGTTACAAGAGAGTATATGGGAACGATCCATCATTATTCAAATAGATAATAATGGTTCTTATTATCGAATTTTTCGATAACTCTATACCATCGCCGCACAAAATTTCTGGATCCGTTCACAGGCGCGGCGCAACAGGCTGTCTGATGTGGCATAGGAGATGCGAAAATAGGGTGACAGGCCAAAGGCCGCACCAAACACCACCGCAACCGCCTCTTCTTCCAGCAATGCCGCCGCAAAATCCTCATCATTTTCAATTTTACGCCCGCCTTTGCTGGTCTTGCCAATACAGCCCGCACAGGACGGATAGACATAAAACGCCCCTTCCGGTTTGCGGCAGCTAATCCCCTCGGCCTCATTCAGCATCTCGACCACCATATCGCGGCGCGCCTTAAAGGCTTTATTGCGCTCAATCAGAAAATCCTGACGTCCATCAAGCGCCGCCGCCACCGCCCATTGGCTGATGGAAGAAGCATTGGAAGTGGTTTGCGACAGCACTTTGTTGATGGCTTTAATCAGAGGTTCCGGCCCGCCCGCATAGCCAATGCGCCAGCCGGTCATGGCATAGGCCTTGGACGCACCGTTCACCGTCAAGGTACGGTCATATAGTTTCGGCTCCACCTGCGCCGGCGTTAAAAACTCGAAATCATCATAGAGAATATGCTCATACATATCATCGCTCATGACGAATACCTGCGGATGATCAACCAAAATATCCGTCAAAGCCTTCATCTGTTCGCGCGAATAGGCCGAGCCTGTGGGGTTCGATGGCGAATTGAAAATCAGCCATTTGGTTTTGTCGGTTATTGCCGCCGCCAGCGCCGCTGCCTGCAAGCGAAATCCGTCTTCTTCTTTGGTCTCGACAATCACCGGCACACCACCCGCCAGCAAGGTCATGTCCGGATAGGAGACCCAATAGGGCGCGGGAATAATCACTTCATCACCGGGATTGAGCGATGCCAGCAGCGCCGCATAGAGCATATATTTGCCGCCAGTGGACACGGTGACTTGGGATGCCCCGTAATCAAGACCATTATCGCGCTTGAATTTTTTACGGATTGCCTCTTTCAGGGGTGGAATACCATCAATCGCCGTATATTTGGTCTCCCCGCGTCGAATGGCCTCAATCGCGGCCTCTTTGACAAATTCCGGCGTATCAAAATCCGGCTCCCCGGCCCCCAATCCGATGACATCGACACCCTTCGCCTTCAACTCCCGCGCCTTCTGGCTGACGGCCAGAGTCGGTGAGGGTTTAACCCGGGCCAATTGCTGCGAGACCTTGAAATCAACCATGAATGAAGCACTCCTTTTTGATTCTTATACAAGAGGTGGCAAAGCCGGGGCAATGCTTGCCATCACATTTGTTTGACTGCCACAAAATGCTGCCAGATTCTTCTCTAACGCCTTGGTCAAAATGAGGTTTTCCTCTATCCTCATAGGCTGTTCCTTTGGAGACTCTCATCTGATGAAAAAAACAACCATAATCGCCATCGCTTGCGCCACCCTCCCCCTCACCACCCCGGTTTTGGCTAAAGACATAAAAGCGCCGCCATCAGAGGTGATGAAGCTTTATGATATTGCCAACGCCCCCTCGCCAGAGCGGATACGCAGTGACATCCAAACTCTGGTTGATTTTGGCACCCGCCACAGCCTGTCAGACACAACAAGCAAGACCCGCGGTATCGGCGCCGCCCGGCGCTGGGTTTTTGAGGAGTTTGAGCGCATTTCCGAAGCCTGCAATGGCTGCCTGGAGGTGGTTTACATCACCGACACAGTGTCCGGTGAGACCCGCATCCCGGACCCTACGGCCATCGTCTCTGTTCTTGCCATTCAACGCGGCAATCTCGATCCCAATCGCATAGTGATGATGAGCGGTGATATTGATAGCCGCGTTACCGACCCTCTTGACGGCAGGTCCGACAGCCCCGGCGCCAATGACAATGCCTCCGGCGTTGCCGGCACTCTGGAAGCCGCCCGTATTCTATCAAAATATGATTTTGACAGCACCATCATCTATGCTGCCCTGTCCGGCGAAGAACAGGGATTATTTGGCGGCAAGATTGTTGCCGCCCACGCTTTGGAACAAGGCTGGAATATTCAGGCCGTACTGAATAATGACATGATCTCCAATATTGCCGGTATTGACGGGGTGATTGACAATGCCACTGTCCGAGTTTTTTCCGAAGGCACCCGCGCCGTTGAAACCCCGGAAGAAGCACGCCTGCGCCGCTTTACCGGCGGTGAGGTCGACAGCCCGTCGCGCAATATTGCCCGCCAAATCGATCGCCTCGCCGATCAATATATGACCAATCTCGATGTGATGATGGTTTATCGTCTTGATCGCTTTCGTCGCGGTGGCCATCATCGCCCGTTTAACGAGGCCGGCATTCCCGGCGTGCGACTGATGGAAACCCATGAGCATTATGACCGCCAGCATCAGGATTTACGCACCGAAAATGGCCGCCCCTATGGGGATGTCATGGAGGGCGTGGATGAGGTTTACGCCGCCAAAATCACCGGCCTTAACGCGATTACGCTAGCGATGATGGCGGACGCGCCACCGGTGCCGGAAAATGTCGAAATTGAAGGTGCGGTCAGCCCATCGACCATTTTGCGCTGGGACAGGGTCAAGGGCAAGCGCGCGCGCAATCTTGCCGGTTATCGCGTTTACTGGCGCAAAACCACCGAGGCCCAATGGGCCCATTCCCGCTTTGTGGGCAAGGTCAATGAATATACTCTGGAAAATATTGTCATCGACAATTATTTCTTCGGCGTTGCTGCTGTGGCCAAGGACGGATCAGAAAGTCCGGTTGTTTTCCCCGGACCGGCCGGACGGTTTTAAAAGGCGCGAAAGCCCATGCTAAAAAATATCTTCCGGGGGCTGATGATAGCGGCGCTCTTGTTTGTGGTCGCCTGCACCTATCAAAACCGCGTGCAACTGACCCTTGTAGCCGCGCCCATCACCCCCAAACAACAATTTGACCTGCCGCCCCTGCCCATATCGGATCGCGAGCAATGGTCGCAAAGCCGCGAAAACCTGCGCCAGATATTGGAGCAAAATGTTTATGGGGAAATTCCAGACAAAGGCAGCGCCGCGCTGATTAAAATAACAAGGATCGACACCAACACCCTTACTGAACCTGCTATTGCCGAACAATGGCAGATAAAACTGCAAGCCGATGGCATAGCCAGGGAATTCTTGGCGGTGCTGGTGCTGCCCCAAAGCGAAACTCCCGTGCCGCTCGTACTTATCCAAAATTTTTGCGGCCTCGAAGCTTCGGTACCACAGCTCACCCTGACCCCGCTGGAAACCACATCGCGACTTTGCACCGATAGTAGCGCATTCGTAAACGGCATTCATCTTTATGTGTTTGGCCGCTATGCCGCCGCCCCGCCCCTGGATATGATTCTGGCGGAAGGCTATGGGATTCTGATTTTTAATTCCGGCGATTTCATCAAAGATAAAGCAGCCTTTGCCCCCCGGCAAATGGATGCCTTCTTTCCCGCCAGCCGACAGGGCAAAAACCCCATCGGCACAATCGGCGCATGGGCTTTTGCCAGCATGCGGATGATGGATTTATTGGAGCAAGACGAACGCATTCGTGCCGACAAGGTTTTCACCTATGGCCATTCGCGCCAGGGCAAATCCGCTCTTGTAGCTGCCGCTTTTGATTCCCGCTTTGCTGGCAGCATCGCTCACCAATCCGGCACTGGCGGCGCAGCCCTCAACCGCAGCCATAATGGCGAATCCATTGCATCCATTACCAAAACCTATCCCCATTGGTTCACCCCCGCCTATGCAAATTTGCCAGAACAAGACCCCGCAAACTTTGATCAGCATTTTCTGATTGCCATGCTCGCGCCTCGCGCTTTGATGCTCGGCAATGCCCGCCGCGATGTCTGGTCCGACCCGGTATCCACCTTCCGCGCTGCCGAGGCCGCCAGCCCCGTCTGGGAATTATTTGGCCGACAAGGCATGCGTGCCAAAAATCTTGGCGACTATCAGCCGAGTGCCCATATCGCCTTCTGGATGCGCCCCGGCACCCACGGTCAGGTCAAAGAGGACTGGCCAGCCTTTTTACAATTTCTCACCGCTCATAAATAGCGAGTAGCGAGTAGAAAAGGAACTTGCGCCCGTCATCCCGGGCGCATTTTTATTTGTACGCCGCCGCCCACCAGCTCTAGAGCGTTTCCAGGATAAGTGGACCCTTCGAGACGCCGCTTCGCGGCTCCTCAGGGTGAGGCCGGTTATCCGTCCGGCCCTTCGCCTTGGCTCAGGAGCGTCAAAACAAAGACTTAGAGCCCGGTTTTGATTCATCAAAACCGAACAGGCTCTAGCGCGGCGAGAGGATTGCAAAAAGCACCTAAACACAAAACATGCCATATTTTCGCTCGTGGGCCTGATCGCGCTTGGCAGCGCTGGCCCTGCGCGAGCGCGGCGCATGAGCGCCGGAGCCGCACTTGCGGCTCAAAAAAATGCCCGACCTTTCGGCCGGGCATTTGCATGATATATCTCGCGGCAAATCGCTATCGCGATTGCCTCCGATGGGGCGACAAACAATTGCC
>Ga0256839_1006659_pt1 | contig 10027 bp, 8 predicted proteins | sample 354166metaG_FD_185968 | JGI IMG/M metagenome (GOLD analysis project Ga0256839, IMG submission 185968) | Hydrothermal vent microbial communities from Mid Atlantic Ridge, Atlantic Ocean - 354-166 | ecosystem: Environmental > Aquatic > Marine > Hydrothermal vents | place: Atlantic Ocean: Mid... | reverse complement strand
CGCCCTGCCGAGAGGAGGCGGTCGCGTATGTACCGCTTCCTGCGCGACATGTTCGGCCCGCCCGAGCTGTTGATGGTGATAGTGGAGTGAGCGGTGTCGGTGGTGGTGCGACCCTTCACGCCCGCCGACCGCCCGGCTCTCCTGGCCGCGGTGGATGCCGTCTGCGCCGAGGGCACGTGGATGCAGACGCGGCGGTACGAGCCCACGCCCGCGTGGGAACACGCCCTCCGCCGGGCGCACTGCACGTGTCACCTGCTCCTGGTGGCCGTGGCCGGCCGGCAGGTGGTGGGCTGGTGTCGGCTCTTTCCGGCGGCCGACGGCGCGGCGGCCGACGTGGGCATCGGCCTGTTGCCGGCCTACCGTGAGCAGGGGTGGGGCACGGCCATGTTGCGCGCGGCCGTGACTTGGGCCAGGCGGGCCGGCCTGCGGGAGCTCACGCTGACGGTGCGGGCTGACAACGCGCGCGCCCGACACGTGTTCGCCAAGATTGGGTTTCGCCCCGCCGGCGTGCCGGAGCAGGGGTGGGAGCGCATGGTGTATCCCTTGCGCCCTCGGCGGACGTGAGGCAGCGGAGGAGATTGGCTTTCACAGAAGGAGGAGGCAGAACGTTGTGTGGCGTGGAGCGTCCCCGCATCCTGTGGGCGCCACCCGAAGAGCGGGCCGAGTCCGACTGCGCGTGCCCGGGAGCGGGCGCCCCGCCTGAGCCTGAGCTCCCGGAACCCTCGTCCGGGCTGTGGGAACGGGTGCCCGACCTCTTCTGGGCCCCCCTGCCGGACGGCCACCGAGCGGTGTTCAACCCTTGGGGCCGGGCCGGCGTAGTGGTGCTCAACCGGCCGGCCGTGGCCCTGTTGGATGGGTTCCGGCGTCCACGCCGGCTGGACGGCGGGCCGGCCCACCAGATGGCCGCGCTGGAGCTTCTGCGCCCGGCGGGCCGGGGAGATGTGGTGCCTCGTCCGGCCGCGAGCTCCCCCGCGCTCACGGCCTGGCTCCACGTGACCAACGCCTGCAACCTGCGCTGCACCTACTGCTACGTGGCCAAGACCCACGAGAGCATGGACGAGACCACCGGCCTGGCGGCGGTGGAGGCCATCTTTCGCGCGGCCCGCCGCCACGGCTTCCGGGCCGTCAAGCTCAAATACGCCGGCGGCGAGCCCACCCTCAACTTTCCCCTCGTAGTCCGCCTGCACCAACATGCCCGCAACCTGGCTTCCCGCCACGGCGTGGCCCTGCGCGCCGTGCTCCTCTCCAACGGCGTGGCCCTGCGGCCGTCCGTGCTCGCCTGGCTGCGGGACCAGAGCGTGCGGCTGATGATCTCCCTCGACGGTATCGGCCCGACCCACGACGTGCAGCGCCCCTTTGCCGGCGGGCAGGGCTCCTTTGACCGCGTGGTGCGGGGGATCGAGGCTGCGGTGGCCCACAACATCGTGCCCCACCTCTCCATCACCGTGACCGCGGCCACGGCCGACCACGTGGCCGCCGTGGTGGACTTCGCCCTCGACCATGAGCTCCCCTTCAACCTGAACTTCTACCGGGACCACACCGTCCGCGCGCCGGCCGGGGCGTGGCGGGCCGACGAGGAGCGCCTCATCCGGGGCGTGCGGGCGGCCTTTGCCCGCATCGAGGCCCGGCTGCCTCGCCGGCGCCTCATCGACGCCCTGGTGGACCGCAGCGCCTTCGACACTCCCCACACCCTGGCCTGTGGAGCCGGGCACCATTACCTCGTGGTGGACCACCGTGGGCGAGTGGCCCGGTGTCACATGGAGATCGAGCGGCCCATCGCCGACGTGTGGGCCGATGACCCCCTCGGGGCGGTGCGCGCCCACGGCGAGGGGTTCGTCAACCTGCCGGTGGACGAGATGGCCGAGTGTCGCACGTGCCCGTGGCGCTACTGGTGCGCGGGCGGCTGCCCGCTGCTCACCTTCCGGGTCACGGGCCGCAGCGATGTGAAGTCCCCCTACTGTCACGTCTACCGGGCCCTCTACCCCCACGTCGTGCGCCTGGAAGGCTTGCGCCTGGTGAAGTGGGGGACCCCCCTGCCCACGTGAGCCGGCCTCGTCCTGGACGCCGCCTTCTTCGCCGTCGCCTTCTGCGCGGCCTCTCCCCCTCTTTTCACAAGCGCTCCCCTCGCCGCGCCCGTGTGACCGCGGGCAGGCCCGTGGCCGCCAATCCGCGGAGGGGTGGCGTTTATGGTGGTGAGGGGCGGTGAAAGGCTGTTGTAAGTTTTCCTTGCTCTTCCGGTGAGCAAGTGGCAGAACTGAGTGCAGCCTAGCTGCCAGAGCAGAACGCTGCGGATTGTGTTTTATATAGTAAACACAAGGCTACGGAACATGTGAGTGGCGTCTCGAAAGGGGGTGAGAGCCGGCGTGATCGTTCGTAACGTGGACGGCACAACACGCGACAGAATGAAGGTGATGGAGTCAGGCGAAAGGGGGTGAGAGTCAACGGGAAGAGGGTGTGGGGAAGGGGCTCGGGGCAAATCTCCCGGGCCCTTTTGGCCCCAACCGTGTCGGGAGTCAGGGGATTGGATGGGTCCTCACAGGACAAAAGGGAGGTGTCATGATCCGAACGGTGTTCGTGGTGTTGGACATGGTGGGAGTGGTAAGCTTCTCCGTGATCTTCCTGATCTGCTTGATCATGAAGTTTTCGGGCCGCAGCGCCACCACGGAGAGCTACACCGATGACGAGCACATCTTCCTCAACACCATGCTCTTCCTCACGGGCACGGCCGTCGTGGTTCTCCTGATCCTCGGCCTCAGCCCGTGGTCGCCGCTGCTGTGGCCGTGAGGGGAGATGCAAGGATGGACGTGAGGGGCAGAGGAGGGCCGCAGGGCGAGACGTGCGCTCGTCCTTGCCGGGAACACACTTTCCGGTTCCTCCTCACTCACGCTTCCACCGGTGCCCCGGTGCCCTCGCGCGGAATTCGGAGAACAGGGAGGCAGTCACATGGGCATGAGGCAGGCACGTCTGCGTTTCGGATGGCGAGTTGTGCGGTATGAGGGGGGCGAACGGGCGCCTCCACAACCGAAAGGAGGTAAACGTCATGAGAGGGTATTGGCGCTTTGCCCTGTTCATGTTGTTCACCGGCGTGTTCTTCGGCCTGCTCCTCGGCCAAGTGGAGCTCCTGAACCCCGGGCGCGCTGAGATCCAACGGAAGCTCGGCGAGATCGAGGTCGAGAGGGAGAAGCAGATACTCGACTCACAAAAGCGCCTGTTCCGGATTGAAGAGAGCCTCCGCCCGTACTTGCTCTGGGCCCGGGAGCTCACCATCGACTTCAGCATCCTTGCCCTCAGCGTGTCAACCTCGATTGCCGTCCTCGTCTTCACCTACACCGTGAGCATCGCCATCTACACACGGCTCACCGGCCACCCTCCGACCTCCTCGATCCTGCGCCGGTGACCCCGCCTCGACGGCGCCTCCACGGCATTTGAGCGCCCGATGACGAGTGCCGTGTGCCCTTGGCGGCCCCCATGTGCGCGGCAGCCGGCCCTTTGGTGCGCCCGTTCGTTGAAAGCCGGGCCCGATGGGGAGCCGAACTTGCCCATTTCCCAATCGGGAGTAGTATGCGGATGAGTGTCCACGCAGCCCCGTCGATTTTCCCCCATTCCCTGTACCCTCAAACGTCCGGCCGTGCAACCCGTCCGTGACACACACCGTTGTCGAGGCGTCGAGCGAGGGGAGTGAACGTTGGAGGAGGCCCGACCAATGGAGCAACCGAGAAGCGTCCTAGCCCTGCTGACCGACTTCGGCACGCGCGACAGTTACGTTGGCGTCATGAAGGGCGTCATCCTTGGCATAGCCCCCGGCGTGGCCCTGGTGGACCTCACCCACGAGATCCCGCCCCAAAACGTGCGCGCTGCCGCCTACAACCTGCTCGTCTCCTACCGCTACTTTCCGGCGGGCACAGTCTTCTGCTGCGTGGTGGACCCGGGCGTGGGGAGCCAGCGGCGGGCTGTGGCCGTGCGCGCCGGGGCGTACACCTTCGTCTGCCCGGACAACGGGCTCCTCACAGCGGTCCTGAACGAGACGCCCGCTGCCCACGCCGTTTCCTTGGAGAACCCCGAGTACCACCTGCCCCACGTGAGCGCCACGTTTCACGGCCGCGACATCTTCGCCCCCGTGGCCGCCCACCTGGCACGGGGCGTCCCCTTGGAGGCCCTGGGACCAGAATTGGACCCCGGCCACCTGGTTCGCCTGGACTGGCCGCGACCGCGGCCAACCGCAGACGGCGGGTGGGAGGCGGTCGTGGTCTACGCCGATCACTTCGGTAACCTCGTGACCAACCTGCCCGGCCACCTGCTCGCCCCGCCGGCCGACGCCTGGCGCGTTGACGTGGGACCGCTGACCATCTCGGGCGTTCGGCGCACCTTCGCCGACGTGGAAGTGGGGGAGCCGGTGGCCTACGTGGGCAGCAGCGGGTTCCTGGAGCTGGCCGTCCGGCAGGGCAACGCCCGCCGGCAGTGGAACGTGGGGCCCGGCCTGATGGTGCGGCTTCGCCGGGCTGGGTGACCTCTCCCCGACATGCAACTCTTCACAGGAGGCATACAACCGATGACCGTCTTCCACAGCGATGTGTCCAGCCTGTTGGCGGGAGCGCAGGAGGCAGAGCCGATGGAAGCTTTCGTCATCCGGGGCGGCAACCCCATTCGGGGCACCATCGTGCCCCAGGGCAACAAGAACGCAGCCCTCCCCATGTTGGCGGCCACACTGCTCACCGACGAGCCCGTCCGCCTCTACAACGTGCCCGACATCCGGGACGTGCACACCATGTTGGCCCTCTTAGACGACTTGGGCGTTGACATCGACCGCGAGGGCCCGGGCGTGGTGACCGTGCAGGCCCGGCACATTCGCCACCACGCGCCCCACGCGGCCTGGTGTCAGCGGATTCGCGCCTCGTTCCTGCTGGCCGGCCCCCTGTTGGCGCGCGTGGGGCGGGCCGTCTTGCCCCGCCCGGGCGGCGACCGCATCGGCCGGCGGCCGCTCGACACGCACATTCACGCCTTTCGGGCCCTCGGCGTGGAGGTGGACGTGACGCCCGACCGCTACGTCCTCCACGCCCCCAAGGGCATCCAGGCCGGTGACATCTTCCTCCACGAGATGAGCGTCACGGCCACGGAGAACGTCCTCATGGCCGCGGCCCTGGGGAGGGGGACGACGGTGATCAGAAATGCTGCCTCGGAGCCCCACGTCCAGGAGCTGTGTCGCCTGATCAACGCGATGGGGGGACATGTGGAGGGCATCGGCACCAACACCTTGCGCGTTGCGGGGCGCGAACGGCTGCGGGGCACCGCCTTTCACATCGGCCCCGACTACTTGGAGGTGGGCAGCTTCATCGGCCTGGCCGCGGTCACGGGCGGGGAACTTTTGATCAAGGGGGCCATGCCCGACGAGCACCACCGCATGACGCGCATCATGTTCGGGCGCCTGGGCATCCGGTGGGAGGTGCGCGGCGGGGACATTTGGGTGCCTGCCGATCAGGAGCTGGTGATCCAAGATGATCTCCACGGTGCCATCCCCAAGATCGACGACGGCCCCTGGCCGGCCTTCCCCGCCGACTTGATCAGCATTGCCGTTGTGTTGGCCACGCAAGCAAAAGGCACCATTCTCATCCACGAGAAGATGTTCGAAAGCCGTTTATTTTGGGTAGATAAGCTCATCAGCATGGGGGCCAGAATTGTGCTCTGCGACCCCCACCGGGCGGTGGTCGTGGGCCCCTCCCCCCTGTACGGCCAGACGCTCTCCAGCCCCGACATCCGGGCCGGCATGGCCCTGCTCATTGCCGCCCTCTGCGCTGAGGGGGAGAGCGTGATCCACAACATCCAACAGATCGAGCGCGGCTACGAGGCGCTCGACCGGCGACTACGCTCCTTGGGGGCGGAGATCGAGCGCGTCCGCCTGTAATGAGGTCGGGGCCACGCCCGCGGTCGGGAAACGGCGAAATGAGGTGTTCATGTCGCTCCGCGACGTGCAGGTGTACGAGGACTGGCAGGACCGCCTCCGGCAGGCCCGCCTGGAGGATCGGCGCGCAGTCCTGGCTGTGCTCTTGGTCGTGCTGTTCTCGGTGGGGCTCCTGGCCTGGCACCGGTGGCGTGTGCTCCAGGGCGCCCACATGCCCTTGGAGACGGCCGGTCTCCTCGGTGCCCTCTACCTGATTGTCGGCATCGCCTTCCTCAGGGGGACTGCCCTCGTCCGCGGGCGGGCCTTTGTCGTGGGCAGCTCGCTCCTGGCCGGCGCCTTTCTCCTGGGCGCCCTCGTGGACGTGCCGGAGACCGTTGGCGTCGGCCCCTTTCTCCTCTTCCCGCCGCTGCTCTTGGCGGGCGCGCAGGTCATGGCGGCGTGGTCCCTTGTGGTGTGGGGCATGTGGGCGCGGCGCCGGCTCCCCCTCTCACGGGCTGGTGCCCTCCGCACGGCGGTTTGGGCAGTGATCGGCGCCGGCGCGGGCGCCGGTGTGGTGCTCGTGTGGTACCTTTCGGCCCGCTTTGGAACGCTCGTGCCCGCCCTCGGGGAGCGCCAGTGGGCGCCCGACGTGGAGTTCTGGCGGGCGCTGCTCGTCATGGCAGGGGTGCGCGCCGTGGCCGAGGAGGTGGCCTTCCGCGGCGCGCTCTTCCACGTGCTCTACCACCGCCGGCACATGGGGTTCTGGCGGGCCACGGCCGTGACGTGGGCGGCCAACAACGCCGTCTACGCCGTTCAGGGCGCCTGGCTCCCGGCGCCGCCGGACGAGCGCCTTCTCCTCCTGCTTGGCCCCACGTTGCTCGTCCTCGTGAACTGTGGCCTCTACGCCGTTGAGGGCAATGTGACGGCGGCCGTGAGCAGCAACGTGCTCTTTCGGGCCCTTTCCGTGGTCCTGGAATTTCCGGGGAGGTTGTCATGAGCGTTGGAGGCGAACCCGCGTGGAGCCATGTGTGGGCCTTTCCCCCCTTCCTGCGTGAGGACCTGCCGCAGGTCGGACACGCCCTGACACGTGACCGCCGGCTGCGCGCTGTGTGGTTGGGGGCGTTCGTCTTGGCCCTCTGGGGCGGAACGACGTTGGTTGTCTACCGCCTCTTCGCCCTCTACCTGGAACAGCCTGAGTGGGCGTATTCCTACTTCCTCTCCAGGTATCTCTACCTCATCCCCATCCTCGTGGCCGGCTTCCTCCTCGGGCGCTCGGCCGCCGTGTTCGTGGGCCTCGTCTCGACGGCCCTCTTCGTGCCCAGGGGCGTGCAGTTGTTCGTCGAGGCCGGCCTCTCGGCGGCTACCGTGGAGACTTTGGGGCTGCTCGTCCTCTACAACCTGGTGCCCCTGCTGATTTCCAGCCTGGTGGAGTTCAGCCGGCGCCAGGCCAGGCTGTGGGACACCGTCAACCAGCTCGGACAAGTCATCGAGATGACCTTGGACCCGAGAGCCCTGCTGCCCCTGGTCTCGCGCCAGAGCCTGGTGTTGGGGGAAGCCGACGGCGCCCAAATGTGCTTCAAGGTGACCGGAACGTGGCACGGGGAGGCCGGCTGGTCCCTGTCCGACGAGCCGGACTGGTCGCAGGACATGGTGGCCCTCGATCCCCGGAGCCTGTTGGCGTGGATTCTCGAACAGGAGCGTTTCATCACCCTGCCCAACGTGGCCGACGATCCCCGTTTCGACGTGCCCGCGGAGCTGGCGGCCAAGCGCCCCGTGCTGATTGCCTTCCCCCTGCGGCGCGTGGGCAAAACGGCCGGCGTGCTGATCTTGTGGCGCTACTGGGGTGACCGCTTCGCCCGGGACGACGTGAAGGCCCTCCGCGTGCTGGCCGACAAGGTGCAGATGGCCATCGAGAACGCTTGGCTCCACAGCCAGACCGACCGGAAACTGGCCAAGCGCGCCGAGGAGCTCACCATGCTCCTCAACGCCACCAACACCTTCACCTCCACCATCGAGCGCCGACAGCTCCTGGAGACCCTCTGCCGGTACGTGGTCGATGTCATCGGCGCCAGCTTCTGCCGGGTCTTCCTGGTCAACGAGGCCGAACAGGGGATCACCATCCGGGCGGCCTACAGCGTGCCCGACTTGGTGTGGGACCCAGGCGTGGGCAGCGTCTTTTCCCTGGAGGCCCTGCCCTGGCACCGCTGGGTGATCAACAGCGGCCAGCCCCTGGTCATGCGCATTGAGGATTACCGGTACATCCTCAAGGAGCCCGAGTTCTCGGTCACCTTCTGCGCCGGCGCCAAGTCGGTCTTGCTCCTGCCGCTGCGGGTGAAGCACCGCTGTCTGGGGGTGGCCGTCGTGGGCGAGCGGCGCTTCTGGGAGCGCACACCCTTCGACAAGCAGAAGGTCGAGCTGTGCCTCTCCATGGCCCGCCAAGCCAGCCTCGCCCTGGAAAACATCGTGGCCCTGGAGTCGGTCGAGGCCCAGAGGCGACAGATTCAGTTGATCATCGACAACGTGGCCGACGGCGTCTTCAGCACCGACTTGGACGGCGTCATTACGGCCTTCAACCCGGCTGCCGAGCGCATCACCGGCTTCCGCGCCGAGGAGGTGATCGGCCTGGCCTGCCACGAGGCGTTTGCCCGCGACGGGGAGACGACCTGCGCGCTCTGCTTCGGCGAGTGCCCCGTCGAAGCCGTGCTCTCCCGGCGCGCCGTCTCCGAGACCGTCCAGCGCAAGGAGTGGATCCGGGACGGCGGGGGCGAGCGCCGGCTGGTGGTGCACACTGTGGCGCCCCTGGCCTACGGCGACGCTCACGTTGGGGGCACCGTCTCGGTCATCCGGGATGTCTCCCGCGAGGAGGAGTTGATCCGGCTCAAGTCCGAGTTCATTTCCCTCGTCTCCCACCAGTTGCGCACCCCCTTGGCCGGCATCCGCATGTCCGTGGAGTTGCTCTCCCAAGAGCAGCCTGATGGCGAGCTGCGCCAGGACCTGCTCGACGTCCTCAACCGCCAGTGCCGGCGCCTGAGCCGGCTCGTTGACCAGGTGCTGACCGCCTCCAGGCTGGAAAAGGCCCAGACGGCTCCCATGTTGGAACCCTTGGCCCTGCTCCCCATCGTGCGCCAGACCGTGGACATGTACCGCACCCAACACCCCGAGCGCCACTTCCTGGTCGAGGCGGAGGGGGGGCCGGCCTTCATCCTCGGGGACCAGGCCGCCGTGGAGGTCATCTTGGAGAACTTGTTGCAGAACGCGGTCAAATACTCGCCCCCGGACAGGCCCGTGCGCGTCTTCCTCCACCAGGAGTCGGAGGCAGTGCGCCTCACCGTGGCCGACGAGGGCGTGGGCATTGCCCCCGACCAGGTCGAGCACGTCTTCCAGCCGTTCCGCCGCTTGGTCAGGGACACCAAGCGGGACGACACCTACGGCTTTGGTTTGGGGCTGTACATCACCAAGCGACTCGTCGAAGACCAGGGCGGCTCCATTTGGGTGGAGAGCCGCGTGGGCGAAGGTGCTCGGTTTCACGTCAAATTTCCCAAGCTCCAGGCGGAGGTGAACCATGTACGCGGAGAAGATTCTCGTCGTCGATGACGACCGGGACTTGCTCAAACTGGTGGCGGATGGCCTCAGCCAAGAGGGCTACCACGTGCTCACGGCGACGGACGCCCGTGAGGCCCTGCGCATCGCCTACAGGGAACACCCGGACCTCATCGTGTTGGACATCATGCTGCCCGGCATGGACGGCATCGAGACGTGCCGCCGGCTGCGCGAGCTGACCGAGGTGCCCATCATCATGCTCACGGCCATGTCCCGCGAGAAGGACGTGGTGCGCGGCCTCTCGGCGGGTGCCGACGACTACGTGACCAAGCCCTTCGGCATGGCCGAGCTCGTGGCCCGTGTGCGCGCCTGTCTCCGGCGCAAGGCCGGCGACGCCGGCCGGCGCAGCAGCGTCATCGTCGCCGGGGAGCTGGTGGTTGATCTAGCACGCCACCGGGTGACGGTGCGAAACGAGCCGGTGGAGCTCACGCCCACCGAGTTTCGCCTGTTGGCCTACTTGGCGCGACACCGGGGCTACGTGATTCACCACGAACGCCTGCTCACCGAGGTGTGGGGACCCGAATACCGGGACCAGTTGGACTACTTGCGCCT
>Ga0256839_1006658_pt1 | contig 10028 bp, 6 predicted proteins | sample 354166metaG_FD_185968 | JGI IMG/M metagenome (GOLD analysis project Ga0256839, IMG submission 185968) | Hydrothermal vent microbial communities from Mid Atlantic Ridge, Atlantic Ocean - 354-166 | ecosystem: Environmental > Aquatic > Marine > Hydrothermal vents | place: Atlantic Ocean: Mid... | reverse complement strand
CCGCCGCACCGAGGCCGAAGCCGCCACCGAGCCGGGCTTGGTGGAGCTGGCCTACGGGCTGGATATTCCGCTGGTGGCCACCAATGATGTCTACTTCCCCAAGCGCGAAATGTATGAGGCCCATGATGCGCTGATCTGTATCGCCGACGGTGCCTATCTGGACCAGCAAGAGCCGCGCCGCCGCCTGACGCCCGAGCATTATTTCAAAAGCCAAAGCGAGATGTGCGCGCTGTTTAGCGATCTGCCCGAGGCGCTGGAAAACACCGTTGAAATCGCTCGCCGCTGCGCTTACCGCGCCCGCACCCATCCGCCTATTTTGCCGAAATTCGCCGATGACGAGGTGGAAGCCCTGGCCAATCTCGCCCGCAAGGGGCTGAAGGCGCGCCTGGAGATCATCCCCCATGCGGCCCCTGTAGAGGCATACGAGGCGCGGCTTGAATTCGAGCTGAAGATCATCAACGGCATGGGCTTTCCGGGCTATTTTCTAATTGTGGCCGACTTTATTCAGTGGGCGAAGGATCAGGGCATTCCGGTGGGGCCGGGGCGCGGCTCCGGCGCGGGCTCGCTGGTGGCTTATGCGCTGACGATTACCGACCTTGATCCGCTGCGCTATGCGCTGTTATTCGAACGGTTTCTCAACCCCGAGCGGGTAAGCATGCCCGATTTTGATATCGATTTTTGCATGGATCGCCGCGAGGAGGTGATTACCTATGTGCAGGAGAAATATGGCCGCGATAAAGTGGCGCAAATCATCACCTTCGGCGCGCTGCTTTCCAAGGCCGCGGTGCGCGATGTGGGGCGGGTTTTGCAAATGCCCTATGGGCAGGTGGACCGGCTGAGCAAGCTCATACCGGTGGAGGGCGTCAAGCCTGTCAGCATCAAGCAAGCCCTGAAAGACGAGCCAAAGCTGCGCGAGGCGGCGGATGAGGAAGAGGTGGTGGCGCGGCTGTTGAACTATGCCGGGCAGGTGGAGGGGCTGCTGCGCAATGCCTCGACCCACGCGGCGGGGGTGGTGATTGGCGATCGCCCGCTAGACGAGCTGGTGCCGCTCTATCAAGACCCGCGATCCGATATGCCGGCCACGCAATTCAACATGAAATGGGTCGAGCCGGCGGGTTTGGTGAAGTTCGATTTTCTCGGGCTGAAAACCCTGACGGTGATTCAAAACGCGCTGGATCTGCTGAAAGCCCGCGATATCGAGATCGATATCGGGCTGATCCCGCTGGATGATGCAAAAACCTACGAGCTTTATGCCAGCGCCAAAACCGTAGCGGTGTTTCAGGTGGAAAGCTCGGGCATGATGGATGCGCTGCGCCAGATGAAGCCGACCTGCATCGAGGATATCGTGGCCTTGGTGGCGCTTTACCGCCCCGGCCCGATGGAAAACATTCCGAAATTCTGCAAGGTCAAGAACGGGTTGGAGGAGCGCGACAAGCTGCACCCGAGCATTGATCACCTGCTGGATGAAACCCAGGGTATTATTGTTTATCAGGAACAGGTGATGCAGATCGCGCAGGAAATGGCGGGATATTCCCTTGGCGGCGCGGATCTGCTGCGCCGCGCCATGGGTAAAAAGATCGCCGAAGAAATGGCCAAGGAGCGGCCAAAATTCGAAAAAGGCGCGGCGGAAAACGGAGTGGATCGCAAGAAGGCGACGCAGGTTTTTGACCTGTTGGAGAAATTCGCCAATTACGGCTTTAACAAATCCCACGCCGCGGCCTATGCGGTGGTGAGCTACCAAACCGCCTATCTCAAAGCCAATCATCCGGTGGAATTTATGGCCGGTGTGATGAATTGCGATATCCACCTCACCGACAAGCTGCATGTCTACTTCCGCGAGGTGAAGCGGCTTGGCATCGAGATGATCCCGCCCTGCGTCAACCGCTCCGAGGCCACCTTCAGCGTAATGGATGGCAAAATCGCCTATGCGCTGGGGGGGCTGAAAAATGTCGGCGTCGAGGCGATGAAACTGATCGAGGCGGCGCGGCTGGAAGATGGCCCCTTCAAGGACCTGTTTGATTTTGCCCGCCGCGTGGATCTGAAGCGCATGGGCAAGCGTCCGTTTGAAATGCTGGCCCGCGCCGGCGCTTTTGATCAGCTAGACAGCAACCGCCAGAAGGTGCTGCTGAGCGTGGATGCGCTGGTGGCCTATTCCGCCGCCAATTTCGAACAGAAAAACTCGTCCCAGAACAGCCTGTTTGGCGATAGCGGCGAGGATCTGCCCCCGCCCCGCCTGCCCATGCCCGAAGACTGGCTGCAAACCGAAAAGCTGACGCAGGAGCAGGCCGCAATCGGGTTTTATCTTTCCGGCCACCCGCTGGATGATTATATCGCGCCGCTCAAGCGCCAGCGCCCGCCGGTATTCACGCTGGACGAGCTGGCCCAGAAAAGCCAGGGGGTGAAGGCGGTGCTGGCCAAAATCGCGGGCACGGTGGCCGGGGTGCAGCGGCGCAAATCGGCGCGCGGCAATCAATATGCCTTTGTGCAATGCTCTGATCCTTCGGGAATTTTCGAGGTCACGGTGTTTTCGGATGTGCTGGAAAAGGCCGATGCGCTGCTTACGGTGGGGCAAAATATCGTGCTATCGGTCGAGGCCACCAATGAGGGCGATCAGCTGAAATTGCTGGCGCGCGGGATCGTGCCGGTAGATAATGCCATTGCGGGGGTGGCGGCCAAGGGGCTGAAGGTGTTTGTCAACCAGCCCGAGGCCATGCCGGTGCTGGCGAAAATTCTGGGCAGCAAGGTAAAAGGCACCTATGGTCCGATAAATCTTTTGCTAAGCGCGCCGGATCTGCCGGGCAATGTAGAGATCACCCTGCCGGGCAAATACCCGCTAAATCCGCAGATCAAATCCGCGCTCAAAAGCGTGGAGGGGGTGGTCGAAGTCGAGGAATTTTAGGGCTTTTTTGGGCGGCTTGCCTCGGCTACCATAAGCGGGCTTGCCACGGGGCAAAGGGAATGAAATGCAGATCAACAGACGCCACCTGATATTGGCCGGCATGGCCAGCACGCTGGCATGGCCCGCGCGCGCCGCTGCTGGCGAAGCCCTGATCGCGGTAGCCACCAATTTCATTAGCGTTGCCGAGCGCCTGAAGCCTGATTTCGAAGCCGGAACCGGCCATTCCCTGACCCTCTCCAGCGGCTCCACGGGGCAGCTTTATGGCCAGATCAGCAATGGCGCGCCTTATGATGCCCTGCTCGCCGCCGATCAGGCCCGCCCCGCGCTTTTGCAAAATAGCGGGCTGGGCCATGGCCAAATATCCTATGCGCGCGGGCTGCTGGCCCTTTGGCGGCCGGAATCCCCGCTGAATGAAGCCAGCCTGCGCGGCGATTTTGCCCATCTTGCCATCGCCAATCCGGCGCTCGCGCCCTATGGCCTCGCGGCCAGGCAGGCGCTGGAGGCGCTCGGACTGTGGGAGTCACTGCAAGGGCGGCTGGTGCTGGGGCAGAATGTGGGGCAGGCCTTTGCGCTGGTCGCCTCGGGCAATGCCGAGCTGGGGCTGGTGGCGCAATCCTATGCCCAGGCGGGCGGCGAAAGCTGGCCGGTGCCGGAGGCGCTTTATGCGCCGATCCTGCAAGATGCGGTGCTGCTGGGGGATAATCCCGCCGCCGCCGCATTTCTGGATTACCTGCGCAGCCCCGCCGCGCAGGCGGTGATCAAAGCCGCCGGATATGGTGCATTATGAGCTGGCCAGACCTCGCCCCGCTCTGGCTTTCGGTGCAGCTTGCGGGCGTCACCACGGCTTTATTGCTGATCATCGGCACCCCGCTGGCCTGGTGGCTGGCCACCACCCGCAATCGTTTTCGCCCGATCATCGAGGCCATCACCGCCCTGCCGCTGGTGCTGCCGCCCACGGTGCTTGGCTTTTATATCCTGATCTTTCTCAGCCCCAATTCCACCCTTGGCGGGCTGTGGCGCGATGCCACCGGCGAAACCCTCACCTTTTCCTTTTCCGGCCTTGTGCTGGCCTCGGCGCTCTATTCGCTGCCCTTCATGGTGCAGCCGCTGCAATCAGCCTTCGAGGCAGTGGGCCGCGGCCCGATGGAGGCCGCCGCCACCCTGCGCGCGGGCCGTCTGGATGCGTTTTTCAGCGTCGCCGTGCCGCTTTCCAAGCGCGGATTTCTCACCGGCATCGTGCTGAGCTTTGCCCATACCATCGGCGAATTCGGCGTGGTTTTGATGGTGGGGGGCAATATTCCGGGCCAGACCCGCGTGATCTCGATCGCGATCTACGAGCAGGTGGAAACGCTGGATTATGCCCAGGCCCATGCCCTATCGCTGATCCTTCTGGTGTTTTCCTTTTCGGTGCTGCTGGTGGTTTATAGCCTGAACCGGCGCGCGCCGGTGCGGGTGGGTTGATGGGGCTGTCGCTGGATATATCGCTGGCGCTGGAGAGCTTTTCGCTCAACGTAGCGCATGAATTCCCCGCGCGCGGCATCACCGCAATTTTCGGCGCCTCCGGTGCGGGCAAATCCACGCTGTTTCGCATCATCGCGGGGCTGGAGCCGCGCGCAACGGGCCGCGTGGCCTTTGGCGAAGAAATCTGGCAATCGGGGCAAAAATCCGTGCCCCCCTTCAAGCGCGCGGCGGGGCTGGTGTTTCAGGATGCACGGCTGTTTGCGCATCTCAGCGTGGAGGGTAACCTGAAATTCGCAGCCAGACGCAGCCGCTCCACGCGCTTTGAAGCCGTGGTCAAAACCCTTGATTTACAGCCGCTTCTGGCGCGCAAAACCAATGACCTTTCGGGGGGCGAGCGCCAGCGGGTGGCAATCGGGCGCACGCTGCTCAGCGCCCCGCGCCTGTTGTTGATGGACGAGCCACTGGCAGCGCTGGACCATAGCCGCAAGGCCCGCCTGCTGCCTTATATTGCGCGCCTGCCCGAGGCTTTTGATCTGCCGATCCTCTATATCACCCATTCGGTAGAGGAGGTTACGCGGCTGGCCGACCGGATGCTGGTGCTATCCAAAGGGCAGGTATTGGCGGCGGGCAAGGTCAGCGCCACCTTGGCGCGCCTCGATATCGCCGAGGCCAGCGGCAAGTTCGAGGCGGGCAGCGTGGTGCAGGCGCGGGTGATCGCGCAGGATGAACGCTTCCATCTGACCGAGCTTTGCGTGGCGGGGCAAAAAATGTCGATGCCCGCGTCAAATCTGGCAATCGGGGCCGAGCTGCCGCTGCGCATTCGGGCGCGGGATGTGGCCGTGGCGCGGCAAAAGCCATCGGGCGTCAGCATTCGCAATATCCTGAGCGGGGTGATCAAGGAGATCATCGAAGAGCCGGATACCGCCTTTGCCGAGCTACTGATCGATATTGGCGCGGGCCAGCATTTGCGGGCCAGAATCACCCGCGCCTCGGTGTTCGAGCTGGATCTTGCCCTTGGCCACGAGGTGTTTGCCCTGATCAAAAGCGTATCTTTTGATCGCCGCGTTTTGCCCAAAAAATAGCACCTACAGGATATTCACCCCCGCCTCCGCCAAGGCCCGCGCCAAGGCGGGGGGCGGGGCTTGGTCGCTAATCAGCCGGTCGATCTTTTCCAGCGGGCAAAGCCGGAACGGCGCGTGTTTTTCAAATTTGCTATGATCCGCCAAGATCCAGACCGACCGCGCGGCTTTAATCATGGCCCGCGCCACCTCCGCCTCGTCGGATGAAAAATCCGCTGCCCCGTCAGGGCCAAGGCTGCCCACGGTCAGCACCGCGATATCGGCATTAAAGCGATGCAGGTCCTGCAGCGCGCCTTCGCCAACAGTCTGGGCATTATCGGCGCGGTATCGCCCGCCCAGCAGATGCACCTCCGCCTGCCCCGCCCCCTCGCCCAGTGCCTCGGCGATGCGCAGGGAATTGCTGATCACCACCAGCCCCGAATGCCCCGATAGCGCCTCGGCCGCCAAAAGGGTGGTGGAGCCGGTATCCATAAAAAGGGTCTGGTCTGGCGCAATCGCCGCCGCCAGCTTTTCGGCAATGCGGCGCTTTTCGGCAACATGGCGGCGCAGGCGCGAGGCAAAGCGGCCCTCAAAGGGTGCAGGCAAAGCCCGCGCGCCGCCATGCATGCGCAAAATCCGCCCCGCCCGCGCCAGATGCGCCACATCCCGCCTTATGGTCTCGCCCGACATATTGAAACGCTGCGCCAGATCCGGAATGCTGCATTGCCCGCGCAGCGCCACATGGGCAGCGATACGGGCGCGGCGCATGGCCGGGGTGAGGGATTTGCTCATTCTATGCCCGTTTGGTCATTTTTGATATCTATCTATCTGTATTATATATATTTATAACATTATCATATCCACATAAAATACACAAGAACGCTTGCCTCGCGCCGCATGGCACCCTAGGTTTTCATCCGTGTAGGGAGGCTAAGCTTGGCCAATAGCGAAATTTACGATATCGCCATCATCGGCGCGGGGGTGGTGGGCTGCGCCATGGCGCGGCGCTTCACGCTGGACGGGGCCAAAACCGTAGTGCTGGAAAAGGCCGCGGACGTGCTGGACGGGGCCTCCAAGGCCAATAGCGCCATTTTGCACACCGGCTTTGATGCCCCCCCCGGCTCGCTGGAGCAGGCCTGCATGGCGGCGGGCTATCGCGAGTATCTGGATATCCGTGATAGCCTTGGATTGCCGCTATTGAAATCCGGCGCGCTGGTGCTGGCTTGGGAGGGCGAAGCGCTCGGCAAGCTTGACGGGCTGGTGGCCAAGGCGCATCAAAACGGGGTGAAGGATGTGGCGCGGCTCGGGGTGGAGGAGATCCGCAAGCGCGAGCCGGCGCTGGCCCCGCATCTGCTGGGGGGCTTTGAAATTCCGGGCGAATATCTGATTGATCCTTGGGCCAGCGCCCATGCCTATCTGCTGCAAGCCATGGCCAATGGCGCGAAATTAATGCGCGGGGCCGAGGTGCTTTCGGGCGCTTATGATGGCGCGCTTTGGGCGCTTTCGCTGCCAGCGGGCGAGGTTAGAGCCAAGCGGGTGATCAATTGCGGCGGGCTTTATGGCGATATCATCGACCAGCGCCTGCTCGGGGAAAGCCGCTTTACCATCCATCCGCGCAAGGGGCAATTTCTGGTGTTTGATAAAGCCGCCTCGGGGCTGCTGGGGGCCACCGTGCTGCCCGTGCCCACCAAGATCACCAAAGGGGTGGTGCTGTTTCGCACCATTTTCGGCAATCTCGCCGTGGGGCCAACTGCCGAGCCGCAAACCAGCCGGAGCCATGCCGGCACCAGCCGCGAAGCGCTGCAAGAGCTGCGCGCCAAGGGGATCGAGATGCTGCCGAAGCTGGCGGATTTCGAGGTGGTGGCCACCTATGCCGGCCTGCGCCCTGCTACCGAGTTTCAGGATTACCAGATCATGGCCGAGCCTTCGCGCGCCTATGTCAGCGTGGGGGGTATCCGCTCCACGGGGCTAAGCGCGGCTCTGGGCATTGCCGCCCATGTGGCGCGGCTCAATAGCGGTGCTGCGCTTTCCGGCGCGCCGATTTCCGCGCCGATCTGCCCCGCGCCGGACCGCCTGTCCAATTATCACCCGCGCGATTGGCAGCGCCCCGATCATGGCGGCATTATCTGCCATTGCGAACAGGTGACCAAGCGCGAGATCGAAGCGGCGCTAAACGGGCCAATGCCCCCCGCCACCCTGCAAGGGCTGAAGCGGCGCACAAGGGTGACGATGGGGCGCTGCCAGGGGTTTAATTGCCTCGGGGCGCTGGCGGCGCTAACCAGGGGGCGGCTGGATCCGCCGATCGGAGAAGAGGATGTTTGATGTGCTCATCATCGGCGGCGGCCCTGCGGGGCTGGGCTTGGCCACTGCGCTCTGCCAGCAGGGCGTGGGCCGCGTGCGGGTGCTGGAGCGCGAGGCACAGGCGGGCGGCGTGCCGCGGCATTGCGGGCATTATCCCTTTGGCTGGCGGGAATTCGGCGCGCTGATGAAGGGGCCGGATTATGCCCGCAAGCTGGTGGAAAAGGCACGCGCGGCGGGGGTGGAGATATCTACCGGCGTGGCGGTGATCGCGCTCTTGAAAGGCGGGCGGCTGCGGATCAGCCAGAATGGCAAGATCTCCGAAATAGCGGCCCGCCGGATCGGGCTTTGCATGGGGGTGCGCGAGGCCAGCCGCGCCCAGAGGATGATCTCGGGGCAGCGGCCAAGCGGCGTCATCAGCACCGGCGCGCTGCAATCCATGGTGTTTTTGCACGGGCTGCGGCCCTTTTTGCGCCCCGTTATTCTGGGCAGCGAGCTGGTGTCGCTTTCCGCGATCATGACCTGCGCCCATATGGGCATCAAGCCGGTGATGATGCTGGAAGAAGCGCCCGGAATGAAAGCGCGCGCCATTATGCGGCCCTATCCCGCGCTCAAGGGGATCCCGATGCGCTTTGGCGTGTCCAAGGTGGAGATTGTCGGTGATAAAAAGGTGGAGGCGGTGCGCTTTAGCGGTGCCCGTGGCCGCGCACAGAAGGTGGCGGCGGACGGGGTGATTGTGTCGGGGCATTTCCGGCCTGAAGCGGCCCTGCTGCATGAAAGCCATCTGGAGCTGGACGGCGCCACCGGCGGGCCGGTGATTGATCAATATGGCCGCTGCTCGGACCCGCATTATTTCGCCGCCGGCAATCTTTTGCGCCCGGTCGAGACCGCGGGCTGGTGCTGGCAGGAGGCGGTGGAAGCCGCCACGCGGCTAGTGCAGGACCTGAAGCAAGAGGCGGTGAAGCGGCCGTTTATCCGGCTTAAAGTCGAGGGGGAGGGGCTGCGATATGTGGTGCCCCAGCGCCTGAGCCTGACGCCGCAAACCGGGGGGATGCGCGCAATGCAGCTTCGCATGAGCGTGCCCGCCTCGGGCTATCTGACCGCGCTATCTGGCGGGCGCTCGCTACATTCCGCCTTTGTGCAAGCCCGCCCCGAGCGGCGGCTGCTGCTGCCTTTAGCCCCGATTCTCAATGCCAAACCGGAAGAAACCATCCGGCTGCGCCTGCTTTAGCAGCCGTAAAACAGGCGGTTTGGCCGGTTTTGACGAGATAGTGCCTGCCTCAGGAGCCGCGTAGCACCGTGAGGCTTTCACGTGGCATATCCAATAGCCCGGCTTCGCGCGCCGTGTGTATCGGGTAGGTTTTATCCTCGAAAAAACGCTGCATGCAGAAGCGGTTTTCTATCTTTTGCAGCCGCGCCGCTGCCGCCTTGGCCTGGCTGGCTTCGCCCCTATAGCCGTGCAGCGCGATCAAGGCCCGCAAGGGTGGGCGGAAACGGGGCGCGCGGCGGGCCGCGGAATAGGCCAGCGGCAGCGCCTCTTCAAACCGGCGCGCGGCCACACAGGACAGGCAGTGAAACAGATCCCACCAATAGCCGTATTTGGAATGGCTCGCGATATTATGGCTGCGCCTGGAAATCAGATAAGCCGATTCGGCATTGCCCGAAACCATATGCGCCAGGGAAATCGCTTGCAGGGCAAAAGCGGAATTCGGGCTGGCTTCCATTGCAGGGCGCGCCAGATCCATCGCGCCTGCAGGATCGTCAAACAGCATAACCCGCGTGAGCGCCGCCAGAGACATAATAAATGAATTGTCTTCATCGAGGCGCAAGGCTTGTTCGATCAGCTGATCCGCTTCCTGCTTGAGGCGCTGCGTGTCTTCATTCGGGATCTCTATGGCGCGGATATTCCGTATCAGGGCGCACCATGCCAAATTGGCAGGGTTTTGATCCTTGGCAAAAGCCCGCATCAGCCGGCTGTCTGCCTGCTCGAGCTTCGAGGTATCAAAGGAAAATATTTCGCTGATCGCCTGTTGTGTCAGGGCGAATCCGGTCTGTTCCACCCCGAGATAATCCTGATATTTGTGTAGTATTCGCAATACCCTTTCGGAAGAATCGAATATCGCCCGGGCCAAAGCATCGCTGCTCAGGTAATCTATGGCCGGATACCTCAGCTCGAAAGTTTTGGCATGCAACACCAGCCCCGTTCGCGCCAGATAGACCTTGAGCGCCACCGAACGGCTGTGGGTATGTTCTATCACGCGGCAAAATACCTCGACATCCACTTCTTCGGCCAATTCTGCCTGGTCCGAGCC
>Ga0256839_1006657_pt1 | contig 10032 bp, 12 predicted proteins | sample 354166metaG_FD_185968 | JGI IMG/M metagenome (GOLD analysis project Ga0256839, IMG submission 185968) | Hydrothermal vent microbial communities from Mid Atlantic Ridge, Atlantic Ocean - 354-166 | ecosystem: Environmental > Aquatic > Marine > Hydrothermal vents | place: Atlantic Ocean: Mid... | reverse complement strand
CGGCAATAAAGGCGCTGGCTTTTTCTTCCCAGTCTTTGGGCAATTCGCCAGCCATACGGCGTTGGTATTCTGCGGCTAATTCCGGATGAGCACTACGGTAAGCTTCAAATTTCTCTTTCCATGCCGATTCTAATTCAGCTCCCTTACTTTTGGCATCCCAACCAGCATAAATGTCTTCCGGGATTTCGAAAGGCGCATGAGGCCAACCTATGGTTTCTCTGACCAAGGCGATTTCATCGTCACCCAGGGCTGCGCCGTGACATTCTTCCTTGCCTTGTTTGTTGGGTGAACCCCAACCAATGATGGTTTGGCAGCAAATCAACGTCGGCTTGTCGGTCACTGACCGGGCTTCTTCTATCGCTTTTTTGACAGCATCCGCATCGTGTCCGTCAACTTTCGGTATCACATGCCAACCATAGGCCTCAAAGCGTTTCGGGGTGTCGTCCAGGAACCAGCCAGGGACGCCGTCTTCACCACGAACTTCGCCATCAATTGAAATGTTGTTGTCGTCATAAAAGGCAACCAGTTTGCCCAGCCCCATGGAACCGGCCAAGGAACACACTTCATGTGAGATGCCTTCCATCAAACACCCATCTCCTAAAAAGACATAGGTATGATTGTCAACAATGTCATGACCAGGACGGTTAAATTGTCCAGCCAAAGTCCGCTCTGCCAAGGCCATCCCAACGGCATTGGCAATCCCTTGACCCAGAGGGCCTGTCGTTGTCTCAACACCCGGCGCATAACCGTATTCTGGATGACCCGGGGTTTTTGAATGAAGTTGACGGAAGTTTTTTAGCTCTTCGATCGGCAAGTCATAGCCTGTCAAGTGCAATAATGAATATAACAGCATGGACCCATGTCCATTTGATAACACAAATCGATCCCGCCCTGGCCACTTTGGATTCGTCGGGTTGTGTTTTAGATAATCATTCCATAGAACTTCGGCTATGTCAGCCATGCCCATCGGGGCTCCAGGATGTCCTGACTTGGCTTTTTGAACAGCATCCATGCTTAATGCGCGTATAGCGTTGGCTAAATCTCGACGCGAAGGCATATTCTTCTCCTCATTCGGTATTGTTTTAATAATTCAGACAGGTTGTACTTGCTGACAACCTTTAGCTTGTTGATTTCAAGGTGCTCAAAGCTGAACGAGTGATAGTCAGATCCTATCACTCGTGCTTTTAATATCATTCCAAATTGGCGTGACGCGTTCGCATCTCTTCTTCCGGTATACCTTTCTCCCAGATAAGATGGGAAATCAAGGCCTCCAGAAAACACAGGGTCGACAGCTCAAAAACCGTCCCCATTGGCATGCCTTTGACCTTGCCGTACAGTTCGGATGAGCCCACCTGAAACACCGCATCGGCCAAATCGCCAATCGTCGAGTCACTCTTCGCCGAGATCAGAACGATCTTCGCGCCAATGTCCTTGGCTTTTTTTGTAAAGGCAATCAGTTGTTCTGTCTCGCCAGAACCGGATATGATGATCAGCAGATCACCTTTCTGTATGCTCGGGGTGGTAATCTCGCCAACCACGCTGACATCGTAACCACCATGCATCAAACGCATCGCGAAAAAGTTGCCAACTAGCTTGGACCGACCAGCGCCTGAAATGAAAATCCGCTTGGCGTCATCCAGCATTGCCACCATCTTTTCTGCATAGCTGTCATCCGTTGCATCCAGTATCTCGGCAATTTTGTCTACAACTAGACGCTGATTTTCTTTTTGCCACATCGCTTTACGCCCCTGCAGCAGCCTCTACCAGCTCGCGAATTTCACGGGCTGCATCGGCTGGTGATGGTGCGCCATAGATGGCTGCGCCGACGACGATGATGTCAGCACCCGCTTCAACGACTTGCTGAACAGTGGCTGGCTTGATACCGCCTGCGACTGAAATTCTAACGTCTAAACCTAATCCTGCGATGTCTTGTAAATCACCAAAAGGTGTTTGACCCGCTGCCTGGGCATCCAAACCTGTGTGGATACCAATGATTTGAGCACCTAATGCCGCCGAAGCTTTGGCACATTCAATTTTGTCTGGCACATTGATCAAGTCAACTTGTGCTTCTGCGCCATGCGCTTTCGCCGCTTTGACAACGCCTTCTATCGTTGGCAAACCGGATACACCCAGAACTGTACAGATATCAGCGCCCGCTGCGTAAAATGGCGTCGCTTCATATTCACCCGCATCCATTGTCTTCAAATCAACTAATAACAATTGATCCGGGAATAAGCCTCTCAGCTCTTCTACTAAACTCAAGCCATTCGCCTTGATACAAGGAGTCCCAATCTCAAAGATATCAACGTGGGGCGCAACTTCTTTCGCCAAGGCCACTGACTGATCAAAATCCAATGCATCAATTGCTATTTGTATTAATGGTTGTGCCATGTTATATGCTCCAATTCAATGTTGTTTTTGTTGGTTACTTAATTAATAATGCGGTGAGCACTCTAAAACAGAACATACACGGATGTCAATTTTCATATACCATTAATTTCACAAAAAGTGATAAATTTATTAAATACAATCAGGATAAAAAATTAAATCATGGATTCTTTTACCAAAATCAAGGCTCTGATTATAGATATGGATGGTGTTTTATGGCATGGAGACCAGCCATTACCTGGGTTATCTGAGTTTTTTCAAGCAATCAGGGATAAAAAACTGCCCTTTATTTTAGCGACTAATAACGCTCGCCTAACTCCTGATGAATATATTACTAAGCTTAAAAACATGGGAGTTAGCGTTGCCAGTCATGAAATATTAACATCGGGAATGGCAACCGCTTTTTATTTAGCACAACATTACAATCCTGTTTCAACGAAAATTTTTGTCATAGGTGAAAATGGTGCACGTCAGCCTTTAATAGATCAGGGGTTTTCCTTAATAGATACTTACCAGTTCAATGATAATGACAAACCTCTAGAAGCAGCTGATCTTGTTGTTTGTGGTCTTGATAAAGAACTTTCCTGGGAGAAATTATCAACTGCAACAATAAATATACGCGCTGGCGCAAAATTAATCGGCACCAATGGCGACACCACCTTACCCAGTGAATTAGGTCTGGTACTTGGTAATGGCGCAATTCTTGCTGCTCTGACTGCAGCGACCAACGTCCAACCAACTATCGTGGGAAAACCCGAACCTATTATGTATCAACAAGCTGTGACACTTCTAGGCTCAAAACCATCTGAGACCATTGCAATAGGCGATCGCCTAGATACCGACATCCTTGGTGCCGTTAGGACCAATATTCGTAGCATCATGGTCTTAACTGGCGTATCTTCTAAACAAGATTTACAGCACATCGATTACAAACCAACCTGGATTATGCCCGATATTCGCGAAATTACACGAACTTTAATAAATAGTTAACATAAACCCAGTTACAGACATGAGGGAGCTGCCATGAAAAAATTCATTAATAATATTGATACACTCATCGATGAAAGTTTATCCGGCTTCACCAAAGCCCATTCAGATATTGTCGAGCTCAATCCTCAGCCCCACTTTATCAAGCGCATTAATCCATCCAAGTCCGGTAAAGTTGCCGTTATTTCTGGTGGTGGCTCAGGTCATGAACCTTTACATGCTGGTTTTGTCGGCACCGGAATGCTTGACGCGGCCTGTCCCGGTCAAGTATTTACCTCCCCAACTCCCGATCAAATGATGGATGCAGCGCAAGCCGTCGAAAACGGAGGTGGCATCCTATTTATAGTTAAAAACTATGCTGGCGATGTCATGAATTTTGAAATCGCCTCTGAAATGATTGATTTCCCAAATGAAACGGTCTTAATTGATGATGATGTTTCTTTGCCAAAAAATCATAGCACTGGCCGCCGCGGGGTTGCCGGCACATTAATTGTTGAAAAAATTGTCGGCGCAGCAGCTGAAAATGGCGTCGATCTGCCAACCTGCAAATCTCTGGGAGATCGAGTTAACGAAGTTACTGCTTCAATGGGCGTTGCCTTAAGTAGTTGCACAGTCCCTGCAATAGGCAAACCAACATTTGAATTAGCAGATGATGAAATTGAAATGGGTGTCGGCATCCATGGCGAAAGAGGGCATGAGACCATCAAAATGCGCAGTGCAAATGATATTGTCACCCAAATTTGCGAAGCCATTGATAAAGACCTTAAACCTCAGAAAGGTCAACTCGGGCTATTACATGTTAATGGTTTTGGCGCCACGCCACTTTTAGAACTGCACTTGGTTTATAATATTGCCGCTGAGTACTGGGGCCAAAAAGGTATTAATATCTCCCGCTCACTCGTAGGAAACTATACAACATCATTAGACATGGCTGGATGTTCCATAACACTGAGTTTGCTCGATGAAGAACTCATAAAATATTGGGATGCCCCTGTACATACAGCTAATTTACGTTGGGGCTGTTAATCAAAAAAGGAAAGTTAATGAACAATAAAGATCTTAATTTTTTAAGAATCGATCACCACAGTGTTTTATCTGCAGACAAAGAAAAATCAATTTTCTTTTACCATAATATTCTTGGTCTAGAAATTGACCCGAACCGCCCTGATCTTGCTTATGACGGGGCCTGGTTTAAATTAGGTAAACAAGCAATTCATTGCATCTGTCTTCCAAACCCTGATCCAGTTTTAGAAAGACCAAAGCATGGCGGCCGCGACCGTCATGTCGCATTAAAAATTGTAAATCTGCAACCACTGATGGAAAGATTAGACGAAAACAATATTTTTTATAGCAAAAGCAAATCAGGCCGAAGTGCTATTTTTTTCAGAGATCCGGATGGCAATGCAATCGAAGTGATTGAAGAAGAATAAAATATTCCGTAAATGGGCTGATTATTTTTTATTAACTATCGCTATGTGCACCTATCACATCTGCTATGGTGCAAATCATCAGCTGCGTTGTTTTAGCACCGGCATCGATATGCCCTTTGGTCCGCTCACCTAAGAAAGAGGCGCGACCTTTAGTAGCGATCATGTCACGGGTCGACTCCATACCAGCAATTGCTGTACTTTTTACTTTATTCAGGACATCTGGAAGAGGAGCCGATTTGGCTGCTGATTCTTGTAGACTCAGAGCAACTGGCACCAAAACATCCACCATCGTTTTTTCACCCACCTCGACTCTGCCTCTTTTTTTAACAGACTCAACACCCTGTAAAAATATCTCTGCAAAGGATTGAAGATTGATTTCCTGGTTACGACCTGCTTTACTCATTGCCACAAACAACGTCCCAAATAGTGAACCCGAGGCTCCTCCAATAGTTGACATTAGAGTCATGCCAATTTTTTGCCAAGCTGCTACCCAATCCATTTGAGCCAGCTCATCTTTCTGCTTTAACAGGCCATCCAAGCCCCGCTGTAAATTATAAACGTGATCACCATCACCAATCGCTTGATCTAACTTAGTTATTTCATCGGCATTAGCGTTAATAGTATCCGCTATAGCATCAATCAATTCGGGTAATATAGTTGGTGAAATTGGCATTTCCACTCCTTATAAACTTGATGCGTTTAATTATGCCTAAAGCAGCCTCCTAAATCAAAGTTTGATCAATATATTGAAATTTAACTGCAAGCCTAGTTAAAGCAACATCGTTTTTAATATTTAATTTTTCATAAATACGATATCGATAAGTGTTGACTGTTTTATCACTAATTCGGAGCATTTCTGACATCTCCTGAATTGATTTTCCTTGTAAAATTAAAGCAACGACTTCAGTTTCCCGCTGCGATAATTTATCAAAAGGTGATCCACCACCATTTAAAACTGATGAAAAAGCCAAATTATTGGCTACATCTGTACAAAAATAGCGCTTGCCACTATATACTTGCTGAATTGCACTAACCATTTCTTCCGCTGATGAGCTTTTGGAAATGAACCCAGGCACACCTAATTTCAATAATTGCTGGGGTACTGGGCCATCTTTATGCACTGTTAATGCTATCACTTTCACTTCTGGATGTTTTTGAATAATTCTACGACAAGCCTCTACTCCCCCAATCCCCGGCATATTGATATCCATCAATACAACATCTGGAGATAATTTTTCAACTGCTTCTATTGCCTCTTCGCCGCTGCTAACTGTACCAACAACATTAATATTCGCAGACGATGACAATAACGACTCAATTGCCGTTCGTACTAGCTCCTGATCTTCAACTAATAAAGCATTAATCATAGGTATTTATTTTTTTTAAGAAATCTTTAAGAAAGGTTAAGCGTACCATAAACTCCAACATCAAAGCTATGTCTCTTTTTAATTTTTCCATAACTTACCATTCATTTTATTTCTGCTAAGCTTTTGGTATACATCATGCCAGCAAAAATAAAGCGATGATAAAACACATTAACTATTCTACCGCATTAGGGATAATTTTAAGCCTATTTCTAGTCACATTTATTATTTTATTTGCCGCAAATGAACCACGTTCCTTTATCAACCCAACTGGACTAGCTATAGTCATCATGGGTTGTCTAGCCGCAGTTTTTCTCAGTTATCCTTTACGCGATATAAAACGCAGCATCAAATCAGTTAAAGCGGTTTTATTTTATGAAAGCCTTAACCCTCAAAAAGATGCTGATGAGCTCATAGAAGTTGCAAAAATGTGGTTTCGCAGAGATACCCTGGCCATTGAAAATGCAATTGAAACCATCAATAACCCATATTTGAAAACAGGCTTTCAATTAATTATTGATAAAACGCCTGTTGATGACATTTTAGCGTTATTGAAATGGCGCATATCCAGGGTAAAAGCCAAAGAAAAGTCAGAAGCTGAAATATTTCGCACTATGGCCCACTTTGCCCCAGCATTTGGTATGTTAGGCACTTTAGTTGGCTTGATTAATATGCTGCAAGCACTTGACACAAAAGATATTAGTTTAATCAGCTTCAACATGGCAGTCGCATTAATCACTACCTTTTATGGATTGTTGTTTGCCAATTTGCTGTTCAACCCGATAGCATTGAAACTGGAGCGCAGAACAGAGCAGCGCATTATGATTATGAGCATGGTCCTTGAAGGTATTTTCCTGATCAGCGAACGCCGTACTCCTGCTTATATCAGAGAAACACTTAACTCCTTTATTGTTCACCATGACAATGAACTAAAGACTCCCGGACCGCGCCCTCTGAAAGAAAAATTTTCTTAGACCCGCGCTTAAATAATTATCAATCGACCCTCTTATAGCAATCCCTTGTTAACCAATGAATAGAGAACCGCTTTTAAAATTGAGTGCGTCTCAAGAAATTGAGGCTTTACTTTCTGATGCTGAACTCACTCACAAAAATCAGGATAATTGGTTATTAAGCTATCTGGATGTCTTTGTCTTAATCATTATGCTAGTTATCACTCTCCTTGCGATAACTGATTTCAACGCCTCAACAATTCAACAACATACAAAAAAAATAGTTGTAAAAAAACCAGCAAAAAAAATCACCAAGAAATTAACAAAAAAAACTAGTTCTAAACAATCATCCTCTAATGATTTACAGCCCAACACTACAGCATATAAATCACAATTTGATTCACCATCAAAAGAGACTCTCTCAAAAAAACCAACCAAAGAGCCGAGCCCCACTAAAAAAAATATCCAAACACGTGTGGAACCTGATAAAAAAATTCACACCCTGCCTTCAGCTGAAGAAAAAACACCCTTAACCCCAAACAGTACATTAACAACAAAAACTAATAAAGAACTCAATACCTGGAAAGAACAATTAAAAAATAATCTTGATCATTTCAAGCTTAATCAATTTGTAAACATCAAGGTAAGAGAAGGGTATGCGCAAATTGAAATACAGAATAATGTATTATTCGATTCAGCCCAGGCGCAATTAACAGAAGAAGGACAAATTTTAATAGAAAAACTGACTGATTTGTTAAAACAATCCGATGGCGTAATTTTTGTTGAGGGTCACACGGACAATCAACCAATAGCCAGTCCAAATTTCCCTTCGAATTGGGAACTTGGATCAGCTCGCGCTACTAGCGTGTTGCATTTTCTAATCTCACAAGGAATAAACGGCAACCGCTTAAGAGCCGTTTCTTATGCAGATACCTTGCCTTTGGCAGATAACAGCACTAACGAAGGCCGAAGAAAAAACAGGCGTGTTAATCTTCTCGTTAAGTTATCAAAAAACAAGCAAAATGAATAGAGTTCGAAAAAACCGCTTAGTATAAAGTAGTTAATGCTCGTAATACATCTGACCTACTAATCATACCGACCAATTCATCTTCATCAAAAACAGGAAAACTTCTTACGGTCGACCCTTTGAAAGTTTCAGCCAATTCAAGAATACTTGCATTGACATCCACGGTTAAAGATTTTGTCGTCATAAAGTCAACAACCTTACCAGGTAAAACTTGATTATAAGTACAATCTAAAACTACTTCGATACCGTCTTTTTCAGAAAACATCCCTGCTAATGTACCTGTTTCATTAACGACCGGTGCGCTAGTAATTTTATGATCTAACATTAATTTTATGGCTTCAATAACATCCGTATCCTTTTTTAATTTAACCAGGTTTTTAGCCATGTATTCTTTAACTGTAATTTTCGCTAACATAAAGCCACCTCTAATTTGGTTTAGTTATTATTGATCCATTAAAAAGCCTTTACATCATTCTAGCTTCTTGCCTTTTCTTTCTATCACATTTCTCGACGCAAACGCAATTGCCATTACTAGCTCCTCCGCACGAACCTTTTATCGCTTTCCGTCCAAAAATAACACCGATAGCCATTATTCCAACTACAACTAACATTACTAAAAATGTAACTAAAAATACGGTCATTGTTTCACCTTAAATAAATTTTTAAATGCTAATGTGCTTTGTTCTTTAAAATCATCATCTGTTTTAATTAAAAAATAGGCAGCAATTTTATACTTTTCTGCAAAATCAAAGCCTTCCTGCGGCCCTAATACCATTATAGCTGTTGCAATAGCATCCGCTTCTATTGTAGTTTTAGCAAAAATGGTAACAGAAGCGAGCTTATGGGCGATAGGTTGACCTGTTCTTGGGTCAATTGTATGGGAAAAACGCACCCCATCATCCTCAAAATAATTACGGTAATCCCCCGATGTTGCCATTGAAATATCGGTAACCGGCAAGATCTTTTGGATCAATCTACCATTCGCAACTGGCTTTTCAATTCCAATTCGCCAGGGATTACCATTTATATTCTTACCTTTTAATCTTAGCTCACCACCAATCTCAACCAAATAATTCAAAAAACCATGTGTTTCCAATAACTCGGCTACTTTGTCAACAGCATATCCTTTTGCTAAAGCTGATAAATCTATGTATAAATCAGGAACAATTTTTTTTATTTTTTTTAATTCCTTAGCAATTAAGAGCTTTTTATACCCAATTTGGTTCAATCTCTGCTCAATTATATCTTTTTCTGGAGCTTTATAAATTCTTGGATCAGGCCCAAACCCCCAAAGATTTACTAAAGGCCCAACTGTTACATCAAATGCTCCTTGCGTAAGATCACTCACCTTTTTTGCTTCTAAAAGCACCCTGGTTAAATCCTCAGAACTGTGTTGCCACTCGATTGATTGAGAACGGTTAAACCGAGATATTTCAGAATTCTCTAGATAGGTAGACATTCTTTGATTGACGTCATTGAGCACTGAATCAATCTGTAATTTTAATTGCTTTTGAGGAATATTATCAGGAAAGGCGCTTATCTTAATTGAAAAACTGGTCCCCATTGTTTTACCAGAATAAACAAATGGGTAATTTTTTTTCGTTGACTGCTCGCAAGCTACTAATAAAAAAACGAGCGACAGAAAAAATACTGGCGCTCGTTTTTTAACAAAAATAGATTTTTGTATCAAAAGATTAAACTTCAATGGTCAGTTGCAGGCGTAGCTCACTCCATAATTAATGGTAAAGAATGCATCATCTATACTATCTACGATCAAGAATACCCGGCTTTGCCCTCAATAATCTGAAACTTTTCAGTCAACAATGCACGCAAAGGAGCATGATGCTCATCGAGGTTGTCGAAGAAGTGTGTACAAGCTTGTTTAA
>Ga0256839_1006656_pt1 | contig 10033 bp, 11 predicted proteins | sample 354166metaG_FD_185968 | JGI IMG/M metagenome (GOLD analysis project Ga0256839, IMG submission 185968) | Hydrothermal vent microbial communities from Mid Atlantic Ridge, Atlantic Ocean - 354-166 | ecosystem: Environmental > Aquatic > Marine > Hydrothermal vents | place: Atlantic Ocean: Mid... | reverse complement strand
CCCAGATCGCTCCCTGTTTGATCGCGCTTTTCAGCGAGCGGGTTTCGGTAGCCAGTGTAGCGACGGCGGCGACATGGTCGGCTTCCAGCGCGTGGCGCATGCCGATCAGAAAGCCGAGAAACAGCAGGCTCAACATGGTGGTGAACACAGGCTGCTGGGCGTGGTGGCACGAAATTCTGCGCCGGGATTGGGTTTGCGGCACGAGTGTTTGTGCGATGTGTCGAACAGGCGGGGTAAGATCATAGTATCTCCATTTCGCGTATTTTCATTTCAGCTCCGGCAATGCAGGTGATGCGCCGGCAGCCACAGTGGCATTGCCCGAACGGTTGATCGAGCTCGATTTCAGCGCCGCATTGTTCGCAGCGCCCGCGCCCTGGCACTTCGTGGATTTCCAGTTCGGCCATTTCCAGCGGCGTGTCCTTGCTGCACACATCGAAACAGAAGCGGATCGCATCGGGCATCACCGATGACAGTTTGCCGATATCCAGGGTGACGCGTTTGACGGGCCTGCCGGCAGCGTGTTCGCTGACGATGGCCACGATATTGCGGGTGATGCCGAGTTCGTGCATGACAATTCAGGCGTGCCTGTGCAGCGTGGTACCGGGCCAGCTCTCAGTGAGCTTGCCGCGATGGTCAGCCAGCAGGGTATGCACCAGATCCCACAGGATGTGATAGGTGGCAACATGCACTTCCTGAATGCGGTGGATGGAATCGGTGTTGACAACCAGGCAATAATCCACCAGACCCGTGTTCAACATGTCGCCGCCAGCGCCTCCGGCGAGGCCAAAGGTGGTCATGCCAAGTTGTTTGGCTTTGTCGTAGGCAGCCAGCAAGTTGCTGGAGTTACCGCTGGTGGAAAAACCGATCAGGCCATCATTGGCGCGACCGTGGGCATCAAGCTGGCGCACGAAGATGTGTTCGACGCCGACATCGTTGGCCACTGCGCTGATCATGGCCATGTCCATCGCCAGATTGGTGGCCGGCAGCGCCGGGCGTCCGGCGGTGATCGGATGCTGGAATTCCACCGAGAAATGCGAGGCGTCGCAGCTGGAGCCGCCATTGCCCATGCTGAACATGCGCCCCCGTGACAGGTACACTGCGGCGATGGCACGCGCGGTATCGACGATGGCCTGGGCGTTGTCGGCAAAAAACTGCTGCTTGACGCTGAGGCTGTGGTCGGCCTTCTGCGCCACCGATTCCAACAGTGCGCGGTTTTCCTGCTCGGCATTTTTCTCGTCACCGTGCAGGAAGGGGTACCACTGTTGCAGGGGTGGGCGCGTGTCCGTCATCACATCAAACCGTGGTTCGCATGGATTCGATTTCCGCTTGTGCCTCGCCCAGTTCCAGTAGCAGATCCAGGGTCTTCTGTGCCTCGGCGGCATCGATGCGGCTCATGGCAAAGCCCACATGTACCAGCACCCAGTCGCCGACACAGGATGCCGGATCATGTTCGGCGTCGACGATGCAGGCGATATTGACCGGGCGCCTGACGCCGGAGACATCGGCCAGCGCCAGCTTTTTTTCGGCGTCGGTTATTTCAACGATTTGTCCGGGAATACCCAGGCACATTACATTACCTCCTCGGTGGTTTGGTGGTTTGCGACGGGGGCTTCAGCAAGTTGCTGCGCGGCAGCCACCATGGCCTGACCGGCGGCGACGCAGGCGCCGTTGGCAGGCAGTCGCGCGTGCGTCAGCACCCGGTAGTGTTTGTGTTCGAGCTGGCCGAGCACCAGTTCGAGCAGTATGCGGTTGTGACATGCGCTGCCACTGATCGCCACCGTGTTGATGACACGCTGGTCATCGCGGTGGCACAGTTTGTCCACCATGCGCACAATGGCGTTGGCCAGCCCTTTGTGGAACCGCGCCGCCATTACCGGGCGCGGCGTGTCGAGAATCAGGTCGCCCAACAATGCCTGCCACATTGCCAGCGGTTCGATATAGGGCATGCTGTTGTGCAACAGGGGAATGGCGAAGGGATAGGCCAGAATCGGATCCTCGTTTTCCAGCGTGTCGTGATCCACCATGGCTTCCAGTGCCTGCATGGCCTGTTGCGGATAGCTGATTTCGTCGCGGCAAATATCCAAGGCGGCTGCCACGGCCTCCATCAGGCGGCTGCACGATGAGGTGGTAAGGGTCGCTTTGGGTGCCCTGGCGGTGGCGCCGGTGTGTTGCTCAAAAAACCGTATCAGTTCCAGTTCGCCGTAGTTGATTTTCAGCTGTGCCCAGTTCATTTCCGCCAGCAACTGGGTGTAGCAGTCGTGCCAGGGCAGCCGGTGCGCATCGTCGGCGTCCACGGTACCCACCGGTTTGAAGGTGGCCAGGCGTGTGCACTGCTGATAGTCGGCGAGCAGAAACTCGCCACCCCACAAGCTGCCGTCGTCACCGGCATGGGGCGCATCCAGCACCACGCCGAGCACGGCCTCGCCATCGCGCGGATAGCGGTTTTCGGCCAGGCAGGCGGCGATGTGCGCGTGATGATACGAAACGCCTGTCAGCGGCAGCGATTGCTGTTGTGCAAACTGGCGGCCAAAGCGGCTGCCGGCGTGACCGGTGAGGGCATCGACAGCAAGCCGTTCGGGGCGATGGTGAAACAGTTCCAGGTAGCGGCACAGGCTGAGCTGGTAATTGGCATACTGTTCCGGCTGCTGCAGGTCGCCGTGCTGATGCGACACGATCAGTCGATCCGCAGCCAGCAGGCAGAAACTGTTGTTCTGTTCGGCGCCGGTGGCCAGAATCGCCGGTGCCTTCTCAAAACCCGGTGGCAGCGGCAGAGCGGCCGGTGCATGGCCGCGCGCATGGCGCAGCACGCGTGCGCGCCGATGGATGATGCGGCACAGCGATTCATCGATGCGGTTGAGAACATGCTGGTCGTGCCAGAGGATATAGTCCACCTCGCCGAAATGTTCGCGGATTTCGTCGTGGTCGACGCAGCGCAGCGCGCCGCTGCGGTTGGCCGAGGTGATGACGATCGGCCGGTTCATGCGTTTCAGCAGCAGATGATGCAGCGTGCTGGCAGGCAGCATGAAGGCCAGCGTGTTCAGCCCCGGCGCCACCGCTTGCGCCAGTGGCTGCATGTCCTGGTGGCGAAAACCCTTGGCGGTGCCGAAGCTGCGCTGCCGACCCGCCGGTGTTACAGCGCGTTTTTGCAGAATCACCACCGGCGCTTCACGGCTGTTGAGCAGCACGGCCTCCTGCTCGCTGACACGGGCATAGCGTTGAATGCTGTCGATGTCGCGTGCCATCAGCGCCAAGGGGCGTGCCGCGGACTGTTTGGCCCGGCGCAGCCTGGCAACGCTGTCCTCGCGGCTGGCGTCGCAGGCCAGTTCAAAACCGCCGATGCCCTGAATGGCGAGGATGCCGCCATTTTGCAGCACGGTGCAGGCGGCATCGACAGCATCGAGTTGTGTCAGCGAGGTGAGGCAGAAAGTTTTGCCATCGTGCCGCTCCAGCCGCACTTGCGGGCCGCAGTCGTGGCACGCCAGCGCGGGGGCATGGAAACAGCGTTGTCCCGGGCGGTTGAATTCGCGGTCGCATGCCGGGCACAGCGCGAATGTCTGCATGGTGGTGTGCTCGCGTGTGCCCGGTTGCGCGCGGCTGATGCTGTAGCGCGGGCCGCAGTTGGCGCAGCTGGTCAACGGGTAACGGTAGCGCCTGCTGGTCGGGTCGAAAATCTCGCGCCGGCAATGCGGGCAGGGCGCGGTGTCGGTGTACTGCGTCGCGGTGATGCGGTCGGGCGCATCATTGTATGCGGCGGGTTGATGGCGTGCCGGCATGGTCATGATGCCGGGTGCCACAGGCTGACACGATTGTTGCCGGAATCGGCGACCACCACGGTGTTGCCGCATGCCTGGATGCCATAAGGCCAGCACAGGCTGTCGGCACAGGGCAGCTGCCAGCGGTTGTCACCCTTGTCGTGAAAATCGTGCTGGCCGCACAAGGCGCGTGCTGCGGCGCCGGTGGCGAGATCATCGATGTGCCAGCCCAGCAGGCGCGAGCTGGCGGTGTCGGCGACCAGCAGCCAGGGCCCCATGGCGGCCAGCGCATAGGGCATGTTGAGGGTGTTGGCGCGCGGCCAGTACAGCGACTGGTTGTGGTCGATCTGATTCAGCGTTTTCTGTCCCAGCACGACATCGCAGGGTGTTCCGTTGTCCTCAGGTATGCCACGCCAGATCATGATGCGGTTGTTGCCGGCATCGGCGACGCACAAATGCCCCTGCCACAGCGCAATGCCGTGCGGCCAGCGCATGCTCATCGCGTCGGCATCGGTGCCGGCATTTTCGTCACGGTGGACAAAGTCGTGCTGGCCCAGCACCCGGTCGGCTGCCTGGCCATGCTGTTGCGGCAGTCCGTCCCAGATCAGCACGCGGCGGTTTTCCGAGTCGGCGACGAACAGTTTGCCGTCCAGCCAGGCCACTCCGTAGGGCCAGTGCATGCTGTCGGCATCGGCCTGGTCGCGACCGCGATTGGCGGCGTTGTGGTGAAAGTCCGGTTGTCCCAGCACGATGTCGGCTGCCACATGGCTGCCTCGTGGAACGCGGTGCCATATCAGCACACGGTGGTTCCAGGCGTCGGCCACAGCCATGCCCTCGCCGCAGGCACAGATGCCGGTGGGGACATTTACCGTGGCGGCGCCGACACCGGCTTTGGCGTTGCGGCCTTCGTGCCGGAAGTCAGCTTGTCCGATAATCCAGTCGGCGTCGAGGCCGTCGCGATCCGGCAGTTCGCGCCAGCCCAGCAGCCGGTGATGACCTGTGTCGCAGACCCATAACGGTCCCTCGGGGCGCAGCAGGGCAGCACCACGCGGTCCGAAGCAGGTGTCGGCGCGCGGTGCGATGCCGGCATTGGCCATGGCGGGCTGGCGTGGTGCCCCGAGCACGGCGAAGGGGGCGTCGGCGAGCAGGGCTTGTGGCGCGGCACCGTCATGCACAGCCGGTTTCAGCGATGGCTGTGGGCGCACTTTCATGGTGATGCTGTGTCGTGTGTTTTGTGACAGCGTGCTCATGACAGTTTGACTTCCACGCGATCTCCGGTGACGCGCACAGCGTGTGTGTGCAGTTGGACTTCGGGCGCGGTCAGGCATTCACCGGATTCGAGTGAATATTGAAAGCCGTGATGTGGGCAGGTGAGTATGCCATCGGCCACTTCGCCCATATCCAGTGGCATGCCGAGGTGTGCGCAGGCATTCTGGTAGCAGGTGACGCGTTCGCCAAAACGGCTCAGCAGAATGTCGTTGCCTGCCAGTGTCGCAAGCTTGATGCCACCTTGCGGTATATTGTCGAGCATGCAGACGAAGGCCCAGTCACTGTCGTCGCTGCGCGCGAACGGGCTGACGAAGTGCACCTGTACGCTGTCGCCGGGTTTGGCGTTGATGCCACCGCTGGCTTTTTTGATGTGGGTGATTTCGGGGCAGTGCTCGCGGATGGCTTTTTCCACGCCTTCGGTCAGCGTCAGTGTGGATGCCGGGCAACCGTCGCAGGCACCGAGCAGGCGGATTTCGACGCTGTCGGGCGGTTGCAGGCTGACGATTTCGACATCACCGCCGTGGCTTTGCAAATACGGACGCACCGAGGCGAGCGCATCTTCCAGCCGTTCCTGCAGCGCTGGTTTGACAATGTCGTGGCGGCGCAGCACGGCGTAGACGATTTCGTCACTCACCGCCTGCCTGAGCAGCGCCATGCTCGCCGGCTCCTGTTTCAGTATGCGGATCAGCCGGGCAAAGGCCTCACGATGCAGGTCATCGTGTGCCTGGGTCAGCGCTTTCACGGTGTTGCGTTGCTGTTCATCCCAGTCCGTCACCAGCGCTTCCAGGGAGGCGATGTCGCGCAACAGGTCGTCGAGGCGGATGTCCGGGCTGTCGCTGATGCTGGCTGCATTGGCCGTTGCCATGATGCCGCTCCGCTCAGGCGTATTTCAGGTCTTTGAAAAGATACGGCTGGATGATGCCGCCGGCGAGGCTGCTGAGCAGCACCGCCAGCCACAATGCCAGACCGATTTTCACCAGCACGACCACCAGCACGGCGGTGATGACGATGCCGATCAGTGCCTGGCGTATGACATCACCCAGGTTCTGAAACAGCTTGCCGCGCCAGAACAGTACGATGGAGTTCATGACCATATCGAACATGATGCGTCCTCCCTACAGAAACAGCAGAATGATCAGCGCCAGCAGCACGCCCGGAGCCGCAGCAATGGGGCCGAAAAAAGCGCCCATCATGGCGGCCAGTTCATTGCCCATGTGTTCGCCACCGACGAGCATGCCGCCGATGGCGCCGCCGATGGCGCCCACGATCAGCGCCACGATGTACCACAGGATGACAGTGATCAGCGTGATGTCGCCGGCCATCATCGCATCGAGAATTGTGTCCATCACTCACCTCCTGAACAGTTGGTTGAAAAACCCGTTGCCGGTGAACGCGCGCAGCCTGCGCTGCCGGCCGATAAAACCCGTTGCGTCCCACTATGCGGGGATGCCGGGGAAACTCTGATCATTCAGGGATGAATTAATCAGAGCTAGATACGCGATTCGCCAAAACCGTTGCCCTTGCGCGAGCCGGCCTGGCCGGTGCCGATGTCGGCTTCCAATGTTGCCAGGGTGTCGTCGATCAGGCTGACCTTGGCGGTGTCGCCGTGCTGCACGAAGATGTCACGGGCAGTGCGGTACAGCTCACGCGCCTGACGCAGGTTGTCGCGGTTGCCCAGCTCCGGTTTTTCCAGGTCGTCGGGCAGGTTGCACAGGCAGTTGGCCTTGTTGCAGATGGTGTTGGCGTATTCGTAGGGCGTGTCCTGCGGGGTGCGCACTTTCAGCGCCTCGTCGTAGGCGTCCAGCGCACGCAGGTTGTTTTCGATGACATGGCTGCTGGAGGCGTATTGCAGGGCATTGCCCAGGTTGTTTTGCAGCATGGCGTATTCGCTGGGCTGGTCGATCATGGTGACCACTTTCAGGGCTTCCTGGAATGACTGTACTGCCAGTGCCTCGCGCATTTTGGCGCGCTCATCGGTCATTGGAATCGACAGGTAGGCGGTGGCCAGATTGTTGTGCAGGATGGCGTATTCCGTGGGGTATTTTTCACGGCTGAACACCTTGAGCGCGCGCTGGTAGGCGGCGATGCTGTCGCTGATGGTGGCGGCGTTGTAGCCGGCCAGCGATTGCAGGATCAGGCCCAGGTTCATCTCGGCTTCGGCGGTTTCCTCGGCACGACCGGTTTGTTGCAGCACCGGCAGCGCGAGTTCGAGTTCGGCCTGGGCTTTCAGCAGATATTCGGTGGTGCCTTCGGGGATGGCCTGCAAGGCGGTGGCCTTGCGCGCCCGGGTTCTGGCCTGCAGCAGCGCGTCATCCTGCGGGCACAGCGACAAGGCCTTGTCGTAGAGCCTGACGGCATTGTGAAGTTGCTGCGGGGTTTTGGGTTTGTGTTGCAGGCCGGCGGCCATTTGCACCAGCAGATCGACTTTTTCGCTGGCGCTGAGCGATTCTGACTCGATCGCAGCGAGTGCCTGATTGAATTCGTGATCGGCCAGGTTGCTTGTCACGGTGTTGCCCCCTGCGGTTGTTACCGTATTGGCTACACCGTAACGCGAAACGAAAAATCATGTCAAGATAAATATCAGTATGTAAACTTAATATACACAATAATAATGATTTTATAATTAAATTCATAAAATTTGCCATATGTAAACTATGTATGCATACTATGGCGCATGGACGGGTCATCCAACATCGCCATTTGTGGCTTCAGTGCCAAACAGGCTGTCGAGTTGAATCGCTGCCTCGGGCAGCATTACGCGATTTTCATCGTCGATGCTGCCGAAGATGTGGCGCCGCTGCTCGACGGGGAAAACATCGACCTGTTGCTGTGCCGGCATTCGGCCGGTTTCAACGCGCTCGACGTACTGCACCAGGCCAGAATCGATTACCCGGATTGCGTGCGTCTGTTGGCGGGTGATCTGGATGAGGCGGAGCACCGTCGCGCGATCTATGAAGCGGCGATCTATCAGTTTGTGCCCAATGACTGGGCGCCGGCGCAGATCGAATTGCTGGTCAGCCGTGCGCTGGAGAATCACGAGCTGGCCTATCGCCACCGGCATTTGAGTCATCAGCTGAAAATTGCCGAGGATGTGCTGCAAAAACATCGCGCCGCAGTGCCGGAGACGGACGGTTCGCGTTTCGAAAAACTGGTGTATTGCAGCCCGGGCATGGCCAAGCTGTGCAATCTGGCGCGCAAGGCGGCAAAGACCAATCTGCCGATTCTGATCCAGGGTGAAACCGGCACCGGCAAGGAGTTGATGGCGCGCGGCATCCACTACAACAGCCCACGGCGCGAGCGTCCGTTGCTGGTGCACAACTGTGGCGGCATGTCGGACGAACTGCTGCATTCCGAATTGTTCGGCCACAAGCGTGGCGCCTTCACCGGCGCGGTCAGCGACCGCATGGGTTTGTTCCAGGCGGCCGACGGTGGCACGGTATTTCTCGATGAGATTTCCGAGGTGTCGCCGGCGTTTCAGGTCAGCCTGCTGCGCTTCTTGCAGGAAGGCGAGGTCAAACCGCTGGGCAGCGACAAAATCATCCGCTGCGATGTGCGCATCATCGCCGCCTGCAACCGTCCGCTGGATGCGATGGTGAGCAAGGGGGAGTTTCGCCAGGATCTGTTCTTCCGTCTCAACGGTTTTCAGCTCAACATACCGCCGCTGCGCAAGCGCACGGAGGACATCGAGGTGCTGGCCAATTATCTGCTGGCGAAATTCGCCGCGGAGTACCATCGCAACATCCTCGGGGTTGCCCCCGGCGTGATGGAAAAATTCAGGCACTACCACTGGCCGGGTAATGTGCGCGAGCTGGAAAACGAAATCAAACGCATGATTGCGGTCAGTGACAACAATACATTTCTGACGGATGATTTGCTGTCACCCCATGTGGCGGCGACCCAGCCCCGGGCGGCAGGCGAATCGGCGCTGTTCGATCTCGATGGCATGACACTGAAACAGAAAATCGAACAGATGGAGGCGCAGATCATCGCCGAGTCGCTGCGCCGCTGGCGCTGGAACCGCAGCCAGGTGGCGCGTGAGCTGGGGCTGTCGCGTGTCGGCCTGTCGAACAAGATCAAGCGCTACCGGCTCGATCCCGAGTCTGCCGTGGCCTGAGCGATATGTCGGACGCGGAGGACAAGTCACCGTCGCGCTCGCGGCTGATCCGTTTCCCCCAGTCACGCACCCGCGGTAAAAGCAGCCAGTCACCACCGGCCGATCTCGGCATCTCCAAAATGGCGCAGCAGCTCGGCGGCATCCAGCCCAACCTGAAAGGCCACTGGTGCAGCCGTTGCCAGGGCATCTGGTATGGCTATGTCGGCGAGTGCGAATGCCCGGTGTGCGGTAACCGGCATGGCTGACTGCTGACACGGTTCCAGTCAGGCTTGCTCTCTCCGGTTGCAAAGGGACTATGCAATATCTCCTGCATACTTGATTTGCACAGCGGTTGGCCGTTGCTGCAAATTGCCTGGCTTTTCCTGCCAAGTGCTTGATTCCACAGCCCGATGACAATGGCCGATGGATTGGCACATATGTTGCCTCATGGTTTTCACCACCACTGTGAAATGAGACCAAACCGGGAGGGCGATATGGCAAACATCATGTGGCTTCAGGGCGGTGCCTGTTCAGGCAATACGATGTCCTTTCTCAACGCGGAAGAACCCAGTGCTTGCGATCTGGTGACCGATTTCGGCATGAATGTGCTGTGGCATCCGTCGCTGGGCATGGAATTGGGCGACAACCTGCAGCAGATGCTCAAGGATTGCGTGTCCGGTGCCATCAAGCTGGACATCTTTGTGTTCGAGGGCACGGTCGTGAACGCGCCCAACGGTACCGGTGAATGGAACCGCTTTGCCGGGCGTCCGATGAAAGAATGGGTGCGCGAGCTGTCCGATGCCGCAGATTTCGTCGTCGCCATCGGCGACTGCGCCACCTGGGGAGGAATCCCCGCAACGGCGCCGAATCCTTCCGAATCGCAGGGCTTGCAGTTTTTGAAACGCGATCACGGCGGATT
>Ga0256839_1006655_pt1 | contig 10033 bp, 6 predicted proteins | sample 354166metaG_FD_185968 | JGI IMG/M metagenome (GOLD analysis project Ga0256839, IMG submission 185968) | Hydrothermal vent microbial communities from Mid Atlantic Ridge, Atlantic Ocean - 354-166 | ecosystem: Environmental > Aquatic > Marine > Hydrothermal vents | place: Atlantic Ocean: Mid... | reverse complement strand
CCCGCCATCGGGTAGCCCATCACCCCAAGTCCGAGAAAACTCACTTTCGCCATGCCTTCACTCCACCTGCGCCATGTCCTATAGCACCTGTGTAATGGCCCGATGGCCACGGTCAACAGCAGGCAGGCATGGCAAAGGTTTTTCGCTGGCTTTTACGAATTTTCACGGGCCTCGCGGCAATTGTGCTGGTGGGGCTGGTCGTGGCCTTCTGGCTCGCGTCGCGTTCGCTTCCGGACTATGACGCATCCTACAGGCTGGCCGGTCTGGCCGGCCCGGTGGACATCGTGCGCGACAACGCCAATGTGCCGCATGTTTTCGGCGAAACCGACCCGGACGTCTTTTTCGGCCTTGGCTTCGCCCATGCCCAGGACAGGCTCTGGCAAATGATGCTGCAACGGCGCAAGGCCCAGGGCCGCCTGTCGGAAATGTTCGGCGAGCGCGGCTTTGCCACAGATGAGCTGATGCGCCGGCTCGACCTTTACGGGGCGGCCAGGTCATCTGTTGCAGCCCTGAACCCCGAGACGGTTCGGGCGCTGGAAGCCTATTCGGCCGGTGTCAACGCGTGGCTGGCCACCGTGAACAAGGAGGCGCTTGGCCGTGGCGCGCCCGAGTTCTTCCTGTTTTCCAACGTGATCGCGCCCTGGCAGCCTGCCGACAGCGTGGCGCTGGTCAAACTGATGGCCCTGGAAATGTCCGGCCAGATCGCCAATGAGGTCTTGCTGGCCCGCACAACGCTGCTGTTGCCGGATGCGCGGGTGCGCGACATCATCCCCGAAGTGCCCGGCAGCGGCATTGCCGAGCTGCCCGAATACGCCAGCCTTTTCCCGACCCTGCCGCGCCATGCACAATTGGCGCCCCAGCCGCCCGCCCCGTTTTCGCCGCTTGGCCGGCGTGCCTTTTCAGGGGCTTCGAACGCCTGGGCCGCGGCGCCTTCCCGGTCTGCTTCCGGCTCGACCCTGTTGGCCAACGATCCGCATTTCACCTTCAGCGCACCGTCGCTGTGGTATCTTGCGCGCCTGGAACTGGCCAGCGGGGGCGTGATCGGCGCCACCGTTCCGGGTATCCCGGCGGTGTTGATCGGGCGATCGGACGACCTTGGCTGGGGGCTGACCTCGGCCTATCTGGACGACCAGGACCTGTTCATCGAACGGCTGAACCCCGACAACCCGAACGAGGTGGTGACCCCCGAGGGCTTCACGCCGCTGAAATCCCGGCCATCGATCATCAAGATCAAGGGCAAACGGCCGCGCACCATCACGCTGCAATGGTCGGAAAACGGGCCGATCCTGCCGTCCGATCAGGCAAACCTTGCGGCGATCACACCACCCGGCCATGTGGTGTCTCTGGCCTGGACCGGGCTGGATCCGGCCGATACCTCGCTCAATTTCATGATCGGGCTGATGGGCGCCAAGACCGTCCGGCAGGCGATTGACCTGGGTGCGGATCATGTGGTGCCGGCACAGAACCTCATGCTGGCCGACAAGACCACCATCGCGATGAAAACCATCGGGCGCATGCCGCGGCGCAATGACCGCCAGCAAAACCAGGGCCGGATGCCGGCTCCGGGCTGGATTGCGACAAACCACTGGCAGGGCACCTTCAACTACGCGGCCAACCCGGAATTCATCGACCCGATCGGCGGCATCGTGGGCAACACCAACAACAAGATGGTCGATCGCCCCTTTCCGCTGCATGTGTCCTATTTCTGGGGCGACACGCAACGCATCCAGCGCTGGCGCAGGCTGATGCAGAACCGCGAAGTGCATACCCGCGACAGCTTTGTCGAAACCCAGCTGGATACCGTCAGCTTCACCGCGCGCTCGTTGCTGCCACTGATTGCGGCCGATCTCTGGTTCACCGGCGAGGCCGCGCCCGATGGCACGCCCGAGCGGCTGCGCCAACGCGCCCTGGCCCTGCTGGCGCAATGGAACGGCGAGATGAACGAGCACATGCCCGAACCGCTGATCTATGCCGCCTGGCTGCGCGCGCTGCAGGACCGGCTGATCCGCGATGAGCTTGGTCCGCTGGCGCGTGAGTTCACCCATGTCGAGCCGCTGTTCATCGAACGGGTCTACCGCGACATCGAGGGCGCATCGGTCTGGTGCGACGTGATCCAGTCATCGGTGCAGGAAACCTGCACCGACACCGCCCGCCAGGCCCTGGACGATGCGCTGTTGTGGATCGGCGAGACCTTTGGCGGCGAACTGGAAGCCCTGCGCTGGGGTGATGCCCACACGGCGACCCAGGATCATTCGGTGCTGGGCCAGGTGCCGCTGCTGCGCTACCTGGTGAATATCCGCCAGTCCAGCTCGGGCGGCGACAACACGCTGATGCGCGGCCTGACCAGCGGGCGCGAGCCCGCACCCTTTCAGAACGTGCATGGGGCGGGCTACCGCGGGGTCTATGACTTTGCCGATGTCGATGCGTCGCTGTTCATCATCTCGACCGGGCAATCCGGCCACCCTCTGTCGCGGTTCTACGATGACCTGAGCGAACGGTGGCAGCGCGGCGAATACCTGCCCATGTCGCTCGACCCCGACCTGGCGCGGGCGGCCTCGGTAGGGACCACGCGGCTGTTGCCTGCCAACTGAGCGGCCAGAGACCGGGTTCGCTTCCCCCGCCCCGCCCGGTCCGCCCGGTCAGATTTCGCGAAACTGCTTTTGCTGACGCGCGCTCCAGCGCACCCGCAGGCGGTAGCCGTTTTCTTCCTGCGTCTCGTGTTCCACGACACCCTGTTCGAACAACCAGGCCCGTTGCCTGCCCTGCGAAAAATCCAGGAACAGCTCCAGCTCATGGCGCGCATCCTCCAGCAGGTCGCCGATTCTGGCTGTCAGCGTGTCAACGCCGGCCCCGGTCAGCGCCGAGATCGCGATGACGCCCTCATCGCGCCCGGCCAGGGTCAGCGTGGCCTCGCGCTGCTCCTGGTCCAGCCGGTCGATCTTGTTCCAGACCTCCAGCCGGCGCGCGCTCGGATCGACGCCCAGTTCTTCCAGAATGGCCTCGACATCGGCGGCCTGGCTTGCACTGTCCGGGTGTGAAATGTCGCGGACATGGATGATCAGGTCGGCGCTCAGAACCTCTTCCAGCGTGGCCCGGAAGGCGGCGACAAGCTGGGTTGGCAGATCGGAAATGAACCCGACCGTGTCCGACAGGATGACCTTGGCGCCGGTCGGCAGCTCGATCGCGCGCATGGTCGGGTCGAGCGTGGCAAACAGCATGTCTTCGGCCAGAACCCCGGCACCGGTCAGCCGGTTGAACAGCGTGGATTTCCCCGAGTTGGTGTAGCCCACCAGCGCCACCACCGGGAAAGGCACCCGCGCGCGCGCCGCACGATGCAGCGCGCGGGTCTTGGAGACCTTGGCCAGTTGCTTGCGGATCCGGTTGATCGCATCGTCAATGGCGCGCCGGTCGGCTTCGATCTGGGTTTCGCCCGGCCCCCCGACAAATCCAAGCCCGCCACGTTGGCGTTCAAGGTGGGTCCAGGCCCGCACCAGGCGGGTGCGCTGATAGCTGAGCGCCGCCAGTTCCACCTGCAACACGCCTTCGCGGGTGCGGGCGCGGTCGGCAAAGATTTCAAGGATCAGCCCGGTGCGATCGAGCAGTTTTACATTCCAGGCCTTTTCCAGGTTGCGCTGCTGCACCGGGGTGACCGGCCCGTCGATCAGGACCAGATCGATTTTCTCCGAGGCGAAGCGCTCGCCAAGCTCGCGCAGTTTTCCCTTGCCGAACAGCATGCCGGGCTGCGCCCTTGGCAGGCGCACCACGTCCGAGCCGACAATGTCGAGATCACCCAGCGCACCGGCCAGCGCCACCGCTTCTTCCAGGGCCGGACCGGCGGTTCGCCGGTCTCTGGCTGTCTGGATATCCGGGTGCAGAACCCACGCCCGGACAGCCTTGGCAGCGGTTTCGTTCACGCCTGGTCTTCACCATCATAAAGCGAAATCGGTTGCGACGGCATGATGGTCGAAATCGCATGTTTGTAGACAAGCTGTGATTGACCGTCGCGGCGCAGCAGGACGCAGAAATTGTCAAACCAGGTGATGACACCTTGCAGTTTGACACCATTGATCAGAAAAATCGTCACCGGAACCTTGGTCTTGCGAACATGGTTAAGAAACGCGTCTTGCAAGTTCTGTCTGTCCCCAGCCATTTTTCAAAGCCTTTTGTTGTTGCGCGGTTTCGTTGCGTTCTGCCCCTCTTCGGCAGGCCGTTGATCAGCAGCAACAAGTATGGCCGCGCGCGGAGCGAGATTCCAGCCCTAATGTGACGAATTGTCCGGGGCACTTGCCGCCCGGTCAACGGCGCCAGAAATCCGGGTTCATCAAGGCGATGATCGCGAGAAGTTCAAGACGCCCCAGAACCATCGCCCCGGCCAGTATGAGCTTGGAAAACGCGCTGAGCGAATGCAGCGATATCGGCGTTTCGGCGGCGATGGTCAGCACCGGCCCGGTGGTTGACAGGGCGGCAATGGCCAGCGCGACGGCGCTTTCGAAGTCCTCGCCGTTGAGCGTGAACAGCACGACGACCAGCGCCAGAAGCAGCGCAAACAGCATGAAAAAGACCCAGGCAACCTGGGCGCCCTGCCGGCGCAGGCGGCGCGCAACCACGCCGGCCCCGCCAACCGACGACGGATGCACCAGCCGGTCCATTTCGCGGGCACCATGTTTGAACAGCGCATAGACCCGCAACAGTTTCACACCGCCCGCCGTTGTCGCCACGCCGCCGCCGATCAGGGCCAGCCCCATCAGGATGATCCCCGGCGTTTCCAGCCCCGACCACTGGCGCGCATCGGCCCAGTCGGCGGACTGGAACCCGGTGGTCGTCAGAAAGGACAACACCGTGAACACGGCCCCCCACAACGCCTTCAGCGCCTGCCCGAGACCGGCTGCCTCCTGGACTTCGAGCGCGGCGATCCAGTGGCGCAGGAACAACAGCACCGGCACCGAGGCCACCAGAAAAACCGCGATGCGAAACTCGGGGTCGCTTGCGATCCGGCTCGGCAATGGCCCGGCCTGCTCCGGGCTGAAAAACTGACGTGTGACCGCAAGCAGAAACATGAAGAATATCAGCACCTCACCGACGATACCCGATGCGGCCTGATCGACCCCGCCGATGGCCGAAATGCCGCTGGTCGACACCACCGACATGGCGTGCGTCAGCGCAACCAGGGGCCGGTCACCGGCAATCAGAAGCCCGACCCAAAGCACCAGCGTGAAGGCTGCATAGATCGGCAGCAGACGCGCCACGGCGCGACGCAGGCGGCGCGACCCATCTTCGGCTGACCGGATTTCGACCCGCCCGCCGGTTCCCGACAAGACTTCGAAACCGCCCAGGTTCATCGGCGCAAGGATCGCAATCGCGGCCACCAGCACCAGCAGGCCACCACCCCACCCGACCAGTGCACGCCACAAGTGAACCGACGCCGGCAGGCGCGACGGATCATCGAAAAACGTGGCCCCCGTCGTGGTGAGATCCGACACCATCTCGACATAGGCATTCAGGAAGCTGGTATCGGGCACCGAGACCGAAAACGGCACCGCCAAAAAGACCGGAAGACCGCCATAGGCGGCCAGCAGGGCCAGAAGATAGGACCGGCCCGGCTGCCGCACCCGGCGGTTTGCCGTGGCAATGGCCACCATCGCCGTCAGCACCAGCAACAGATTGGCGGACTGAAAAAACGCCCGCATGACCTCAAAGTCGCGCAGCACCGCGGCATGGGCGGCCGGAACATACATTGCGATCGCCGCAAACCCCATCAGGATCACGATCAGAGGCAGGGAGAGCAGGCGATCAAACATCAGAAGAAATCGATCGAGACCTGCAACAAGCGCTCAACTTCGGGCACGTCGTCGGCCATCGAGAAAATCGTGATGATATCGCCTTCTTCGATACGGGTCGAACCGGTCGGGCGGACAACGACTTCGCCTTTCAGGATCACCCCCACGCGCACCCCTTCCGGAAAGTCGATATCGCGGATCTGCTGCCCTGCGATTGGCGATGTGGACAGAACCTGCGCCTCGATGACCTCGGCCTCGGCATCGCCGATCGAATAGACTTCGCGCACGCGCCCGTGGCGTATGTGGCGCAGGATCGAGCTGACGGTCGTCGCACGCGGGTTGATATAGGCGTCGATTTTCAGCGTGCTCATGAGCGATGAAAGGGTCGGATCGTTGATCAGGCAGATCGCCATGTCTGCCCCGGCGGCCTTGGCGCGAACCGAGGCCAGAATATTCGTCTTGTCGTCGTCAGTGACCGCAAGAACAGCGTCTGCTCGGTCAATCCCGGCTTCTTCAAGCAGCCCATTGTCCATCCCGTCGCCATTCAGAACGATCGTGCGCTCCAGCGTGTCGGCGGCGCGTTCGGCCACTTTGCGGGATTTCTCGATGATCTTGGCGCGCACACGTTCGGTGCGGTTTTCCAGGGCCCGGGCCACCGCCAGGCCGACGTTGCCGCCGCCGATGATGACAACGCGTTCCTGTTTCTTGTTGGTCTTGCCGAAAATTTCCAGCGCGCGGTTCAGGTCTTCGGCATGGCAGAACAGATAGATCTGGTCATGCGCGAACAACTGGTCGTCCGGGTCGGGCGCAAAAAGCCGGCCATCGCGACGGACCCCGACGACAATGGCACGCAGGGTCGAAAACAGGTCGGTCAGCTGCCGCAGGGGCGTGTTGATGACCGGGCAGTCTTCGTCCAGATCGATGCCGATCAGCTGCGCCTTGCCACCAAGGAAGGCCTGGATATCAAAGGCCGCCGGCGCCGCCAGCCGGCGCAGCGCGGCTTCGGCGACTTCGCGTTCCGGGCTGATCACCACATCAATCGGCATGTGGTCGCGCCGGTAAAGATCGGAATATATCGCCGTCAGATAGGCCTGGCTGCGCAACCGCGCGACCTTGCGCGGGATCGAAAAGACCGAATGGGCCACCTGGCAGGTGACCATGTTGACCTCGTCAGAATGGGTGGCCGCGATGATCATGTCAGCGTCACGCGCGCCGGCCCGGTCCAGCACGTCCGGGTAGCTGGCAAACCCGGCGACACCCTGCACATCCAGCGTGTCGGTTGCCCGCGCCACCAGTTCTGCGTTGTTGTCGACCACGGTCACATCGTTCTTTTCGATGGCCAGGTGCCGGGCAATCTGCCAGCCCACCTGACCGGCGCCACAGATGATGATCTTCATCGAACCGGCTCCTTACGCCGCTGCCTGGCGTTTTGAATGGCAGATGCCTCGTTGGCGGTCAATCATCCATGTCATTCAGCAGTTTCCGGCACGAAGGCCACCCGCGCGCCGGACTTGTTTGCGGTCACAACCCCCAGGGACTTGAGCTTGCGGTGCAGGGCCGAGCGTTCCATTCCGACAAATGTCGCCGTGCGGCTGATATTGCCGCCAAACCGGTTGATCTGGGTCAGCAGATACTCGCGTTCGAACAATTCTCGCGCCTCGCGCAACGGCAGGGTCGCAAGATTGCCCGACAACACCACACGCCCGTCTTCGTCGCGGTTGAGCTCGGTGCCCGGCAGCTCACTCGCCGTAATTTCGCCCTCGCTGTCGCCAAGGATGAGAACGCGCTCGATGACATTGCGAAGCTGGCGGACATTGCCGGGCCACTGCATCGTCTGCAAGAGCGCGACGGCCTCACCGGAAAGCTTGCGCAGCGGCAGGCCCTGCTCCCGGTTCAGAACCTCGATGAAATACTCGGCCAGTTCGGGAATGTCCTCGCGGCGATCTTCGAGCGACGGAACCACGATCGGCACGACGTTGAGGCGATGATACAATTCTTCGCGAAACCGCCCGGCCTCGATTTCCTGCTCAAGGTCGCGCGTGGTGCTGGAAATCACCCGGATATCCACATTCACGTTGTCGGCCCCGCCGACGCGCTGAAACTGCTGGTCGATCAGCACACGCAGGATCTTGGATTGCGTGCCCGGCGGCATGTCGGCCACCTCATCCAGATACAGGATGCCCCCGTTGGCCTGCTCCAGCAGCCCCGGCTCGACGCCGCGGCCCGTGGACTCGCGGCCAAACAGCACTTCTTCCATCCGCTCGGGGGCAATGGACGCCGAGTTGACGCAGACAAACGGCGCATTGGCGCGGGCCGAATTCAGATGGATATGACGCGCGGCCACTTCCTTGCCCGACCCCGGCGGCCCGCTGAGCATCACTCGGCCGTTTGATTTGGTAACCTTTTCAAGCTGGCTTTTCAAAGCCTTGAACGCCGAACTTGAACCGACCATCTCGGCGCTTGTCACGTCCTTGCGCTTGAGTTCGACATTTTCCCTGCGCAGCTTGGCGGCTTCCATCGCGCGCCGGATGACCACCAGAAGCTGGTCGATGTTGAACGGCTTTTCGATGAAATCATAGGCCCCCTGCTTGATCGCCGCGACGGCGATCTCGATGTTGCCATGCCCCGAAATGATGACCACCGGGATTTCCGGCCTGTCCTGCTTGACGGCTTTCAGGATATCGATGCCATCCATGTTGCTGTCTTTCAGCCAGATATCCAGAATCATGAGAGACGGCGCATCGGCGTCAACCTGGGCCATGCATTCTTCCGAGTTGGCGGCGAGGCGCGTCGTGTAGCCCTCATCCTTCAGAATGTCCGAAATCAGTTCCCGGATATCACGTTCGTCGTCGACGATCAGTATATCACCCATTTCGATGGTTCCTCATTTTACTGCTTCCTGCGTGTGTGTCTGTTTGTCCGGCCGGGCGTTGCGCCGCACCGGCAATCTGATGATGGCCATCGCGCCATGGTGGCCATCGCCGAAGTCCTCGGCATCGGCCAGTTCCAGCGAGCCGCCGTGCTCTTCGATGATCTTCTTCACGATCGGCAGGCCCAACCCGGTTCCGGCGGCGCGAGTCGTGACATAGGGTTCAAACAACCGTGCGCGGTCTTCAGGCAGCCCGATCCCGTTGTCGGCAATGGTGATGACAGCGTCGGAGCCGTCCGGTTCAAGAGACACCCGTATCTCCGGCTGAAACGGGGTGGACATTTCCTTTTCCATCCTTGTTTCAATGGCTTCCCCGGCGTTCTTGATCATGTTTGTCAGCGCCTGGCTGATCATCGTGGTATCCACATCGGCCAGCACCGGATGGTCCGGCAACTCGGCTGTGATCCTGACATCCGGCTGGCCGCTTTTCTGTAGCAGAACCGCATCCGACACCAGCTTGACCAGATCGTGTTCATGGCGGTCCGGCTCGGGCATGCGGGCAAAGCGCGAGAACTCATCGACGATCCGGCGCAGGTCGTTGGTCTGCCGGATGATCACATCCGCATATTGTTCAAGCTCGCCCTGCTCATCACCCAGCCTTGGCCCGAATTTGCGTTTCAGGCGCTCGGCCGAAAGCTGTATCGGGGTCAGCGGGTTCTTGATTTCATGGGCAATGCGGCGCGCAACGTCGCCCCATGCGGCCATGCGTTGTGCAGACACAAGGTCGGTCACGTCATCGAACGCCAGAACATAGCCTTCCAGCGCACCTTCGGCGTTGCGCATCGTCGACATGCGCACCAGCAGGTTTTCCTGTTTGCCCTTGCGCACAAGGCGCACTTCATCCTGCACGACCTCCCCACGGGACGCTTTGAGCCGCTCGAAAATCGGCTGGAACTCGGCCGCGACCAGCGACAGATCGATGCCCGGCTCCGGTGGCTCGGGAAGCCGCAACAGCCGCTCGGCGGACCGGTTAATGAAGGTCACCCTGCCGTCGCCATCAAGCCCGATCACCCCCGAGGTGACCGATGACAGCACACCGTCAAACAGCCGTCTGCGCTCTTCGATCTGGCGGGTGTTTTCCAGCAAGGCATCGCGCTGCCCCTTGAGTTGATGGGTCATCCGGTTGAACAGCCGGCCGAGCATGGCGATTTCGTCGTCGCCATCCTCCTCCAGCACCCGCACATCCAGATCGCCCGCCCCGACCCGCTGCGCGGCCCCGGCCAGACGCCCCACCGGGCGCGAAAGCCGCTCGGCAAACCACATGCCCAGCCAGACGGCCGCAATGATCAGGATCAGGGCGAACCCGAGATAAAGCAGGCCAAATTCG
>Ga0256839_1006654_pt1 | contig 10033 bp, 11 predicted proteins | sample 354166metaG_FD_185968 | JGI IMG/M metagenome (GOLD analysis project Ga0256839, IMG submission 185968) | Hydrothermal vent microbial communities from Mid Atlantic Ridge, Atlantic Ocean - 354-166 | ecosystem: Environmental > Aquatic > Marine > Hydrothermal vents | place: Atlantic Ocean: Mid... | reverse complement strand
GATCATTTGCGATCGCGGTGATCGATATTTGTCTACGGGAGTGTTTCCTGCTTAGGAACGCGCATGGAATTACCTCGACAACTGGTGCAGGGTTTTTGTTCGGATTCAAGGTGCGGCGAAGGGCGCCTAGCGAGCTATACTTCGCGCGGTCACGACTGCGGATTTCTAACGACTGAGTTTTTGCCGATAGCTGCGTTACTAAAACAGTTGCGTAGCTTGCTATGCGCCTGTTTTAGTGCCTTGCTCTCGACAAAAATCAGTGCGCTATAAATTCCGCATCCGTGACCGCGCGAAGTATATGTAACCAAAGCTGCAACGCAGCAGACGGAGTAATTTCGTTCACGTTTCTTAGATGCCTGTTAGGCTTTTTGCTGATTCTGGGGTGTTTTAACAGTTATGCGTTGAATCAGCTCGCTCTAAGCCTTGATCAGATAGAAGCTGAAAACTGGCAACTTGAAGGTTTAGATTTTAGTTTTTCTGATATTTTGGGCAAGCGCCAAAAATTGAGATTAACAATTAAAAAAATCGTTTTACCCGCACCGCTTGATACTGTCAAACTGGTTAATATTCAGTGTCCGGAGGTGATTGTCGAGCAACAGAGTTTATCTTGTCCAAAAGGCATTGCCGATATTAATTCCAGTTGGTTAAATTCTTCAAAAATTCCATTCAGTTTTTTCTACAGCCAGCAAAAAAGCTATTTTCATCTGGGTCGAGTAAAACTGGCCAGAGGCATTTTAAACGTAAATGCCTGGATGAAAAATGGCCGCTGGCAGGCGAAACTACATGCAAAAAGAGTTGATGCCAAATTTGTCAAAAATCGATTGAAAATTGATTTGTTTGAAACCTTTTCCGGCAAATTAGATGTCAATGTTATAGCTAATGGCAGACAAGCTGAAATATCCAGTCTGAAAGCAGAAATTAAAACAAAAAGCTGGAAAATTCAAAACAAAGAGGCCAGTGTTGATACTCAAAATCTTAATTTAACTGCAAAAATACAGGCGACAAACAAACAAGGAAACTGGCGGTTTTCCTCGCAAGTGAATTTTCTGGAAGGTTCAGTTTATGTTGAACCAATGTATGTCATTGCTGGTAACAAACCTATTTCTGTCAATGTAGATGGACTTTGGCAGCCCCGTAAAAATCAGTTAATGGTTGAAAAAATCAGTATGATCCATCCTAATGTTTTTCACATGCAAGCTCAAGGTCGTTTGATACCTGGACAACCTGTTGATCTGGAAGGAAGCGTTAAAATTGATGATTTGGAAACAGTATCAAATGTGTATCTTGCACCTGTTTTTACTGCGACAGCAATGGAAGGCATAAGTTTTACCGGCAAGCTTAACGCAGACTTCAAGCTGGTCCAGCAGTCATTGACAGAGTTGAAATTATCCTTTTTCCAACTGGGTGTTTCTGACACAGGAAACAGAATTGGTTTGCAGGGCGGAGAAGGGCAAATTAACTGGTTCAAACAAATCAAAGCCCCTGCTCATTCAAAGCTCAGCTGGCAAAAACTCAGCTTGTTCAAATTGCCGATTGGGGCTTCAGAGTTGTTTTTCTCTACAACGACAGATTCGCTTAAGCTCGATAAAAGCACAGCATTACCCTTTTTAGGGGGGCAGATTTTATTAAGCCAGTTTTCTATGCTGTTCAAAGATACCCAAACACCGGATGTTCATTTCCAAGGCGCAATCCGTCATGTTTCGTTGGAGCAATTAACTAAAAAATTGAACTGGCAGCCTTTAACGGGAGAAATTAATGGTGTAATTCCAGGTATTTCTTATCAGAATGATCGACTGAGTATTGAAGGCGAGCTAAAAATACAGGTGTTTGATGGGGAAATAAGAATCAGGGATCTGGCTGTTTCCGGATTATTCAGCCCATTACCCAAACTTTATCTGGATATGGATATTGAGCATCTGGATCTTGATAAGCTGACCCGTAAATTTGATTTCGGTAATATGCAAGGAAGATTGTCAGGAGAAATCCGGGATTTATATCTGGAGAACTGGAAGCCGGTGACATTTTTTGCCTGGCTGGGGACGCCAGAGGATGATGATTCGCCACACCGAATCAGCCAAAAAGCTGTTAATAATCTAGCATCAATTGGCGGCGGAGGCGCAGTGGATGTGTTGTCGCGAACTTTTTTAGGTTTTTTTGAAACCTTTGGCTATGACAAGGTTGGAATTGGTTGTTATTTACACGATGGCGTTTGTCAGTTAATGGGGGTAGGACCTGCGAAACAGGGTTATTATATTGTTAAAGGGGGCGGTCTGCCGAGGATTGACGTAATCGGCTATAATCCACGAGTGGACTGGCAAGTTTTATTGCAAAGATTAAGTCGTATTAGCCAACCCAGAGTGCAAAACTAATCAGGAGAAATTATGAAACAAAAAACCACACTGTCGATGTTGTGCAGTGCATTTTTGATGACCGCGTGCGTCACTATCAACATTTATTTTCCAGCTGCGGCTGCAGAAAAAGTTGCGGATGAAATCATTAAGGATATCCAAAAACCGGTTTCCAAGCCTCAACCACAACAACCGGATGCAAAATTTGAACAATGGCAATTAACATTATTACACTGGATTGATGATGCCTTGAATATTATTATTTCACCTGCACAAGCTGGAGGCGCAAATCTTTCAATAGATACCCCGGAAATTCGCAGCATTCGCGCCAGTATGCAAAAACGTTTTCCGACTTTACAGGCTTACTACAGTAAAGGTTATATTGGCATTCAGTCAGATGGTTTTTTGGTTGTCAGAAATCCTGGTGCAATTCCTCCACCAGAACGAAACAGGGTAAAAAAACTGGTTGCCGCCGAAAATGCTGACCGCAACAAGCTTTATCAGGCGATCGCCAATGCCAATGGTCATTCAGACTGGTACGATGATATTAAAGCCACTTTTGCCAAACGCTGGATCAGTAATGCTCAGCCTGGGTGGTGGTATCAGACTGCAAATGGCGGTTGGCAGCAAAAATAATGATGGCGAGAAGAAGAACCAGAAAAAAATCATTGCCCGAACAGCCGGTCAGAGTGACGATTGAATCCTTAGCCCATGATGGCCGAGGCGTAACGCATATTGATGGTAAGGTTGTGTTTATAGATGAAGCATTGCCGGGCGAACAACTTGATTTTATTTATACGGATATTCGCAGAGATTATGCCGAAGGTAAAGTCGAACAACTGATCACTCATTCTGATGACAGAGTTGCAGCCAAATGTCCACATTACGGCATTTGTGGTGGCTGCAGTTTTCAGCATGTGGAATCATCAGCGCAAATCAAAATCAAGCAATCTTTGCTGCAGGAACAATTTTCCCGAATTGGCAAAGTTGACATTCCGGAGCTATGGCAGCCTTTAACCGGCCCTCATTGGGGATATCGGCAAAAAGCACGGATGGGAGTAAAGTATGTTCCCAAAAAAGGCCGGGTATTAGTTGGGTTTCGGGAGCGACGCAACCCGTTTCTGGCAGAAATTGAAGAATGTATCGTCATGAATCCGGTTGTCGGTACCCGGTTAATGGCCTTGTCAGAAATGATTGGCGATTTGTCGATCAGGGCTAAAATCCCACAAATTGAAGTTGCTATTGGTGATCAGGAATGTGTGCTGGCTATTCGTGTTCTTGAGCCGCCGACAGAAGCCGACCAGCAGCGTATGTTGCAGTTTGCCAAAGAGTACAACATCGTATTGTATTTACAATCAAAAGGCCCGGATACCATTGTACCGTTACCCGGACAACAGCCTGTTTTGCCTCATTATGTTTTACCGGAACATGATATTGAGTTTCAGTTTAAACCGGCCATGTTTACCCAAGTCAATTACGAAATCAATCAAAAAATGATTAATCGAGTATTGGAAACACTGGATTTGAATGAGCAAGATACTGTTCTGGATCTATTCTGCGGTTTGGGAAATTTTACCTTACCCATGGCAAAAAAAGCAGGGCATGTTGTTGGCATTGAAGGTGATCTACCATTGGTCAATCATGCCCGGGCAAATGCAAAAAGGAATGGTATTGAAAATATTGAATTTCATGCGGCAGATTTGACCAAACCGATCGAAGCGCCGTGGGCCAAACAAAGCTTTTCAAAAATTTTACTCGATCCCTCGCGTGCTGGTGCTTTGGATGTCTTGAGCTGGTTCCCAAAATGGAATCCACAGCAAATTGTTTATGTTTCATGTAATCCCTCAACATTAGCGAGAGATGCCGGTGTGCTAGTCAATGATCTGGGTTATAAACTGGTGAAAGCCGGAGTTATGGATATGTTCCCGCAGACGGCTCATGTCGAATCAATCGCATTATTTGAGAAAAGAAAATGATTTTTGTCGTATATGAAGATTTTTTAGATCACAATCCATGATATCTAAAAAAGATCTGTCAGAAAGAGACATCTGTACAAAGTATATTCAACCAGCTTTGGAAAAAGCTGGCTGGAATCCGCTGACCCAAATCAGAGAAGAAGTCACTTTCACGGATGGTCGTATCTATGTCAAAGGCAACCTCACCAGCCGCGGAAAACGCAAACGAGCGGATTACATTCTCTACCACAAACCCAATATCCCAATTGCCATCATTGAAGCAAAAGACAACAAACATTCTATTAATGCAGGCATACAGCAGGGATTAGGCTATGCGGAAATTCTGGATATTCCCTCCGTATATAGTAGTAATGGGGATGGTTTCTATGAACATAATTGCACTTGTGCCGATGGTAATATCGAAAAAAAACTCTCACTTGATGAATTCCCATCGCCAGAAGTATTGTGGCAACGTTACAAAAAATACAAAGGCATAGAAACTGAGGAACAAGAACGAATTGCTTCACAAGACTATTTCTTTGATGGCACTGATAGAAAGCCACGTTATTATCAACAAATCGCCATTAACCGAACGGTAGAAGCCATCGCCAAAGGGCAAAATCGAATCTTGCTGACCATGGCAACGGGTACTGGCAAAACCTACACCGCATTCCAGATCATTCACCGTTTATGGAAGAGCAAAACAAAAAAGCGTATTTTATTTCTGGCAGACAGAAATGCCTTGATCGATCAAACCAAACGCGGTGATTTTCGTCATTTCAAAGACAAAATGACAGTGATAAGACAAAATGACAGTGATAAGACAAAAGAAAATCGATAAATCTTTCGAGATTTATCTTGCTCTATACCAAGGCTTAACCAACTATGATGAGGATAAGGATGCCTACCATGAATTTAGCCCTGACTTCTTCGATTTAATCGTCATAGATGAGTGTCACCGTGGCAGCGCCAAAGAGGATAGCGCATGGCGTGAAATTTTAAAATATTTTAAAACAGCTACACATATTGGTTTAACTGCCACCCCTAAAGAAACTGAAACCATTTCCAGTACCGAATATTTCGGCGACCCTATTTATACCTACTCGCTCAAACAGGGCATACAAGATGGTTTCCTGGCTCCATATAAAGTATTACGGATAGGACTCAATGTTGATTTGGAAGGCTGGCGGCCAGAACAAGGAAAAACGGATAAACAAGGCTTGTTGTTAGATGATCGTATTTATAACCGTAAGGATTTTGATAAAAATCTGGTGATAGACGAACGAACGCAAACCGTTGCCAGAAAGGTGACTGAACTCCTTAAAAAAACCAACCGCTTTGATAAAACCATTATTTTCTGTGTAGACATCGACCACGCCCAGCGAATGAGAACGGCCATAGCTAATGAAAATAGCGATCTAATGGCGCAAAACAGCAAATTTGTCATGCAAATCACGGGCGATAATGAAGAGGGGAAAATGGAACTGGATAATTTCATCAACCCTGAAGAAAAATACCCCGTTGTTGCGATCACCTCAAAGTTAATGACAACGGGTATCGATGCACAAACCTGCAAACTCATAGTACTGGACAGTAATATTGGCTCTATGACCGAGTTCAAACAAATCATCGGGCGCGGTACACGCATCAATGAAGCGTTCGGAAAAACATTTTTTACGATTATGGATTTTCGGGGTGTAACCGATCTGTTTGCCGACCCTGACTTTGACGGCGATCCCGTCAGAGTGAAAGAAATCAGTGAAGATGATGAAATAGAATCACCAGAAGATGAAGCCAACACCGATGAAGGCATTACAGGGGAAGATGGAGAAGAGATTATCTTCAATCCACCTGTGCCGCCAGAAATCATTGCTGGCGGCGATATAGTTGCCGAATCCAGAGAAAAATACTACGTCAACGGCGTGAATGTCGCGGTACTCAATGAGCGCATTCAATATATGGATGGCAACGGCAAACTCATTACCGGCAGCCTCAGAGATTACACCAAACAGAAAGTACGAGAACAATATCAATCCCTGGATGATTTTTTAAACAAATGGAACAAGTGCGATAAAAAGCATGCCATTATCGAAGAGCTGACCGAGCAAGTCATTGTCTTTGAAAATCTCAAGGAAGCCATCAATAAAGAAATGGATATTTTTGACCTTATCTGCCACACCGCCTTTGACCAGCCTCCGCTCACCCGCACTGAGCGGGCAAACAACGTCAAAAAACGGGATTACTTCGCTAAATATGGAGATCAGGCGCGAAATGTCCTGGAAGCCCTACTGGACAAATACGCCGACGAAGGCATCGAAAATATTGAAGATATGAAAATACTGCAAGTCAATCCGCTGGATCAATTCGGTTCACCGCTGGAAATCGTCAAACTTTTTGGCGGCAAAAAGCAGTATCTAAAAGCACTGACGGAATTAGAAAATGAGATTTATAGGGCGGCAGCGTAAACCATGGCAAACATTGGAGGCAATGTAAAATCAGCAAGAAAAATCATGCGTCAGGACATGAGCACAAGCAGTGATGAACTGCGTATTCTGCAACTGGGCTGAATGCTGTTCTTTAAAATATGCTGTGATAAAAGTATAAACAGAAAAAAGTAAAGTTCACCGCTCTGTTAGGATGAGCATAACTTAATACGAGAGAATTAATATGATCACAATATCACCTGAAAAAATGACAACAGCAGAAAAACTGTCTGCTATGGAAGCGCTTTGGAATAACTTATGTCAACACAGTCCATTAGAGTCGCCTGGTTGGCATGAAGCTGTTTTAACATCACGAGAACAACAACGTAAAAAGGGTAGTCAGTCACCTATGGACTGGGAAACAGCCAAACAAAACATACGTAACAAAATTGGATGAACTTCCGCATATTACCCATAGCCAATGATGATTTATTAAATGGCTATCATTTTTATGAGCAACAAGAAAAAGGCATAGGAAGTTATTTTCTGGATAGCTTGTTTTCCGATATTGATTCTTTGCTTGTATATCATGGGGTGCATTCGGTCTTTTTTAATAAATACTATCGCCTGCTTTCCAAGCGGTTTCCATTTGCCATCTACTACACGCCATCTACTACACGGTTGAAAATGAAGATATTATTATTTATGCCGTGCTTGATTGCCGTAAAGAACCCGCATGGATAAAAGGAAGATTTGAAGAGTAAAATCGTATTGTAAATTTGTGTTCGATATTTCTCCTTTTTTCAAACACATTTTATTTTGCGGATAATGTCTCGGACACAAATATTTAAAAGTATTAACAACAATGAATTATTAAATGAGCAACATCAGCGGTATCGTAAAATCAGCAAGAAAAATCATGCGCCAGGACACCGGCACAGGCAGTGACGAGCTGCGTATTCTGCAACTGGGCTGGATGCTGTTTTTAAAAATATTCAGCGATAAAGACAAAGAACTTGAACTCATACAAGACGATTACACCTCACCCATACCCGAAGCCCTGCACTGGGATGAATGGGCAGGTGATGACGAAGGCATGACCGGCGATGAATTGCTGGCCTTTGTTGATCAAACCCTGTTTCCCACACTCGGCAACCTTGATCTATCCGTTTATAAAGTTGGCACAATCGCCAGTCGTCGCGCTTTATTGGTACACGAAGTCTTTGCCAATAACTACAACTACATGAAGTCGGGCATTCATCTTAGGCAGGTGATTAACAAGCTCAACGAGATTGATTTTAACAACAGCAAAGACAAGCAGGTATTCGGGCAAATATACGAAACCTTTTTGAGTGAACTGCAAAGTGCAGGCACCTTGGGTGAGTTTTACACACCCCGCGCCATCACCGAATTATTAGCTGACCTCACCGACCCCAAGTCCAATGAAATTGTATTAGACCCTGCTTGTGGAACAGGTGGTTATCTCACCGCTACACTGGAACATCTTAAAGCAAAAGCTAGTACCGTTGCCGAGCATGAAGCCCTGCAACAAAATGTGGTGGGCTGGGAGTACAAACCCTTGCCGTATCTGTTAGGTAATACCAATCTGATTCTGCACGGCATCAACACCCCCAATATTCAATTTGGCGACTCATTGGCTAAACCGCTAAGCGAATACCGCCAGAAAGATCGGGTGGATGTCATTCTTGCCAATCCACCCTTTGGCGGCGTGGTCTCCAATAACAATGAAAACAACTTCCCACAAACCTACCGCACCAAAGAATCGGCAGATTTGTTTTTAATCCTGATGATTCACCTACTGAAAGACGGTGGCAGAGCAGCGATTGTTCTACCCGATGGCTCACTCACCGGTGATGGCGTAAAAGAGCGTATCCGCCAAAAATTGTTGGAAGATTGTAATCTGCACACCATTATCCGTTTGCCTAATTCGGTGTTTCAACCCTATGCCTCAGTGACGACCAATCTCTTGTTTTTCACCAAGGGAGAGCCGACTAAAACCGTCTGGTACTATGAGCACAAATTGCCCGCAGGCTACAAGGCCTATTCCAAAACCAAGCCTATACAGTTGGCAGAGTTTGACGGGCTAAAAAAATGGTGGAAAGACAGAAAAGAAAGTGAACAGGCATGGCAGGTGGATATAAACACCATCAAAGCCAACGGCTACAACCTCGATATTAAAAATCCGCACCAGCCCGAAGAGGAAAAGCAATACAGCAGTGTTGAATTGCTGGAACTACTGCATCAGTCCTTTGCCAAAGGAGATGAATTATTAAGACAACTGAAACAAGAGTTAACACCATGAGAACCGAAGCTGAACTTGATTATTTAGAAAAAATGATTCCAGAGCTTGCTGAAAGCGCCACTAAAAAAGCCCATTTAGATGCCTTGAGCCGAGGACAAAGTGTCACTGAAATTAGAGAGGGTAAACTGGTCTCTGTCGCACCGGATGGTAGTCAAACACTGATTGCAGATGCCAAACCCATGAGAAAGATAAAATAGGATCAATCAAAGTGTTAGGTGGTTAAAAGATGAATGCTATTACCCAAAAAATATTAGAAAAAAGTACCATGCTCCCTACAGCCTTACAACAGGAAGTCCTGGATTTTGTGAGTTTTTTGCAATACAAACAAAAAACTTATAAACAAGACAATGAACAGCCAAATGGTAAAAAAATAGTAAATTTGATGGAACAAATAGCCAAACGTGGAACTGTGTTTAAATCTATACAAGACCCGGTTGCCTGGCAGCGCGAAATACGCAAAGATCGTCCTTTGCCAGGAAGAAAATAAACATGTTATTAGATAGTAATATATTGATTTATTCCCTATTGCCGGAATATACAGCATTGCGACAATGGTGTTTTCACCAGCAAGTATGCGTATCTAGCATAACGCAATTAGATGTATTGGGTTATCACCAATTAAATGAGACGGATAAAAGCGATTTAAGTCATTTGTTTGAACTTACAATCATTTATCCTATTGATGGCGTCATTATTAATAGAGCGATCAGCTTGCGACAACAGAAAAAAATGTCGGTTGGCGATGCCATTATTGCCGCTACAGCGCTGGAATATACACAAACATTGGTGACACGAAACAAAAAAGACTTTGAATGGATAAATGGGCTTAAAGTTATAGATCCGCTTGAGGATATTAATGACGATTGATGCATTCTCGTTTCTATATTTCAGCCAGAGCTTCCTGCTGGAAATGGGCAGAAGCTTCTCCTTTGTCGCAAGACAAATGCGCATATGCATTCCCACGCAGGAGCGTGGGAACGAGAA
>Ga0256839_1006653_pt1 | contig 10035 bp, 9 predicted proteins | sample 354166metaG_FD_185968 | JGI IMG/M metagenome (GOLD analysis project Ga0256839, IMG submission 185968) | Hydrothermal vent microbial communities from Mid Atlantic Ridge, Atlantic Ocean - 354-166 | ecosystem: Environmental > Aquatic > Marine > Hydrothermal vents | place: Atlantic Ocean: Mid... | reverse complement strand
TTGAACTGAACTTCGCATTGCTTAAATTCAAGCACACCATAAAGAAGAAAAAATGAAGGCAAGATTTTAATGCTGCAATGCAAGACCTGACCCTATTTTTTCCTGGTTTGTTTCCGGCCGGGTTAAGCACATCTGTATTTTTTATTGCAAAACCGAGAAAACCCGGGGCAGATCCGAATAGCACTTACTTAAGAGGATAAGCTTGTGAAATCAACCGGTTACAATTACGCATTTAGCTGACACACTATCAGTCTGCCCATGTAAAGTAGGTATATGAATGAGACACAGGTGCAAAAAAGGGCTCTGACCCCTTTAGCTACCCCTTTAGCTGAAAGAACTAAAAGAAAAGGCAGCGGGAGTGCGAAGCGAAAATCGAAAAGAGAAGTTACATAAAGCGATCAGCTATTTTACCAATCAAAAAAGTCGAATGAATTACTACGCTCTTGTTCAGGAAGCCTTACCTATCGGATCAGGCATTACTGAGGCAGCCTGCAAAATGATCGTTAAACAGCGTTTATGTCAGTCAGGAATGAAATGGCGTGAAAAAGGAGCGTCAATTATTTTAAGCCTGAGAACTTTGGAGCGCTCAAATCGGTGGGATCAGTTTTGGGGGAAGGTTAGCCAATTTGGAGTATGCTGCTAAAATGATGCATCATGTTGTAGCTACACCCAATTAGAACCTCAGGAATTAAATAATCAGTATGCGGAAAATAAGCACAGTAGTTGTAACCGGTGGCGCTGGTTTTATCGGTTCAGGCGTTGTCAGACAATTGATGAACGAAACGGATATCACCCTTATTAACATTGATGCGCTCACTTATGCAGGGAGATTATGGAAAAGGGAAGCGTCCCCTTTTTCCTCCCCTTTTCCCCGAAGGCTTTTATAGCGATGGTTTTATTGGCTTGGGTCATAGGCGTTTGGCGCTTCGCGAGGCTTTGACCGATCTTGACTTCTGTGATTTGACGGAGAATATGTTACAAAATATTGATAAGGAACAGCGCAAGCTATCGGATCAATTTGCCTATTGCTATAATACGCCTGCAGGACGACATGGGGAACAGACTAATAAAATCTGTATTACCTGCCATGGGAGAAGATGTTGCATCGATGCCAGTCATTGATCGTCTCAATCGCCTGGAGCAACTTGGATGGCTGCCGTCTGCAGAGGAGTGGGGGGCTTTACGCAAGATGCGCAATGAATTCACCCATGAATATCCTGAAACGGTTGAGGAAAGGCTTGCCAGGATCCAGCTGGCAATTCAATCAGCGCACAAAATATCTGATTTATTTGACATGTTTCGCAAGAAAATAATGCGACGTTTCCCGGAACTGAAAACCGAAATATGAAAACCTTCTTTTTTCATTACAGACAGGTAAACCCTTTGGCAAATAACGCAAGAAACAAGACTGACCCCATGAATGCGTTGAAAGGGGTTATCCAATGAAGCTTCACTTAGGTTGTGGTAAGCGTTTTATTCCGGGGTTTGTTCATATCGATGCGGTAGATTTCCCTCATGTTAACCACGTATCAACGATTGATAATCTTATATTTATCCAGGATAACAGTGTTTCTCTTATCTATAATTGCCATGTGCTGGAGCATTTCAAGCGGCATGATGTTCTACGTGTTTTAAAAGAGTGGTTTCGTGTCCTCAAACCTGGGGGAACACTTCGCGTTTCCGTTCCAGATTTTGCTAGGCTTTGTGAAGTTTATCAGCAATCTAAAGACCTTAACCAAGTAGTGGGGGCGCTTTTTGGTCGGCAGGATTATTTATATAATATCCATTATAATGTTTTTGATTATGAGACATTATCAGATACCCTGCAGGAGGCAGGGCTTGTAAATGTACGCCGATACAATTGGCGAGATACAGAGCATGCAAGTATAGATGATTATTCACAAGCTTACATCCCTCATATGGATAAAGAAAATGGCACCCTGATTAGTTTAAACGTTGAGTGTGATAAACCGACCTGATATTTTTTCTGTAATATCATGAATATAATTCGATGGCGTGAATTTATTGCCCAGTCACCTCTTAGGAGGCTTGGGCATGAAGCGCTAGTGACGGCAGTAGCTTCATTGGTTCCGAAGGGCTTTGGCTTTGCTAAAGAGATTGTAGTCGCTTCGATTTTTGGCCTGTCAGATAATTTAGATATCTATCTCATGGCTTTTGTATTGGTTGGCTTTCCTCTCAGTGTTTTTATTAACGCGATACAGGCCATGCTGATTTCCCGTCTATCTAGAAGTAATAATATGGATGGTAATGTTTTGTATGCATCAACAGCAGGGTTGACACTTCTTTTTCTTGCTGCTGTTTTACCTCTTTGGTTGCTATTACTGCATTATTCTCTTCCCTGGATCGCATCATCTTTTTCACCAGATAAGCTTATTGGTCTTGAATCTGCTCTTTATTATCTTATTCCATACTACTTTTTTAATGCCATCAATCTTTTGGCATATGGTGTTTTTCAGGCAAGGCGCCATTTTCTTGCGAATGGTTTGCTGCCAGCCTTGACACCCTTGTTGATTATGTCGTTAGTCTATTTTTTTGGTGATTCCGGTAGTTGGGAAATATTGGCAATTTCACTTGTAGTGGGTGTAATGGCCGAATGTATATGGTTGCATGTGAGGCTATTTCAAAGTGGGGCACTTGTTCGTCCAAAGTTGTTTAATAATGCACAGCTGACACAGTTATGCATGGCTAGTCTAACTTTAATTCCCGGCTTTTTTATGTTAGGCATCGGGCCCTTAATTGACCAAGCTATTGCAGCCTCTCTTGGAACGGGCGCTGTCTCATCTCTTGCTTATGGCTATCGCTTGCCTGCTGCATTGAATGGCGTTCTAATCACTGCAATTGGTATTACCATATTGCCATATTTTTCATCATTACTAGCCCAGGAAAAAATAAGTTATTGTTTGCACAGTTTTAATAAATTAACTATCTGGTTGCTTATAGGAGCTTTTACACTGGTGATACCACTTGGCATTGGCTCAGATAACATTGTTCAGCTGCTTTATCAGAGAGGAGCCTTTACCTCTACTGCAACAGAAATTGTAACTCCTATCCAGCAAGTTTATTTGCTGCAGTTGCCATTTGCTCTTATTAACATACTGTGCATCCGTACATTGATTGCAACAGAAAACAGCAAGACCGTGAGTCTGCTGACCGGATCAGCTGCATTGATTCAAGCAGGGCTTGCTTGGTGGCTGGGAATGGAATATGGGGCTTTTGGAATTGCTCTTGCTGCCATGATTGTTTCAATGTTGCTGGCAGCCAGTTCTTTTATTTATGCTCGATCAAGTTTACGGATACTAATGGTATGAAGAGAGTTTGTCTTTTCAATTATCCTGCTACAGAAGAAATCGAAGGTTACCATATCGAAACCTTTGATCCATTAAAGTATTTTAACTCCCGTGATCACTGGCCGTTCAGTGATTTTATTTTGCGGGGATTAAATGGCTATTATAAGCAGCGTGCTGTAACAGCTGGAACATTAGGTGTTGATCAGCTCTATCGAGAGCGTGATCCAGACTATATGCGCATGGCAAATGATTTTATTGATAAATTTAAAGACTTTGACGCCATTGTAATGAGCTCCTACTGTTTCATACATCCAGAAATGATGGTAAATGAGTTAAAAAAACCTATTAAAATACTTGGATGCGTTGATGATCCACCTGCCACATATTCTCGTACAATTCCTAATCTATGGGCTTTTGATGGGGCTTTTTATATATCGCCAGGCTACATGGACAATATAAAATTTGAAGAAGCACTTGAACGATGGGGGTGCAGACATTCAACATGGTGGCCTCTTGTTCCATTTCCATTTCAAAAACCTGTAGAAACAGGAGAAGACTTTTTTCGGAACAGGGATGTAGATGTACTTTATGTTGGAAACCCTAGCGCAACCAAGATGGATAGGTTGGCTCAGATGAAAAAATATTTTGGCGGGAGGCTCCGTATTCATGGGCGGTGGCCTTTTAAGGGGTATGCCGGAATTATTGGAGGCTTATTTGGCAAGCCAATATATCCTCATCGTGTTACAAGCTTGTCAAATAATGAACGCACACAACTCTATTGGCGCACAAAAATTGGCTTGAATATGCACTACTCTGATACACCTTCAGAGACTGGAAACATGCGCATGTATGAAGCGCCTGCACACGGCACGATGATGATCTGTGATAAAGGCTGTGCATATGGGCATGAGCAAATTTTTACACCTAATCAAGAAAGCGTCTATTACGATAGTGTTGATGATGCCATTGAGTTGATCGAATATTATTTGGCTCATGAAGATGAGAGAGTTTCCATTGCTCAAGCAGGCTTTGAACGTTGCTGGAGAGATTATGAGTGGAAGAGCAACATGAAGCGTTTTTTAGATTGGACATTATCAATTCCTAAAAATATGCACGGGACTAAGCATGCAAAATAATAATCAAGATAAAGCTGGGCAAGATTATTGGAATGAAACCTGGGACATTTCAGCTTTACCTAAACCATGGGATATAGAGTCAGGTGATTTGGCTAAATATACTGAGCGGTCTTTCTTCAATTATTTAAAGAGTACTTTTGAAGAAAATCACCTTCTCAACACCAAGGCTCAATTGGTCGAAGTCGGCTGCGCCCGTTCCCAAGTTTTACCTGTTATGGCCAGCAAACTTGGATTTCAAATTTCTGGAATTGACTATTCACCAAACGGGTGTGAACAGACACGTCAAATGCTCGATCTAGAGGGCATTGATAATGATATCCACTGTTGTGATATTTTTTCTATTCCTGATGAGCTTATTGGAAAGTACGATGTGGTTATCTCTTTTGGGCTTATTGAGCATTTCTCAGAAACTTCAGGAGTGGTCACTGCACTAGCTGGGCTTCTAAAACCTGGTGGGCTTATTTTTACCAACGTGCCTAATATGAATGGCGTAACAGGTTTTGCTCAGAAATGGTTTAACCGGCCAATTTATGATATCCATGTGGCATTGAATGCTGAGGATGTGAAGCGGGCACATGAGGCTGCATCTTTAGAAGTGCTGACCTGTGATTACTTTCTTCCGAACAACTTTGGTGTGGTGAATTTAGGCCCAAACAAAAAGGGAAGCATTTTATGGTGGGGTAAAAAAATATCACTGGCTATTTTGGCTCGGATCTCAATGGTAGTTTGGTGGTTAGAAATAAAGTTCAAAAAGCTGCCTGTCAGCCACTCTTTTTCTCCCTACATTAATTGTGTCGCTCAAAAAAATGATAATGGATGACGATTGCTATCTCAGGAAGCTATTTGATGAAATCCCCCTTTATCTGTGCGACGATCAGCCAGTGACAGATTTACTCTCCTGGAATATTGATATTGATTCAGTTATGCCACCAGTTGCTGTGTGTGGTTAGCTGGGTGCTTACCATAAGTACCTCTTTATGAAATTACTTTTTGTAATAGGCTCATTGGATTCAGGAGGTGCAGAGCATCACCTAGTACAACTCATCCCACAACTTACTTCGCAAGGCATAACATGCCGCGTCTATACCTTAACACATACCGGTGTGCTAGCTAAAAACCTGCAAGAGAGAGGGATCACGGTTATCCAGCCTTTCTTTTCTACTTTTATCCGGAAATGTTTGGGGAAATTGTCCACGCCTTTTCTTGGTGTGCTCTCAGTAATTTCATACCTAATCACATTGAGTATTTACCGCCCAAACATTATCCATTATTTTCTTCCAGCGGCTTATCTTTTTGCTTCACCGCTCTCATTTTTCTCTTTTAAGTCCAAAAAGATAATGAGCCGACGCAGCCTGAATCACTACCAGAAAAAGTATCCACATATATCTAAACTTGAACATTGGCTCCATAAACAGATGGACTATCTCCTCGCCAACTCACTAGCTGTTGCACAAGAATTGATTGATGAAGGGTCTCCACCCAACCGGGTTGGACTCATTTACAATGGCGTAAACAGTAACCAAATATCCGTTCCATCTACACATGAGCGCCTGGCATCACGGGAGAAGCTATCAATCCCAAGAGAGTCATTGTGCCTGATCATAGTTGCCAATTTAATCCCATATAAAGGACACATCGATCTTCTCAACGCACTAGCGGATTGCACATTGCCAGATGAGTGGGTCTTGCTTGTGGTTGGAAGAGATAATGGAATACTCATGAATCTACAGTCTTTGAGCCATGATCTTGGCATCAGCAACAACATTCGCTGGATGGGAAGCCTTACTGATCTAACAGATATATATAGATCTGCAGACATTGCAGTACTTCCTTCCCACGAGGAGGGTTTTTCAAACGCAATTCTCGAAGCCATGGCCTATAGCCTGCCTGTAGTGGCAACCGATGTCGGCGGGAATGCTGAGGCAATTGCGGATGGAAATGGAGGCATCATTGTCTCATCACGAAACCCCCATGAACTATCCAGAGCAATCAGTAAACTTGCAAACAACCCGGAACTAAGAGAGAAATATGGACATTTCGCTAGGTGTCGCGTCGAAAATGAGTTTAACTGGGAAAAGTGTACACTGATGTATTCAGACCTATATGCCCATATCACCACAACAACGAACCAGCTAAGCCCAATGTGCCGCCTTACAAGCAAAAGACCTAACATGAAGTAGCTTCGACTCAACAGCAACTATCGCTGCGAATTTCAGAATTTATTCATTATCAACAAGGTTGCTACTTAGTTACCCATGTGCGGAATAACAGGATTCATTGGAAAAGGTGTTTCACCTGAGATATGCGGCCATATGGTCAAACAGCTCCATCACCGCGGGCCTGATGATCACGGTGTTTGGGTCGATGAGCAGCACACAATTGCCCTCGGGCATGCGCGTCTATCCATCCTTGATCTTTCTCCCAAAGGGCATCAACCGATGCACTCTGCCAGCGGGCGTTATGTGGTGGCCTTCAATGGAGAAATCTACAACTTTGCAACATTAAGAACTGAGCTTGAAACCTCTGGATTTCATTTCAACGGCCACTCTGACACAGAGGTGCTTTTGGCGGCCATTGAAGAGTGGGGTATCCATTCTGCACTTAAACGATTCGCCGGTATGTTTGCCATTGCGCTTTGGGATCGAAAAGAAAAATGCCTCCATCTCGTACGTGACCGGCTGGGGGAAAAACCTCTCTACTATGGTGAACACAATGGAGTGTTTCTCTTTGGCTCTGAATTGAAGGCGCTGAAGGCGCATCCTGCCACTGACTTTGAAATCAACCGGGATGCTCTGGCACTGATGCTGCGCCACAATTATATCCCTACACCTCACACAATCTATCAGGGAATCCATAAACTAACTCCCGGCACGCTCCTCACGGTTGATTGTTCCAATTCTCAGCTTTCTTTCAGGCATGATGTCTATTGGTCTGCATATCAGGTTGCTACTAAAGGAAATGCCACCCCTTTTGATGCCTCACCCGAGGAACTCATTAATGAGCTAGATAATCTACTGCTTTCAACAATTGGCGAGAAAATGGTGTCAGATGTGCTTCTGGGGGCTTTTTTATCTGGCGGCTACGACTCATCAACAATCGTTGCGCTGATGCAGGCGCAAAGTTCCAGACCAGTGAAGACCTTTTCCATTGGCTTCCATGAAAGTGGCTATGATGAGGCGCACCATGCCAAAGAGGTTGCCAGGCATCTAGGGACAGAGCACACAGAGTTCTATGTGACGCCAAAACAGGCCATGGATGTCATTCCCAAGCTGCCATCTCTATACGATGAACCATTCTCAGACTCATCCCAAATCCCGACCTATCTTGTTGCTGAACTAACCCGGCAGCATGTAACGGTTGCGCTGTCAGGGGATGGTGGTGATGAGTTATTTGCTGGTTATAATCGCTATCTATTAGCGCAGAACATGTGGCAAAAACTTGACCGTATTCCAACAATTTTCTATCGGCTGGCCGCTGGCCTGATCTCAACATTATCACCCAACAGCTGGAACAAGCTGGGTGATTGCGTAATGCCTCTGTTACCTGCCCGGCTGCGTTTCGGCAACATCGGCGACAAGCTCTATAAATTGGCCGATGTCATAAAAGACCAGACACCGGAGCAGCTCTATCAAAGTCTGGTATCTCACTGGAACCACCCAGAGCAGATCCTTGTTTCCGGTAAGGAGGCCTCGACACCACTCACTCGCCCAGATGAGTGGCCAGAACTCTCATCCTATGTTGAGTGGATGATGTATATGGACATGATTGGCTATATGCCGGATGACATCCTGGTGAAAGTTGACCGGGCCAGCATGGGTGTCAGCCTGGAGACTCGCGTTCCATTTCTCGATCATCGGCTGGTTGAGTTTGCCTGGCGTGTTCCTCTCTCTTTGAAGCTCAAGGAGGGTAATGGAAAATGGCTCTTGCGGCAGGTTTTGTACCGCTATGTGCCCAAGACACTCGTTGACCGCCCCAAAATGGGTTTTGGCGTCCCTATCGACAGTTGGTTAAGAGGCCCTCTCAGAGAATGGGGCGAATCACTCCTTGCAAGAGATCGACTAAAATCTGAAGGTTTTTTTAACCCGGACATCATCTATTCCAAGTGGATGGAACACCAGAGCGGCAGCCGCAACTGGCACTACTGGCTTTGGGATATTCTTATGTTTCAGGCCTGGCTGGAAAACAACCGCTAAGGCAGCGAGAATGCCCACAACTCCCCCACGACTGCTTTTTTTTGTGACAGAAGACTGGTACTTCTGCTCACATCGCCTGCCATTGGCGATTGCTGCAAAAAAAGCAGGGTTTGATGTGGCCGTTCTTACACGAACTGCAAAACATGCCGATACAATCAGGTCTGCTGGAATCCATCTCATTCCATCAACACTGGAGCGGCGAAGCCTTTCACCTCTTCGAGAGCTATATGAGTTATTCCACATCATAAAGATTTACCGCCAGGAACAACCCGACATAATTCATCAAGTCGCCTTAAAGCCTGTTCTATATGGAAGCTTTGCCGCTCTATTTGTTAAAAAGTCCCGAGTTATCAATGCACTTGCCGGCCTTGGTTTTGTCTATACATCTGAAACTTTTAAGTCCCGGCTATTAAGGCCATTGGTCACCACAGCTTTTCGATTATTACTAAACCGTAATAAGAGCCGGTTGATTCTGCAGAATCCCGATGACGTGAATTTACTTATCGACCATCGCGTAATTGAACAACAACGCATACGTCTGATTCGTGGTTCAGGCGTAAATCTTGAGCATTACTCCAAAACGCCGGAACCAGCCGGTAATATTTGTATTGTACTCGCGGCCAGAATGCTCTGGGATAAAGGAGTTGGCGAGTTTGTCTCAGCGGCACGCCAACTACGTAAACAGGGAGTAGACGCCCGTTTCATACTGGTTGGGAAATGTGATCCTGACAATCCATCTGCTATATTGGAAAAGCAATTGGCATCATGGCAAAGTGAAGGCGTCATTGAGTGGTGGGGATACCAGGAAGACATGGCCGCTGTATTCTCCAAAGCCCACATTGTCTGCCTGCCATCCTATCGTGAAGGGCTTCCCAAAGTGCTTATTGAGGCAGCAGCCTGCGGCCGTCCTGTTATCGCATCCGACGCACCAGGCTGCCGTGAAATTGTCAAGTCATCAGTAAATGGTCTGCTTGTCCCACTACGCAATGCAGATGCTTTGGCAGAAGCAATGCAGACACTCATCAACAACCGTGAGCTACGTTTTCGTATGGGGGCAAAAAGCAGACAAATTGCTGAACAGGAGTTCTCTGAAGATAAAGTAGTAACTGAGACCCTAGCACTCTATCGGGAGCTGCTGGCATGAGTAGAATACTTGTACCCGGTGCATCAGGATTCGTTAGGAAAAGGGGTCGAAGCCCTTAAAGGCCGTTATTGATGAATGGAAAAGGGGTCGAAGCCCTTAAAGGCCGTTATTGATGAATCGCTCCGGCAGCTGGGTCTTGCTTCAGAACCCTGATGATCGGCGGATATTGATTGAGTCAAAAAACAATCTTGCCAGAGCGTACGGCCCTTATTCGTGGTTCGGGTGTCGATATCCAGCGATTCAGGTGTTCCCCA
>Ga0256839_1006652_pt1 | contig 10036 bp, 5 predicted proteins | sample 354166metaG_FD_185968 | JGI IMG/M metagenome (GOLD analysis project Ga0256839, IMG submission 185968) | Hydrothermal vent microbial communities from Mid Atlantic Ridge, Atlantic Ocean - 354-166 | ecosystem: Environmental > Aquatic > Marine > Hydrothermal vents | place: Atlantic Ocean: Mid... | reverse complement strand
TTATCTTGGAGGCTTGGCCAGCGCAACCGAAGGCCTCGTAGCGATCCTTGCAGATCTGCTTCATGGCGTCCTTGGCGGCCTTGAAGTACTTGCGCGGATCGAAGTTCTTGGGGTTCTCGGCCAGGTGCTTGCGGATGGCCCCGGTGGCGGCCAGGCGCAGGTCGGTGTCGATGTTGACCTTGCGCACCCCGTACTTGATGCCCTCCTGGATCTCTTCCACCGGCACGCCGTAGGTCTCGCCGATGTCGCCGCCGAATTCGTGGATGATCTTCAGCCAGTCCTGGGGCACCGAGCTGGAGCCATGCATCACCAGGTGGGTGTCAGGGATGCGGGCGTGGATCTCCTTGACGCGCTCGATGGCGAGGATGTCGCCGGTGGGCGGACGGGTGAACTTGTAGGCGCCGTGGGAGGTGCCGATGGCGATGGCCAGGGCGTCCACTCCGGTCTTCTTGACGAAATCGGCCGCCTGTTCGGGGTCGGTGAGCAGCTGTTCCTTGGAGAGCACGCCTTCGGCGCCGGAGCCGTCTTCTTCACCGGCCATGCCGGTCTCCAGGGAGCCCAGGCAACCCAGCTCACCCTCCACGGAGACACCGCCGGCATGGGCCATTTCCACCACCTGGCGGGTGACATCGACGTTGTATTCATAGGTGGAGGGGGTTTTCATGTCGGGCATCAACGAGCCGTCCATCATCACCGAGGTAAAACCCAGCTGGATGGAACGCAGACACACGCCCGGATCGGCGCCGTGGTCCTGGTGCACGCAGATGGGGATGTCGGGCCATTGTTCTACCGCCGCCTGCATGAGGTGGCGCAGGAAGGGGGCACCGGCATAGGAACGGGCGCCGGCGGAGGCCTGCATGATCACCGGGCTGTCGGTCTCGGCGGCGGCCTCCATGATGGCGTGGACTTGCTCGAGGTTGTTGACGTTGAAGGCCGGCACGCCATAGCCGTGCTCGGCGGCGTGGTCCAGCATCTGACGCAGTGTGATGAGTGCCATGGTCGGTTCTCCTCGTTGGCTACTGGGTTTGGGTCGATAATTCAGTCATTCCCGCTGAGCAGCTCGCCCACACGGACGATTTTCATTGCGTTGGTCCCACCGTGCACCCCCATGAGATCGCCCTTGGTGATGATCACCAGGTCACCGTCGCGCACCGCTCCGCGACGCACCAGTTCTTCGATGGCCTCACGGTTGACCTCGGCGTGGTCGGTGCTCTGGGTGTTGAAGGGGATGGGATAGACCCCGCGGAACAAGGTCACCCGGCGGCGGGTGCTGGTGTGACCGGTGAGGGCGTAGATGGGGATGCCCGAGCTGATCCGCGACATCCACAGGGGGGTGGCGCCGGATTCCGTGAGGGCGGCGATGGCCTTCACCCCCAGATGATTGGCGGTGTACATGGAGGCCATGGCGACGGCTTCGTCGATGCGACCGAACTGGGTGTTGATGCGGTGATCAGAGACCCGGGCCAGGGGCTGTTTCTCCGCCTCCCGGCATACCCGGTCCATGGCCTCCACCGCCTTGTCGGGGTACTTGCCGGCGGCGGTCTCGGCGGAGAGCATCACCGCGTCGGTACCATCCAGAACGGCATTGGCCACGTCGAACACCTCGGCCCGGGTGGGGATGGGGTTTTCGATCATGGATTCCATCATCTGGGTGGCGGTGATCACCACGCGGTTCATGTCGCGGGTGAGGCGGATGATCTGCTTCTGCACCGCCGGCAGCTCGGCGTCACCGATCTCCACCCCCAGATCGCCGCGGGCCACCATGATGACGTCGGAGGCGGCGATGATCTCCTCCAGGGCGTCCAGGGCCTCGGCTCGCTCGATCTTGGCCACCAGCCGCCCTTGCCCCCCAGCGGCGCGCAACAAGGCGCGGGCCTCTTCGATGTCCTGGGCAGTCCGGGGGAAGGAGACGGCCAGATAGTCCGCCTCCAGACGGGCGGCAGTCTTGATGTCCTCGCGGTCCTTGTCGGTGAGCGCCGGGGCGGAGAGCCCACCGCCTTGGCGATTGATTCCTTTGCGGTTGGAAAGGATGCCCCCGTGGACCACCTGGGTGATCACTTGGTTGCCTTCCACCTTCTCCACCCACAGAACGATACGGCCGTCGTCCAGCAACAGGGTGTCGCCCCGTTTGACGTCGTTGGGGAGTTCACGATAGGCGATGCCCACCCGCTCTTCGCTGCCTTCCGCTGAAGGCCAATCGGCATCGAGGATGAAGCGCTGCCCCTCACTGAGCGATACCTTGCCATCGCGAAAGCATTCGATGCGGATCTTGGGCCCCTGGAGGTCCACCAGTACCGCCACTTCGCGGTCGTAGGCCCGCGCCCGATCCCGGACCTGTTCGACGCGGCGGCTATGTTCTTCTACGGTTCCATGGGAAAAATTGATACGCACCACGTCCACGCCGGCCTCGATGACCCGGTCGAGCATCTTGGGGTCGTCGGTGGCGGGTCCGAGGGTGGCGACGATCTTGGTTCTTCGATACATCCGTTAGGCCCGAAAATTCTGATGGAAAGGACCGGGCCCGGGAGAGCCCCGGGCCCGAGGGGTCAGCCGGCGGCGCGACGCTCCAGGATCTCCACGGCGGGGAGCTTCTTGCCTTCCAGGAACTCCAGGAAGGCACCTCCGCCGGTGGAGATGTAGGAGATGCGATCGCCGACCCCGTACTTGGCGATGGCGGCCAGGGTATCACCGCCCCCGGCGATAGAAAAGGCCGGGCTGTCGGCGATGGCCAGGGCCAGTTTGCGGGTGCCCTCACCGAACTGGTCGAACTCGAACACCCCCACCGGGCCATTCCAGACGATGGTGCCGGCGCTCTTGAGGATCTCGGCATAGCGCTCGGAGGTCTCGGGGCCGATGTCGAAGATCATGTCGTCCTCGGCCACCTCGTCCACCCGTTTCACCACCGCCTCGGCATCGGCGGAAAATTCCTTGCCCACCACCACATCGCTGGGCACGGGGATCTCACCACCCTTGGCTCGGGCGGCCTCCATCAGACGTTTGGCCTCGTCCACCAGATCGGGCTCATAGAGGGACTTGCCCACCGGGTGGCCGGCAGCGGCGATGAAGGTGTTGGCGATGCCGCCGCCGACGATGAGCTGGTCCACTTTCTGGGACAGCGACTCCAACACGGTGAGCTTGGTGGAGACCTTGGAGCCACCGACGATGGCCACCATGGGGCGCGCCGGCGCCTCCAGGGCCTTGCCCAGGGCATCCAGTTCGGCCACCAACAGCGGACCGGCGGCGGCCACGGGGGCATACTCGGCCACCCCGTAGGTGGAGGCCTGGGCGCGGTGGGCGGTACCAAAGGCGTCCATCACGAACACGTCACACAGGGCGGCGTATTTCTTCGCCAGTTCGGGGTCGTTCTTTTTCTCACCCTTGTTGAAGCGCACGTTCTCCAACAGCACCACTTCACCCTCGCCCACTTCAGGGGCCTGTTCGAGGTAGTCGGACACCAAGCGCACCGTCTGCCCCAGCAGGCCGGAGAGGTGCTCGGCCACCGGGGCCAGGGAATACTGGGGATCGAACTCGCCCTCGGTGGGGCGCCCCAGGTGGGACATGAGCATCACCCGGGCACCGGCGCTGCGGGCGGCGTCGATGGTCTTCAGGGCGGCGCGGATGCGGGTGTCGTCGGCCACCTTGCCGTCCTTCAAGGGGACGTTGAGGTCCTCGCGGATGAGCACGCGCTTGCCGGCCAGATCGAGGTCGGTCATTTTGATGATGGACATTGTCGGCTCCTCGAATTTTCACAGGGAAGAAAACGATTCGGCGAGACCAGGGGGCTCGCCGGATCGCTCTCGCTGCAAGAAGGGGGCGGCAGGTCGTCGCCGCCCCCATCCGCCTTGCTCGTCAGCCGGCCACGTGCTTGACCATGCGCAGCATGTTGCAGGTGTAGCCGTATTCGTTGTCGTACCAGGAGACCACCTTGACGAAGGTGTCGTCCAGCTGAATGCCGGCACCGGCATCGAAGATGGAGGGCTGGGGACAACCACGGAAGTCGGTGGACACCACCTTCTCATCGGTATAGCCCAACACCCCGGCCAGTTCGCCCTCGGAGGCGGCCTTCATGGCGGCGCAGATGTCGTCGTAGCTGGCGGCCTGCTCCAGCTCCACGGTGAGATCCACTACCGAGACATCGGAGGTGGGCACCCGGAAGGCCATGCCGGTGAGGCGGCCGTTCAACTCGGGCAGTACCTTGCCCACCGCCTTGGCGGCGCCGGTGGAGGACGGAATGATGTTCTCCAGGATGCCGCGACCGCCGCGCCAGTCCTTCGCGGAGGGGCCGTCCACCGTCTTCTGGGTGGCGGTGGCGGCGTGCACGGTGCTCATCAGCCCCCGCTTGATACCCCACTTGTCGTTGAGCACCTTGGCCACCGGAGCCAGGCAGTTGGTGGTGCAGGAGGCGGCGGAGACGATGGCCCGGCCATCGTAGCTGCCGTGGTTCACCCCATAGACGAACATGGGGGTGGCGTCCTTGGAGGGGGCGCTCTGCACTACCTTCTTGGCACCGGCATCCAGGTGCTTCTGGCAGGTCTCCTCGGTGAGGAAGAACCCGGTGGACTCGATCACCACATCCACGTCCAGCTCGCCCCACTTGAGGTTGGCGGGGTCACGCTCGGCGGTGACGCGAATGGTCTTGCCGTTGACCACCAGGTGGCCACCCTCCATACGCACATCACCTTTGAAGCGGCCGTGCACGGAGTCGAACTTGAGCAGATAGGCGAGATATTCGGGGTCCAGCAGATCGTTGATGCCGACCACTTCCAGGCCGTCGAACTCGCTCTCGTTGACGATGGCGCGCAGGGCCATGCGGCCGATACGCCCGAACCCGTTGATACCGACTTTGATGGTCATGGGGTCGTTCTCCTTGGTTTTCTCGATGGGAAAAGGGGTCAGAGGACCTCGCGGACGTTGGCCACCACGTTGTCCACCGTGAAGCCGAATTCTTCGAACAGCTGCTTGGCCGGCGCCGATTCACCGAAACGGTCGATACCCACCACACGCCCCTTGCAACCGACGAACTGGTACCAGAAGTTGCTGTGGGCGGCCTCCACGGCGACCCGGGCGGTGACCTCGGCAGGCAGCACCGATTCACGGTAGGCCTCGTCCTGCTCCAGGAACAGGTTGGCGTTGGGCATGGACACCACACGCACCCGACGTCCCTCGGCGGCCAGGGCCTCGGCGGCCCCCACGGCGAGGGCGACTTCGGAACCGGTGGCGATGAGAATCGCCTCTGGGGTGCCGTCGCAATCCTTGAGCACGTAACCACCGCGGGCGATGTCGGCCAGTTGGGACTCGTTGCGCGGCTGGTGGGGCACCCCCTGACGGGTGAGCGCCAACACCGAGGGGCCGTCCTTGCGTTCGATGGCACAGCGCCAGGCCACCGCCGTCTCCACCGCATCGCAAGGGCGCCAGACATGCAGGTTGGGGATGATGCGCAGGCTGGGCACGTGTTCGATGGGCTGATGGGTGGGGCCGTCTTCACCCAAGCCGATGGAGTCGTGGGTGAAGACGTAGATCACCCCCAGCTTCATCAGGGCCGACATGCGAATGCCGTTGCGAGCGTAATCGGAGAACACCAGGAAGGTGCCGCCGTAAGGGATGAAACCACCGTGCAGCTTGATGCCGTTCATGATGGCGGCCATACCGAACTCGCGCACCCCGTAATGGATGTAGTTCCCATCGGCCACGGTACGGGTGATGGAGACCGACCCCTTCCAGTTGGTGAGGTTGGAGCCGGTGAGGTCAGCGGATCCCCCCAGCAACTCGGGCAATTCCGGTCCGAGATGATTGAGCACCACCTGCGAGGCCTTGCGGGTGGCCATGTCCTGGGCCTCGGCGGCCACCTGATGCACCATCCCCTCGGCGAAGGTCTCCCAGGTCTCGGGGAGCTCACCACTGAGGCGGCGCTCCAGCTCGGCGGCCAGCTCGGGGAACTCGGCCTTGTAGGCAGCGAATTTCTCGTTCCATTCGGCCTCCCACTGTTTGCCCTTCTCCCGGGCATCCCAGGCTTGGTAGATCTCCTCGGGGATCTCGAAGGGGGCATAGGGCCACCCCAGGTTCTCGCGGGCGGCCTTGATCTCCTCTTCGCCCAGGGGAGCGCCATGGCAATCGTGGCTGCCACAAAGATTGGGCGCCCCGTAACCGATCACCGTCTTGGTGCAGATGAGGGAGGGGCGGTCGTTGACCGCGCGGGCCTCGGCGATCGCCTTGGCGACGGCATCGGGATCGTGGCCGTCCACGTCGCGGATCACGTGCCAGCCGTAGGCCTCGAAACGCTTGGGGGTGTCATCGGAGAACCAGCCCTCCACGTGGCCGTCGATGGAGATGCCGTTGTCGTCCCAGAAGGCGATCAACTTACCCAGCCCCCAGGTCCCGGCCAGCGAGCAGGCCTCGTGGGAGACGCCTTCCATGAGACAGCCGTCGCCCAGGAAGACATAGGTGTAATGATCGATGATGTGATGACCGGGGCGGTTGAACTGAGCGCCCAACACCTTCTCGGCCAGGGCCATCCCCACCGCGTTGGTGATCCCCTGCCCCAAGGGGCCGGTGGTGGTCTCCACACCGGGGGTGTAGCCGTATTCGGGGTGGCCGGGGGTCTTGGAGTGGAGCTGACGGAAGTTTTTCAAATCGTCGATGGAGAGATCATACCCGGTCAGATGCAGCAAGGAATAAATGAGCATCGAGCCGTGGCCGTTGGAGAGCACGAAACGGTCGCGGTTGGGCCAATCGGGATTGGTGGGGTTGTGGCGCATGAAGTCGTTCCACAACACCTCGGCGATGTCCGCCATTCCCATGGGCGCCCCGGGGTGGCCGGATTTGGCCTTCTCCACCGCGTCCATGCTGAGGGCACGGATGGCATTGGCAAGGTCTCTACGCGAGGGCATGTGTTTCTCCTGTTTCCGATGGTGTCAAATTGGAATGAAAGGGGGCGGACCCAACGCAAGGCGATGCGCCGGACGAAGCTTTCTCGTTTCGCGGGAAGACGGGCATGAGGCGGGATCGGCGAAGATCGCCACTGCACACTCCTCCCTACGACATCATTCTAATTCTCGACCGCCCGCGCGGGGATCTTCGCGGTCGCTGAATAGGCTATTTTCTCTCAGGCTGAAGGGCGGGGCAATAGCGGGACACAAGAAGGGCGGCCATCCCGGGCCGCCAAAGGGCAACCGAGCGACCGCCGTGGGGGGAAGCGGCCGCCCGGAGATCGGGCCTCTCAGCCCTTGAGCACGCCGTCCACGAAGACAGAAGCCAGAATGATGCCGGCCACGGCGAACAGAATCAGCGCTCCAGTGGTCATGGTCGTCCTCCTTAATTGATCTTGGGTCTATGTTTCGAATCGAGGACAGGGGGTCCGGACCTTATCCCCTACTTTCCATCCCACTATAAAAAGTAGGCGTACTAAATGTAGCGCAATAAGACCACACAATCAATAGGTGTATGCTGAATGAAAATTAAACGAACCCGAAAAACAACCACGAGAAACCCGCCCGGTCGAAGCGGGGGAAAAGCGGTGAGATCAACGAGGAGGCGAAGAAAAGCCCCGTCCTGAACGGACGGGGCTGCAGATTACGAACGGGTGACGTCGTAGAGGGAATAGATCAGCATCAAGACACCGAAAGCGGCGGTGATGTAGAACAATGTCGTTGCCGTCATGACCCAACCTCCTCGCCCTTTGGGCTGCGTAGTTTGTCTGCGGGGGATCGCCCCTCCCAAACCCTAGACCATCTCCACAAAAACACCAAGGAAAAATGAACATCCGTTCATAAATACGCCACCGCCTTCTCCAACCGCCGGCTTGATATCCCCCGACCATCGAACCCAGAACACCCCACTCCCGACCCATCCTAGAGAGGAAAATCCATCATGATTTGAAATACACTACTCTGACCGGAGAACATCATGGACGAACCAGACCGGCGTCTCTTCATCGCCCCACCCTGGGGGCTGGTGACATTGTGGCTTTGCTGCTCCCCTGCGTGGGCGGTGGACATTCGCCTGTTGCCAGCAGAAAACGGCCCCCGTTCCCCCCTCGACCCGCTGGTGCTGCAACTAAGTACCGACCTCCCGGGCCAATGGGCGGTGGAACTGGACGGTATCGACGTCACCGCCCTGCTGGAACGCCAAGGCACCCGCTGGGTGATCCAGCCCCTAGAGCCCTTGAGTCGGGGCATACACCAATTACGCTTGGTGGAATACAGCCCGACAGGTGAGATCATCGAACACGGCCTGTGGACCTTCGAGGTCCGCCGATCCCGAGCCTTCCGCGACGCCGAGGGTGAATTCGGCCTCGGCCTGAGCCTGGATCGACGCCTGGCCAACGAGCGCCCTTCCCCTCCCCCGACCTCTCAATTTCAAGGTGCATTCCGTGGTGAAGGACGTCTCCAGGACGGGAGTTGGGAAGCACAAGGCGGTGCCGACCTCCTCTATCTCCCCGAGGAAGCGCAACGCCTGCCGAATCAAGAGCCCCTCACCCTGGGAGACTACCAAGTCAGCTGGCAGGATGGCCACTGGCGCGCCAGCGCCGGTCTCCAATCCCCTCTCCCAGAGGGGCTGCTGGCACAGGACTTCATCCGTCGCGGTGTGAATCTGGGACTGAACCTCCCCCGCGCCCGGCTACAGCTGTTTGCGCTCCGCACTCGAGAGGCCGTGGGCTGGGACAACGTCCTGGGAATCAGCGACGGCGACGACCGCCTCCACGGGGCATCGCTCAGCACCCGTCCCCTGTCCCGCCCCGAGGCCCTGATCCTCGACGCCGCCTGGCTGCAAGGCCGCAGCCCTGGCCAGAGTGGCGCCGCCACCCTCGGCGACCCCACCACCCTCGACAACACCGCCGGTTTGGTGCGCATCGAGAGTCTGTGGCATCAGCGCCGGCTGCGGCTGCGCGCCGAGTGGGCATGGAGCCGCTGGCGTCTTCGCGAAAACGGCGAGGTGGCCGGTGAAGATCTCCGCGGCGACGGCCGCCGGCTGTTGATCGGCTATACCCTGCCCAGCGAGGTCCTCCCCAGCCGCATCACGCTCGAGCGAAGCCGCATCGGCACCTACTACCGCTCACTGGCCAACCCCGATGCCCCCAACGACCGCCGGGGCGATCGCATCAGCCTCGAAAGCCGCTGGCGCAGTCTCGACCTCCGGGCCTGGTGGGGCAAAGAGCAAGACAACGTCGATGACCTGGCCTTCCTTCCCCGCATCGAGACCCGTGCTGGTGAGATCGCCCTCGCCTTCACCCCCTACGGCATCGGCGAACGCCACCCCTGGCTGGGCGACCCCAATCTCGGGCTGCGCTATGACGACAACCGTCAACGGGTCGTGCGTGCTGGAGCCGGCCTGGAGACCGGCGACCTGCGGGCCACCCGCAATTGGGGACTCACCGGCGAGTTCAATTACCCCTGGGGGACACTCAGCACCACCTTGAATCAGGGGCGCGACCGCGACCTCCGCAACCGCGAAACCAGCCGCAGTCTGAGCAGTGAACTGGGCGCAAGCACCCGCGTGAGCGAAGCACTACAGCTCGGCCTCACCCTGCAGCGGGAACGCTACCACAGCGACAGCGCCCCTGCGGAAGCCAGCACCAGCCGCACCTGGAACCTGGACCTGGACTACACCCCGCGCAGCGACGTCAGCCTCACCGCCGCCCTCAGTCTCGCCCGCGACCGCAGTGACGACGCCACCCGCAACATCGAGCAACGCCGGCTGCTGCTCTCACTCGCCTGGGAGCAAAGCCCGCCCGCCGCCCTGCGTCCCGGCGTGCTGTGGCGGCTGGAAGGCAACCACGACGAATGGCGCGACAACGGAAACGTCGAGAGCGACTACCAGATCTTTCTGCGCCTCGAACTCACCTGGAACAACCGCTGAGGAAACCACCATGCCGATCCTCCTCGCCCTGCTGCTGCTCCTCCCGCCCGCGCAGGCGGCCATCACCGACGTGCGCGTCAGTGCCGACAGCGACACCATCGCCCTGGACCGCCCCACCACCGTGACAATCACCTGGACCGTCACCCGGGAACAGACGCGCGCTGCCGGCGCCGGCGAAGAA
>Ga0256839_1006651_pt1 | contig 10037 bp, 9 predicted proteins | sample 354166metaG_FD_185968 | JGI IMG/M metagenome (GOLD analysis project Ga0256839, IMG submission 185968) | Hydrothermal vent microbial communities from Mid Atlantic Ridge, Atlantic Ocean - 354-166 | ecosystem: Environmental > Aquatic > Marine > Hydrothermal vents | place: Atlantic Ocean: Mid... | reverse complement strand
ACCTCAAGGAGGGGCTGGAACTGTGGGCGCCGGTGGAGCGCGTGGCCGAAGCGCTGCTCCCGTGGGCGCGGGCCTACGAGGCACGCCTCATCCTCCCACGGCGGGACACCGCCCCGGCCGAGCGGGCGGGCCCGCTGCCGGAAGATGTCGGGGAACGGCAGGCCCTGCTGCGCCAGGTGCTGGCCTGGATCCGCGAGAGCTCCGAGTGCTCGGACTGCTTCGTCCTGCGGCTCCTCGGCCGGGAAGAGGGGGAGCAGCCCCTCTTCGAGTTCCACGACCTGCCCCACGACTGGTCCCTCTTCCTGACGGCCCACCAGTGGGAGGCCGTGCAAGCGGCGCTGCGGGAGGCCGGCCTGCCCGACGATCTCTTCTTCGAGGCCGACCGGATGCGCTGCGTGCCCTGGCCGGGCACGCGCTGGCGCGACCGCCTCCTGCGCCGGCTGGGCGTGCAGCGCTGTTTCACGCCGCGCGAGTGGAGAAAACAGTTCGGGGAAGAAGAATAGAGGAACACGAGGAAGAGGCAGAGTAACGACATGAAACGCACATCGTTGGCCAAGTGGATCTCCGTCCTGTTCGACAGTTCCTTTCTTTCCCTTGTGCTCTTCCCCCTCGTGGGGTGGCGAGCGGGCGGGGCCGCCGGCGTGGCCTGGGCCCTCGTGGCCTTTCTCATCCTCACCGGCTTTCCCGCCGCTTACCTGGTGGTGGGCCGCCGTCGCGGCTGGGTTTCCGACTGGGAACTGAGCGACCGGAGGGAGCGCCCCCGCTTCATCGCCGTGAGCCTGGCCAGCGACCTCTTCGCACTGGCCCTGCTCTGGTGGGGTGGCGCCCCCCGGCTGGTGTGGGCCTTCGCCCTCATTTACGCCTGCTTGGGCGCCACGATGTTGGTCATCTCCAGCTTCTGGAAGATCAGCCTGCACATGGTGGGCGTGGCCGGCTTCGCCACGGTGCTCGTTTACGCCTTCGGGCCGCCCCTGGTGGTGGGCTACGCGGCCCTCCTGCCCGTGGCATGGGCCCGGATGGCGCGGCGCAAGCACACCCCGGCCCAGCTCGTCGCGGGGGCCGCGGCCGGCCTGGTGATCACCGCCTCGGTACTCCTGGCGGTGCGGCCGTGATCAACACGTGCCCGCGGGAGGCTTCGGAGGCGAGCGCAGCCCGGCCTTCTGCAACAGCTCGTGGGCCCACAGCGCCACAACCGGGTCCAGCGGCGGCTCTGGCTCAGTGGTGTAATCGATGCGCAGGTCGTAGCGCACCTCGTCGTAGATCCGGGCCAGCAATTCCCCTAGGGCCAGGGTAGGCTCCTCCTCCCCCTCCCGCAGCGGCACGGGAACCTCCGGAATGGGCTCGTTGACGTTGAAGGGATACAACTTCGCCCGTGGCCGCTCCCACCCCCGACTGACCAGGATGCGGTAGTGGCTGGCCGGCAGGGACCCCATGGGCATTGGCTCCCAACCCCGCAGCAGGTCCACCTCCACCAGGTTGGTCAGCGCATCCAGCACCGCCCGGCGCTTGCGCTCGTACCGCTCTCGGTTCAGTCCCGGCCGCTTGTTGGTGGGGGAGAGGACCTCGATCACCGTGATCACCTGGTGGGTCTCCGTATCGCGGATCTCCAGGTAACGCTGGCGTATCTCGTCGGACAGGGGGAGTTCCACGGTGACCGGGCGCTCCAGGACAGTGACAGGAGGGGCACCCGCCAGGGGTTCCTCGGGCTCCCGGGGAGGGCGCACCACGATCACATCCGGTCGGCCGACGAAGGTGCGGGGGTCGGCGGTGACCACGTAGGTGTGTTCCTCCACCGCCACATAGTACCGCGGGGCAACCTGCGGCACCAAGGCGGCACGAATGGCGCGAACGAGTTCCAAGTACACGTCAGGCCACAACGATGGGCGCTCCAGATAGGGGTCCATGCCGGGAAATGGGGAGGGCATCCTTCCACCTCCGTCAAGACGATCATCCCGCCTGCGTGAGCGAATTATACTGGAAGGCCGCCGCGGGGGCAACCAGTTCTCAGCGCGGTGAACGCCCTTCGTGGCTTTTGGCCTGCTCGGGGGGCGGCTTCTGAGGAGGCCGGCTCCCTCGGACCGAATGCCCCTGCTTGGTCTCAGCGGCGAGCAGTGGTATAATCAGCCGGCAGCGACTGCTGCCCGTTCGCGGTGAACACTCGCACAGGGAGGAAGCCATGTCAAGTTTGGGCGTGCCGGAGCTGATCATCATCCTCTTCATCGTCCTCATCGTCTTCGGCGTGGGCCGGCTGCCGGAGTTGGGAGGCGCCCTTGGGCGCAGCATCCGGGAGTTCCGCAAGGCCACGGCCGAGGACGAGACCGCCGAATCCTCGGGCGAGAAGCCGGCATCGTAACCGAAGGGCGCGAGCAGCCTCGGGTTGTCCGTCGGCCAGGCCGAGAGACCCAACAACGGGGAGGCTTCCATTCTCCTGCGTCTGCTTCGCAAAGCACAGCGCATTCTGGTGGCCGTGCTGGACGGGGCCATCCTGGGCCTGTTGGGCGGCGGCGTGATGGGCATTCTGCTCTTCACCGTGGCCAGGCCCTTCATGGAACGCCTTGCCGGCACGCCGGCCGGCGACGTGGTGGGAGGGCTGGTCCAGAGCATCGCCCAGGAGGTGCTGCGAGTCGTTGGCCCGGCTACGGCCGGCTTCGTGGCCGAGATCTTGGCCATCGCCCTCCTCGGGGGCCTTCTCGGCGGCCTCCTCGGCGGGCTGTCGGAGCTGGTCACGCGGAAGTGAGGGGAGAAGGGCCCAATGGGACACACGGCGTCGGAGTGGGGGGTGGTGCTGGTGGGCGGCGGGGTGCTGGCCGTGATGGAGGGCGCTCTGCTGGGCACAATGGCCGGGCTCGTGCTGGCCAGGAGCGGCCTGGCGCCCGCCCACGTGGCGGGCATTCTCCTCCTGTGTGGCCTCATCCTCCTGCTGGCCACAGCGCCCGGTCCGGCCGCCCCCCACGACTACGACGTTCACGACGTGGAGGCCGAGGCCTGGTGGACGACCTCCTCCTACGGGTGACGGCGACAGTTTGACAGGGCCACCTTGTTCTGCTATCATCCTCCACCACGTGACCGGAAGCACATGTCGGCGGAGCCGAGAATGAGCCCAGTGGACGTGTGGACCACAATGTGTCGGTGTACCTGTCCCCGGCGGGGGTTGTCTCCCCCCGCGCGGCGGGGCCTCGGCGCCCGCCCCAGGGCCTGAGCGCGCACCGGCACGCGGGAAGCGCGGCAACCCCCGAATCGCCCCACGCGGTGAGAGGGGGTTTTTTGATGCCACGTCGCCCCCGTGCAGTCATGATCCCCGGCCAACATGTGGCCCCCTCCACCACAGGAGGGGGCTTTTTCGTTGGCAGCAGCAAGGAGATGTCCCAGGAGGGAAGCGCGTGGAACGGCCACCGTCGCGGAAGTGGCTGCCCATGTTGGGCAAGAACAAGTACATCTGTCGCAACGGCGCGGCGTCCTGTCGGAAGAGGAGCGACCACCACACGAACACCACAGGAGGGGTGCTATGACCGTTCGCACACAATCGCCGTCGTCCGTTGCCCACACCTTGCCCATTCCCACGTGGGAGGAGGTGCTCAAGCGCAACAGCATCGAGCGCATGAAGCGGGAGAAGTTCCCGCTCGACATCATCGAGGAGCTCCCCGAGCTCATCGAAAAGGGGTACGAGGCCGTGCCCGAAGAGGACATCGTGCGCCTCAACTGGTGGGGGCTGACCCACGACAAGCCCAAGGTGGGCACCTTCATGGTGCGCGTGAAGGTCTCCGGCGGGCTCCTCCGGCCGGCCCAGTTGCGGGCCCTGGGGGAGATCTCGCAGCGGTTCGGCAAGGGCTACGCCGAGCTCACCACCCGCCAGGGCATCCAGTTCCACTGGGTGCGCCTGGACCAGCTCCCCGAGGTGTTGGACGCCATCCAGCAGGCCGGGCTGACCACCGTCGGCGGCGAGGGGGACACGGTGCGCAACATCACCGGCTGTCCCGTCTCCGGCATCAGCCGCGACGAGCTCTTCGAGGTGCAGCCCATCATCGAGGAGGTAGCCCGCTTCTTCTACGGCAACCGCGACTATTCCAACCTGCCGCGCAAGCACAAGTACTCCATCGCCGCCTGCCGCTTCCAGTGCAACGCGCCCGAAATCCACGACGTGGCCCTGGTGGGCGTGATCAAGGACGGCAGGCCCGGCTTCACCGTCCGCGTGGGCGGCGGGCTCTCCATCACCCCCCGCGTGGCCCGTGACTTGGGCGTCTTCGTGCCCGTTGACCAGGTCATCCCCGTGCTGCGGGCCATCACCGACTCCTGGCAGGAGAACTTGCGCTACCGCCGCAGCCGCGCCAAGGCGCGCATCAAGTTCATGGTGGACGACTACGGCGCCGAGGGGGTCCGCCGGATGGTGGAGGAACGCCTCGGATACCGGCTGGAGGATTACGTGGCCCCGCTGCCCGAGGGCGAGGCCGACCACTTGGGCGTCCACCCCCAGAAGCAGGAGGGCTTCGTCTACGTGGGCGTGCCGGTGCCCATGGGGTGGATCACGGCCGGCCAGATGATCCAGATCGGCGAGTTCGTCGAGGAACTGGGCGGCGACATCCGCTTCACCCGCCAGCAGAACTTCATCGTGGGCAATGTGCCCGAGGAGCGGCTCGAGTGGCTCCTCGAGCGGCTGGCCCGCGTAGGCTTCCCCACGGACATCAATCCGGCCTACGGCACCTCCATCGCCTGCACCAGCCACCAGTTCTGCAACTACTCCGTGGCCGAGACCAAGGAGAAGCTCAAGGAGATCCTGGAGGTGCTCGACCAGCGCTTCGGCCCGCGCATCCGGGGCCTCAAGATCCACATGGACGGCTGCCCCCACGCCTGCGCCCACCACTGGGTGGGTGACATCGGCCTCCAGGGCACGGTGAGCCGCCAGCCCGACGGCCGCCTGGTCGAGGCCTACGACATCACCCTGCGGGGCGGCCTGGGCGTGCGCACGGCCATCGGCAAGCCCCTCATCCGCCGACTGCCCAGCGCGGAGACAACCAAGGCCGTGGTGCGCCTGGTGGACGCCTGGCTCCGCGAGCGGGAGCAGCGCAACGGCCAGGCCGAGGAGTTCACCTTCCACGAGTTCTGCCAGACCCACACGGACGAGGAGCTGCGCGCCATCGCCCTGGGCGAGGAGGTGCCGGCGCCCGAGACGCCCAAGGAGGAGGCCGTCACCATCCGCATCCCGGGCATGCTCCTCTACCTGACCAAGGGGGCCAACATCGTCGAGGTGCGGGCCACCACCCTGCGCGAGGCCATCGAGGCGGCCGGCCGGCAGTACCCCGACCTGAAGGCCCACTTGGTGGACGAGCGCGGGGAGATCAACCCCACCCTGAACATCTACGTGGACGAGGAGGACGTGCGCTTCCTCCAGGGGCTGGAGACGCCCCTCAAGCCGGGCGACAAGGTGCTCATCCTGCCCGCCCTGGCCGGTGGCTGAGGCGGCTGAGGAGACCAACGTGATGACCAACAGAAAGGGAGCGAGACGATGACCGAGCGCGTGGTGTTCGACGACTTGGAGCTGGGCGAAATCGCCATCGAACTGGACGACCAGGAGCCCCAGGAAGTCATCCGCTGGGGGCTGGAGACCTTCGGGGAGCGGGTGGCCGTGGTCACGTCGTTCCAGGTGGACGGCATGGTGGTGCTCGACATGGCCTACCGCATCCGCCCCGACGTGCGGGTGATCACCGTGGACACGGGCCGGCTGCCCGCGGCCACTTACGAGTTCATCGAACAGGTGCGAGCCCACTACCCCGAGGCGCGCTTTGAGGTCTTCTTCCCCGATTACCGCGACGTGGAGCAGATGGTCAACGCCCACGGGCTCAACCTCTTCTACAAGAGCGTGCCCCTGCGCCTGCTCTGCTGCCACGTGCGCAAGGTGCGGCCCCTGCTGCGCGCCCTGGCCGACTTGGACGCCTGGTTCACCGGCCTGCGGCGCGACCAGTGGGCCTCGCGCGCGGCCATCCGCAAGGTGGAGCTGGACCACGATCACAACGCCATCGTGAAGATCAACCCCCTGGCCGACTGGACCAAGGAGGAGGTGTGGGAGTACGTGCGCGCCCACAACGTGCCCACCAACCCCCTCTACGAGCAGGGGTACACCAGCATCGGGTGCGATCCCTGCACGCGGCCCATCCGGCCGGGCGAGGACGACCGGGCCGGCCGCTGGTGGTGGGAGACCAACGCCCCCAAGGAGTGTGGCATCCACTGCCCCATCGAGACGGGGGGCTTCGAGCACGAGGTCCACGCCATTCTGGGGGAGGGGCACAATGGGCACCACTGAGCAGGCCGGCCTGGTGCTGGAGGCCGAGGAGCGCGACCTGCTCCTCCAGGAGCTGGACGATTACGTGGCCCTGCTTCCGGAGGAGCGGCGGGCCGCCTACCGCCCCCTCTGGGAGCAGGTCGCGGCCGGCCACGTGGACGGCGGGACGCTCGACGCCCTCGGCGACGTGCTGGCCCTCAGCCTCGTGTCGGGCCGCGCGCGGCGGCGCTACTCGGCCGAGGGGGAGCGCGTCCTCACGGCCCTCTTCCGCCAGACGCCCCAGGGCAAGGCCTTGGACACTCAGCTCGCCCGGGTGAACCGCGCCCTGGGCGCCCTGCGGGGCCGCGCCCTGGAGGCGGTGCGCGTGGGCATGCGCGCGCCGGGCCACTTCACCCTCCACGTGCGGGCCGACGGGGTGACGATCACCCTCACCTTCCGTCCCCACGGGGTGGACGTGGAGAGCATCACCGCCGGGTGAGGACCACGCCCTCCCGCAGGCCGGGCGCTGCGGGAGGGCACTTGCTCCCACCGCCGCCCGCCGGTACAATGTTCCGGTACCGGCAAACCCCTGTGAGGACGAGGAGGTGAGGAGCATGTCCCCCGTAACCCGTGCCGACCTGGAAGCCCTCGACGCCCGTGACCCCCTGACCCCCTTTCGCGAGCGCTTCGACCTGCCAGACGGCGTGATCTACCTCGACGGCAACTCCCTGGGCGCCCTGCCCCGCCCCACAGCCGAGCGCGTGCAGCAGCTCGTGACCCGTGAGTGGGGCCGCGACCTGATCCGCAGTTGGAATGTCCACGGGTGGATCGACTTGCCCCGCCGCGTCGGGGAGAAGATCGCCCGGCTCATCGGCGCCGGCCCCGACGAGGTGATCGTCTGTGATTCCACTTCCATCAACCTCTTCAAGGTCCTGGCCGCGGCCCTGCGCCTGCGCCCCGAGCGGCGTACCATCGTCTCCGACACGGGCAACTTCCCCACCGACCTCTACATGGCCCAAGGCTTGGTGGAGCTCCTGGGGAACCGGCACCGGCTCCGGCTGGTCGAGGAGCACGAGGTGCTCGGAGCCCTGGACGAGGACGTGGCCGTTCTCATGCTCACGCAGGTCAACTACCGCACGGGCTACTTGCACGACATGGCCGCCATCACCAAGGCCGCCCACGAACGCGGCGCCCTGGTGATCTGGGACCTGGCCCACAGCGCCGGCGCCGTGCCCGTGGACGTGAACGGCTGCGGGGTGGACTTCGCAGTGGGCTGTGGGTACAAGTACCTCAACGGCGGGCCGGGAGCGCCGGCCTTTCTCTTCGTGGCCAAGAAGTGGCAGGACCACGTCCGCTCGCCCCTCTGGGGCTGGCTGGGCCACGCCGACCCCTTCGCCTTCGAGCTCGCCTACCGGCCGGCCGAGGGCATCGGCCGCTTCCTCTGCGGCACGCCCCCGGTGCTCAGCATGGCGGCCCTCGAGGTGGGCGTGGACCTGGTGTTGGAGGCGGACATCGAGGAGGTGCGCCGCAAGTCCCAGGCGCTGGGGGAGCACTTCATCGCCCTGGCCGAACAGGAGCTGGCCCCCTTCGGGTTCGAGGTGGCCAGCCCGCGCGACCCCGAACGGCGGGGCAGCCAAGTCTCCCTGCGCCACCCCGAGGGATACCCCATCGTGCAGGCGCTCATCCACCGGGGCATCATCGGCGACTTCCGCGCGCCCGACATCCTGCGCTTCGGCTTCGCCCCCCTCTACGTGCGCTACGTGGACGTGTGGGAGACGGTCATGGCCCTCCGGGAGATTGTCGAGACGGGCGCGTGGGACCGCCCTGAGTTCCGCCGGCGGGCGAAGGTGACATAACAAGCGACACCGGAGGGAAAGGAGCAGGATCATGGGCACAGCCACCACCACGGAGACGAGGGGGAGTCGGGCAACCGGGGCGCTGTTCTTGTTGGGCGGCGTGCTTGTGCTCCTGTTGTTCGTGGGCAGGCCAGCACGCACCCTGGCCACAGTTCCACAGGGCGCCGGCGCGGCGCGGCAGGCCGGCGCCTTCAACTACGCGGAGGCCCTGCAGAAGGCCATCTACTTCTACGAGGCCCAGCGCTCCGGCCCCCTGCCGGCCTCCAACCGCGTCGAGTGGCGGGGCGACTCCGCCCTCGACGACGGCGCCGACAACGGCGTGGACCTCACCGGCGGCTGGTACGACGCCGGCGACCACGTCAAGTTCGGCTTCCCCATGGCCGCCTCCACCACCATGCTCGCCTGGGGCGTCGTCGAGTACCGCCAGGCCTTCGCCGACAGCGGCCAGTTGCCCTACATCCTCGACACCATCAAGTGGGCCACCGACTACTTCATCAAGGCCCACACCGCCCCCAACGAGTTCTGGGGCCAGGTCGGCCAGGGCAGCCTCGACCACGCCTGGTGGGGGCCGGCCGAGGTCATGCCCATGCCCCGCCCCTCCTTCAAGATCGACGCCTCCTGCCCCGGCTCCGACCTGGCCGGCGAGACCGCCGCCGCCCTCGCCGCCGCCGCCATCGCCTTTCGCCCCACCGATGCCGCCTACGCCGACGCCCTCCTGACACACGCCCAACAGCTCTACGACTTCGCCGACACCTACCGCGGCAAGTACTCCGACTGCATCACCGACGCCCAAGGCTTCTACAACTCCTGGAGCGGCTACTGGGACGAGCTCGTCTGGGCCGCCCTCTGGCTCTACCGCGCCACCGGCGACACCACCTACTTGACCCGCGCCGAGGCCTACTACAGCAACCTGAACACCGCCTCCGGCCAGGCAGTCAAGGCCTACACGTGGACCCAGAGCTGGGACGACAAGGGGTACGGCAGCTACGTGCTCCTGGCCATGCTGACCCAGGACCCGGCCAAGCGGGCCCAATACCGCCAGGACGCCGAGCGCTGGCTCGACTACTGGACCGTGGGCTACAACGGCGACCGCGTGCGCTACACCCCCGGCGGCCTCGCCTGGCTCGACCAATGGGGCCCCCTCCGCTACGCCGCCAACACCGCCTTCGTCGCCTTCGTCTACAGCGATTGGCTGGCCGCCTCCGGCGCCGACCCCGCCCTGGTGGCCCGCTACCACGACTTCGCCGTCTCCCAAATGGACTACATCCTCGGCAACAACCCCCGCGGGTGCAGCTACGTGGTCGGCTTCGGCTCCTGCCCGCCCCGCAACCCCCACCACCGCACCGCCCACGGCTCCTGGGCCGACAGCATCACCACCCCCGCCGACAACCGCCACATCCTCTACGGCGCCCTCGTCGGCGGCCCCGACCTGACCGACGCCTACGTGGACGACCGCGCCGACTACGTCATGAACGAGGTGGCCACCGACTACAACGCCGGCTTCACCTCTGCCCTGGCCCGCATGTACCTGGAGTTCGGCGGCACCCCCCTCAACGGCGGCGACTTCGTGCCCCCGCCCGAGCCCAGGGACGACGACGAGTTCTACGTCCTGGCCGCCGTGAACGCGGAGGGCAGCTCCTTCACCGAGGTCCGCGCCCTCTTCGTCAACAAGTCGGCCTGGCCGGCGCGGGCCAGCGACCGCCTCTCACTGAAGTACTTCTTCACCCTCGAGCCGGGCGTGCGCCCCGCCGACATCACCGTCACGGCCACCTACAACCAGTGTGGCAACGCGCCCCAGGGCCCCTTCCCCTACGCCGGCGACGTCTACTACGTGGTGGTGGACTGCACGGGCACCCCCATCTTCCCGGGCGGCCAGCAGTATTACAAGAAAGAAGTTCAGTTCCGCATCGCCTCGGCCGGCGCCTGGG
>Ga0256839_1006650_pt1 | contig 10037 bp, 7 predicted proteins | sample 354166metaG_FD_185968 | JGI IMG/M metagenome (GOLD analysis project Ga0256839, IMG submission 185968) | Hydrothermal vent microbial communities from Mid Atlantic Ridge, Atlantic Ocean - 354-166 | ecosystem: Environmental > Aquatic > Marine > Hydrothermal vents | place: Atlantic Ocean: Mid... | reverse complement strand
TCCACCGCGCCGGCCCAGTCGTGATGCAGGGGGCGGGCGGGCGTCGCAGGCGCGCTGCCCAGCGGCGGCGGAGGCGGGGTGCGGCTTTCCAGCCCGTGCAGGATGCCACCGAGAATGGCGGCCAGCGCCAAGTAGGGGTTGGCATCGGCACCGCAGATCCGGTGCTCAAGGCGTGCCGCGGGCCCCGAGGCCCGGGGGATGCGCACCGCCGCGCCGCGGTTGTCGAGCCCCCAGTCGGGCGCGCAGGGAGCAAAGCTGCCAGGCCCGAAGCGGCGGTAGGAGTTGAGATGCGGGGCGAAGATCGCCTGCATCTCGCGCATGCTGGAGAGTACGCCCGCCACGGCTGCGCCCAGGGCCTCGGAAAGCCCCTCTTCGGCGGCGAAGATGTTTGCGCCCGCCTCGTCCAGCAGCGAGACATGCACATGCATGCCGTTGCCGGGCTGACCGGCATAGGGTTTGGCCATGAAGGTGGCCTCGAGCCCGTGTTCCGCCGCTACCGCGCGCACCAGCCGCCGGAACAGCACCGCCGTGTCGGCCGCGGCGAGCACATCGTCGCTGTGGTGAAAGTTGATCTCGAACTGGCCGGGGCCGTATTCGGCGACCAGCGTGTCGGTGGGCAGGCCCTGCGCCTGAGCCGCCTTCACGATGCCGGCCATCACCGGGCGGGCGCGGGCCAGCACCTCCATGTCGTAGTTCTGGGTGTCCGGGGTCAGGGCGGGAGGCTCGGGCGGGGCTTCGGCGCAAGGGCGCGGCTGCAGCAGGTAGAATTCCAGCTCGGTGGCCACCACCGGGCGCAGGCCGCGTTCGGCGAAGCGGCCGATGATCCGGGCCAGCAGTTCGCGCCCCGAAAGCGGGCTTGTGCCGCCTTCGGGGGTGAGCATCTCCACCTGCACCTGGGCAATGTTGCCGCCCGCCCAGGGCACCGGCTTGAGCGTGCCCGCCACCGGTACGAGCTGGCCGTCGGGATCGCCGGCGACGATGCCGAGGCCGGTATCCTCCACCTCGGCGCCAAGGATGTTGGGCGCATAGGTGGACAGCGGCAGGCGCACCTCCCCCGATGCCAGCTTGCCTGCCTGCTCGCCCGGCAGCCACTTGCCGCGCAACACCGCGTTGATGTCGCACAGCAGCAGCTCGATGCGCTCGGGGCGGCCGTGGACGGCGCAATGCGCCTCGTATTCGCTGATGAAGTCGTCTGTCATGTCACTGCTGCCCGTTCTTCGCGCCGCTGCCGGATGATTGCGCGCTTGGAGACCAGCGAGGCCGAGATCACGCCGACGCTGACCAGCACGATCAGGATCGTGGACAGGGCGTTGATTTCGGGGCTGACACCCAGGCGCACGGCGGAGAAGATCTTGATCGGCAGGGTCGTCGAGGAGGGCCCCGAGGTGAAGGAGGCGATCACCAGATCGTCAAGGGACAGGGTGAACGCCAGCAGCCAGCCCGAAATGACGGCCGGGGCGATGATCGGCAGGGTGACCGAGCGGAAGGCATCGAACGGGGTGCAGCCCAGATCGAGCGCGGCCTCCTCCAGCGAGCGGTCGAAACTGGCCAGCCGCGAGGAGACCACCACCGAGACGTAGCACATGGAAAAGGTGGTATGGGCGAGGATGATGGTGAACACCCCGCGATCGAGACCGATGGAGATGAACAGCAGGAGCAGCGACAGCCCCATGATCACGTCGGGCATCACCAGGGGCGCGTAGATCATGCCCGAAAACAGGGTGCGCCCGAAAAAGCGGCCGCCGCGCACCAGGGCGTAAGCGGCCATCGTGCCCAGAACGGTTGCCACTGTCGAGGAAACCAGCGCCACCTTGAGCGTCACCCAGGCGGCATCGAGGAAGGCCTCGTTGCGCATCAGCTCGCCATACCATTTCGTCGAGAAGCCGGCCCAGACGGTGACCAGCTTGGACTTGTTGAAGCTGTAGATGATCAGGATCACCATCGGCAGGTAGAGGAAGGCGAAGCCGAAGGTCAGCGAGGTGGCGTTGAACCAGGAGAACCGGCGGGTCATTGCTCCTGCTCCCTCTGGCGTTGCTCGTTGCGCTGGAACAGGATGATCGGCACCACCAGAATCAGCAGAAGCACCACCGCCACGGCGCTGGCTACCGGCCAGTCGCGGTTGGAGAAGAACTCTTCCCACAGCACCTTGCCGATCATCAGCGTGCGCGAGCCGCCCAGCACCGAGGGAATGACGAACTCGCCTATCGCGGGGATGAATACCAGGAAGCAGCCGGCGATCACCCCGGCCCGCGCCAGCGGCACGGTGACCAGCCAGAAGGCCTGCAGCCGGGAGCAGCCCAGATCTTCGGCCGCCTCCAGCAGGGAGTCGTCGAGTTTTTCCAGCGAGGCGTAGATCGGCAGGATCATGAAGGGCAGGTAGGTGTAGACGATGCCGATATAGACCGCGATGTTGGTGTTGAGGATGGTCAGCGGCTCGGAGATCAGGCCCGTCCAGAGCAGGAACTGGTTGAGCAGCCCCTGCTGGCTGAGGATGCCCATCCAGGAATAGACCCGGATCAGGAAACTGGTCCAGAAGGGCAGGATCACCAGCATCATCAGCGTGGGCCGCCACGCGTCGGAGGCCCGCGACATGCCGTAGGCGATGGGAAAGCCGACGATCAGGGTGATCAGCGTGGACAGCGCGGCGATCCTGAGGCTGGAGAGATAGGCCCGCCAGTAGAGATCGTCCTCGGTGAGAAAGACGAAATTCTCGAAGTCGAGCTGCGAGAAGAACTCTTTCAGCCCCGTCCAGCCAGCGGCGATGTCGAGGGTCGGCACGTAGGGGGGGATCGCCAGGGCCATGTCGGACAGCGAGATCTTCAGCACGATCCCGAAGGGGACGAGGAACAGCGCCAGCAGCCAGGCGTAGGGCAGGGCGATCAGCAGGGCGCGGCGCAGGTTCATGGCCGGGGCCTCATCCGTGACCGGGCAGGAGGATGCCTGCGGTTTCGGTGAAGGAGAGCCATACCCGATCGTCCCAGTTGAAGCTGCGCCGGGAAATCCTGCGGTTGTTGGCGATCTGGGCCTTGATGACCTGGCCTTCGGGCAGCTGCACATGGTAGGTCGAGGTGCTGCCCAGATAGGCGATGTCCAGCACCGTGCCCTCGATCGCATTCAGCGCGCCTTCGGGGCGTTCGGCGGTGATGGCGATCTTCTCGGGGCGGATGGCCAGGGAGCAGGGGCCCGAGGCGGGGATGTCGTCGCGCTCGGAGACGGCGGTGAAGGGCGCTTTCCCTTCGGCCCAGGTGAATTCGTAGCGGTTGTCCCCAAGGGCGCGGGCATGGCCGCGGAAGATGTTCACCTCGCCGATGAAATCGGCCACGTAGAGGGAATTGGGGTTTTCGTAGATGCCGTCCGGGGTGGCCACCTGTATCAGGCGGCCGTGGTCCATCACCGCCACCCGGCTGGCCACCGTCATGGCCTCTTCCTGATCGTGCGTGACGATCACGAAGGTGGTGCCGGTCTTTTCCTGGATGTCCATCAGTTCGAACTGGGTCTCCTGGCGCAGCTTCTTGTCGAGCGCGCCCATGGGCTCGTCCAGCAGAAGCAGCCTGGGTGCCTTGGCCAGCGAACGGGCCAGCGCCACGCGCTGCCTCTGGCCGCCGGAGATCTGGTGCGGCTTGCGCCGGGCGAAGGGCTCCAGCCGCACCAGGCGCAGCATTTCCTGCACCCGGTCGGCAATTTCACCCTTCGTCATCTTCGAGCGCTTCAGCCCGAAGGCGATATTCTGTTCCACGGTGAGATGTGGAAAGAGTGCATAGCTCTGGAACATCATGTTCACCGCCCGCCGGTTGGGCGGGACCGGGGCGATGTCGGCCCCGTCGAGCAGAATCGTGCCCTCGGTGGGGGCCTCGAAGCCGGCCAGCATGCGCATCAGGGTGGTCTTGCCGCAGCCCGAGGGGCCGAGCAGGGCGAAGAACTCGCGTTCGTAGATGTCGAGGTTGAGGCTCTCGATGGCGGTGAAATCGCCGAATCTCTTGGTAACGTCGATGAACCTGATGAGCGGCTTCTGCTCCGGGTCTTCCCACGGGGCGAAGACGGTGGGGGATTCCTGCTGCACCATGTTCATCACATTCCGAACGGCCCGCGCCGAACGTTCCGGCGCGGGCCCGGCACCACGATCAGGTGCCGGATTTGATCCGCGTCCACATGCGGGTGACGAAACGCTGCACCTTCGCCGGGTAGGGCGTGGTGGTGTAGAGGTTCTTCAGCGTCTCCTCATCCGGGTAGATGGCCGGATCCTCGAGGATTTCCGGCAGGACGAATTCCTGGCTCGCGAGGTTGCCGTTGGCGTAGTAGACATAGTTCGTCGCCTGCGCCATGTTCTTCGCATCCATGATGAAGTTGAGGAACTTGTGCGCCCCGTCCGGGTTCGGCGCGTCTACCGGAATCGCCATCTGGTCGAACCACATCAGCGCGCCCTCCTTGGGGGCGTTATAGGCGATCTCCACCCCGTTCTCGGCCTCGTCGGCGCGGTCGCGGGCCTGCAGGATGTCGCCCGACCAGCCGAACGCCACGCAGATGTCGCCATTGGCCAGCGCGTTGATGTATTCGGAGTTGTGGAACTTCTGCACATAGGGCCGCACCGCCGAAAGCACCGGCTCGGCCTTGGCGATCACGTCGGTGTCCTGGCTGTCGGGATCTTCGCCCAGATACTTGAGCGCGGCGGGAATCATCTCGGTGGGGGCATCGAGGAAATGCACGCCGCAGGAGGCCAGCTTCTCCATGTTGGCCGGGTCGAAGATCAGCGACAGCGAATCGATCGGCGCATCCTCGCCCAGCACCTCGCGCACCTTGTTCACGTTCACTCCGATGCCGGTGGTGCCCCACATGTAGTTGATCGAATATTCGTTGCCCGGATCATATTGCGCCGTGCGCTCCTTGATCACGTCCCACAGGTTCACGGCGTTGGGCAGCTTGGAGTAATCCAGCTTCTGGAAGGCGCCGGCCTGGATCTGGCGCTGCAGGAAGGTGCCCGATGGCACCACCACGTCATAGCCCGAACCGCCGGCCAGCAGTTTCGTTTCCAGCACCTCGTTGCTGTCGAACACGTCGTAGATCAGCTTCAGCCCGGTCTCTTCCTCGAACTTGCTCAGCAGCTCCTCGTCGATATAGTCCGACCAGTTGTAGACGCGCACCTCTTCCTGGGCGCTCGCAAGCGAGGCGCCGACGGCGAGTGCTGCGGCAAGCGGCAGTATGGATTTCCTCATCTGGATCCTCCCGTGGGTTGGAGAGAGTCGTTCGCCCTCATTCCGATAATTTGATCAAAAGCGGGTGGCAAATGCAACATCGTTTTTCTATGATTGCATGAAAGCCCGGTGCAGGCCAACCGCGATCGGGCGGGTGATGTGAACGGGGCGGAGTGCCGAGATGACCGCAAGTCAACAGACAGGCAGGTTGCCGACCCATGAGGTTGTCTATCGGCGCATCCGGGAGATGGTCCTGTTCGGAGAGCTGGCGCCGGGCCAGCCCGTCACCATCCAGGGGCTGGCCGGCGATCTGGGGGCGGGCATGACGCCGGTGCGCGAGGCGATCCGTCGGCTCACCGCCGAGGGCGCACTGGAGTTTCAGGGCAACCGGCGGGTCTGCGTGCCGGTCCTGACGCTTTCGCAGCTGGACGAGCTGGCCTTCGCCCGCCAGTCCATAGAGCCAAGGCTGGCCTATCTCGCCGCGCAGCGGGCCACCCCCGGGGACATTGCCCATCTGGAGGCGGTGGACGCGGAGCTCAACCGGGCGATCGAGCGGGGCGATGTCCGCGGCTATCTGCAGCACAACCACCGGTTTCACGAAGACCTCTACGCCCTGGCGCAGGCGCGGATTCTGGCCTCGCTTGCCGGCATGCTTCTGCTGCGCGTGGGGCCTTCGCTGCGGGTGGTCTGTGGCCGGTTCGGCACCTACGGCCTGCCCGACCGGCATCGCGATGCGCTTGACGCCATGCGCGCCGGCGATGCCGACGGGGTGGCGCGGGCCATTGGCGCGGACCTGCAGCAGGGGATCGACCAGATCCGCCAGTCGCTGCTGGCCGGGTGAATTTGATCAAATCGGATTGACAGCAGATTATTTGATCATATCCTTCCGCCAGCCGGCAGGGGACGGCCAGGTACCAGGCGCGCACCGGCCCGGGGCCGGCGCAGGCGCCATTTTGATCAGAATCGCGGGGAAATCATGCAACCTCCCTCCAGACCTGCCAGCCCGGACTGGGCGAAGAACCTGCCCGAGGCTTTCCTGTCCTTTCAGGGCGGCCGGCGCATCGAGGAGGTGGAGTGCATCATTCCCGACATCGTCGGCATGTCGCGCGGCAAGGCGATGCCGGCCAGCAAGTTCGCCCCGGCAGAGACGACCTTCCTGCCGGTCTCGCTGTTCTACCAGACGGTGTCGGGCGCTTACGTGGAGATGGACATCGAGAACCAGTGGATGGAATCCGATGTCGTCCTGCGCGCCGACATGGCCACCGCCTGCGCCGTGCCCTGGGCCGAGGACCTCACCCTGCAGGTGATCCACGATCTGGAAACGCGCGATGGTGTGCCGCTGCCGATCGCGCCGCGCAACGTGCTCAAGCGGGTGCTGGGGCTTTACGCAAGCCGGGGCTGGCGGGCGGTGGTGGCGCCGGAGCTGGAATTCTACCTCACCAAGCCCAATGTCGACCCCAACGAGCCGATCGAGCCGCCGCTGGCGCGCACCGGCCGGCGCGGGGCGGGGCGTCAGGCCTATTCGATGGTGGCGGTGGATGACTACGGCAGCGTGATCGACACCATCTACGATTTCGCCGAGGCCCAGGGGCTGGCCATCGACACGGTGATCCAGGAAGGAGGGGCCGGGCAGATCGAGATCAACCTCCAGCACGGCGATCCGCTGACCCTGGCTGACCAGGTGTTCTACTTCAAGCGCACCATCCGCGAAGCGGCGATGAAGAACGGCATCTTCGCCACCTTCATGGCCAAGCCCATGCGCGACGAGCCGGGCAGTGCCATGCACATCCATCAAAGCGTGCTGGACGCGGCCACCGGCGAGAACATCTTTTCCCTCCCCGACGGCGCGCCCTCTGCCGCCTTCCACCATTTCATCGGCGGCTCTCAGAGGCACCTGAAATCGGTGATGCCCCTGCTGGCGCCCTACGTGAACTCCTACCGGCGCTTCACCGCGGGGATGAGCGCGCCGGTCAATCTGGAGTGGGGTTCCGACAACCGCACCACGGGGTTGCGCATCCCCAATGCGGGGGCCTCGGGGCGGCGGGTGGAAAACCGGGTGATCGGCATCGACACCAACCCCTACCTGGCGATCGCGGCCAGCCTGGCCTGCGGCTATCTGGGGATGGTGAACGGGGTCGAGCCCACCCCCGCGGCCACCGGCGAGGTCTATCAGGAGCGCTCGGCCCTGCCCTCGGGGCTGGCCGGAAGCCTCGCCGGGTTTGCCGCCGATCAGGATGTTCGCGACGTGCTGGGAGAGGAATTCTGCCAGCTTTTCGAGGCGATCAAGCATGCGGAACTGGACGAGTTCCAGCGCGAGATCTCGCCATGGGAGCGCGAGCACCTGCTGTTGAACGTATAGGCGCCCTCAGGACCGGAGCACAGCGATGCAGACGATTTCCAACCACTTGCCCACCGAACGGCTTCAGGCGCTCGATGCCGCCCATCACATGCACCCGTTCACCGCCGGGGCGGAACTGGCGGCCAGGGGCGCGCGGGTGATCACCTCGGCCAGGGGGGTGATGCTCACCGATTCCGACGGCGTGCAGATCCTTGATGCCATGGCCGGGCTGTGGTGCGTGAACATCGGCTACGGGCGCGAAGAACTGGCCGAGGCCGCGGCCCGCCAGATGCGCGAGCTGCCCTATTACAACACCTTCTTCCAGACCACCCACGTGCCCGCCATCGCCCTTGCCGCGAAGCTGGCGGAACTGGCGCCGGGGGATCTCGACCACGTGTTCTTCGCCGCCGGCGGCTCGGAGGCCAACGACACCAACATCCGCATGGTGCGCCATTACTGGGCGGCGAAGGGCAAGCCGTCAAAGCGAATCATCATCAGCCGGCGCAATGCCTATCACGGCTCGACCATGGGCGCGGCCAGCCTTGGCGGAATGGCGGCGATGCACGCCCAGGGCGGGCTGCCGATCCCGGACATTCACCATATAGACCAACCGGACTGGTGGTCCGAAGGTGGCGACATGACCCCCGAGGAATTCGGGCTGGAGCGCGCCCGGCAGCTGGAGCGCGCCATCGAGAAGCTGGGCGAGGACAACGTCGCCGCCTTCATCGCCGAGCCGGTCCAGGGCGCGGGCGGGGTGATCGTGCCGCCCGACAGCTACTGGCCCGAGATCCAGCGCATCTGCGACGAGCGCGAGATTTTGCTGATCGCCGATGAGGTGATCACCGGTTTCGGGCGCACCGGGAACTGGTTCGGCTCGCAGACATGGAACATCCGCCCCGACATCATGACCATCGCCAAGGGGCTGAGCTCGGGTTATGCGCCGATCGGCGGTTCGCTGGTCAGGGGCGAGGTGGCCGGGGTGATCGCCGAGGCGGGCGAGTTCAACCACGGCTACACCTATTCCGGCCATCCGGTCTCGGCGGCGGTGGCGCTGGAGAACCTGCGGATCATGGAGGAAGAGCGGGTGGTGGAGCATGTGCGCGAGGTGGCCGCGCCCCATCTGGCACACAGATGGGCCGCGCTGGCCGATCACCCGCTGGTGGGCGAGGCGCGGCTGTCGGGGCTGATGGCCTCGATCGCCCTTACCCCCGACAAGGCGGCCCGTGCCCCCTTCGCCAGCCCCGCCGGCACCGTGGGGCTGATCTGCCGCGAGCGCTGTTTCGCCAACGGGCTGGTGATGCGCCACGTGGGCGACCGGATGATCGTCGCCCCGCCGCTGGTGATCACGCCAGCCGAGATCGACCTTCTGATCGAGCGCGCGGTGCAGTCGCTGGACGAGACGCTGGCGAAGCTTCGCGAAGACGGGTTGATGAAGGCGGGCTGAGCCATGGCGCGGTTCGACATCCTGACCGCCAATGACCGGCCCGGGCAGTATCCCGCCTCGTGGTATGCCGCCACCGCCCGCCCGCCGGGGCCGTTTGCCCCGGCCCGCGGCGATCTGCGCTGCGATGTCTGCGTGGTGGGGGCGGGCTATACCGGTCTGTCGGCGGCGCTGCACCTGGCGCGCCGCGGTTATGACGTGGTGGTGCTGGAGGCCCAGCGGGTGGGGTTCGGCGCCTCGGGGCGCAATGGCGGGCAGGTGGGCACCGGCCAGCGGCTGGGCCAAGACGAGCTGGAGGCCATGCTCGGGCGCGATGCGGCGCGCCGGCTGTGGGCGCTGTCGCTGGAAGCGGTGCAGATGGTGCGCGAGCTGTGCGCCGAGGGCGAGATGGGCTGCGGCTTTGCCCAAGGCATCATCCATGCCGATCATCGCCGCCGCCTGGTGGCGCATACCCATGCCCAGGTGCGCAAGCTCAACGAGGAGTATGGCTATGGCGGGATCCGCCCGCTGAACCAGGAGGAGATTCGCCACCTGGTGGGCTCGGACGCCTATTTCGGCGGGGCGCTCGATATCGGCGCGGGTCATGTGCACCCGCTGCGCTACGCTTTCGGGCTGGCACGGCTGGCCGCAGCGGCCGGGGCGCGGATCTTCGAAACCTCGCGGGTGGTGCGGATCGAGGAGGCCAGCCCGGCGCGTCTGCAGACGGAAACCGCCACCGTACGTGCCGATCATGTGCTGCTGGCCTGCAACGGCTATCTGGACGGCCTTCACCGCCAGGTGGCGGTGCGGGTGATGCCGATCAACAATTTCATCGTCGCCACCGAGCCGCTGGGGGCGGCCGCGGCGCGCGCCCTGATCCGCGACAACCGCGCGGTGGCCGACAGCAAGTTCGTGATCAACTACTTCCGCCTGTCGGAGGACAACCGGCTGCTGTTCGGCGGAGGTGAAAGCTATGGCTACCGCTTCCCGCGCGACATCGCGACGGTGGTGCGCAAGCCGATGCTGGAGATCTTCCCGCAGCTGCGGGGCACGCGCATCGATTACGCCTGGGGGGGCACGCTGGCGATCA
>Ga0256839_1006649_pt1 | contig 10038 bp, 9 predicted proteins | sample 354166metaG_FD_185968 | JGI IMG/M metagenome (GOLD analysis project Ga0256839, IMG submission 185968) | Hydrothermal vent microbial communities from Mid Atlantic Ridge, Atlantic Ocean - 354-166 | ecosystem: Environmental > Aquatic > Marine > Hydrothermal vents | place: Atlantic Ocean: Mid... | reverse complement strand
CATGTCGGTTTCTCGGTCACCGTAATAACAGGCGGGGTCGAAGATAACAGGCGTGCCATCGTGAGCGAAGCAGTAGTTGCCTGACCATAAGTCCCCGTGCAGCAGTGATGGTTGCGCTGTGTAGCCGTCGAAGAGCCCGTCGAGTGCTACCATCAATTGCTCTCCCTCTGATTGGAGTGAACCACCAAAGCCATTTTGTGCGGCGAGTTTGAGTTGAAAACCAAGGCGCTGCGTCCGCCAGAAATCGACCCAATGTTGCGTGGGTGGGTTGAGTTGTGGCGTTGAGCCGATCGTGTTGTGCTGCTGCCAGCCGAAATAGTTGAAGCGTTGTTGGTGCATGGCTGCGAGCTGTTCACCAAGCGCTGCGGGGTTGCTGGTTCCTCCAGTGCTGTCGATATAGCTCATCACTAAAAAGGCGCGGTTGCCTGCAACACCGCTGCAGAGGGGTTGCGGCGCTTTGATAGTGGCGCTGTCGATGATGGCTTGCAACCCCGCTTGCTCTGCTTCAAACATGGCTAGGCTATCAGCATGGTTAAGCTTTACGAAGTAGCGCTGTTGATTGCCCGCCAGCAGAAAGGCTTGGTTAATGCAGCCACCACCAATGGTGCTACGCCGCTGGATGATAAAGGGTTGACCACCCGCCTGAGTGATCGCATTTTCGATAGATTGCCACATCAGAACAATATACGCGCAGTCGAGTGCGAGTGGTATAGTGGGTGATGGCAATGGATTGTATCATTACTTTTTCAAGGGTTTTGACGGGTGTTTTTTTTCAATGATGCTCGCGTTATGATGCAGCTCTCGAGTGGGTTTTTAGCTGGAATGACAAGCGGGGAGTAACGTGGGCAAGATTCTTTTACGGTTTATTGATATCTGCCGTCTCAAGGCAGCACCACAGGATTTACCATCTTCAAAGCTACTCATGTCGTTCACTTTGCTGGCTTATGGCATGGTTGCGTTAATGTTAACGGAAGGTGAAAAAGGGCTCGGCATTGCAACGCAGGTTGCGGTTGTCGACACACTGATATTGGCAGGGTTAGCCTATATTGTGTTGTGGGTGCGTGACTTTACCGAGCGCTATGTGCAGGTGTTGACGGCGATGGCGGGCTGCATCGCCTTGCTAGAACTATTGCTGTGGCCACTGCTGATGATGCAGCAGTATGGTGCCGGGGACGGCGGTACTTTTTTTATTGTGATTGCAACAATACTGCTATGGGCATGGCTTATCTGGCAGGTGGCGATCATTGCCACTATTTTTAAGCATGGGTTGGATACCTCGATCTGGATGGCGCTGATCATCGCATTCTTTTACATCTTCCTTTCATACCGTGTGATGCGCACGCTATTTTTCAGCCCGGAAGTCGCCACAGCAGTGCCTGTGACCTAAAGATAATTGTGTAGCGCGGGAACCAAAATGCATATCCATATTTTAGGAATTTGTGGCACCTTTATGGGTGGCGTTGCGCTATTGGCGCGTCAGCTCGGCTACAAAGTGAGTGGCTCAGATACCAACGTCTACCCACCGATGAGCACCCAGTTAGCAGCGGAAGGGATCACGCTTGCGGATGGTTACGACCCCGCCGTGCTTGACCCGGCACCTGACTTGGTGGTGATTGGCAATGCGATGTCACGCGGCAACCCGATGGTTGAGTTTGTGCTTGACCGTAACTTGCAATATATCTCGGGGCCTGCATTTCTAGCGCAATATATCTTGCGTGATCGTTGGGTGCTTGGGGTCGCTGGCACGCATGGCAAAACGACCACCTCCAGCATGTTGGCGTGGATTCTTGAATACGCAAAACTGAAACCGGGCTTTTTAATTGGGGGCATCCCCAAAAACTTTGGGATATCAGCACGGCTGGGTGACGCGCCATTTTTTGTCGTTGAAGCGGATGAATATGACACCGCCTTTTTCGATAAGCGTTCCAAGTTTATTCACTATCAGTCGCGCACTTTGATTTTGAATAACCTTGAGTTTGATCATGCCGATATTTTTGATGATCTCGATGCGATCAAACGGCAGTTTCACCACCTAGTGCGTACGGTGCCGCAGAATGGTTTAATCATTGCGCCAAGCAGTGATGACAATATTCAGGAGGTGCTGGCACAAGGATGCTGGACACCCGTCGAGGCGCTTTCAACACCCGCGGGTTGGTCGGCGCAAAATCTCTCCGCGGACGGCGGTGGTTTTGATGTCTGCTTTAAAGGTAAGCGGCAGGGGCGGGTCGAGTGGGCGTTGATGGGGCAACATAACATTAATAATGGCTTGGCGGCGATTGCTGCTGCGCGCCATGCCGGGGTGATGGTTCACCATGCGATCGATGCGCTGGCTGAGTTTAAAAATGTGAAACGGCGCATGGAAAAACGCGGCGAGATCAACGGCATTCATATCTATGACGATTTTGCCCATCACCCCACCGCGATTACGATGACGCTGGAGGGGCTGCGCCGACAGGTTGGTACAGAACGGATCATCGCGATATTGGAGTCACGCTCAAATACGATGCAGATGGGCGTTCATAATCCAACACTTGCAGCGGCCTTTGCTCTGGCGGATGAGGTGGTGCTCTTTCAGCCCGCAGGGGTTGATTGGTCGATGAAAGAGATTGCCGCAGAGATTGGTAAAGCAGCGCAAGTGGCGGATACGGTCGAGCGCATCGTTCACCTAGTCACTCATAGGGCGCAAGCGGGCACGCACCTGTTGGTGATGAGTAACGGTGCTTTTGGTGGCATTCATCAAAAATTGATTGATGCGCTGGAGGCGAAATGAGCCGTGACTCGATTACGCTGGCCATGACCGGTGCCTCGGGCGCACAGTACGGATTGCGGCTGTTGCAATCGCTCATCGGTGCGGGTGAGCAAGTCTATTTAATGGTCTCATCGCCTGCGCAAGTGGTGCTGACGATGGAGACAGCACTCAAAGTGCCCAGCCGTCCGCGTGAGATGCAAGCCTATTTTAGTGAACTGTACAATGCGCAGCCAGAACAGTTGAAAGTGTACGGCAAGGAGCAGTGGAGCTCGCCGGTCGCGAGTGGCTCGGGTGCTTCACGTGCGATGGTGGTCTGCCCCTGTACCAGCGCAATGTTGTCGGCAGTGGCAAACGGAGCGAGTCGTTCCCTGATGGAGCGCGCGGCGGACGTTGCGATTAAAGAGCAGCGCAAGCTGATTTTGGTGCACCGCGAGACACCCGTTTCAGCGATCCACCTAGAGAACATGTTAAAGCTAGCGCGCTTAGGGGTATTAATACTGCCGGCAAACCCCGGTTTTTACCAAGCGCCTAAAACGATTGATGATCTGGTTGATTTTGTCGTGGCTCGCATCCTCGATCATCTGGAGATCGAGCATACACTGCTGCCGCGCTGGGGAGATGAGCCGGTTGGCTGAAACTAAAACACCAGCCCCATTGCAGAGCTGGTGTTGAGCGTCGGTTTTATTTAACGCGTGAAAGGTAATCGGTCATGCGCTCAGCACCCATCGCCATGCCTGCGGTGAGTTTATCAGCGGCCACCTTGGCAGCTGCGAGGTTCTTGGCTTCGCCGACCTGAATCACCCCGACCATGCCGAGGAATTTATGCAGGTCACACTCATAGAGATAGACACCCTCTTCATCAACCGTAATAGTGACATCGTGGCTCACTTCACCTTTCCAGTTCTTAGCGCCCTCGGGGATGTGACGAGAGATGTTGTTATGGCCGGGGTCAGTAGAGATAAACTTGATGGTGTCGCCTTTGTTCACCTTAATGAAGGCCGGCTCAAACATCATGATATTGCCATCAGCATCGGAGTCGAGCATTTTAATAACGTGCTCCGCAGCGTTGGCAGAAACAGTGAACATCAGTGCACTCGTGAGTGCAAGGGTTGAAACAATTTTACGCATGAAACTTCTCCGAGGGGGGTTGAAAATATAGCATCGAGTCTATCTTTATTGCTCTATGGCGGCAACGCCATCATTGATGAAAATGGGGTCAAATTGCCGATTAGAGCAGATCAATCAATTTTCCGCTGGTTTGGCGTAGGCGCAGGCTCAGCAGTTGGGAAAATTCCCATAGAATTTTGACCCCAAGGCGCGGGTGATCTTCAGCGATTTTAGTAAAATTATCTTTTGTGATCAGAATCAGTTTTGAGGCTTCAGCGGCTTTGACCGACGCTGAATAGGGCAAGCCGTCAATGACCGACATTTCACCAATGGTTTTGCCGGGGCGCACATCGACCAGCTTTTTACTTTTTTCATCATCGGCATCTTTGAGGACACTCAATTTCCCTTCAACCAACAGGCAGAGATAACTGGGAGGATCGCCCTCATTAAAAACAATCGTACCTTTGGGAGCCAGATATGGTTGGCAGTAGTCGGCCAAAGTGCGCAGTTCTTGGCGTTCAAAATCGGTGAACATGTTGTTGCTCTCAAGCATTGAAACAATTTCACCCTTGAGGTTACTGCCAGCGCTGATTTGTTCGAGTTTTGGAGCCATGCGCTTTGTCCTATTTTGAGGGGTTAAAGTTTGAGCTGTCGAACCTGCCGTTGCAATATTTTGATCTGCTGCTGAGTATGGCGCGGCCGATATTTAAGTGCAATATAGAGTTCATTGATCTGTGTGACTTGAGGCTCAAGGTCTGGGCGCGCATGAATGATGCGCTGTGTAAAATCAACGGGTCCTTCATGTGGCAATCGCGGTAAGCCAATGGACGCGAGTTTTTGACAGAAATGTTGATAGGCGAGTGAAATTGAATCGCGCTGTTTTCTGTTGCGATGAGTGGAGAGCAGTAGCAGTATTGTCATGATACTTATGATGGCCGCGGCCATTACGATCGCCATCTGCTTGATTGAGTCGATGCCGAAGCGTGACAGCAGTTGGGACTGTTTCAAGGCATCATAGCCGATCACCCACTGGTTCCAGCTGTTATTCAAACTGTCCCAACCGTAACGAAGTTTTAGCCAGTGGTTGGCTAAAAAGGCATTGTTAAATTGTATTGTTGATGGGCGATTAAAGAGTTCTGAGAACAGCGTTTCGGCACCTAGCGCTATCCGCTCAGGTGCCACTGCCGCGGTCGGATCGATGCGCACCCACCCTTTGCCGGAAAGCCACACTTCTGCCCATGCGTGTGCATCACGTTGGCGCACGATCAAGTAGTTGCCCACAGGGTTAAAGTCCCCCCCTTGATAGCCGGTCACAATCCGCGCAGGAATACCCGCTGCGCGCATGAGCACTGTAAAGCTGGCCGCGTAGTGTTCGCAAAAACCCTGCTGAGTATTAAACAGGAATTCGTCCACAGGGTTGTTCCCCAAGAGTGGTGGCTGCAAGGTGTAAGTAAACGGCTGTTGATTAAAATATTGCAGTGCTTGCTGCACAACGGCTTCAGGTTCGCGTAGCTGCTGTCGCCACTGCTGGCCAAGCGCTTGCGCACGGTGGTTTTTATTGAGTGGGAGCTGCAGCGCACGCTGCATTTCATCAGCGGTTAATGAACCCGTTTCATACTCACTGTATGAGGTTAACCGGTAGCGCTTTAACTCGTTGATTTTGGACGGGGTGAGAAGCTGGAAGTCACGGTTAAGGGTGGCACCTGCGGGCACAGTGGCAGGCAGGTCTAGCCCATAGAGCCACTTTTGATGGTGCGGTTCAAGGGTCACGGTGTAGCTAATCGGTTTGCCTTTAGGGCGATAACTGACGTTGCTTTGAGTTGCTTGGCTCGTTCCTCGAAGCCAGTTTTTACCATCGGTTTGCCATAGCACTGGGCCGCGCCAATAGCTGAGGTTGTTCTCGATCACTTCATCATCGAAAGCGACGCGAAAGGCGATGGCATTCGATTGGCTGAGGTTGCTGATGCTCCCCATCGACATCGACTCGCTGATGCCAGTGGTGCCGCTATGTGCATCATCAGGCAGTGACCACAGCGGTCCCGGGATGCGGGGGAAGAGAAAAAAGAGGATCAACATGAGTGGCAGCGCTTGGGCAAAAAGTTTTGCGGTGAGCTTTACATTGAGGGTGATCGATCTGTTTTTCGGCTGTTGGTTAAGGTTAACCAACGTGGCGGTGAGCATGAAGGCAACCACGATCATATAGGCGGCCATCGGCAGCGTCTGGTTATAAAGCACCAACGTGATGGCCAGAAAATAGCCGAGAAAAATGACCACGATATAATCGCGCACCGAGCGCATTTCCAGTAACTTAAGCGCCAGCATTGTTGCGAGCAGTGAGATCCCGGCGTCACGCCCCAACAGTGTGCCGTAATGGAGATAGACGATGACGAGTGTGGTGCAGAGCAGTAGCGTGAGCGTCAGACGGTGTGGCAGCGTGGTTGTGGTACGTCGCTCAATTGAAAAGCGCCACAATCCAAAGAGCAGGCAGAGGGCGGAAACTGCCAGCGGCAGGCGTAATGTGTGAGGTGCAAACGCGAGCAGTAGCGAGGCCAGTAGCCACATGGTTGTCTCGCGAGAGGGGGTGAGATGAAGCCGGTGCTTTTTCATCACAAGCAGCTTATGGTCGGTCAAACAGCGCTAGCAGTTTAAGGCAGCGGTGTTGATGGTCGCCGCCTTGCCCGGGTTGAATGGTGCTGCTGGGCAGCCGCAGGCCGTAGTGGTGACCACGCTGCTCGGCATCGATGATCCAGCGACATAACTGACTCAGGCGGGATTCTGTATCGAGACCCTGCAGTGACGCCCACTCAAACCACTGCTCATCCGATTCATTGCCGCCGAAGCGCTTGGTGAGTAGCGCCTCACTGTGGGCGGCGGCCTTCCAGTTGACGTGGCGTGGTGAGTCACCGGGTTGGTAGCTGCGAAAGCCGATAAAATCATCTCCCCCATTTTGGGGGCTACTTTTCCCTGTGCCATCGCCGGTGCTGATAGGGGGTAACGCTTGGGTTGCCGGGCGTGGGTAGACAAGGCACGATTTGGGCAGCGAGACATGCGTCCATGCGCGAAACAGCCCCAATGGGTAGATCGTATCGACGGTGATTTTTTCCAGCGGCTGCCAACCGCGCTGGGTGGCGGGGGTGGTGAGTTTGATCTCGGTAGTCTCATTGGGTGAAAGGTTAATGGCTGCGGGCAGCTGGCCTTTGAAGCGAACGCAGATTGTGTTACGCCGATTTTTTCCGGGGTTCTCAAGCAGCAGTTGGAAGCTGGCCGTTGCGCCACAAAAGGTCGCCTTTGCTTTGCCCGCACTGACTTTGAGGTGGTGCAGGTTGCGATAGGTGTGGAGAATAGAGACCAGCCCGACGCTGGCGAGCAGGAATGTTAAGACAAAACCGAGGCTATTGTTGTAGTTGGTCGCACCCACTAGCAACAGCATGAGTAGCATTGAGAAGAGCAGGCCGTAATAAGTGGGCAAAATATAGATGCGCCGCCGGGTGAGGGTGACTGAATTGTCGCGGCTGTTGCCGCTGCGTCGTTCAACATTGAAGAAACGTGCAGCGAGCTGTTCAATTGAGGGCGGCAGGTATTTCATCTGTCAGCGGGCGAGGCGGGACTAATCGAGCGGCACTGTCAGCAGGTGTGATATGGCCTCATCTTTGTCCATGCCCGAGAACTCGGCCGAGGGTTGCAGGCGGTGGTTGGTGGTGGCGGGCAGGATCGCCTGAATATCTTCGGGTAGCAGGTGGTCACGATCGTTGAGCATCGCCCAAGCCTGTGCGCAGCGCAGCATTGCGATCCCTGCGCGTGGTGACAGGCCGTGCAGATAATAGGGGCTCTGGCGGCTAAAGCTGAGAATTGCTTGCAGGTAGTCGATCAGCGCGTCGGAGACATGCACCTGCGGCACCTGTTGCTGAATGGCCAGTAACTGCGAAGGGGTGATGGTGGCTTCAAGGTCCTTCAATACTTCGCGGCGGTCACGCCCTTTGAGCAGCTCTTTTTCATGCGCTTGGTCGGGGTAGCCCATTTCAAGGCGCATCAAAAAGCGGTCAAGCTGTGATTCCGGTAGCGGAAAAGTGCCAACCTGACTGCTGGGGTTTTGAGTCGCAATCACAAAAAAGGGCGACGGCAGCAGGTGTCTCTCCCCCTCGGTGGTCACCTGCTGCTCTTCCATCGCCTCCAGCAGCGCGCTCTGTGCCTTGGGGGTGGCGCGGTTGACCTCATCGGCCAGCACTAACTGCGCAAAAATAGGGCCGGGATGAAATTTAAAGCGGGCGCTATTTTGATCGTAAACTGACACGCCGAGGATGTCGGCAGGCAGCATATCGCTGGTAAATTGAATGCGCTGAAAATCAAGCCCCAGTACACGCGCCAACAGGTGAGAAAGGGTTGTTTTGCCCACGCCGGGTTGGTCTTCAATCAGCAAGTGGCCGCGCGCCATCAGGCAGGTGAGGGCGAGGCGCAGCGTCTCCTCTTTGCCGAGGATGACGCGGCTCATCGAACTGAGCGTCTGTGTTAGCAGCGCACTGTTTTGGGGTGAATTCACAGCGGTTGTTGAAAGGCTCGGGGCGGATTGGCTCATCTTTTTCCCATTGAAATAGCAGGGTTAACATAACCCACGGGTTGTCAGTTGGTGTAGAAGATTAGCGGCAGCCGGGCGGGATGTTTGAACGCCGCTGCCCGCTATAAAAGTGAACCTGTCGTAGTGGTGAGCGTTTAGGTGTTACGCAGCGTTACCGATGGTGGAATTTGGATTTCGACGGCGAGTGGCAGGTGGTCAGAGAGGGACTCGTTGATCACTTCAATGCTGCGAATTTTCACTGAGCGAGTGGTGAGGATATGGTCAATATTGCGTTTGGGCTGCCAGCTCGGGTAAGTGTTATGAGTTGCACTTGGACGAGAGAGGTGGGTGTCGCGCAGCAGCATTTCCATCTCTTCACTGCAAGGCTGGCAGTTCAAATCCCCCATCACCACCACATGTTCAAACTGGTTGACGAGGCTGCTAATGAAGTTGAATTGATAGGTGCGCGCTGTTTTGCTGAGCGCTAAGTGTGCCATCAAAATAATTAGCGGGTTTTCCGGAGTGCCGTAGCGCGCTTCCATCACGCCGCGGCCGGGGAACAGACCGGGTAGTTTGTGAGTGGTGACCTGATAGGGTTTATATTTACTGAGCAGGCCGTTGCTATGCTGGGCAAATTTGCCCAAGTTGCGGTTGGTCTGTTGGTGCCAGTGTGGGAAATCGGCTTTTTTGGCGAGATATTCCACCTGATTGACGAAAAAGCTGCGCAAGCTGCCACCATCGGCCTCTTGCAGTGCCACAAGGTCAAATTCGCCGATGAGGCTGGCAATGCGGTCAAGGTTATCGAAAGAACGGGTATGCGGCAGCAGGTGCTTCCAGCAGTGGGTGATGTAATGATGCAGGTGGGTGGATGCCATGCCGACCTGAATATTGAAGCTCAGGAGCTTAATGCAGCTGCGCTCCTGCTTCGTTAAGGTAGGTAGATCGGGGTTGGCAGCTATTTGCATGTCGTCTGTTTAATCACCGGGTTGGAAATAAAGCGGGTTTGAGCGGTTGCGCAGACTAAAAAATAGTGTGTCGCAGTTATTAACTATGGATGGTAGCGGCACATTGAAAATTCAATAGAGCATTTAGTTTAAACTTTTTATGAGTATGAGACCTTTGCACGAAAATAAATTTGCGCACAAAGGCCTCCAAGAGGCTGTTTTTGCCTATGCTATTTTTATATGGCCACTAAATGTCTCAAGAGTTGTCTTCAATCTTAATTAAATGGTCGATGGTTTTGATCACGCCGCGGAAACCCTGCTTGCCCATGCCGGTATCGATGCGGTATTTACCGTTGACCACCACCGTCGGGGTGCCTTGAACGCCATATTTACTGGCGTACTTGTTGGCGCGCCTCATTTTGCTGCTGACACTGAAAGATTTGAATGCGCTCAGGAAGTCGTCATTGCTGATGCCGTGCTCAGCAAAAAATTCCATGAGGCGCTTTTCACTGTTGAGGCGGCGCTTCTCATTGTGGAGCGCTTCAAATAGAGGTTTATGAATCACATCAAGTTTGCCTAGCGCCTGAGCGGCAAAAAAAGCACGTGCGTGGATGGCCCAATTTTCACGCAGAATGACGGGTAAGCGGATGAACTCTACGTTGTCAGGCTTGGATTTAAGCCAGCGA
>Ga0256839_1006648_pt1 | contig 10039 bp, 9 predicted proteins | sample 354166metaG_FD_185968 | JGI IMG/M metagenome (GOLD analysis project Ga0256839, IMG submission 185968) | Hydrothermal vent microbial communities from Mid Atlantic Ridge, Atlantic Ocean - 354-166 | ecosystem: Environmental > Aquatic > Marine > Hydrothermal vents | place: Atlantic Ocean: Mid... | reverse complement strand
TGCGGTTGGGGTGCGGCGTCCGGGGCGCCGCACCCCCCTTCGACTATGCGATCGGCGATACGCATGCATCCAAGAGGAGAGAATCGCTACACATTGATGGAATTCAAATGTGGATTTATATTTAAATTTAAATTCGATCTTGACGCTGAAGGCTCTCCAGTTTCATATTCGAAAAAAGGTAGAAAATCTAAACACCATGTCGTTCTCATATATCAAAAACGAACATACATTAAAAATCGCAATCAAGCTCAGTGAAGAGACCCGTCTCGGGCCGGTGGACACTTGCGATGGAACATAGCATTACCTGGGAGTGCTGGCAAGAGGTCTTGTGATGGACTGGAGGAGGGGTTGCGCGGCTCTCGCGGCGAAGGCGCGCGTAGGTCGACGACGGCTTTTCCGGGCGGCTCTTGCGCTGGTGCTGCTCTGGGCGCCGGGGGGGCGGGCGGAAGCGCCGATGGAGGGGACGCTGGTGGCGAGCATCGCGCCGCTCCACGGAATCCTCAGCGCCGTCGCCCTCGGGGTCGGCGAACCGCAGCTGCTGATTTCGCCCGAGCGCTCCCCGCACGGCGAGGCGCTCCAGCCGAGCCAGGCGCGCAGGCTGCGCGCAAGCCGCCTGTTCGTGTGGGTGGGACCGGCGCTCGAGGGGCTCTCCCGCGACCAGGTGCGGGCGCTTGCGGGCGGCCGGGTGGTGGAGCTGCTGGCGTATTCGGGATGGACGGCGGCGGACGAGGAAGGAGTCGATCCCCATTTATGGCTGCATCCCGACAACGCCCGCAGGATCGCCGAGCTGCTCGCGGAGGAGCTTTCCCGTCTCGATCCCGCCCACAGCGCACGATATCGGCGCAATGCCGAGCGCTTCGGCGCGCGGGTGCGGGCGCTTGAAAGCGAGCTTTCGGAGCTGCTCCGGCCGGTGCGGGAGCGTGGGTTCCTCACCCTTCATCCCGCCTTCCGCTATCTCGCTCGGGCCTTCGGTTTGCGCGATCTGGGCGCCCTGCTGCCGGTTCCGGAGGCGGCCGCGAGCCCGGGTCGGCTTGCCCGGCTCGCCCGGCGGGCCCGGGAGGAGCGAGCGCGTTGTCTGTTCCTCGAGCCCCAGGCGCCCGAGGAGCTCGCGCGGCGGTTTGCGGATCAGTTGGGACTCGCCCTCGGGCGGCTCGATCCCCTGGGGGCCGCTGTCCCCGCCGGGCCGGAGCACTATTTCGGCCTCATGCGGGCCAACGCACGGGCTCTGCTCCGTTGCCTCGGCGGGGATGAGCGCGGGCGCTAGCCCGGCAAAACGGACCTCCCGCGAGGGCGCAGGTGGCCAGCTTTCAGACCGAGGTCTTCCGCCGGCTGGTGCGCGACCACATGGCGCCTCCGCCCGTGGTGGTGGCGGCCGATACCAGCGCCAGCGAGACCGTGGCGCGGATGGTGGAGGCCCGCGCCTCGGCGGCGGTGGTGGTGGATCCACAGGGTGTTCCGGTCGGCATTCTGACCGAGCAGGACGTCACCCGCCGCATCGCCTGCCGGCGTCTCGGCGACAATCCGGTCGATCGCTTCATGAGCGCGCCGGTGCTCACCGTGCGCGCCGAGGATCCGCTCTACAAGGCGATCGGTTTCATGCGCCGCCGCCGGCTGCGCCACATGCCGGTGGTGGACGAGACCGGGCGTCCGGTCGGCATGCTGGCGCTGCACGAGGCGCTGGCACTGGCCGCCGCACCCCTGGTGGAGGACATCGACCGCCTCACCCACGAGGACAGTTTCGCGGGCCTGCGGCAGGTCAAGGCGGCCCAGGTGCAGGTCGCCAAGCGCCTGCTCGCGGATCATGTGCCGGCGCCCGAGATCCAGGCCCTGATCTCGGACATCAACAACGATCTCTACCGGCGGGTGCTGCGCCTCATCCTCGCGCGCATGCGCGAGGAGGGCTGGGGCGAGCCGCCCTGTCCCTTCTGCTGCATCGTCATGGGTTCGGGCGGGCGCGGGGAGAGTTTCCTCCTGCCCGACCAGGACAACGGTTTCATCGTCGCGGATTACCCCGACGAGCGCCACAGCGCGGTGGACGCCTGGTTCATCGCCCTCGCCGAGCGCATGGTGGCGGCCCTCGATGAGCTGGGTTTCCCCCGCTGCCGCGGCGGGGTGATGGCGGTCAATCCGCTGTGGCGCAAGACCCTGAGCCAGTGGCGCGCCCAGGTCGGCCTGTGGATGCGGCGGCTGCACGAAATGATGCTGCAGATGTGCGACATCTTTTTCGATTTCCGGCCGGTGTTCGGCGAGCTCGGCCTCGCCCGGGAGCTGCGCAGCTATGTGACCGCGGGGGCGGCGGCCAACCGTCCGTTTCTCTACCAGATGTTCGAGCTCCAGGCCGACCACCGGGCAGCCATCGGCCTGTTCGGCCGGTTCATGACCGAGCGGGACGATCCCGCCCACCGCGGCCACATCAACCTCAAATACGGCGGCACCCTGCCGCTTGCGGAGGCGATGCGGCTGCTCGCCCTGCGCCACCGGGTGAGCGAGACGGGCACCCTCGCGCGGTTGGCGCGGCTCGTCGAGCTCGGGGTCATCGCACCGGCGGATGCGAACGAACTGCAGGAGGCCTACGCCTTTCTCACCGCGCTTGAGCTTGGCCAGCAGATCCGGGACTTCGAGGCCGGGGTGCGGCCGAGCCATTTCGTCGACCCGGCCCTGCTCGGCGATCGCGAACTGCGGCGCCTGCGGGAGACCTTTGCCCTGATCAACGCCTTCCGGGCCCGGGTGCGCGCCGATCTCACGGGCCGCCTCTTGGGTTGATCACACCCCTTCGAGTACCCACAACTGCGCGCGAAGGCGCCTGTCGGGCGGAGGTGGGTCATGGACGAGACCCGTGCCTTCGATCAATTGTGGGTGTGGCGAAAGCCGCGGCTCGCCCGCGCCCTCGCCTGGTACCGGGAGGTGGCCTGCGACCGCATGCCGGCGAAGTTTCGCATCGCCGTCACCATCCCGGCCGATCTCGATCCCGATACGGCGGATGAGGATGCGCTGTTGGCCGAGCTGCGGCGTCTCACCCCGGTCTTTCTCGAGCGCCGGGACGCCATCCGCCGGGGTGCCGTGGCGCTCGCCGCCCCCGCCGCCGGTCCGAGTCTGCTCGAGGTCTGCGTCGCCCTCGCCCGGCGCATGCTCACACGCTGCACCTTCTGCCGCTGGGAGTGCCGGGTGGACCGCAGCCGGCCGTCCAAGCTCGGCGCCTGCAAACTCGAACGCACGAGCCGGGTGTCCTGTGCCTTCCATCACCAGGGCGAGGAGCTGGTGCTGCGCGGCCTCGAGGGCTCGGGGACCATTTTCTTCACCTCCTGCAACATGCGCTGCGCCTTCTGCCAGAACGGCGACATCAGCACCGACAAGGACAACGGCGAACCCCTCGGCGCGCGGGAGCTCGCCGCACTCGCGTGGCTGCTGCGCAAGGAGGGATGCCACAACATCAACTGGGTGGGCGGCGAGCCCAGCATCCACCTCCACACCATCCTCGAGGCCATCGGTCTGTTGGGACGCGGCTTCACCCCGGGGGAGGCGGAGCTGCGCCGGATCGGCCCGGTGCTCGCCGATCGCTACGGCTGGTACGAGCCCCGTGCGGAGCGCGGTCGTTATGCGGGGGCCTTCAACGCCCCGATCCTGTGGAACACCAATCTCTATCTGACCGATCCGGTGATGGAGCTTTTGCGGGTGGTGGTGGACGTCTGGCTTCCGGACTTCAAGTTCGGACCCGGGCGTTGCGCTGTGCGCCTGGCCCGCACGCCTCGCTACTTCGAGACGGTCACGCACTGTCTCGCGCGGCTTGCGGCCTGGGGCGAGGATGTGCTGGTGCGGCATCTGGTGATGCCGGAGCACGTGGACTGCTGCACCCGTCCGGTGCTGGCCTGGCTCGCCGCCCACCTGCCGGAGGCACCGGTCAACATCATGGACCAGTACCGGCCGGACATGTTCGCCGATCCCCGCTCGCCGCGCTTTCGGCCGGAATACCGGGAGATCGCGCGCAGGCCGTCGGCCCGGGAACTCGACGCCGCCTACGCCTGGGCCCGCCAGTTGGGGTTGTGTTTCGAGGAAGTGAGCTTCGAGAAGAGCCGTCTGTTCGCCTGAGACGGTCCGCCTGCGGTTCCCGCGGGCTGCGGCTCAGCCGTCGAGCCTGCGGTGCCGATGGACCGGGAGCTGGGTCCGCACTTGTTCCAGATAGGCGAAGTCGAGCTCCGCCACCGCATAGCCGATGCCGTCCTGGACCGTGGCCAGCACCTGGCCCCAGGGTCCCACCACCATGGTACGGCCGTAGTTGCGCCTCCGCTCGCCGCCGGCGCGGTAGACGCCCCATTGGGCCGGGGCGACCACATAGCACTGGGTCTCGATGGCCCGGGCCCGCAGCAGCACTTCCCAGTGATCGCGGCCGGTCTCGAGGGTGAAGGCGGCGGGCACCAGGATCAGCTGGGCACCGCGCGCCACGAGCTCGCGATAGAGTTCCCCGAAGCGGACATCATAGCAGATCGAGAGCCCCACCCCGACACCTTCGAGGGTGAAGGCGACCACCTCGGAGCCTGGACGAAGATAGGAGGATTCCCGGTAGCTGCGCCCGTCCGGGGTGGTGACGTCGAAGAGGTGGATCTTGCGGTAGCGGGCCGCCTCGCGGCCCTCGCGGTCGAACACCACGGTGGTGTTGTAGAGGCCGCCCTCGGTGCGTTCGAACAGGCTGCCGCCGTGGATCCAGATGCCGTAGTGCCGGGCGAGGCGGCTGAGCAGTTCGTAGGCCGCACCGCCGGGGAGCGTCTCGGCCGCCTCCTCCCGCCCCGCCCGGTCGCCGCCGATGAAGGCGAAGGTCTCGGGCAAGGCCACCAGATCCGGCCGCTCCCGCTCCACCGCCCGGCGGATCAGCCGCTCCGCCTGGGCCAGGTTGGCGGCCTTGTCGTCGGTGGCGTGCATCTGCACCGCGACCACCCGCATCGCCGCACCTCCCCGCACCGCGTCTCACCCCGGCCGGTCCACGCGCACCGGCCGTTCCCTTCCTAGCACGCCGGTGCGGCGGGCGGCACCGTTTCGCTGCGGGCGGTGAGGGTGCCGGAGGTCAACGGCCCGGTCCGCGCTGCGGGTCCGAACCCTGCAGTTCCTCGCTCGCCTGCGCCAGGGCTCGGGCCAGGTTGCACAGCGCCTCCTGGTGCTTGCGGCTCGGCAGGGCGACGAAATGGCGGGCCAGGTCGAGCAGCATGCGCTGCTGCGGGGTCGGCTGGAAGTCGGTCTCGCGCTCGAGACCCTCGAAAAAGTAGCCCACATCCACCCCGAGCGCGCGGGCGATGGTGTAGAGCCTGCCGGCGGCGATGCGGTTGATGCCTTTTTCGTATTTGTGCGCCTGCTGGTAGGTGACGCCGATCAGCTCCGCCATCTGCTGTTGGGTGAGCCCGAGCACGATGCGCCGCTCGCGCATCCGTGCGCCCACGTGGCGGTCGATGTCCTGCGCGCGGGTGCGGCCCTCACGACGCTCGATCCTGGGTTTGGTTGCTGCTGCCATGGTCCACCCCATGAACCCGACGTTGTCCTTCTGGTTGGGCGTTCGCGGCCATCGCGGCGGGCGAGCGATCGGTTCGATGGCGTTGCCCTGCAGCGTTCCGGAAGATCCGACCCGAAAAGCGCCGCGACACCACTCTAAACCGCAACGACAATTGGCTTATACAACCTTGGGCAGAAAGGCGAAAGCGGGCGCCGGAGACGAGTTCGATTTGGCAGTACTGAGATATGCTCCGCAGGGCGGCGGCGGCTGCCTCGGGGTGTGACGGATGCCGACCGCGAGCCGGTCCGGGATGCCCGCCCATCCGGCTTGTGCGGCCGCCTGGGCCGTGCCATGGCTGCGCGCGGGTCTGCGGGCGCGGCACGAGCGGTGGCGATCTTGGGGCGGGCAGCGGTCACGCTAGCCGATCTGGAGGATGGGGCGTTGCGGGTGCGGAGGCGGGGTGGCTGAGGGTCGCCCGCTCTCACATCTGTTGTTGCTCGCCGCCATCGTGGTGATGTGGGGCAGCTCGCCGGTCTTGACCAAGATCGCGGTGGCGGCGTGGCCGCCGCACTGGATCGTGGCCGGGCGCCTTTTGCTCGGTGCGGCCACATTGGTGCTGTACGTCCAGCTGCGCGGTCACCGCTGGCCGCGCCGCTTCGGCTCGTGGGGCTTCTTCCTGGTCTCGGGGCTGCTCGGAAACAGCCTGCCGTTTTGGCTCATCACCTGGGGACAGAGCTGGATCCCCGCCGGTGCCACCGCGGTTCTGCTGGGAATCACACCCCTTGCCACCCTGTTGCTGGCCCGGCGCTTTGTCGCCGACGAACGGTTCGACGCGCGCCGGCTCGCGGGCTTCGTGCTCGGCTTCTGCGGCATCCTGGTGCTGGTGGGACCGGATGCGGTGGCGGAGCTCGTGGGCGGGGCGACGCCCCTGCTCGCGGAACTCGCGGTGCTGGCGGGAGGGCTTTGCTATGCGGCCACCACCGTGATCGCCCGGCTGCGTCCCGGGGAGGTCCGGGAGCCGGTGGTGGCGGCGGCGGGGACGCTGGTGCTCGGCGCGCTGCTGTCGACCTCTGCGGCAGTCCCCCTGGAGCCGCCACCCTTCGCGGCCGGGCCGGCATGGTGGGCGGTTCTCGTGCTCGGCCTGTTCGGCACCGCGCTTCCCACCGTGTGTTTCTTCCTGCTGGTGAGCCGCGCCGGCCCCGCCTTCACCTCCACCATCAACTATTTCATCCCGATCTGGGGGGTGGGGCTCGCCGCTCTCAGCCTGGGCGAGCCGCTCGAACCCCAGCTGCTGCTGGCCCTTGCGCTGGTGCTCGCAGGCATGTGGGTGGCCGAGCGCCGGGCTCAGGGCTGAGGCGGCGGCAGTTCGGCGATCCGGGCCTCGATCTCCGCACGGCCGGGCTGCGCCTCCTGGGCGCCGAGACGGGTGCAGGTGAGCGCCGCCGCCACGCTCGCCCGGCGCAGGCCGACCTCGAGCGGCAGGCCCTCGGCGAGCGCGGCCGCCAGCACGCCGACGAAGGCGTCTCCCGCGCCGGTGGTGTCCACCACCGGCACCGAAAGCGCCGCCACCCGAAGCATCCGTCCCCTGGAGACGGCGAGCGCGCCCCGCGCGCCCAGCGTCACCACCGCGGTGAGGGCGAAACGCCGGGCCAGGGATCGCGCCCCCTCCGCTGTGTCTCCCTCGCCGGCCAAGAGCCTCAGCTCGCCCTCGTTCACCACCAGCACATCCACCGCATCCAGCACCCCATCCGGCGGCACCGTGGCCGGAGCCAGGTTGAGGACGGTGGTGAGACCGCGGCGGTGGGCGCGGACCAGTAGGGCGAAGGTTTCGGTCGAAGGAAGCTCGTTCTGGCACAGCAGCACGGCCCCGGGGACAAGGTCCTCGTCGCGCAGCTGGTCGGCCCGCACCGCCGCGTTGGCTCCGCTCGCCACCAGGATGAGGTTCTCCCCGCCGGGCTCCACCGCCACCACCGCCACACCGCTCGGCCCGTCCACCTCCCGCACGCCGCGCGTATCCACACCGGCCTCTCTGAGCCCTTGCCGCAGCGACGGCCCGTAGGGATCCCGTCCCACGGCGCCGAACAGCCGCACCCGCGCCCCCGCCTTGGCCGCCGCCGTCGCCTGATTGGCACCCTTGCCGCCCGGCAACCACCGGCAGCTCCGGGCGCCGACGGTCTCCCCTGGCCGCGGCAGATGGTCCACCTCCAACAGCAGGTCGGCGTTGATGGATCCGAACACGATCAACATGCTGGCTGTCCGCGCCGGGGCAGGCTACATCGGTGAGGGAACATGCGCCGGAGCGATGCGCATGGCAACGCCGATCGAGGAGCGCCGTACCCACTGGGAAACCGTCTGGCGGGAGAGGCGGGAGGAGGAGGTGTCCTGGTTCGAGGAGGAGCCCAGGCTCTCGCTCTCCCTGGTCGAGGCGGCCGGCCTCGAGCCGGAGGCCCCCATCATCGACGTGGGGGGCGGTGCTGCGCGGTTGGTGGACCGTCTGCTCGCCCGCGGATACCGGGATATCACCGTGCTCGACCTGGCGGAGGAGGCGCTCGCCCGGGCGCGTGCACGGCTGGGTGCGCGGGCCCGGGAGGTGCATTGGATCGTCGCCGACGTGACCCGCTGGCATCCCGAACGGTCCTATGCGCTGTGGCACGATCGGGCGGTGTTCCACTTCCTGGTGGAGGAGGAGGACCGCAGACGCTACCGGCAGACCCTCGCGGAGGCGCTCGCGCCCGGCGGCCAGGCGATCGTCGCCACCTTCGCCCCCGACGCGCCGCCCCGCTGCAGCGGGCTTCCGGTGATGCGCTACGGCCCCGAGGCGCTCGCCGAGGCGCTCGGCCCCGGGTTGCGCCTGGTGGAGGCGCGCACCGATCGCCACCGCACGCCGAAAGGGGTGATCCAGCCCTTCACCTGGGTGCGGATGGTCCGGACCGGCTGATCCCGTCTTCCGCCGGAGCGCGGAAGCCGCTATGGAGTTGGTCGCCGATCCGGACCAACACCGGCGAGGGAGGTCACCATGGACCGCTTGGGTGTACGACTCCTGGCAGCGGCCGCGGCCTTCGCGTCCATTGCGGGGGCGGGCGCCGTCTCGGCGCAGGAGGCGATCAAGATCGGAGCCGTGATTCCCACCACCGGCCCGCTCCAGGTCTACGGCGAGGCGCAGATCAACGCCTTGCAGCTGGCGGTGGATGAGATCAACGCCGCCGGCGGGGTGCTCGGCCGTCAGGTGGAGCTCGTGGTGGCCGATACCGCCACCAACCCCCAGGTGGGCGTGGAAGCGGCGAAGCGTCTCGTCACCGTGGACGGGGTGGTGGGCCTGATCGGCGCCCTCTCCTCCGGCGTCACCATTCCCATCGCCCGCACCGTCTCCTCGGTGGAAGGGGTGCCGCAGATCTCCACCGCCTCCACCTCACCGGTCATCACCACCCTCGAGGACAACGGCTTCCTCTTCCGCACCACGCCGAGCGATGCGCTGCAGGGCGCGGTGCTCGGCGAGCTGGTGGCCCAGCAGGGCTTCAAGAAGGTGGCGGTGATCTACGTCAACAACGACTACGGCAAGGGGCTCGCGGACGCCTTCGCGGCCGCCTACAGCGGCGAGGTGACCGCCGCGGTGGCCTACGAGGAGCGTCAGCCCTCCTATCGCGGCGAGCTGCGCCGGGCGGCGGAGGGCGATCCCGAGGCGCTGGTGATGATCGCCTATCCCGGCGACGGCATCCCCATGATCCGCCAGGCCCTCGAGGAGGGCTTCTTCAGCAAGTTCATCTTCACCGACGGCATGAAGGCCCAGGAGGTGGTGGACGCCATCGGGGCGCCTTTGGACGGTGCCTTCGGCACCGCTCCGACCGGCGATCCCGAGGCGCCGGCCGCCAAGGCCTTCCGCGCCGCCTACCAGGACAAGTACGGGGAGCTGCCGCCGCAGCCCTTCATGGACAGCGCCTATGACGCCATGATCCTCATGGCGCTCGCCATCCAGAAGGCGGGCAGCACCGAAGGGGCGGCGATCCGGGACGCGCTCATGGAGGTCGCCAATCCGCCCGGCGAGAAGGTGGGCCCCGGCGAGTTCGCCAAGGCGAAGAAGATCCTCGAGGGAGGCGGCGACGTGGACTATGAGGGCGCCGCCGGCAACCAGAACTTCGACGCCAACGGCGACGTCCCGGGCATTTACGCCCATTGGGCGATCGAGGGCGGCAAGATCGTCGATGTGGCGATCCTGAGACCGTAGCCGACACCGGCCTCGGCATGCGAGGGGCCCGTCCACGGACGGGCCCTTTTTCATTCATGGCGCACATCGAGCGGCGGTGCGCGGCGGCGGGGTGCGCGAACCGACCCCGCTGTGGGCCGTGGGCATGCCCGGATGCGCCTAAAGGCCGAGATAGGCCTCCTGCACCCGGGGGTCGGCGAGCAGGGTCTGGGATTCGCCCTCGAGCACGATGCGCCCGGATTCGAGCACATAGCCGCGGTCCGCGATCTCAAGCGCGGAAAAGGCGTTCTGCTCGACGAGCAGCATGGTCACCCCCCGCTCCCGCAGGGCGCGGATGGTGGCGAAGATCTGCTCGACGATGC
>Ga0256839_1006647_pt1 | contig 10041 bp, 12 predicted proteins | sample 354166metaG_FD_185968 | JGI IMG/M metagenome (GOLD analysis project Ga0256839, IMG submission 185968) | Hydrothermal vent microbial communities from Mid Atlantic Ridge, Atlantic Ocean - 354-166 | ecosystem: Environmental > Aquatic > Marine > Hydrothermal vents | place: Atlantic Ocean: Mid... | reverse complement strand
CCTGCGATGGGCGGAGCGGCACGGCTTCAAGGTCGAGGTGCTCGACTACCAGCCCGGTGAAGAGGCGGGCATCAAGGATGTGAGCTTCATCGTCAAAGGCGAGAACGCCTACGGCTATCTCAAGGTTGAGAACGGTATCCACCGTCTGGTGCGCATCAGCCCCTTTGACTCCAATGCCAAACGCCACACCTCGTTTACCTCCGTGATGGTCTCCCCCGAGATCGACGACGATATCGATATTGTCATCGAGGAGAAGGATATCCGCATCGATACCTACCGTGCATCGGGTGCGGGCGGGCAGCACGTCAACACCACCGACTCCGCCATCCGTATCACCCACCTTCCGACCAACATCATCGTCCAGTGCCAAAACGACCGAAGCCAGCACAAGAACAAAGCCGCCGCGATGAAGATGCTCAAATCACGCCTCTACGAATATGAGCTGGCGAAGAAAAAAGCGGCAATCGATGGCATCGAAAAGAGCGATATCGGCTGGGGACACCAGATCCGCTCCTATGTCCTCCAGCCCTATCAGCAGGTCAAAGACACCCGCAGCAATCAGGCATTTACCAATGTCGATGCGATCTTGGACGGCGACATCGACAAGCTTCTCGAAGGGGTACTGATCTCTCAAGCAAAGTAGGTGCGGTGGTATTGCGTACCCTCTCTCACTGTTGCACATTATATCTTTGAAACAAATACCCCCCTTGGCTCAAGCCCGTCGTATTTAATCTATATTTATTGACTCCATTCTCAACGCTAGCTTCATAAAAAGGGTACACTTTTTGGTTGAAATATCTACTCACATTGTTTTTATTTTTTGGCTTGTTAGGCAAGACATCTCTATTGATTAATGAAGCGATTTCAGTCGTAGTATAATAATCATCTCTATTGGCATACAATGCGAAGATAATAGACTCTTCCAGTCGCATATTTTCAATATCCTTATCTCTAACAGGCATACTTAATCCACCTATATGTTTCGAGTAGTGCTCTTCAAACTCTTGAAAATATCGATACTTTGGGTCATTATTTGTTAACTTTTTTATCGTGTTTTTCTCCAACTTATCAATACCCATGGCATACTGTTGAGTATCTTTTTCCCGAAACTTTTCAAAAGTTTCGGCAGCATCCCCTCTCCCTCGTTTGGCACATCTTTCATATCGTATCCGTTGATCGGTATCGATATATATCACTTGTATATTTCTTTTATGATTTTTTTGGAAAAAATCCACCTCCTCTTGAGCCCTAAAACCACTGACGACGATAGACACATCTTTCAAGCTATTGCAAAAATCAACTACAGATTTTGCGACGATTGTCGGTTGTTCTTTTAGGATCTTCTGGGCAAAATCCCCTATTTTTACCCCTGAGTCATAACCATGCATTTTATAGTATTCCATATACATGAAGTCGCTTGCTTCTATATGAAAATAACCGTAATTTTCAGCCAAGTATTGAGCCATGGTGCTTTTCCCTGCACAGGTAGAGCCCACAAAAACAAAGGTAGGTGAGATAAAAAGAGAAGGGGTTGAGATACTTTTAATCTGTTTTTCAAAACTTTTCAAATCCTCTTTATCCAAAAAAGAGATAAGTTTATTTAATGCCTTTAAGCGAAAATCATATCTATTTGCCTCTTTGATATCCAGTAGGCTAATCACCATATCTTGACTTTCGTATCCTGAAGGCACAAACCATTTATTAAATGTTTTATTGTCAAGCCATGGATAGAGCGGATTTGTCTTAAAACGCTTCTCTTCTTTGCAGATATATCCCTCTTGCTCCCCCGTAAACACCATGAACTCTTTTTGATATTTCTCTCTAAGCTGTTTTGGCAGATGCAACACGATATCCGATCTTACCGTGCAGGCTCTTTGATTGTTCCGTGCTTTTAACAATGCATCTACATCTTCAAAACGCTTATCTTGCATCCAATATTTGATATCAAGCCCCGGCACTTCCTCTTTTTCACTGCTAAGTGCTTCGATACGCACGGAGGTATCTTCCAAGATAAAAAACTTATCATCACTATTGTGGACACTTTTTTCAAACCGCTTTCGTGCATCGACATAGCTCTCCTTTAGCAGCTGCGACCTATCGTAAATACGCGGCTCGATATACCCTATGCCGTAGTTTTTTTGCGGCACTATATGGTATCGACTCCCTCGAAATCCATACTCGATATGGGCAAACTTGGTGCGACTGGAGCTGATAAATACAATCTCAATCATAGCTTATGACTCGTCCGCTATTGGTAGTGTGTGCCATGTATATTTGACTTGACGGCAACTTATCTTCTGCTCTTGCGACAACCTCTTCCATATCCTCGGCTACAAAATACAACGATGGCCCGAGGCTTGACATGCCGGCAGCCAATACGCCGCTTTCATAAAGCATGCGTTCTACATCCTTAAGCAATATTCCATACAAAGATCGCTCCGCACGTTTCCAAAAAGTATTTTGAATGTTTTTGATAGCATCGGCAAAGGTGGTGATGTCCTCTTCCATTACAGAAGCCAACACGCCATAACTTGCATGATAGAGTGTGCGATAACTCTCTTCTTGTGGTATGGGGCAGGTTTCGGTGAAAAATCTTTTTTCTTCAACTTCCGATTTTGGTTCGATATGCGGGATGCATATACCGATATTCCATTGCGGCATATCTACTCTTTTGCAAAGCAGAGGCAGAGACCTTTGTGATGTTTCCAATGCAGATGACGGGGCAAAGCTACGCTTATCTTTTCTGCCAAGATCAAAGACAAATCCGCCGCCGAAATATGTCTCTATCCCTATACCCGAAACACCTCCTCTGCCTGATGTAGTGATAATGTCATGCTTCGTATACTTCATCTCGTTTGCCAGATAAAGCCCCTCTATAAGAGCCAGCCTAACAGCAGTGCTCGACCCAAACCCCCTGTGAGTAGGCACATCGCCCGATATGGTCGCCTTGATGCCTTGACGCATCTTGTGTGCCTGCATGATCTCTTGCAAGGTGGTATAGATTCGACCTTTTTCATCTTCATTGAACCCGTTTTTTCTAGTATCGTCGATACTTAGATTGATAGCAGGACGTATATCTATCAAAAGAGAGGGAGCATCGACCGCAAATCCTATACCGCCGTTTTGTCTATAGCCGTTCTCGTGCATCGATAGCAGTGTGATATGGATGCGAGGTGGGATTTTAATTTTAACCATTCTTGCTAAACCGCTTGTGCCCACTGATCATTAAAATAATTAAGATATTTTTGGGCATATTCACTATTTGTATCCATAGCCAAAGCAGGAGTTGATTTACTTTCCAAGTTATCAAAGATTGGTCCAAGTAAACAATAGTCATCAAATACAAAGATACTGTGTGTTGGTATATGTTTAAAGTATCCAAAATGGAAATTATCATATTCTTTACTTAGTTTTTCTAATTGTGGTTTGGCAACATCAAATCGTTTTTTATCTTTATCTCTAAATAAATACCTTTTTTCAGCAATTAATATTTTAACTTCTGTATTTTCTTTTTTGAGAAATTTTAGCAAAGCATCCCTGTAGGTAGTGCTACCTACTTCATTTGCAAAATCCTCTAATAATCTTGATGCTGTATTTCCCATAACCCAAATCCTATCGTTTGAATTTTCAATAATAGTTCCATACACTTCTGGATCATCTCTAGCTGATAAAACTCTTTTCACCCCCATTTTTTTGAACTCTTCAATCTCTTTTTCTTTCTGATGTAATTTTTTATATGCTTGATCTATTTCTTTATATTCTGCCAGTGAAACAAAGTATTGTGCAACTGCAACAAACAAACCTGTTGCAATACCACCTACGATTGTAAGCCAAAAACTATTCTCCTGATATGAAAATGCAATAACTAGAGCCATAAAGGCAAATATCGATAAACCTATTATTGCTTTTTTTTGTATTTGTGGTTTATTTTCCATACTTAAGGGGCTCCTATGAGTAAAATTTCTGTCTTTTTTCCTTTTGACATAGCATGACTTAGATCATGGTAACTAATTTTGACTTTAGCAAAAGTCGAGCTAAAGCAATCAACCAACTCATCTTCAGAGGGAATAGCATTAGTCATATAAGACAACACAACTATGGATTTCTTATGCTTATCTATTAGTGAAAAAAGTTTATCTTTAAACAAAGATGGCTCTTCCCAATTCTCCATATCTTGATTGCTTTTCAATTGATTGATCTTTAATTTCCTTTCTATCATGCTTTCCATTTTCGGATAGTTTGCCATGCCCTCCAAAAAATGGTATTTTTTCCAATAAGTATCTTTTTTTGATCTCTGTACATAAGGTGGATCAATATAAACAAGATCATACCCATTTGATATTTTTTCTGCTGTAGTTGGATGATGTATGATTGCCGGGATATGTCCCGACTCAAGTTTTTCCAATTCTGCTACAAGTATTTTAATTGTATCAACAAATGAACGCTCCCAAGTTGTTAGATTTCCAAAACTTCTATGTATATTTTTATTGGTTCGTAAATTTAAGTTGGCTCTATGAAATAAGTTAAATGGTCTTTTCATCAATGATGCCTGCATGACTAAATATAAATATAAGTCTTTTTCTATAGACTGTGGCATGCTATGAATTTTTTCCATAGCACCATCCAACCACTGGTTTTCTTCTCCGGTAAAAAATATACCCGCATAGTTTTTAGAAATTTTTCCGTAATTTGGTTGAATATTACTAAAAAAAGTATCTACTCTTTTTGATATTTCTTTATTGACTTTTCCGTTTAATAAAACATTTGCACAGATGCCATTTGAGAGCATTGCATCATTATATGTTACCTGTTTGCCCATTTTTTGAAACAACAAAGAAACACTTGCCGTTCCACCGAACAGATCAAGAACCGTTTCATACTCATAGGTTTTTAATGTCTCATAGATCCATGGCAATAATCTTTTTTTACTCCCATAATATCTAGTATTTGGAATTGTTTTAAAAAAAGACTGCATGTTTAATAAAGAGCCATTAGGTGCTAGTGCTGTCATCTCTCCTCCACTCCTCCATTTCAAGTCCGATCATATGATCGATGATATTTTGGTAGAGTTTGCGTGCAAACACCCGATCAACCCCCAGTTCATCCGCTTGTTTTTCTATATTGTCCAGCATACTGCTTATCCGTGAGGGAACGATCACGCCGTTTTCGCCCTCTTCACAATCTTTAAATCGTGCAGCCGAGACAACAAGGTCTTGACGTTTTTTGAGTATCTCCAACATTTGAGCATCTAATACATCAATGTCATTACGAATCTCTTTTAATGTCATCTATCTTTTCCCTCCCTCTATTGCCAAACAATTATACCTAAGTATCAATACAAAAACCCAAACAACCAAAGCGGCACTTTGTTTCCAACCCCAACCTCGATATCATCAGCTACAACAAAAGAGTTTGGTATATCTGCTATCTGTTCGAAACTTTTGTTTTTGCCACCTATCTCGAAAGTGTATCTGTTTTTGACCAAAAAATCACCTTTTTTCGTAGCCAACAGTTGGTCATCTAAAAAGCTTCTGTTTTTCGATAAAAGTAGATAGTTTTGCATCTGATTTACAAAGAAAATCTCTCTTATTGTGCCTATTTCTGGGCTTGAACAGTAGGCAAAGGCTAAGTTTGTATTGGCAAGGTATATTTTTGCCGGTTTTACAAAGATGTTGTCACCTTTTGCTTGATGGTGCAAGATATTAAACACTTTGCCTCTTTTTAGGTAGTAGATGTATTGGTAGAGTGTATTTCTGTTTATCTCTATCTTTTGAGCCAGTTTAGAGATATTGAGCTCATAGGGTTTAGACGAGCAAATCAGGGCGACAAGCTGTTTTAGCTTGATAAGATACTTTGGTTCGATATTGAAAATATATGCCAAATCATGTTCTATGGTTGTGTTGATCGTTTCGTTTACTCTTTGTAAATAGTTGCTCTTGGTTTCAAAATAGAACGGGTAATATCCATACTCCAAATACGCTTTGAAATATTCAAACGGTTTTATCTGCTTGGTGATCTCTATCGTTATATCGATATGGTTTTGTAAGACATCTTCTAATGCAAAGGAGCTGAACTGTCGGTTTAACTCCATCTCCAAAAACTCTCTAAAGCTTAAACCTCCAAACTGATACATCAACGCTCTTCTACTTAGATCTGCCTTTGCATGCTGAAGCTTGATGGCACTGCTTCCGCTAAAGACAACCTTCAGATTTAAAAAGTCATACATCGCCTTTAAATGCTTTTCAAAGTCCGGGATTTGATGTATCTCGTCGATCACCAAAACCTCTCCGCCGTACTTTTCAAAATCCTCTGCCAAGTCAAAAAGCGATATAGTGCTTATCAGCAGATATTCGGCACTGATATAGAGTTTTTTTGAGTGAGGCAAATCAAGCTCTTTGAGATATTGCAAAAGAAAGGTTGTTTTACCGATACCTCTATCACCTGTGATGCCGATAAGCTTTTGATTGAAATCCACTTCATCAAAGAAGTATCTTTTATAGCTTAAATCAACACCTTCTATGGCTCTAATAGAAAATTGCTTAACTTGATCATGCATTTATAAACCTTTTTGCTTATCTTATTAAGCATATTATACTACTTTTTGTCTATCCTGTAAAGTAGTTAAGATTTATGACCACACCAATATGTCGTCTAAAGCCAATACGGATCCAACCTCCTATAAGCAGTTTGGATCTACTCCTCCTCATCCCACTTCATATACTTCGAGAGGGTCTTGGTGATGACCAGTCCCGCGACAAACGCCAGCACGATCATCCCCACAGTGTAGGCGGTATGCAGCAGATCGATCTTCATGATATCACCTTCAAAGACCTCTCTTCGAGTCGATAGATCTTGTCACAGCGAGATGCCATCGTCTCATCGTGTGTCACCAAAAGCAATGCCGCATTATGACGACGGATATAATCCGTCAAGACATCCATCACCAGTGCGGCGGTCTCGTTGTCCAGATTGCCCGTAGGCTCATCGGCAAAGATGATGCGGGGTTTCTTGCTTAAAACTCTGGCGATAGAGACGCGCTGCTGCTGTCCCCCGGAGAGCTCCGAGATCTTCTGTCCCATCACATCGGCGATCTCCAGCTTCTCAAGCAGCAACGGATCGACCACTTCACCCGCAAGCAAGGTCGCCACCTCCACATTCTCCATCGCGCTCATCCCCTTGAAGAGGTAGTGAAACTGAAAAATGATCCCGATATCGTAACGACGGATCGCCTCGATGGCAGTATCGGCCTGCATATAGAGGTCTTTACCAAAGAGTGTGACTTTACCGCTGTTTGGCTTGATGAAGGTCGAACAGATATGCAGCAAGGTCGATTTGCCCGAACCGCTGCGTCCGACGATCGAAGCACTCTGCGTTGTCTTGAGCCTCACATTCACATCATTGAAAAGCGGTGTATCAAAACAGTGGGCGATCCCAACCGCTTCGAGTAATACTTCTGCCATCTTCTCTCCTTAGAGCAACATTTTGGCTGCTGCGGCACAGACTGCACTTTCGCTTCTGAGTACCAGCGGTGTATCAAACCCCACAACTCTTTCTGGCACAAACATGGAAACCTCCTCCTCGGAGAATCCACCCTCACATCCGATCACGATCGTATCGATATCCATCCCCTTATCCATCGTATGCGCAGAGAAGTTGAGCATATAGCTTTGGGGATGTCGCTCCAAAAAGTGCTCCAGACTCTCCGCAGTATCCAGTACCATCGGACGGCTACGCCCTGACTGCTGAGAAGAGCCCAGAAGGATCTTCTCCATGCGCTTGAAGTCAAGTTTGAAACTCTTTTGAGAACGGCTGCAGTAGATAAAGGTGATCCTCTCCACACCGATCTCATTGAGAGAGGGAAGTGCCTTTTCGATGCTTTTGGGGTCGATCACACACCAGCCTATATGCAAAGAACGCGGGGCGTCGACCTCCAGCACCTCACTGCTTACGAGTGAGAGCAGTACACTGCGTTTATCGATAGAGAGTACCTCATAGGTATAGAGATATCCGTCTTCAAGGTTGCGCAGATGTAGTTTGTCCGAGGCTTTGTGACGACGCACCTTGAAGAGATAGCGGTGTTCATCGCCGGTAAGGATCAGTGTGGAAACACCTGCTTCCTTATGATAGAGATATAACACCCTTGACTTCCATCACTTTGAGTACGACCATCATCACAACCAGCATCACCTGCACTGCGGATATCTTCAAGAACGCACCACGAAGAAGCTTGTGAACTTCGTCGTTATCGATATTGGCGACTTTGATCAGCTTATATTTCTTGATCTCGATAAACATCAGCAGTGCCCAGATGATGATCATGATGATCACACTCAGACTCATACCAAAGTCACCCATGACCAGTGCTACCAACCCTGTAAAGGCGATCATCGTCGCGATCGCCTGAAAGATCATCGTATAGATAAAACTCGCTTTTTTGAAACCCGCGGAGTTCTTGCGTGTCATAAACGGGATAAAGAACCCTACGATCAAAAATGCCAAGAAGATCTTGACCAAAATACTGTGTGACGCGATTACCTGTGCTGTCATTGTGTTTCCTTTTATACTTTTTTAGGCATGATGATCGGCTCACCTGCTAGAAGCTTCGCCCACAACTCACTGTCGCTCCACTCACTTCTCACCTGTGGGGAGAAGCGGATCTTGTTCAGGTCTATCTTGCCCATCAGTTCACTGTGAGCATCCTCCTTGAACGCCTCTGCATACCCCGTATCGGTCTCATGGACGACGACACTGTGCAGATGCACCTCCCGTTCACCGTTTTGCATCTGCGTACAGGAGAGGACACGCTCCACCATCAGATAGATCACCCGGGCGAACTGCTCTGCCGAAGGGGAGACTGGTAGCTCAATCCATCGGCTGGAGTGTGCTTTCATCGCCTCCAGATATGCCGTATCATCTCTGCTCCACAGCGTGATACCGTGATCGAACGAGTCGATAAGCTCCTTGATATAGAGCTTGGTCAAACCGAAATCATACACCATCTGACCATTGTCCAGATAGTTCGATGAGAGTACCACCTCCACCTTGTAGGAGTGTCCATGGATATTCTCACTGCACCGTCTGGTCGAACAGTGGCGTACGATATGGGCATTCTCGAACTTAAAGAGTTTTCGTATCAGCATAGGTATTCCGATCGTCTATTTGTACCTGATTTTATCCAAGCTAACTTAAAGTGCAGCCTAAGGTATCACGGGAGGATCGATCTCCTCTCCCAAAAAGGCATATTTCTTCCCTATACGTGCCACAGGCTTGAAGTCGATATGCATTTGTTCGGGATCGGTGATCACACGGTCATCGACAAATATCTCATCGATCTGCAGGATCAGCGGTACGGTCTTGCCTCCCAGATCCACCTCCTGAAGCAGATGGCAGAAGTAGGCGACCGGTGCCGTTTCGATCGCCGGTGGATACCCCTCCTTAATGGATGATGTCGGTATCTCGAACCGGTCACGCTCGCTCTCATCGTGCCCCATCGCTTTGGAAGAGAGATGCATCTTCTCCAGATCATTCTCCTCTACCATACAGATGGTACACTTTTGATGTTTACGGATATTGAACAACGTATCTTTGGGGGTACCGTCCGCTTTGTGTCCCACCGATATCAACACAGAGGCAGGGTCGGAAGAGAGCCCGATAAAATAACTAAACGGTGCGACATTCACTACCCCCTCATCCTCTGTCACCACCCATGCGATAGGTCGGGGGATGATTGTCTGTGCCATCAGTTTGTAGGTCTCATTTAGCGTGTTGTGTTGTGTCAGATCAAACCGCATCACTCTCTCCTTTTCCAAATACTTTTTTTGCCTTTCCCTGTCAACCGCAGAGTCAAATTAGGCAGTTTTTCATGAGATTTTTTCACGAAATGTAACCTCAAGTAACACCTATTTTTTAATCTCTATTTTTTGTTTTTTTCGGGTCGAATTCATACAGATCCAACCCGTTGATCTGCTCCGCCGCATCCGCCCGATAGGGTTCCTGATTGTCCATCAGATAGAGTACCCCATCTCTTCATGCAGCTGACGG
>Ga0256839_1006646_pt1 | contig 10042 bp, 9 predicted proteins | sample 354166metaG_FD_185968 | JGI IMG/M metagenome (GOLD analysis project Ga0256839, IMG submission 185968) | Hydrothermal vent microbial communities from Mid Atlantic Ridge, Atlantic Ocean - 354-166 | ecosystem: Environmental > Aquatic > Marine > Hydrothermal vents | place: Atlantic Ocean: Mid... | reverse complement strand
TATGTTAAAAATCAAGGAAAAGTATACAACAAGGTGCATACGGGTCAGCTAAAATTTGACTTGTAAGCTTGAACGGAAATGGATACCCCGTTGCTTGCAGCGGGGTAGTTCATTAAACTACCCATGTTATACTCATTTTATAATTGGATTTTAATGAAAACAGATGAAGGAGGGGGGGGGGAAATAAAAATACCTGATTATCTCAATGAGAATCAGGTATTAATTATAGGCTGATTACTCAACCATCGCTTCGAGTTCTTCTTTGGAGACCCTATTGAAATTGAGATATTTATAGATATCATCAGTCATTTCAGGTTTTATTTTATTCTGTACAATCTCTAGATACTCTTGAGCTGTCGGTATTTTTCCTTTAAGTGCAACTACTGCTGCAAGCTCTGCAGAACCTAGGTATACTTGTGACCCTTTACCAAGTCTGTTGTCAAAGTTTCTCGTACTTGTAGAGAATACCCATGCGTTTTGTTTTACCGATGCTTGGTTACCCATACAGAGTGAACATCCCGGAGGCTCTATCCTAGCTCCAGCCATTCCGAAAATAGAATAGTATCCCTCTTCTTGTAGTGTTTTCTCATCCATTTTTGTTGGAGGACAGATCCATAATCTTGTATCTACCTGACCTTCACCTTTTAACACCTCTGCATTCGCACGGAATAGACCTATATTTGTCATACATGAACCGACAAAGACTTCATCCACTTCAGTTCTAAGCCCTTCGGCATGTACCTCTGAGAGTGTTTTGACATCATCAGGGTCATTAGGACATGCGACAATGGGCTCTTTGATCTCATCCATATTAATCTCAATCACTGCTGCATACTCTGCATCTTTATCTGCCTCCAGAAGCTTCGGGTTTTTTATCCACTCTCTCATTTTCTCTGCACGTCTTTCAAGCGTAGCTTTATCTTCATAACCTTGCGCAATAAGCTCTTCTATCAGTGCAATATTAGACTCAAGATACTCTATAATAGGCTCTTTGTTTAATTTCACCGTGCATGCCGCCGCTGAACGTTCTGCTGAAGCATCTGCAAGCTCAAATGCCTGTTCACACTTAAGATCTTCAAGTCCCTCTATCTCTAATATACGTCCTGCAAAAATATTTTTTTTGCCTGCTTTTTCTACCGTTAGTAGACCATCTTTAATCGCCTGATAAGGAATAGCATTAACCATGTCACGCAGTGTAATACCCGGTTGCATTTCACCCGTAAAACGAACAAGTACAGACTCCGGCATTGTAAGAGGCATCATGCCCGTCACTGCTGCAAAGGCAACCAGTCCCGAACCAGCAGGAAACGATATTCCTATAGGAAATCTCGTATGACTGTCTGCGCCGGTACCTACGGTATCCGGTAGACACATACGGTTAAGCCATGAGTGTATTACACCGTCACCCGGTCTAAGCGTAAAACCTTTTCTCTCCACCATAAAATCAGGAAGCGTGTGGTGCAGTTTTATATCGGCCGGTTTAGGATATGCAGATGTATGACAGAAAGACTGCAATACAAAATCTGCGCCAAAGCTCAAAGCCGCCAAATCTTTAATCTCGTCTCTAGTCATCGCACCCGTTGTATCCTGTGATCCGACAGTAGTACATACGGGTTCACAGTAAACGCCCGGTTTTACACCCTCTAAGCCGCAGGCCTTTCCTACCATTTTTTGTGCCAGAGTATACCCTTTTCCATCGTCTTCTGGCTGTGCCGGTGCGATAAAAGCATCGGTAGCCCCAAGACCTAGTGCCTCTCTAGCTTTTGCCGTAAGTCCTTTTCCGATAATGAGTGGTACACGTCCCCCCGCTCTCATTTCATCCGGAAGCGTGTTTGGTTCTAAGGTAAATTCAGAGACGACTTCTCCATTTTTTTCTATCACACCATCAAAAGGTTTCAGTGTAATTACATCACCTGTTTCAAGTTTATCAACCGGTGCTTGTATAGGAATACACCCTGAATCTTCTGCCGTGTTAAAGAAAATAGGTGCAATAATACTCCCAATTACCACACCACCCGTTCTTTTTCCGGGAATAAAAGGAATATCTTCGCCCATATGCCACTGAAGTGAGTTAATACCCGATTTTCTTGATGACCCCGTTCCTACAACATCACCGACATATACCAAAGGATGACCTTTCTTTTTAAGCGCTGCTATAGTCTCTAAAGGTTTCTCCATTCTGTTTACCAAGAATGAATTAGCATGGAGTGGAATATCTGCTCTTGTAAAGGCTTCAGAAGCAGGTGAAAGATCATCTGTATTTGTCTCACCGGGAACTTTATAGACTGTCAGCGTAATCTCTTTTTGCATTTCGGGCTTGTTATAAAACCACTCTGCATTTGCCCATGATTCTATAATCTCTTTTGCCAAAGGATTTCCTGCATCCATTAAAGATTTCACATCGTTAAAGGCATCATAGACCAATATTGTATTCTTTAGTTGTGCTGCTGCAGATTCTGCTACTTTCAAATCTGAAGAGGATAGTGCTTTTACAAGCGGCGATACGTTAAAACCGCCGAGCATCGTACCTAAAATAACCGTTGCAAATACTTTGTCTATCTCTGTGCAAGATGCCTTCCCTTCAAGGATATCATTTAAAAATGCTGCCTTTATATATGCCGCGTCATCTACACCTGCCGGAATATGGTGTTTAAACAACTCCATAGCATACTCTGCATCTTTTACCGGATTCTCTTTAAGTAATTCAACCAGTTCAGCTGTCTGTTCTGCCGTCAATGCAAGCGGTGGTACACCAAGCTTTGCACGCTCCTGCGTATGTGCTCTATATTCTTCCAATAAGGCCATTTTTCGGTCTCCTCTATCTATGTGGTATTTTGGTAACTTATACTATCCAAAAATTATTTGGATAGCTCCTCTAGAGATTAAAAAAACATGAATCTTTGTATTATATGTATCATATAGTGACAAAAGTAGCCTACTATTGAAGAATTTCTCTGTTGCCTTTTGCATTGGGAGCAGAAAGCACTCCTTTGACTTCAAGCTGCTCTATTATATTGGCAGATCGATTATAGCCTATTTGTAGTTTACGTTGCAAATAGGAGATCGATGTCTTCTTGTCTGTCAATACGATATTCTTCGCCTCTTCATAGAGTGCGTCTAATTCTATCTCTTTTTCTCCTCCATTTTCAGAAGAGGAGGAAGCACCTGCTACAAGATAGCTTTCATCGTACTCCGGTACTCTTTGGGCTTTGATATATTCTACAATTTTATCTATCTCCTCTTCGGTATTCCATGGAGCATGAATACGTACAAGACCCGTGCCCCCCGGAGGAGTAAAAAGTCCATCACCGCGCCCGAGTAAAGAATCGGCACCCGTTGCATCCAAAATCACCTTGGAATCTATACGCGATCCTACTCTATAACTGAGCCTTGACGGTAAATTGGCTTTTATCATACCCGTAACGACATCCACTGACGGACGTTGCGTTGCTACTATCAAATGGATACCACAAGCACGTGACTTTTGCGCAAGCCTTGCAATGGAGTGCTCAACCTCTTTCCCGCCGCTCATCATCAAATCAGCCAACTCGTCTATAATGACAACGATATAAGCAAAAGGCTCATCTCCTGTTTTTTTAACCTTTTCATTGTAATTTTCAATATTTTTTGTGCGTGCTTCTGCCATCAGTTTATAGCGTCTTTCCATCTCACCTACCATATTAGCAAGTGCCGCTATCGCTTTGGCGGGTTCCGTAATCACCGGAGTAATAAGATGCGGTATATCTTCATAGGCTGCAAATTCCAACATTTTAGGATCAACAAGCATCAGTTTTAGTTGATCCGGATCATTTCGGTAGAGCAGTGAGAGTATCATGGCATTGATACCTACGGATTTACCTGAACCCGTTGTCCCTGCTATCAGTAAATGGGGCAGTTTTTTAATATCCGTCACAAAAGGGTTTCCTACGATATCTTTTCCTAGTGCCACCGTCAACGGAGAAGAGGCTTCTCGAAAAATATCCGACTCTAAAATTTCACGCAGGTAAATAGTATCTATAGTCTCATTGGGTATCTCTATACCAACTACGTCACGGCCGGGAATGGGTGCTTGTATACGTATAGTCTCCGCACTTAGTGCCATAGCAAGATCATCTTGCAAACCTAAAATTTTAGAGACTTTTACATTGGGTGCGGGTTTAAACTCAAAGGTAGTAACCAAAGGTCCCGAATAGGTACGTACCACATCTCCTTCTACCTTGAACTGCGCAAGTTTAGAGAGCAGATCTTCGATTTTTCTATCGATTTCTGCTTCATTAACCTTTTTCCTCGTTTTAGGTGCTTTTTGTAAAAAATCAAGTTTAGGGAGTTTGAAATTCTTTGGTTTTGCCACCTTCCCTTTTTCTATTTCACTCATTAGCTTTGAGTTCTCTTCCAACTCACTTACTATTTTCACATTGGAAGCAGGCTGTGCCGATGCTTTTGTCCGTCTCTCTAACAACTCTGCTTCCATCTGCTGCTCTATTTTAACCATCTCTTCAGCTTCTTCATACTCTTTATGCTCTAATATCGGTCTCTCTGAAGATACCGTTGTTTCTGGTTTAGGAAGCCTCTTTTTTACCGCCTTTTTAGGTTTTGGCGCATTTTTTTGTTTTGGTAACTTCTCTACATTCTCTACCTCAGGCATCATCTCTTCTTCAAATTCGGGGGAGTCAAAAGGATTTGTAAAGAGTTTTTTAAAGAAACCTCTCATTAGCTCAAAAGCACCTCCTATCCATGTGAATGTAGGTAGAGACAATGAAGGCAATGCTCTCCATTTAAGGAAATCAACCTCATCGTCAATCACAAATACCAAGGCCAAAGAGGTTACCATCAACCAAAAGAGCCACAATCCTGCTTTTCCGATATACGGCTCTAAAAATGTTATAATTTCCCTCCCTATAAATCCCGCATGTGGAGCTTCAAAGACCAACGCTGCAAAAAGAATAAGCGAGATATATATCAATATCCATCCCAAATAAAAGTCGATATTACCTCTTGATCTACTATCTGTATAGAGCTTATATATCGGATAGAGTAAAATAAAAATATTCACATATGCCAAGTAGCCAAAAAGCCCTATATTTGTCTTGCCGATAACCCTGCCTATATTGCCAATGAGTGCAGTATCATAATAAAATGTAGAAAATGCAATATAGATAAAAACAATACCTAAAACAATGAGAGATATCTTCAAAAAATCACCTTGATATTAATTAATGAAGAATTATATCAAGTTTATCTAAAAAAGCCTTTTAGTCCTTCTCTAAACGATATTTAAGTACAGAGTATGTAGAATGCCGTTTACGTTATTAGCGTCAATGCCGCAGTGATGGAACTGGTAGACTTGGTAGACTCAAAATCTTCTGCCTTCGGGCGTGTCGGTTCGAATCCGACCTGCGGTACCACATTACTATTCAGAACGCATCAATGCGATTATCTTTTCCCTCTCAATTGTACTTAAATGCTTATTCCGATGCTTGATCTCCTCTCTATCTAGTGTATCAAAGTAGTTTCCCTCATTGATAGCAATAAATTTTCCATTTTTCACAATGACCGTTTTTGAGAGGTCTTCTCCCGTATCTATGATAAACTCGGAATATACCCCTGCATAGATATCATTATCCTGGTCTATATGTATCTCTTTGATGCTATGATTTTCCACTTGAAGTAGCTGCTTTAAGCTCTCAAATTCTGCTCTCTTCATGCAAAGTATCTCATTGACTGCCTGCAACATGGTATCCGAGATAGTAGGATTTGGCTTATGATCCTGAAAAAAAAGTACAGGAATATAGGCTTGTAGACTCTCTATAAACAGACGACATGTTCCTATCTCAAACTCATCCCATATAATATTGACTGAAAGCTCTTTTTTGGTCATATACAATACCCTTCATCTCTTTAATTGTCTTTGTAGCATCACACTATATATGTTATCATAGCACAATCCAATCTTTTTATCAAAAGGTATCTCGTATGATAGAAACGAAAAAAGGCAAGGTTACCGATATTCAAAAACATGTTGACGTCAGTGGCGGACACAGTGGTATTTTTGTTCAAACCCGACACATTACCCACTTTCATTTAAACCATACACCTGTTATCGTCATGAGCCAAAAACCTCTCTTGATACAAGCGGGAGACACTGTTGTTGTAAGCGGTACACTAGACAATGGAGCACTCACTGCCTATGCTTATAAAAATATCACTACCTCATTCAGCGAAAATCTAGGATATCGAAAAAGATTTTTTGCTGCAGTGATTTTTCTTTTTGCCGGGTATTACTTTTGGTTTATCCTCGCACCCGATACATCAGAAACGGCAAAAATAGTTGCTCTCCTCTTTACGGGCTTAGGGTTCTATTTTCTCTATAGAGGCAGACAGATTCTAAAGGCTGTAAATCATGTGGTATCAACACGCTAAATAATTTCTGCTATAATCTACCTTAGATGTAAACATACGGGGTATATGATGATTCAAAAACTTACAGTGGCCATTACGGGAGCCTCGGGTGTGGGACTGGGCAAAAAATTTATAGACTACCTCCCTTCGGATATTGAGACGCATTTGGTTGTCTCCAATCATGCTCTAAGTGTTGAGAGTTTTGAAAATAGACAAGTCACCCTATACTCTTCGGATGATATCGCAGCATCTATCTCTTCCGGTTCATTTAAAGTAGATGCCACTGCTATTATACCCTGTAGTATGAATACCCTTGCAAAAGTAGCCTGCGGTATTAGCGACAACCTCCCTACCCGCGTGGCTGCCGTAGCCCTAAAAGAACAAAAAAAGTTGCTTCTGGCTCCACGGGAGTTACCCTTTTCAACTATTGCTTTATCAAATATGCAAAAGTTGGCTGCACTTGGTGTTATAATCGCTCCGCCCGTAATAGGGTACTATTCTGAGGCCTCTAGCCTTAAGGATATGGAAAAGTTTATTATCGGTAAATGGTATGATGCCTTAGGTATCGAAAATAGTCTATATAAAAGATGGAAATGATGATACACTATAGACGACGCCAAAAGCAAAACTTAGGTAATATAGATCTAAAAGTAGTTTTGCATCTTTTCAAGGAGAAGTTATCATGAAAAAAGCAATCTACCCGGGTACCTTTGATCCGGTAACGGTAGGGCATTTAGATATTATGAAACGTGCATGCACGATGTTTGATGAAATTACCATAGCCGTGGCCAAAAATGCATCAAAAAAACCTATGTTTAACCTAGAGCAACGCATTGCTATGGTAAAGACAGCCACAAAACAGTTTCCCAAGATCAATGTTGTCGGATTTGAAGGATTGCTTGTAGACCTCTCGGAAAAACTCAATGCAAATATCATTATTCGCGGGCTTAGAGCAGTAAGTGATTTTGAATATGAGTTACAAATGGGTTATGCAAACTCCTCACTTAAAAAAGAGCTAGAGACCGTCTTTCTCATGCCTAGTCTAGAGTATGGGTTTGTAAGCTCCTCCGTAGTACGTTCTATCTTGCCTTTTAACGGAAAGGTAGATCATCTGCTGCCTGCATCGATTTTAAAAATGATAGAGGAGTATCAAAAGTAATGTATATACTTTTTGAAGGGATAGATACTTGCGGTAAAAGCACACAAATAGAACTGCTTGCTAAAAGATATCCTCACCTTATTACTACCCATGAACCGGGAGGTACGGCTTTTGGACTCAAAGCCAGAGAAATACTTCTCTCCGACTCACTGAGTTCCAAACGTGCAGAACTTCTACTCTTTTTAGCCGACCGTGCAGAACATTATGAAGAGGTCATCAAGCCAAATAAAAACAAAACCGTCATCTCTGACAGAGGTTTTCTCTCCGGCATAGGCTATGCACTTGCCAATGGGGATTTTGATTTTAATGAACTGCTCTTGCTTAATACCTTTGCCCTCAGCGGGGATTTACCAAACAACATTATTCTTTTTCTTATTGATAAAGAAACGCTCAAAGAAAGAAGCTTTAAAAAAAGTTTAGATGCTATAGAGCAGCGTGGTTTGGAGTATCTTCTCAGGGTACAAGCCTGTATGCTCCAAAGCCTGCAAAAACTAGAGATAGACTATCTTGAAGTTGATGCAAGCAGAGATATCGAAGAGATCCATAAAGATATTATTAGTTACTTAAATCTATAATATTAAAATACATCATCTTCAAAAAGGGAGTAAACTCTATGAATGAATACTTAAAAAGATATTTATCTACCAAAAAAATACACCACTTTCGAGGCAAATCCTACTATAAAGCAAAAGATTATCAAAACAGCTATTTTATACCTAAAGAGACTGTTGAGCGTCTCAGTAGTGGTCCCAAAGAAATACTGCTGGAAAAAAATGCCATGACGAGTCCTAAAAAAGGTATGATAAAATGGGATAATATACAAAAAAAAATACTCATCTCCGAAAATAAAATAAACCCTTTATACAAACCGTTTAACCTAGAGTAGATCCTTGTTATACACCCTTCTTAATTTGCATACTGCTATAATTATATAGATTTTAATTCATGATATCTCATCAGAGTATGATGAAGGACAACAAAAGGCTCTACAGATGATACACCCCCTAAGAGGTATGAAAGACCTCACTTTTGAAGACGGCAAACTTTTTGTACATATTGTAACTACCGCTATCAAAATTGCTAAACGTTACGGCTATAGCTATATTGAAACCCCAATCCTTGAAGCAACAGCTCTCTTTAAACGCTCCGTGGGTGACAGCTCGGATATTGTTAGCAAAGAGATGTACCGGTTTGAAGACAAAGGGGGCAACGATGTCTGTATGCGTCCAGAGGGTACGGCAGGTGTGGTACGTGCTTTTGTGCATGCAAAACTAGACCGTCAGCCTATCAAACAAAAATTCTACTACTATGGTCCTATGTTTCGTTACGAAAGACCACAAAAAGGTCGCTTAAGAGAGTTTCATCAGTTTGGCTGTGAGAGTTTTGGCGAGGCCAGCGTGTATGAAGACTTTACCATCATCACCATGATAAGCCAAATCTTTCATGAACTAGGCATAGGTTTTAACTTGCAGATAAACTCTCTAGGCTGCCCTACGTGTATGCCACCCTACAAAGAAACCCTAGTCAACTTTCTAATAGAGATAAAAAATGATTTATGTGAAGACTGTAACAGACGTATAGAGACAAACCCTATCCGTGTGCTTGATTGTAAAAACCAAATCTGTCAGAGCTTACTTGTAAACTCGACAAAACTCATAAACAACCTGTGTGAGGGGTGTGACACGGACTTCAAAAAACTCACAAAACTTCTAGATAATGCAGGCATCACCTACAAAGTAGACACAAACCTGGTACGTGGACTAGACTACTACAACAAAACAGCATTTGAGTTCGTAAGCAACAAGATAGGCTCACAGTCTGCCATCGCAGGTGGTGGGCGTTATGACAAACTAGTAGAGTTTTTAGACGGCAAACCAACACCGGCTGTAGGCTTTGCCATAGGCATAGAACGCATCATGGAGCTTGTGCAGATGCCTGAAGCCTCACGTGAGGGCATCTACCTAGGTGCTATGACCGAAGATGCTGTAGAAAAACTTTTTCCCATAGCTACTGCTAAACGAAAAGAGACCAAAGTAACCGTAGAGTACAACGCCAAAGGCTTCAAATCTCACATGAAAGGTGCAGACAAAGTCAATGCACGCTATGTGGTACTCATAGGTGAAGATGAACTAAAGAGTGGCAGAGTGTGGGTGAAAGACTTGGAAAGCAAGGAAGAGAAGACTGTAAAAGTAGAAGTGTTTTAAGACGCTTCTACAAAAGAAGTTTAAAGGTTAATCAAGATACCCGCAAAAGCAGCAGCCCCTCTAGGACTTTCTATCAGTGAATATTCATACTCAAACAGTAACTTATATGACTCATTCATAGCTATCTCTACTCCTGCACCAAATACAAAATCATGCTCTTGTGAATCAATATGATATTCATCGATAGTTTCCCATTCATATTCGTATCCAACCTTAGCAAAAATACCGATATGTTCTGTTGCTTCATAGGTATATACGACATCAAGAGCTGAAGTATAAT
>Ga0256839_1006645_pt1 | contig 10043 bp, 8 predicted proteins | sample 354166metaG_FD_185968 | JGI IMG/M metagenome (GOLD analysis project Ga0256839, IMG submission 185968) | Hydrothermal vent microbial communities from Mid Atlantic Ridge, Atlantic Ocean - 354-166 | ecosystem: Environmental > Aquatic > Marine > Hydrothermal vents | place: Atlantic Ocean: Mid... | reverse complement strand
TTTATTTCATTTCATCACACTACGTAAGCGGATCCTTTACCGGAGGGGCGATCAGCCGCTTGGTGGTTACGGTCCTGCGCTCTTTGTGACCACAATACGAGCATTTATAATATTCCAGCAACTCACCCTCGGATTCAACGGTGGGCGATTTAATCACTTCTTCATCTTCTACCCGCATGGTACGGTAGCCGCATGAAGGACACTCAATGGCCAACGAGCTGCCATCATATTTCTCGATCTTGGTATAGCCGGTTTCTTCATCCAGCCACACATCATAGTCAACCGAATGACTGGCCTCCTCTTCGATCATTTCAGCGGTCAGGTAATCATCCTCAACATCTTCACTCAACAACTTCATCACATTACCATTATTCGGGTTAATCCTGGGCTTATGACGCAACTTGTTTAGTTTCTTTTCTACCTGAAACGGATAATACACATTAATCAAGCTATGAAAAATAAGGGCGAAAATGGTGGTAAAGCTGGCGGTTACAAACAACCTGACAAAGAACCAGATTACTTCCTCCTTCACCGTTTCGGTAAAACTTGTATTCAGCCACAGCCCGGCCCCGATACTCAGGCTAAGCATCGAATACCAAAACAATTTAATCTCATTGTCGTTAATAAAGTCGTGCTTTAACTTCGGGTCGGAAATGGTAAGTTGCTTAATAAAGTAATATAAAGATATTAAGACGCCTGCCCCGGCAAATAAAATGGCCAGGTAGTCCACCCAAGTATTCCAGACTTCCAAAAAGCTTACGTACGATTCGTTATAATCCATTGTTTAAGGGTTTGATGTTATTAGTAGGTATTACGTTTAGGTTCTATGCGTTTTTTAATTTCAAGCTCAATTTATGCAAATCCTTATAAGTAAAAAACAAATCTTTAAAAAACTTAAAATTTTACCACAAAACTGCCAGGGTATTTCTTCCTGGCCTTTTCTTTAAGCTTCGCGGCCTTTTCCTCACTTTTCAGTTTGCCTATAATTATTTTATAATATTTAACATCCTGAATCACAGAAACTTGGATAAAGATACGACCCTTATAACTATTCTGCAACTCATCCGCCAATTGCACTAAATTAACCATTTCCCGGAAACTACCAACCTGTACCCCATAACCCTGTGGTTTTTTCTTATGTACCGACAAAGCATAGTACTCAGCCGGCAGGTCTTCGGGCACTTCTACGGGCTTATCCAGGGTGCTGTAGGGCGTTTTGTCAGGTTCCGGACTGTTGATTACCGTTAACTCCACCGCGGCTAAACCCTTCGTAATAAAATCCAATTTTTTCGCGGCAGATTTGGACAAATCAATGATTCTGCCTTCTACAAAAGGCCCCCTGTCGTTTATTCTTACGGTGACCTCTTTCCCATTATCAAGGTTTTTAACCCTTACGGTAGTGCCGAAAGGGAGGGTTTTATGGGCTGCGGTAAGCTTGTTATGGTGGTATTTTTCGCCACTGGCCGTCAGGCGCCCGACAAACTTATCGGCATAAAAGGAAGCCACCCCTTTTTGGGTGAAATTCTGGCCCCGGACGGCACCGGTTAAGGCCGCGAAAAGCAGAAAGCAGAAAAAACCAACCCGTTTGTGCATTGTTATCTTTAAACTTCCAAACATCAAATTTATTATTCCTTTTGCCGGAAAAAAGAAATAGCGGCAGAAAATTTCACATCTGCCCATAAAGTCTTATTTTTGTCCCGCAAATATGAATCTTCACTATTTGCACCATGTCTAAACAGGATTCCCGATTTCTTCTTGAAGCACTAACTTACGATGATGTACTTTTGGTGCCTGCTTATTCAAACGTTTTGCCCAAGGATGCGGATACTTCCTCCCGCCTGACCCGCAATATCGAGCTGAAAATCCCCTTGGTTTCGGCCGCTATGGATACCGTAACCGAGGCTAACCTGGCCATTGCCATGGCCTTAGAGGGCGGCATTGGCATCATCCATAAAAACATGACCTACGAAGCCCAGGCCGCCCAGGTACGCAAGGTAAAGCGCTCGCAAAGCGGCATGATCCTCGACCCGGTAACCCTGCCGGAAGATGCCCTGGTGGGCGATGCCAACAAAGTAATGCGCGAGTATAAAATCGGGGGTATCCCTATTGTAGGCAAAGACAATAAACTCATTGGCATTATTACCAACCGCGACCTGCGTTTCCACCGAGACCCTTCCCGGCCGATTGCCGAACTAATGACCCGCGAAGGCCTGATTACGGCCGAAGAAGGGGTTGGCCTGCTCGAAGCCGAGGACATTTTGAAAGAACATAAAATAGAAAAACTGCCCATTGTTGACCGGGACTTCAAGCTCTCAGGCCTGATCACCTACAAAGATATCCTGAAGAAAAGGGACCGCCCCAACGCCTGCAAAGACGAATTTGGCCGGCTGCGGGTAGGCGCTGCCGTTGGCGTTACCCCCGACATCTTAGACAGGATTGGGGCGCTGGTAAAAGCCGGGGTAGATGTAGTGGGCATTGATACCGCCCACGGCCACTCGCAGGGGGTAATTGATGCCACTAAGCGGGTAAAACAAAAATACCCTGACCTGGACGTGATGGTAGGCAATATTGCCACAGCCGAAGCAGCCAGGGCGCTGGTAGAAGCCGGTGCCGATGGGGTAAAAGTAGGCGTAGGCCCCGGCAGTATCTGTACTACCCGGATAATTGCCGGGATTGGCATGCCACAATTGTCGGCCGTGCTGGAAGTAGCCAAAGGCCTGCATGGTAGCGGAGTGCCGCTGATTGCCGATGGCGGGGTACGTTTTTCCGGGGATATTGTGAAAGCCCTGGCCGGTGGGGCGCAAAGCGTGATGGTTGGCTCGTTGCTGGCCGGTACCGAAGAAGCCCCCGGGGAGGTGATTATTTACGAGGGCAGGAAATTTAAATCTTACCGGGGCATGGGCTCTGTAGAAGCTATGGAAGAAGGCTCAAAAGACCGCTATTTCCAGGATGCCGAAGATGATATTAAAAAATTAGTGCCCGAAGGTATTGTGGGGCGGGTGCCGTACAAAGGCACTGTTGACGAAGTACTTTACCAACTCATCGGAGGCCTTAAGGCCGGCATGGGCTACTGCGGGGCCGGTACCCTGGCCGACCTGCAAACGGCTAAATTTGTAAAAATAACCAATGCCGGTATGCGCGAGAGCCACCCGCATGACATCCAGATTACCCGCGAAGCACCCAATTATTCGCGCTAACCTTACGGGGCTGTCTTGCGTACATTAACCCGGTAGTTGCCCACGGCCAGCACCGATAACTTAACCGGAAATTTGTATCTTCACCACCAAAGATAATTTCACCTTGTTGTCAAAAAAAGGAATTATAAGGATTGCCCTGATTTTAGCCGTCTTTTCATGGCTGGCCATGTCGCTAAGCGATATTATTATCCTTTTCAGCCGCATGAGTGAGTTGGTGAAGCCCGGCATCGGGCATTACTTCCCCGATATTTTCTTCATTCTTTATGCGCTGTCGCTGTATGTCTTTTACCAGTACCGCATAGAGGCGGCCCATAGCAGCACCTTTGTTGACCTGTTGTGGAAAATATTTGTCACCGGCCTGCTTACCACCGTGGTTTCTTTACTGCTAAAATCCCTGGATTTTGTCATGGGCAATACCAGCCTGCTGCAAAACCCGGTGCTGATCGATTCGATGTTCCTCATTCACCTGGGGCTGCTGCCGGCTTTCCTGATCTCTACTTTCATTGTCTGGAAAAGACTGGTGCTGTATCAAAAGACCAAACTGCAGATCAAAGCCTGGACCCTTTTTGAGTACCTGTTGCTGGTCAGCCTGTTCAGCCCGTTTTTGCCCACGGTGGCCCGGGCGGTTGTTTTTTACGCTTTAATCCTGATGGGCATTTTCCTTTCGGCCAATATGAAATGGGTGGCTTACCTTAACTTCAAACAAAAGTGGAAAAGTATTCTGCTGCTCATCCTCACGCAGCTATACCTGGCCTATTTTTATATGAGCCTATTTGATATGCGCAAAACCTACGAATTTCTGGTCGTGGCCCAGGACAGCGTATTCATCCTCTCGCTACTCATTTTTACCGGGATATATGCTACCTTTTCACTGCTGGTTATTCTCTTCAACCTGCCCACCTCCTCGGTATTTGAACAAAAGCTGGAAGAGGTGGTTAATTTTCAACGGCTAAGCCAATCGGTACAAACCGAGCAAAGCGAAAAACAGGTGTATGAAATTTTATTGGAAACCTCGGTGCGGGCCACAAAAGCCGATGCCGCCTGGATTGAAGCCCGCGTTGATGAAGAGGATACGGTGTTCCGGCATAATATCGGCCAGGATGTAATTCATAATATTAAAACCTATATTACCTCACAAAAGGACCACAACCCCTTTGATTTTGCCAAAACCGAAAAAGGATTGCGCCCCGCCAAACACCTGCGTAAGATGAAAGGCGTACCTTTTAACTCTATCGTGGTGCTGCCCATTACCATTGCCGAAGAGCATCTTGGCATGCTGGTATTGCTCAAAGAACTGAAAGAAGGCTTTAACAAGGAATTGCTGGAGATCACCCAAACGTTTGTTAACCAGGCGGGCATTTCCATCGAAGGCTTCCGCCTGATGTCAGAAGCAATTGCCAACGAGCGCTACAAAGAAGAGTTGAACATTGCCAAAAAAGTGCAAAGCCGGCTGTTGCCCAACGTGCTGGATGCCAACGATGACTTTGAAATTACCGCTTTCTCGGCTGCAGCCGATGAAGTAGGTGGCGACTACTACGACTCCTTTAAAATAAACGATGACAAAGTGGCCCTGATTATAGGCGATGTGAGCGGCAAAGGCACTTCGGCCGCTTTCCACATGTCGCAAATGAAAGGTGTTTTTCATGGCCTGGCCCAACTCGACCTGCCGCCTGCCGAGTTCCTGATCAGGGCAAACAGGGCCATCAGCACCAGCCTGGACAAAACTTCTTTTGTCACAATCTCGTATTTTGTATTAGACCGAACCGAAAAGCGGGTGGAATTTGCGCGAGCGGGTCATTGTCCAACCTTATATTTTGATCACCAGCAGGGTAAAGCGGCTTATTTTACCAATAAGGGGCTGGGGCTGGGAATTGTCAGGAATAACAGTTTTGCCAATTACGTGCAGCCCCGGGAATTTACCTATCAGCCGGGCGATGTGCTGATTTTATATACCGATGGGATTACCGAGGCCAAAAATTTTAAAGGGGAGGAGTTTGGTTATGACCGTTTGGCGGCACTGGTAAACGACAATGCCCGCCTGGATGCCCCCGGGTTACAGCAGAAAATAATTGCTGAACTATATGAATTTTGTGGTCAGACCGATTTGGACGATGACTATACCACCATAATTGTAAAATTTAAGTAAGCTATGGTACAGATTGATAAAACAACCGAAAACGACATCACCACCCTGAGCATTACCGGTGAGGTGGACGCCAGTTCTTCCATTCAATTGGATGAAGCACTGGGCGAGGTGGTAAACCACGGAGCCCCCGGGATCCTGATAGACTGCTCCGGCTTAAGTTATATTTCTTCAGCCGGGCTAGGGGTGTTTATGTCGTATATTGAAGACATAAAGACAAAAAACCTGCGCATGGCCCTCTTTGGCCTGAATGAGAAGGTGAAAAATGTATTTGACATCCTTGGGCTCGACCAATTATTAACCCTGGTAAACACCAAAGAAGAAGCACTGGCCGTTGTAAATGAAGCATAATATCTCAGTCCCCTGCCAAAAAAGTAACCTGCAGCGCATCAGAACATTTGTTATTGAGGTACTGCGGGAACAGCAGTTGTCTGAACTTGAGGTTCACTCAATGGTGCTGGCAGTAGATGAGGTATGCGCCAATATGATGATCCACTCCAACAAATGCTCCCCCGACCATTCCATAGAAGTAGAAGTAATTACCAAAAGCAAACATAAGGTGGTATTCAACATTATTGACCGCGGCCATGCGTTTGATATCACCAAGCACCCGGAACCCGACATTAACGAGATCATCCGCAAAAAGAAGAAAGGGGGCATTGGCCTGATGCTGGTAAAAAGGATCATGGATAAAATTGATTTTATCCATAAGGATGGCTTCAGCATCGTCAGGCTGACGAAAAACCTGCATCCTGCCGGCTAACCCGGCTTATTCAGCGGTTATCCTACAAAGTCACCTGATGACTTACGGCATTCCTTGTATTTTTTGTTTACCCGCAGTTTCCACCAGGGCCAGGCGGTAAATACCAGGGCGGTTTTGGTGGCGGCATTATGCCAGAAGCGGGTAAAGCCGTTAAGGCTGCCCGGCTGGCCTTTGATCTGGATGATATAGACAAAGCCCAGTTTGCGCGTAAAGTCCTCGAAACATTTATTGCCGTACAGAGTCTTTTTGGTATCGTTTTTTATAATGGTCATGTAATGGCGCTTGCCTTTGGGGCGCTCCTTCTTTTTATTCACTTTGGCCTTTACATCGGTATGGCTGGTGGGCGGCATGGTTTCCTGGGCACGGGCGTGGCCGACCAAGAGTAAAGCCCCGCAAATTAGCGGAACATAAAGCCAACGGCCGTGCCGGTACCTGCCAAAAGCCTGCTGCTTGTTTAACCCCATACGTAAGTAATTTGATAGATAACTCAAATTAACATATTAAATTGCTTATCTGCGGCCCCGGGGTAAAAATAACCCGAAAAAATCTGCTTTCCCTTTCGTCCGCCAGGGTTAACCCGGATGCCCCGAGGGCTCATCAGCCCTACGGGCGAAAAATTCATATGAATTTTTCGGGTTAAGCGCGATAAAATTACGTAGCCAGGGAAATTACCTACGATACCTGCCCCTGTTTTGCCGTTATCCGGGTTATGTAGTAATATGCCAGGGGCACAAAAAACATGGAAGTGAAGGTGCCTACGGTAAGGCCGCCTATAACCGCTACTACCAGGCCCCGTTGTAAATCGGCCCCCAGGCCGGAGGCAAACATAACCGGCAGCAAGGCGAGGATGGTTGTCAGCGAAGTCATTAAAATTGGCCTGAGCCTTAGCTTGCCCGCCGCATGGATAGGCTGAAACAAAGCATTACCGGCCAGGCCGGGACCCCGTGCCTTCACCAGGCGGTTTATGGTGTCTAATTTAAGGATGGCATCGTTGATCATAATCCCCAGCATTACAATAATCCCAATGGCCGACATGATATTCATGGATGATCCTGACAGATAGATTAACAGCAAGCTGCCACCAACCCCCAACGGCAAGGTGAGGATAATGATTAAGGGTTGCCAGAAAGATTCAAATTGTGCGGCCAGGATAAAATAGAGTAAGGTAAAAGATATCAGCAACACCAGGCCCAGTTGTTGCAGGTTTTGGCGGGCTGTAAAATAAGTACCGTCAAAATCTACCAGAATGCCGTTATTTACCAATATATCGCGCAAACCGGAAAAGAATCCCCCGGCAGAGGGAACCTTGTCGTACAAAACCGCCTGATAAATACCTTTCGCATCGGCCGTCAGGTATTTATACCCCTGGCCATAGCTAACTGTAACAAAGTCTTTTAACGGGTAAGTTACCCCTTTGGCAGAGGTTATATAGAGCTTATCAAGATTTTCCTGTGCCCCGGGATAAGCCAGAAGTGACACCAGCGTGTTATGGCCAAAGCTCTTCAGGGTAGTGATGCCGGTAGGGCCAAACACCCGTGCGAGTTGCCGTTGCAGCGCCCCTTTATCAATATCGTACAGGGCCAGCTTGCTATTATCAACACTAAGCAGGATATCCGTTTCCATGGCAAAGCCTTTACCGGGGCGGGCTTCCCCCTGCGTGCCGGCCAGCAAAGCGGTAACCTCAGCGGCTGTTAACAGGCTGTCCCTGGCCCGCAACTTAACTTTAAGCCGGGGGGCGTTGCTGGTAAAAAGCTGATCGAAGGCATTGGGTGCCGGGCTAATGGTTACCCCAGCCTGCGGATACTTTGCCGCCAGCCACTGGCGCAAGGCCGCAGTAAATTCCGGCAACGTAATTTCGGCTGCCAGCATAAAATATATTTCGGCCCTGTCGCGGCCGTACGCCCCGGTGCCAGGCCCGTGGCCCGTCTCCCCAATTTCGGATTCGGTAAACTCAACCCCGGCACTGAAGTTAGCGATTATTTCCTGCACACGTTGTTCATTTTGTTCCAGGCCAAGGGGCTCGTGCCAGGAAATTTGCAACAGAAAATCGTGCCGTTCTATGGCCGGCAGCACCTGGCGGGGTGATTTTAACCCCAGCCCTATCCCCCCAAGACAAAGCAGGCTGATAAAACCCAGGGTAGCCGGCTTATGGCGCCAGGCCAGGGAAAACAACTTGTCGTACAGGGCCAACACCCGCGTAAATAGCTTGTTATCCCGGACAGGGACATTACGGTGGGCAAACAACAACTTGTACAACAAGGGCAAAACACTGAACGACACCAGTAATGATACCCCCAGGATTGCCGCTACGGCCACCGCCTGGTCGTAAAACAAAGCCCCCGACATACCATGCAAATAAACCAACGGCACAAAAACGGCCAGGGTGGTGAGCACCGAACTGATTAGCGGGGCACGCACTTCTTTTACGCCAAGCACACAAGCGGCTATGATACCGTGCCCGGCCAGGCGTTTGGCGCTGATGTTATCCAAAACAATAATGGCATTGTCGATAAGCATCCCCAGGCCCAGGGCCAGGCCACTAAGAGAAATAATATTAATGGAAATGCCAACCACATAAAAAACCAAAAAGCTGAGCAAGAGTGACAGCGGCAGGCTCACCCCCATAATGAGGGCCAGCCGGACATTGCCCATAAAAAGGAAGAGTACCGAAAAAGCAAAAACACCGCCAAACAATAAGGCCGTTTTAAGGTTATTGATACCGGCATTAAGCAAAGCCGATTGGTCGCGGGTAAGTTTAAACCTTACCTGCGGGTATTCCTGCTTAAAAATTTCTACCCCGGCCTTAATTTCCGCCATCAGCGCCAGCATGCGGGCGTTGCTTTGTTTGTGGATGATAACCGCCAGGCCATGGCGGCCGTTTAGTAAATGGTAGCCCGGTGCCGGGCGCAGCCTTTCGCTAACCTGCGCCACCTCGCTTACACGGATAATTTTATGGCCGGTTTTGGCTACCGGCAACTGCAGGATACCGGCCACGGAAGACACCTTGCCGGCCACCTTCACATAATACCGGTACTGGCCGTCCTTCACGCTTATTGCGCCCCAGTTGATATTGCTGTTGTTGATGGCCCCTATCAGGTCCGCCAACGGTATGTTCAGGGCGTTGAGCCTGGCCAGGTTTGGGGTAACGGCAATTTCGGTTTCCCTCTGGCCCACTACCTCTACCAGCGATACCCCGGGCAGTTGCTCTATCCTTCTGCGGATTACCTTAGTAGCCAACTCCGATACGGCCAGGTAGTCTTTTTGTTCGCGGGGGATTACCTGCAACCGTACCACAGGAATATCGGCCGTGCTCAGGCGGAATACCTGCGGCCGGGCCAGGTCCGGGGGCAACTGCCCTTGCAGGCGGTCTATCCTTTCGTTAACCTCGATATACATTAAATCCATGGGGGCCTTATAGGAGAAAGTTAGTTGCAGGCGCCCGGCCCCGGCACTGGCGGTACTCTCAATGCCGGTAAGGCCGGCCAGGGTAAGCAGGTTTTCGCGTATGGGCTGTAAGATATTTTCTTCAATGACGGCCGGGGAGCTATTGGGCGCCTCCACCCTGATGACGATTGACGGCACATCTATGGCCGGCAACAGGCTTACCGGCAATTGCACCAGGGCCAGCAGGCTAAAAACCAGCAAGCCCAGGGTAACCATAAACACGGCTATGGGGCGGTGAAGAAGAAATTTTGTCATCGGGTTGTTTTGGATGGCTAAATATACGGGAAATTTAAAAACCAAACCAAAACTTTACCAGAGGAATTTAACCCGAAAAATTCTAATGAATTTTCGGGTTAAAACTTCAATCGGGCAAGCTCCTCCCCGATATTCTCGCTGCTTAGATGCACTACCGTCACCACCTGCCCGTTTTCTACCTTATATATTACCGGGCTGCCGGTAACCAGCCCCAGGGAAGCCGCCCTAAACCCAACATCCA
>Ga0256839_1006644_pt1 | contig 10044 bp, 4 predicted proteins | sample 354166metaG_FD_185968 | JGI IMG/M metagenome (GOLD analysis project Ga0256839, IMG submission 185968) | Hydrothermal vent microbial communities from Mid Atlantic Ridge, Atlantic Ocean - 354-166 | ecosystem: Environmental > Aquatic > Marine > Hydrothermal vents | place: Atlantic Ocean: Mid... | reverse complement strand
CCCCCGAACGGAGAGACCGACCGTCAAATACCCCGAATATCCCCGTATAGAACCCACGCTCATAATCCTCAACCTCTTCGATAATCTCCATGGTGCGTTTTTTGGGTGTACCGGTGATAGAACCCGCAGGAGTGATCCGAGATAGCATCGTACCGATCCGTGTATGCCAATCGTCCGGGAGGGTTGCGGTGATCTTGGAGCTGACTTGCAGTAGTTCTTTGTCGCCCGCTTTGATCTTCTCGACATAGCGGAACTTCTCTACTGTGACATTGGTACCGATGATCCCAAGGTCGTTACGCATGAGATCGACGATCATCACATGCTCCGCCATCTCCTTTTCATCTGTAAGGATCTTCTCTTTCGCATCGGGGATGTCCGCATCGATCGTCCCTTTCATCGGGTAGGTCGCGATGGTGTTTCCTTCTATCTCCACAAAGCGCTCCGGCGAAAAACAGATGAACTCCCCCTTGAAGTAGAGCTTGAACTTCGCTCTGGCGTAGGTGAAGATCTCTTTGAGGCTGAGGTCTGTTTCGATGGGTGTAGCGAAGGTAAGGTTGAGCAGATAGGTGTTGCCTGATCGTATCTCTTCGTGTATGCGTGCAAGGGTTTTTTGGTAGGTATGGAAATGAACGGGGGAGAGTGAGAAAGTAAATGCTTTCTGCTTTTTTTGCACCGGATAGTTGCGCCACTCCTCCAGCTTATAGTAGATATCCTCATCCAAATGTGCCAATGGCTGTACAAATAGTTTTGATTTGTCGTAGGAGAGGATGAAAAGAAAAGGGGTGCGGGAGACTCCCAAGGCATTCATCGTGCCAAAACCGTCGTGACTCAAAAGAGCCTTTGCGCTGTTTTTTATTGTTGCATCATGATGCTGCGGCATAAAAATTCCCCTGGAGAAACGGTGATAGAAGTATAGCAAAAATAGTTTTATCCTCTTTCTGTCATAAATTTTTGATATAAATGAATCATTTTGGTACAAATTCGATAATTTTGTGATATTTAATTGATATAATTGACAGTTGTTAACATATATTAACAATTGTAGTGCCGTATTATAGGCGGTAATACATTGCGGATATACGAGGTTAAAGCCAAACCCGTTGAGAGGCGGGGACGGAAAGCCACGGGTCTTCCCCTGCTACGTATTAGGAAAGACAGCCGGGTTGCACAGATGTTTTTGCGATGTTGTAGTGTAGCGACGGTTGTCTTCTTTCGTCTGATTTCAAGACACCATTACGAGACACTGCCATATCGCAAATGAACATAGGTCAAAGGGAGACTAAAATGAGACTAAAGAGATATTTCTGGAGGAAGCAAGCGCTTGGTGCACTGCTGATGGCACCGCTGTTTCTCCACGGTGCCGGTGTACAAACGCTGAGCAAGGATCTTGTCGGAGGATCAAATCGCGATGTCGGCGACATCGTACAGTACAAGCTCAATCTGGCTTGTAACAGTAATACGGGAAATTGTGGAAGTTTAACGATCAGCGATACGCTTCCAAGTGAACTGGAACTGGTTAGCTGTGCCACTCCAAGCGGGTTTACGGACAACTGTACGGCCGGTGCAAGCTCCTTTACGATCACAAAAGATCAAGTGTTTGACGGAGGTGACAGTTTTCAGATCACGGTGAACACGCGTATCAAATTGGGTACGCCGGGTAGTACTACGATTACCAATACCGCAGAGTCAACCATTGGTGATCCTCAGGATCAAAACAATGCGACGATTCAGTCGACTTCGGATCCTGTTACGGTCAATGATCCGACACACAATTACTATCTCGAAAAGAAGCGTACTTCACCTTCGACCAACCTTGATCCTGCACTCAATAGCCCGGTCATCTACAGTGTCGCGATCTGTACCGACAGTGCGGTGGGCAATGTCGATCTGCACGGCATCCAGTTCAGCGATACCTTCCCTGCCAATGCCACCGTACTTAACAACGGCGGCGGAACGGTAAGCGGCAATACCATTACATGGACGATCGGTGATTTCGATCTGGCTACCGTTTATGGAAACGACAGCTATACGTCTAAAAAATGTATCACCAAAAACTATACATTACTCTATCCGGATAGTGCCTTTGCGGTGAATGACACCATTACCAACACATTGAGTGCGATAGATAGTGATGGATATAACATCGTTGATGTCAGTGTGACAGATACACTGGGGAATCCCGAATCACACCCTGCCGGATCAAAGTGGGCGAATGATGTCCTTCCCGGTGAAGATCTCAATTGGTACTTCTATACCCACTTGAGAAATTCCAACGCTCCGACAGACCAGTATATCATGTATGAGGAGGTTCCTCAGACCCCTGCGGGTATGACGACCAAAAGAATGCGTGTGGGGCAGTGGAACTCTCCGGAGACAGGGTACGGTACCAGTGATGTACAGGCGGAAGTGTTCTATGCGACAGACAGTGCGGGAGACTGTGCAAATGCCACCTATACCTCTTTGACAAACGGTTTCATCCCGTCCCCTAACCCGCATCTTTACTATAGTAGTGCCAACAACGACTTCCCGACGAATGTCACCTGTTTCAAGTGGGTTTTCCGGGATCAAAGTGGCGTACAGCCCGGTGGTGCGACAAGCGTGCCTTCCGGTTGGAGAATGACGAGCTCTGCGTATTTACAGCTGGGTACGACCGGTGTAAGCGGACCGTATCCTGTCAATGTACAGAATTGTATCTCTACGACCCATGTAGATCTGAACGCAAATCCCCCATTGGTAGAGAGCGGTCCCTTCTGCGGTACGGCGAATATCGAAGAGGGAACACCCGAGATCGAGCTGAGTAAAAGTGCATCGAAAACATCCAATGTCAAACCGTTCGATACAATCCAGTTTACGATACGCTTCCGTCACGATCAAGCGGACTCCACGGCACCGACGATCAATCCGACCGTCATAGACTTTATCCCTGCCGAATACGAATTTCTTGGTATCGATAGCGTCACCGGTTTGGGTAACCAACCGCAACCGTACTACATCGAAGAGTCTAACGTATCGGGAACCGGAAAAACAAAACTAACCGTTTTTTGGACCGATCAAACACCTCTTCCACCTAATGCTAAGCAGCTTGACGGTACACCGGCAACTACGACCAACCCCGCATCGTTTGCTGAAGGAACAGATGTCTATATCAAATATACCGTACGTGTCAAACCGGGAACGGTACAGGGCACTTATACCAATGATGTCTACTACTATGACAACAGCCCGGACGGACGTTTTACCTGTAATTCCGGCAGTGAGGTCGATACGAACGATATCGACGGTGACGGTGTGACGAGCGAGACGGTCTGTCATAAAGCACGTAATGTCAGCGTCATTCAGGCGGCGGTACTCGGCGGAGAGAAATGGGTAGAGGGAAATGCCTCCATGATCCCCGAGTTCGTCGATGTGACCGACTTGACACAAAACGCAGCGTGTCCGCGTCTGACCTATAACAATGAGGACTATACGCGCTATCCGTGTGTGGCGCAGACTCAGCGTCTGGGTAACTTCGAATACCTTATCAATGTAAGCAACAACGGTAACGTCAATCTTGACAACTATGTACTCTATGATGTCTTGCCTTATATCGGTGATACGGGGGTGGGTGAACCGCTTTCCGGCAGCAACAGAGGCACGGCTTGGAGAGCGGAACTGACCGCTCCGATCCAGGTGCTTGATGTACCTGCCGCAGTAGCGAATGAAGTCGTGATCGAGTATTCGACCGCTTCTGATCCATGCCGCAACGAAGTATCGGCAAGCAGTGATGAGACGGGATGGCAGCCCGGCTGTACGGATGATTGGACCACAACACCGCCATCTCCTCTGGCGAATGTAACGGCATTCCGTATCAGGGTACCGTTCACTGCCGACAGCTGGCATCCGCTTGAGAGCATGAAGTTCCTGGTGCAGATGAGCGCACCGGCGATCGCACAGGGAAGTGATGTAACGAATATCAACGATATCCACCCTGCATGGAACTCCTTTGCGCATCGTGTTTCGTTCGATAACGGTAACGAACGTCTGCCGACGGCAGAGCCGAGACAAGTCGGTATCGTCGTGCCGAAGGTACCGCTGAACTCCATCGGTTCGCTTGTATGGGATGATGCGAACGGAAACGGCATCCAAGATGCCGGAGAGAATGGTCTTCAGGGTGCCAAGCTGACATTGTTGGAAACGGATGGTACGACACCGGTTCAAGGAGTGGCACCTATCACGACAGGAACGGACGGTACCTATATCTTTACGGATCTTCCTGAGGGATGCTATGTGGTCAATGTGGACATCTCCGGTGTAGCGGGAGGACCGTATGCTCCGACGGGTAGCCAATCGACTCAGGATGACCACAATGCTAGTGACTCCAATATCGCAAGTATGGTTGCTCAGAACAGCTACAACTCTCCGGTGATCTGTCTGGCGGACAATGACGAACCGACCGGTACGAATGAAACAAGTGCTATTAGCAATGCTGGTGACGATGCGGACGACAGCCTTGCGGACGGAGACGACAACGGTGACATGACCGTCGACTTCGGGTTTGCAAAATTCGGTAGCTGGAGCGGTAACGTGACCGAAGATGTAGACAATGATGACAACGGAGACAACCCGATCGCCAATGTCGAGATCAAACTCTACAGCGATCTGAACTGTGACGGTGATATGAGCGACGGTTCACTTGTGGGTACGACACAAACAGACCAAAATGGTGACTACTCCTTTGCAAACCTTGCTCTGGGATGTTATGTTGCGGTAGAGACACAGCCTGCAGGTTACTTCGATGTCAAAGAGGTCGAAGGGGGTACCGGTGACGGTGACGATCAGGGGAGTGCAGCCGATAACAACCAGATCTCCGGAAAAGTAGATGCCGGAGAGGATGACAGCGGCAATGACTTTGTCGAAGAGAAACCGGGAAGCTGGAGCGGTAACGTGACCGAAGATATTGACAATGACGATATCGGTGATAATCCAATCCCAGGGGTCACAATTAGCCTGTATAGTGACCCTAACTGTGACGGTGATATGAGCGATGGAGCGCTTGTGGGTACGACAACGACCAATGCAAATGGTGATTACAGCTTCGATAACCTGACACCGGGATGTTATATAGCGGTAGAGACACAACCGTCCGGATACTTTGATGTAACAGAGAAAGAGGGTGGTGATGATAACGATGCGCTCGGTACAACACCTATCAATACGATCTCAGGGAATGTGGATGCAGGTCTGAATGACAGCGGTAACAACTTCGTTGAAGAGAAACCGGGAAGACTCTGTGGTAATGTCAGTGAAGATGCCACTATCTTCGGTAACGGCATTCAGCCGATCCCCGGAGTGACCCTGAATCTGTATGATGCAACGAATGCGATGGTAGGAACGACTACAACCGATGCAAGCGGTAACTACTGCTTCAACAACCTTGTACCGGGTGATTATACGGTCAAAGAGATCCAGCCTTTGGGATATCTTGATGTGAGTGAAGATGAAGGCGGAAGTGATAATGACAAGCCTGACGACAATGTATTGAACTCGATCCAGGCATTTGTGGCAGCGGATGAAACAGATGCCAGCAACGATTTTGTAGAGAAAAAGCCTCACGGGAAGATCACGGGGAAAGTCACTGAAGTGGATGAGAACGGCAATAATCCCAAGCCGATCCCCAATGTCGTATTGGTCTTGTTCGATGAGGAGGGAAATGAAGTCGCGCGAACGAAAACGGATGAAAACGGTAACTATCAGTTTATCGCGATGCCGGGTCATTACTATATTCAAGAAGAGCAACCACGCTCTTATTATGACGTGAGTGAAGATGAAGGCGGTGCGGATAACGACGTGAACAACGACCATATCAATACGATTAGTGTTGTGCTCGGTACCAGTGAAGTGGATATCAAAAACGACTTCGTCGAGAGAAAATCGACGACGGCCGAATGCAGTATGTGCAAGCCGACAGTTTGCAATACGTGTGCCCCGTGCTCGGCAACGCTCGTCAACGGCGATGAAGCGATCGTTCGATGGAAGCCGACGACGAACGAAGTCGAGTACAAAATCTACGTCAACGGTACGTTCGTTGCCAGAGTGGATAAAGATGTCACCAGTTATCGTCTGAACAATTTGGAAAGCGACAAAGTTTATCGTGTAGATGTCGTTGCCGTTAGTAAAACGGGTTCGACACTCAAACAAACCATCACATTCAAGACACCGGAGGTCGAGGTACCTTGGCTACCGGCTGTGCTCAACATGATGCAATAGTCTCTTTTCTATATTTTGCAAGCCTCTCTCGGGGCTTGCCCCTCTATAACCCTCCCTTTTTTCATACCCTTGACAAACCGATGATCCAATATTCAAATATCGATATCTGGGATCAACAAGATATTTACAGAGAAGAACTTAGGCTTTGTCGATTCTTTTGTGTGTCTACAAGGGGGGATGTAGATGAGGTGTGTACGTCTGATAAGGAATTACAATAGTGTATCAAGATGCAAAAGCGTTAATGCTATGCATCCAGCAGCAGTAACTTCAAGATCGCCATCCGCATAAAGACGCCGTTTTTGACCTGCTCAAGCACTTTGCATCTGGGGTCTTCGAGCATTTTATCGGAGATATCGATGTTACGCATCACAGGACCGGGGTGCATCAGGAGGATGTTTCGGTTACCCAGACGCTTTTTGGTGATACAGTAGTGCCTGGCATATTCCTTATAGTCGTCGAAGATCGGTTTGGTGTGGCGCTCAAGCTGTGCGCGCAAGCTCATGATGACATCGACATGGTCGATGACATCATCAAGATTCTCATAGGTAGGCAGCTCGCTCTGTTCGGGCAAAAAAGGTTTGGGAGCGACAAGTGTCAAGTGCATTCCCATCCTTTTGAATAGACGCAGAGCCGAACTTGCTACACGGGAGTTGACGATATCACCTACGATCGCGACTCTCTTTCCCTTGATATTTCCGTCAAAGTGCTCCATGATCGTAAAGAGATCGAGCAGGGATTGTGTGGGGTGGGCGTAGTTGCCTGCACCGGCGTTGATGACGGAGGTGAGCCCCATCCCAGCAAGCAGACCCGGCGCATCGTTCTCGGCGTGTCGGATGATCACCCCGTCGGGACCCATGGCACAAAGATTGGCGAAGGTATCTTCGAGGCTCTCTCCTTTTTTGGTGGAGGAGCGGCTGGGGTCAAGGTGTACGACTGCAGCCCCAAGCCGCTTGGCGGCGACCTCAAAGGAACTTCTGGTACGGGTCGAGGGCTCAAAGAAGAGCGTGATAAGCAGTTTGTCCTTGAGCAGTTGCGGGGGTTGTTGGCGTTTGAATGAAGCAGCATCATGTAGCAGTGCTGTGATCTGCGTATCTGTCAGTGTCGTGGTGTCGATGAGGTGTTGCATGGACGGTATCCTCGTGTTGGATTGTGCGATTATACCAAATGGGAGGTTTCAAAGGGTTTGCACAAAGTGATCCAAGCCTTCATCAAGATGCCACCAGTTTGGAAAAACAGCATCATAGTAGGGCTGGGTCACTTTTGAGAATGTCTCTTTGTCCGCATAGAGATTCACACACCACGAAAAATCGATATCGAAACTGCGTAGAGTCATCATACTTTGCAGGGTATCGTTGATACAGCCAAGTCGGCTTGGGGTGACCAGCAGCGCTTTTGCTTCAATCTCTTTGATAAGATGTACCATCATATAAGACTCGGTGATAGGTACCATCAAGCCGCCTGCACCCTCGACAAGCAGGATGTCGCACTTTTTGAGCAGCCAATCGTGTTTGTCGATGATAGATTGCAGTGCAATGGTCTGTTTTTCATCCGCACAGTAGGGCGCGGCAGGCAGCGGAAAAGTATAGGCGGTGATATCCTCAGTTGTCATTCCTACGAAGGCATCGTTGACCCGCTTACACGCCTCCAGCAGTGCCGTAGCATCAGGTGGGGTGTCCGTCACACCGGTTTCGATGGGTTTGTAGACCCCCGGTCTGAGTCCTCGGCGTGCGATCGCATCGATGAGCTTGAGTGTGGTGTGTGTTTTTCCTACTTCCGTGTTGGTAGCGGTGACAAAAAGAGAGCGCATGATGACCCTTGTTTACTTATGTTTCATAAAACTTATGTATACTATGTAAAAATCAGTTTTGATTGAAGGAATTTTAACACATTATGCCAAAGATAGAAGAAGAATTTGAAATTGCGCTAGAACTACAAGAGCCTCAGCTCTTTAAAGTGTTGTTGCACAACGATGACTATACAAGTATGGATTTTGTGGTTGAAGTGCTCATGGGAATCTTTCACAAGACACACCATCAGGCAGAGCAGATCATGTTTCAGATCCATGAGAAAGGTAAAGCGATCTGTGGGGTATATACCTATGAGATCGCACAGATGAAAGTAGAGCAGGTTAGAAAACTCGCCAAAGAGAACGAATTCCCTCTTCTTGCTACGATGGAAGAGGATGCATAGAAAGGAACAGTATGATTAGTGTAGCATTGAATGATGTATTTAAAGAGGCGGTAGGATTTGCCAAGGAGAACAGGCACGAGTACTTGACTGTAGAGCATGTTTTCCTCGCAATTGTCCGTTCGGAGAAAGGCCGAGAGATTTTAGACGCGTTAGGGGCGGATATTGATAAGCTTGAGAAGGGGATTATTGAGCATATTCATAAGACCATTCCTGTACTCAAAGAGGCAGTAGAGCCTTTTGAGACAGTAGCATTGTCTCGTGCCATCAACGATATGATGACACATATCCATTCGGCAGGGCGTACCGAAGCGAAGATCGGAGATATGCTTGCGTCGATCTTTTTGCAGGAGCACTCCTATGCGGTCTATCTGATGAAACGCGAAGGGATCGCCAGAGTGGATGTACTGGAGGTGATCTCGCATATCCATAACGAGACCGATCCGAAGCCTCAGAGTCAGGAGAAGGAGGAGACACTGCTCGATCAGTTCACGATGGAGCTTGTCTCGCTTGCCAAGAGCGGTAAGATCGATCCTGTCATCGGACGTGTCGATGAGATCGACCGTGTAATGCAGACACTCTGTCGCCGTAAGAAGAACAATCCGCTTCTGGTAGGGGAGCCCGGTGTCGGAAAGACGGCGATCGCCGAGGGGCTTGCGCTCAAGATCAGCGAAGGGGATGTACCCGAGATATTGAAGTCCTCCAAGGTCTATGCGCTCGATATGGGTGCGTTGGTAGCGGGAACGAAGTACCGCGGTGATTTCGAGAAGCGTCTCAAAGGGATCATCAAAGAGCTTGGGGAGCAAAAAGATGCGATCTTGTTTATCGATGAGATCCATACCATGGTAGGTGCAGGTGCGACCAGCGGCGGTAGTATGGATGCGAGCAACCTGCTCAAGCCCGCACTCGCACGCGGAGAGCTCAAGTGTATCGGTGCGACGACCTATCAGGAGTTCCGAAACTTTTTCGACAAGGACAAGGCGCTCAGCCGCCGTTTTGCCAAGATCGATGTGGAGGAGCCCAGTATCGAGGATACCTTTACGATCCTCAAAGGGGTGCAGCACAAGTATGAGAACTTTCACAAGATCAACTTCACCGATGAAGCGCTCCAGAGTGCGATCGACCTTTCGGTAAAATATCTGCACGACCGGTTCTTGCCGGACAAGGCGATGGATATCATCGATGAGGTCGGTGCGCACTTTATGCTCAAAGGCAAAGAGGATGTCACCGTCACTCCCAAAGATATCGAAGAGAGTGTCGCCAAGATGATGAAGCTGCCCTCCACCGTGATCGGTACGGATGATACCAAGAAGCTCAAAAGCCTTGAGAAGGATCTCAAAGCGCATATCATCGGGCAGGATGAGGCGATAGGGGCGTTGGCTACGGCGATCAAACGTTCCTATGCGGGGCTCAATGGTGAGAACCGACCGATCGGATCGTTCCTCTTTGTCGGTCCTACCGGAGTAGGAAAGACAGCGCTTGCCACACAGTTGGCGCAGACGATGCATGTGCACTTCGAACGTCTGGATATGAGTGAATATATGGAAGCGCATACCGTCAGCCGTCTGGTGGGTGCACCTCCAGGGTATGTGGGGTATGAGCAGGGCGGAC
>Ga0256839_1006643_pt1 | contig 10045 bp, 6 predicted proteins | sample 354166metaG_FD_185968 | JGI IMG/M metagenome (GOLD analysis project Ga0256839, IMG submission 185968) | Hydrothermal vent microbial communities from Mid Atlantic Ridge, Atlantic Ocean - 354-166 | ecosystem: Environmental > Aquatic > Marine > Hydrothermal vents | place: Atlantic Ocean: Mid... | reverse complement strand
AAAAAGCCAAAGCGGCACGGGAGTGCCGCACTCCAAAAAGCCAAAGCGGCACAGGAGTGCCGCACTCCAAAAAGCCAAAGCGGCACGGGAGTGCCGCACTCCAAAAAGCCAAAGCGGCACAGGAGTGCCGCACTCCAAAGAGCCAAAGCGGCACGGGACTGCCGCACTCCAAAGCGCTGCGCTGTCGGCGGGGTGAGGGGGGTCCGATGCGACCCGCCGCCGTCGGCTATGATTGGTCTAAGCCATGGGGCAGACGTCGAGGAGGAGGTAGCCATGCGCGTTCCATCTCTCGCCATAGCCTTGGCTATCGCGCTGCTGGGCCACCAAACAGCCGTGCGTGGCGAAGACCGGCTCATCCAGTCCATTCCGGCCAGCGATCGGGTCGAGTACTGCATCTACTGGAGGGGGATCGACGCCGTTCGCGAAGCGTACGAAGGTACCATATTGGCCAAGGCGGTCAAGCAAACAACGCTCGACGAGTTCGCCCTGCAACTGGTGGGCGAACTTCTGATGAGGAACGCCGGCCACCCAGGCGAGAAAGCGCGACAACGGGTCGAGGAAGTTATCCGCTACGCCGCACGCAAGGGGGTACTGCTCATCGGGTTCAACATCGGCTCCGCCCTCCTGTTCCGCGTGACCGACCAGACCGACCAGGAAATCCTGGAACGGGGCTTACGCGTGTTCGCTCCCGACGCACAGCCAACCTCCGTCGATGGGCTGACCGTGATGACCAGCTCGGGCGGACAACGCGGTCCAAGGGTTACGTGGTTCCGTCAGGACGACGTGCTGGTTGTCTGCGATCTGCCACCGTACTCACAGATCATCCCGATGATGCGCACCAGTATCATGGAGAAGCAAGGGGGCCCTCCCGGCCTCCAGTCCCCGCTCCTCCACTTCCAAAACTCACCCGCCGCTATAGGCTTGGTAACCGTAAACCTCAAGGGTACGGAAATCGAGCCCCTCAAGAGGAGCCAATACCTGAGCATCCAAACGGACTTCGACGGACCGCGCACGAGGACTCGCCTGGTTCTTCATCTCCCGCGGCCACGAGATCCGGTGCTGCGACTACTCGCGTCATGGCGGCTCGACTCCTTCGACGTCCTCCCGCCCCTGCCCCCGCGGACAACGAGCGCGGTGCTGATGAGGATCGACGCCACACAGTTCGTGAAGATGCTAGCCGACCTCACTGCAGCCGATGAGGGGGGCGACCCGAACGAGATTCTGGAGCGATGGGCCGAACAAACACGCGAAGCACTGGGGATCGACCTGCTGGGAACGGTGTTACCGGCGATCGGTGAGCACGTCGTCCTCGCCAGCTCGCCACCGCCATTCCCGGGTATGCTCGACGTCAGCCTGTTCCTTGAACTGAAAGACGCAAAGCCTGTTCGGAAGGCCCTGCCAAACTGCGTGGATGCGTTCGCCCGGCTGGCGAATGCACGCATCCAACAAACCGAATTCGAGGCTGTGCGGCTTTACACGGTAATCAGCCCCGATATTCCCCTGACTCCTACCGCAGGAGTGGTGGACAAGTGGTTTTTACTTGCCACAACGGCCCCCTCAGCTCGTCGCCATATCGCGGCGCTACGCGGCAAGATCCCGCGCTGGCAGCTTCCGCCTGCAGCGACTCGAATGACAGCACTCGCCCTGAAAAACCGGCCGGTTCTTCTGTCGTTGACGGATAGTGAGGCGACCATCCAGATGTTGGGTCCCTTATGGAACGTGGCCATTCGCGCCTCGAATCTCGAGCTGGATCCCACCATTGTTCCTGGCGCCGAACTTGTCCCCCTTCTGACCGGTCAGTGGGCCACGGTGAGCGTGTACTTCACCGACGAGACGCTAGAAGCGGAAGCCGTTGAGCCGATCCCGGGGGCCAGTGTGATCGGGAGCGCCGCCACCCCCGTGCTCTCGGGGCTGCTCCTACCCGCCGTTCAGCAGGCGCGGGCCGCGGCAGCGCGCGTCGCGTGCATGCAGAACCTTAGGACGATCGCCATCGCACTGCACAAGTACCACGCGGTGCATGGCCGATTTCCGCCCCCAGTCCTCTACAGCCCCGACGGCAAAACACCCTACTCCTGGCGAGTCGCCCTCCTACCCTACCTCGATGAAGGCGACCTGTACAAGCGCTACCACCTGGATGAACCATGGGACGGACCGAACAACATCAAGCTGCTCGAAGAGATTCCCGACGCGTATCGCTGCCCGGTAGCAAAGTCGGACCCGACTCATACCTGCTACGCCGTCGTTGTGGGGGCGAAGACGGCTTTCCCGCCGCGCAAGCGCGGATTAGGTTTGCGTGACATCGTGGACGGAACCTCCCTGACTATCGCGGTGGTCGAGGTTCCAGGCGGAATCCCCTGGACCGAACCACGGGATGTGCCGTTCGAGTCGGCCCTGCAGCAGGTCGGTTCGAACCACCCGGAAGGGTTCAATGTGGTATTCCTGGATGGATCGGTGCGTTTCATCCCGCTTAACTGGCTCACCGAAGACCGCCTCCGCGCCCTGCTGACCGTCAGCGGCCGAGAACCTATCAAGCTACCATGACGAACTGCGCAACGCCCTTTGTCCCTACTCGCCCCCTCGGCAACCAGTCCCGGGCGGCAGCCGCACTGGCCGCGAAGGCGCGGGCGGGCGCACCATGGGCACCCGTGGAGCGGAAAAGATGTACGTCCCCCCTAGAATCCAGGTTGTTCCTCTTCCCGACTATCAGGTGGCGTTCCTCGCGAACGGCGTCGAACGCCTCCGCTGGCACTTCGGCCGGCACTATCCCCGCCCCTTTCTTTACCCCGTGCTCGATCCACACGGAGTTCCCATCACACGCATGGGCCATCCAGCAGCACCCAACCATGATCACCATCGATCGGTTTGGTTCGGCCATGCAAACGTGGGCGGCGTGAACTTTTGGGCGGACGGGGTTGGCAGCCAGCAAGTTCGGCAGCTCGCCTGGGTGCACTACCAGGACGGGCAGAACACTGGGCTCGCGTTCGTCAGGCTTGGCTGGTTCGACGCCCACAACGCCGAGTTGCTCCGCCAAGATCTCATCATCGCCTGCACCGATGTCGGAAACGGCGAAACCCTCGTAGAGCTCCAAAGCGAGTTCCGTTGTCCAGGGACCGAGCTGGTCCTGGGGAAAACGAACTTCGGCTTTCTGGGGGTTCGCGTAGCCGCCGGCGTGTCGGCGCTCTTTGGCGGCGGCGCCCTTCGAGCGTCGGATGGAACGGCGGGCGAGAAGTCCATCTTTGGCAAACGCTACCCATGGATTGACTACAGCGGTTATCCCCGCGGCTACCTGGCCTCCGGAATCTCGTACTTCGATCATCCTGATAACCCGCGGCACCCTACGGCGTGGCACGTCCGCGACGACGGCTGGATGTGCGCGAGCCTGTGCATGAACGGCCCCCTGGTTGTGCGCAAGGACGCACCGCTGCGGCTTCGCTATGCGCTTTACGTACACGCCGGAATCTATCCGAAAGAACGGATTGCAACGGAATGGGAGCGGTTCGCGTCGATGGGGGCGTGGATAAACGTAGGCAGGAGGGGGCCGTATCGGACCTGGCTTGAACGGGCTCGGTGAGCTCAGCCCTGCGGCCCGGGCAACATTCGTTTTCGGCGCGACGGCCCCGCTGCTGGAGCCGCGCCGTCGGGCCAGCGTGCATGGGCAAACGTGTCCAAGTCGCGCCGGCCTATCTGCATGCCGTTTCGCGCCCGCAGCGACGAGCACACGGTATGGCAGCGGGCCAAGGGTGATGGAGACCAGAACAGGGCGCGCGACCGGGGCGCAGAAGTGCCGCATCGGTCGCCGGCGGGGTACCGTGCGTCCACGCCCAGTGTTAGCCGGACGGGCTCAGCTAACATAGGAGTCGAAGCGACGACCTTGCCGCTAACCTGGAGATCGATCGCATGGGTGACGCTGTCGAAATCCCGCCGATTGAGTACCAACCCAGGTTTCCGAAGCGGCTCGACTGGGGAATCGGGGTTGTTGGTGCGGGCTTCATCGTTCGCGACTGCCACCTGGTCGCCTATCGCTCGGCGGGGTTCTCGGTGGTGGCCATTGCGTCCCGCACGCGCGAACGCGCCGAGGAGCTCGCAACGAGCTACGGCATAGAGGCGGTCTACGATTCCGTCGAGGACCTGGTCGCCGATCCCCATGTCGAGGTGCTCGACATCGCCGTTCCGCCCCAGGTCCAACCGTCCATCATCGAGCGTGCGCTGGCCGAAAAGCGCGGGTTGAGGGGGATTCTAGCCCAGAAGCCGCTCGCACTGGACCCGGCTACCGCCTGGGATATCGTCCGCCGCTGCGAAGAGGCAGGGGTCGTGCTCGCGGTGAACCAGAACATGCGCTACGACCAATCCGTGCGTGCGGCGAAGTGGCTGCTGGATCAGGGCTATTTGGGCGAACCCGTGCTTGCCACGATCGAAATGCGCGCCATCCCCCACTGGATGCCCTGGGCGCGAGGGCTGCGCTCGCTGTCGACCTACATCATGTCCGTGCACCATCTGGACACGTTCCGGTTCTGGCTCGGTGAACCCGATCGAGTCATCGCGAGCACGCGGCCCGACCCGCGCACCGAATTCGAGCATCGGGACGGAATCAACCTCTACGTGCTGGAATTCCCGAACAGGGCCCGAGCTGCAGGCTGGGATGACGTTTGGTCTGGCCCCCTTAAGGAAGGCGTGCCGGGCGATCCCTACGTGCGGTGGAGGATCGAGGGCACGGAAGGCTACGCGATCGGTGAGATCGGCTGGCCCGCTTACCCGGCTCGTAAGCCGAGCACGTTGATGTTCGCCAGCCGCCGCACCGGTCCGGCGATCGTGCAACCGCGCTGGGAAGAGGTGTGGTTTCCAGACGCGTTCGCGGGAACCATGGCGGAGCTCCTCTGCGCGCTTGAATCGGGCAGCGAACCGGAAATCAGCGGCCGAGACAACTTGCGGACGATTGCGCTCTGCGAAGCGGTGCTCCGCAGTGCCCGGGAGGGCACCCCGCAACGACCGGCGGAAATCCTCGACGAAGCTATGCAAAGACCGAATCGATCGTGAAGGAGCAGGCTCATGCGACTGGGACTGATCAGCTCTGCGTGGGTCCAAACCGGCAAGGACACGATTTACGGCATCCGCAAGACGAAGGAACTGGGGTTTGATTCCATCGATATCTTTACCGACCCCCTAGACCTGGACGTAAAGGAAAAAGTAGCGATCAAACGGGAATGCGACCGCCTGGAACTTCCCATTGTCAGCCTGCCTTGCGTGGCACTGGGGCTTGCCGACTTCAACAACAGCGTGCGTCGCTTCCACCTGGATCGGACGCGCGCGTATCTGGACCTTGCCTATGAGTACGAAGCCCACAACGTGCTGCTCGTGCTGGGCGAGTATATCTGGGAGCAGCAGGTGATCGCTCCGGAGGATCAGTGGAGCTGGGCGGTGGAGAGTGTGCGCATTCTGGCCGACCACGCGGCCTCACTGGGGGTGAAGATTGCCCTGGAACTGGAGCCGTTCAAGTTGTCGATCCTGAACAACATCGACGCCATGGAGCGCTTCCTCGATGAAGTAAACAGCCCCTATGTGGGCGCGAACATCGACATCTCCCACATGGTGCTTTCAGGCACGCCTGCAACCGCGTTGTCCCGCTTGAAGGGACGTGCGTTCCACGTACACATCTCCGACTGCGACGGCAAAGTCCACGGCGACCTTCCCCCGGGACGCGGCGTCGTCGATTTCCTCCCTTACCTGCGTGAGATCAAGGAACTGGGGATCGAAGGGGCGATCAGCATCGAGCTCGAATACTCCCCCGAACCGGACCGGATCGAAGAGTGGGTACAGGAAGCATACGAGGCGACCGCTCGGCTGCTCCGTGAAGCAGGTATCGAGCGTGAATCGGCTCGCACTTAGCCCTGCTATCCCGACCCGCATCTCGAAAGCGTGGTCGCCATTAAAGCCGGCGCAGTCGATCGATCGCTTCCTTAATCCGCTCGGTGGGCACCGTGAGGGCCATGCGAATGTACCCCTCGCCGTGTCTGCCAAAGCCGACGCCCGGGGTAACCACGATCGATGCCTGCTCCAGGAGCCGCGTGGCGAACTCGGTCGAAGAAGAGCGGTCTGGCGTGCGAACCCACACGTAGAAAGTTGCTTCCGGAGCCTCGACCTGCCAGCCAAGCGCGCGCAAGCCGGCGACCAGAGCGTCGCGTCGCTCGCGGTACACGCTTCGTATCGGTGGGACGAGTTCGTCGTATTGCCGAAGGGCGTCGATCCCGGCAAACTGGATGGCGGTGAAGACGCCGCTGTCGCAGTTCGCTTTCACCTGCGCCAGGGCGGCCACCACGTCAGCAGCCCCCACGGCAAAGGCAAGTCGCCATCCGGTCATGTTGAACGTCTTGGAAAAAGAATGGAACTCGATCGCCACGTCACGAGCCCCCTCAATCTGAAGGATGCTCAGCGGCGGCCGGTCGTAGAAGACCTCGGCATACGCCGCGTCCTGCGCGATCACAAACTCGTACCTATGCGCAAGCTCCACAATCCGGCGGTAAAACTCTTCGGTGGCGACGGCCGTGGTCGGGTTGTTGGGATAGTTGAGGTAGACCAGTTTGCACCGCTCCCACAACCGCTCGTGCACGGCATCCAGATCGGGCAAGAAGCCGTTTTCCTCGAGCAGAGGCAAGCGGTGCACTTCGCCCCCCGCGAAGCCGCTGAACGTCGCGTACACCGGGTAAGCCGGGTCCGGCACGAGCACCACGTCGCCCGGGTTGACCACCCCAAGCGGCAAATGGGCGATTCCTTCCTTTGAACCGATGAGCGCTAAGACTTCGCGTTCGGGGTCGAGCTGCACACCATAGCGACGCGCAAACCATTCGGCCACTGCTGCGCGAAACTCCGGTGCGCCCTGGTCCAGCGCATACCGGTGAAAGGCTGGATTCTCGACGTGCTTCTGCACGGCGCGCACGATTGGCTCGGGCGTCGGCCGGTCGGGGTCGCCCACGCCAAGATTGATCACGTCCTTGCCGGCGCGGATCGCTTCGTTCTTCTTCCGATCGATCTCGGCAAACAAATAAGGGGGTAGCTGCTGAAGTCGTCGAGCCTTCTGGAACCAGTTCCCCATGACCAAGTCCCCTGTGCGGTGCACGCTCGGCTAACCTGCTATTATTCGGTTTCGTCCGGCCCCCGTAGGCCGTCGCGTTTCGGAGCACCTCGCCCGCCCGAGGCTCTCTCCCCACTGCCCGCCTGATTGCTAAACTGGTAGGTTCCCGGTTTCGTGCAGCAAGGACACGCCCCGAGTGGAGACACCGATGACGGCGTGGATCGATGGTTTGATGGTGGCCGTTGCCCAGGCCCAGTCGGCGGGCAGCCCTGACGTCCTACGGCCTATGCTCGCCCTCGGGCTGGGGATTGTCTGCGTCCTGGCCTTGATCATCTTCTTTCGCATCAATGCGTTTATCTCCCTGATCACAGCGGCGATGCTCGTGAGTCTGTTCGTGCCGCCTGAGGTAGCCTCCGCCTCGCGGTTCACCATGGTGGCCGAGGCGTTCGGTTCGGCAGCGGGCAAGATCGGGGTTGTGATCGCCCTCGCCGCGGTGATCGGCAAATGCATGATGGACAGCGGCGCTGCCGACCGGATCGTACGCTTCTTTCTGCGACTCCTGGGGGAGAAGCAGTCCGCCACGGCCCTGCTCATGAGCGGGTTCGTGCTCGCGGTACCGGTCTTCTTCGATACGGTTTTTTACCTGCTTGTACCCCTTGCGAGATCGCTGTACCGCACAACACGCAAGAACTACTTGCTCTACATCCTTGCCATCGCTGCGGGTGGAGCGATCACCCACACGCTGGTACCTCCGACGCCTGGCCCCCTCGCAATGGCAGCGGAACTGGGCATCGATCTGGGCGTGATGATCGTGGTCGGGACGATCGTGGCCGTCCCTGCTGCCGTAGCCGGCCTCTTCTTCGCCAACTTCATGAACTGGCTTTCCCCCATCGAAATGCGTCCCCTGCCTGGGGAAAAAACCGACGTCCAACCGCTCGCGGACGAGGAATTACCCCCACTCTGGCTCTCGCTCCTCCCCATCATCCTCCCCGTCATGCTCATCACAGCCAACACCGTGGCCACGACCCTGGCCGGTGGGGAATCTCCAGATGGTGGAGAGGCCACGGGCAACTTCTGGCAGCTCGTGACCCCCTGGACGACCCTTTTCGGCGACGCGAACTTCGCCCTGTGGCTTTCTGCGGGAATTGCGCTCGCCACCTACGTTTGGAAGCGGCGGCCCACCCTGGGCGAGATGGCCGAGAACGTGGAGCTGGCCCTGATGAGCGGCGGCGTGATTATCCTGATCACAGCCGCAGGCGGCGCGTTCGGCGCCATGCTCAAGGCCGCCCAGGTGGGCGATGCGATCCAGAACCTGTTCGAGACCTCGGGTAACCTGGACGGCATCCTGCTCCTTACCCTGGGCTTCGGCATTGCAGCAGTGCTCAAAGTCGCACAAGGATCGAGCACGGTGGCCATGATCACGACGGCAAGCATGATGGCGGCGATGCTGGGAGATTCACCGCAACTGTCCTTCCATCCGGTCTACCTCGCCACCTCGATCGGCGCCGGCTCCCTGGTGGGCTCGTGGATGAACGACAGCGGCTTCTGGATCTTTGCCAAGATGGGCGGGCTGACCGAGATCGAGGCGCTGAAGACCTGGACCATTCTGCTCGTTGTGCTTGCAATCGTCAGTTTTGCGGTAAGCCTTGCCCTGGCGGTCGCCCTGCCGCTGGCATGAGCTTCCGCGGCCCACACCCCCTCCGACCGCCATCGCTCCCGTCGGGACCGGCGGAGCAGGAAACGGGCCCGCTCGGTGCGTCGCAGCGGGCTGGACGGCCCGACCCCGAAGCCGATGCGGAGCGACCACCACGGCCAGCGTGCGTAGACGATCGGTCCTTCGGTCGCTCCTGGCTGACCGCTACCCGAACCCCACCAATCGGACGAACAGAACGCCCACGGCCAGCGACTCCCGCCGCACTCCGGCACCTAATCCCCCCGGATGACCGGCACGCCGGACTGTAAGTAGGCTCTGGGGGCCAGAACCTCCGGAAGATCCATCTGAGCAGCATGACGCCCAAGGTAGCCGATGCTCCGGACCGTATCGGTGCCCGAATATGGAATCGCCAGCAACGGCGGCACGGGATTGGTCGGAGCAGCAGCGGCGCGTAGGATGCCGCAAAGAGCAGCTCGAAAGCAACGAACCAGAGTGGCGGTCGATGTCGACACGAGGCGGAGCCGAAAGCAGCTCAGACAAACCGAGCCGCGTCGCGATCGCGCTGGGCGCCAACCTCGGAAACCGCGTGCATGCGTTCGAGCAGGCGCTGAACCGGATCGAGCGGGCGGGATACGGCCACGTGCTGTCGCTGAGCAGCATACACCTGACCCGCCCGGTAGGGGGGCCGTCCGGCCAGCCCCCGTACATGAACGCGGCCGCGGTGCTGGAAACCAAGCTCGCACCGCGTGATCTTCTGGAAGGTTTGCTGGAAACCGAGCGGGCACTGGGCAGGCAGAGGCGCGAGAAGTGGGGGCCGCGACCGATCGACCTCGATATCCTCCTCTGGAACCAAGATATCGTGGATGAGGAAGGGTTACGCATCCCCCATCCGTGGCTCCCCGTGCGTCGGTTCGTACTCGAACCCCTGGCGGAAATCGCCCACGACTGGCCCCACCCCACCGGCTGGACGATAGGAGAACAGTTGGAGCGGATCCACCGCCGCCCGATTTACATCGCACTCACGGGAGCCCTTGGCGCCGGCAAGACCACCATCGCCCGACTATTCGCGGAGAAAACGGGGGCAGTTTTCGTCGAAGAACGGTTCCATGGGGACTTGCTCGATCGCGTCTACCGCGGCGACACGAAGGCCGCTGAGGAAGCGGAGGAGTGGTTCGCGAACCAACGCGCTGAGCTTCTGGCCAGACGGCGTTTCCTGGGCCCCGGTCGGCCTGAGCTGGTCGTCAGTGACTTCTGGTTCGAGCAGTCGCTGGCGTATGCCCTGGCGGAACTGCCCGATCCGTCTGCGGTGGAGGCACACCGTCACA
>Ga0256839_1006642_pt1 | contig 10046 bp, 11 predicted proteins | sample 354166metaG_FD_185968 | JGI IMG/M metagenome (GOLD analysis project Ga0256839, IMG submission 185968) | Hydrothermal vent microbial communities from Mid Atlantic Ridge, Atlantic Ocean - 354-166 | ecosystem: Environmental > Aquatic > Marine > Hydrothermal vents | place: Atlantic Ocean: Mid... | reverse complement strand
GGTGAGTTGCTGGAATATTATAAATGCTCGTATTGTGGTCACAAAGAGCGCAGGACCGTAACCACCAAGCGGCTGATCGCCCCTCCGGTAAAGGATCCGCTTACGTAGTGTGATGAAATGAAATAAAGAAAAAGCTGTCCTTCCGGGCAGCTTTTTTTGTGGCTATTCTCCCCAACCCCGCCCTTATCTTTGCGGTGTTACGTGGGCATAAACCCCGGTTATAAAATCACCTCCAAAACCTCTTTTACCACCCGTTCGGAAGACTCCAGCGCCCCTTGCACGGTGCCGTAATTGCCGTTCAGGGCAGTGGCCTCCCCGGCAAAGAAAATACGGTTGTTAATTGGGGTGGCGTAAGCTTCGGCCGCCCCGGTGCCACTTACCATGGGGTAGGACTTTACCCCGTTAAAGTAGTCCCGGTCGCCCCAGTTAATCACATAAGTCGAGCTTTCGTCAAACTGCTGCGAGGCCTGGCCATTGTACAGGGCATCCAATTCACCCAAAAGTTGTTGTACGATTTCGTCATCGGTTTTGCCGGTAAGGGCTTCGGCCTGGGTGCCCATAATCAGGGCTGAGAGTACCCGGTTTTCATCGTTCAGGCTGCGGCCCATACCCGGGGCATAGTACTCCGGGGCCGTGCCATTGGTATAGATCATGCCCACCTCCTGGCCCCAGAAATTTACATAAAAGCCGAGCATCACTTTATAGCCTTTGTCCATGCCTATCCTGTCAAGGGCAGCCGTGGTGTTAATGGGCAGGTTGGGGGCAAAATTTATATCACCCCGCTTAATAACGTTTATTGGCACGGTAATAATCAGAATGGTACACTCATGCGTGCCGCCAGAGGCATCGGTAAGCCGTATTTTTTCGCTGTCGGTATAATCAACCTGCACTACCGGGGTGTTTAGCTTAATGTGGGGGATTACCTGACTAAAGGCCCCGTTGAGGATATTGGCCAGCGACAGGTTGGCGGCAAAAAAACGGCCCTCACCATCATTCCATAGCCGCTCACCATCGGCCACCCCTTTAATGCTGATAGATTCGAAAGAAGTACCGCGGCTGTTGGCCGTGATGGCATCAACAATATGCTGCACGCGGGTGGGCAGGTTAGCGCTAAATACCGCATTTTTGATCGTCAGGTCCGGGCCATTATAATTGGGGATATCGTTGATGAAGTTCATGGCGGTCAAAAAATCAACATCGTTGGCCAGGTCATCGGCAGTTTTGATGGCCCCGTCAAGCATATAGCGTGAAGTTTCAGGGTACTGGATAATATTCGCCCCGGAGCCGGTAACTATCCGGTGCCAGAGGTTATTGTCACCATAAATCCAGTCGGCCCCTTCTTCCATAGGAAAATCAAAATATTCATCCTGCAGCCGCACCCGGCCACCAAAGCGGTCGGTGGCTTCCAGTATCTGCACGCTGATATTTTTGTCGAGAAACTGTTGGGCAGCGTAGAGGCCCGCAGCCCCGGCCCCAATAATAATCACGTTGCCGTCATATACGGGCGTAGGCGGAATTTCAGGTTCGCAAGCGGCCAGCAGGGAAGGGAAAGCCAGGCTTGCCGGTACAGTGTAGGCCAACTTCTGAATAACTTCGCGTCTTTTCATATAGTGATGTTCGTACTCAACTAATCGGGTAATCCTTCAGGCACCAAATTACAGGTTTTTTTTCAGATTAATGGCACCCCAACCCACTTGGTAACCCTACGTAAGGGCCGGTACGGTCTCAGGCGTTCCTGAACCCGTACACAAAACGGTCTTTTTGGTTGAGGTCTTTGGCTATTTCAATGCCTTGCAAACCTCCTTCGGCCATGATTCCGGCCACCTCATGCGCCAGGGCTTCGTTTACCTCAAAAAACACCGCCCCGGTATTTTGCAGGGCAGTGCGGGCAAACGCCACAATCCGGTCATAATAAATGAGCGGGTCGTTATCGGGCACAAACAGGGCTTTGGCCGGCTCATGCTGTAACACATTGGCCTGCATTTGCTGTTTTTCCGCCTCACGCACATAAGGTGGGTTGCTGACAATGACATCATATTGCCGGTGGCTTTGGCAGGTGAAGATATCTTCATGGATAAAATTCACTTTTGCCCCCAGCCTGCGCACATTACGTTCGGCTACTTTAATGGCCGATAAGCTTACGTCTAAGGCATCAACACTGTCTTGCGGCCGGTCCAGTGCCAGGGAAATGGCAATACAGCCGCTGCCGGTACCGATATCGAGAATTTTCAACGGAGGTTTACCTTGCGTGTAGCCGATGACTATTTGTACCAGTTCCTCTGTCTCCGGGCGGGGAATAAGGGTACACTCGTTCACCTCGTAAACGTTATTATAGAAGTAGGCCTTACCGAGGATGTACTGAATGGGCACCTGGCGTTTCAACTGTAAAATATATTTTAAGATGGTGGCGCGGAAATTAGGCCCGGTTTGAAACGTATGGTCAGTCAGGATATCGGTACTGCTGAAGCCCGAAACATCTTCTACGATCAGCATGGCCAGCATATCGGCCTCCTGTTGGTAAACAGGCTTTATGGCATCGCGGATTTGCCGGAAAAGGCTTAACGTAGAGGTGTAAACCATACCGCAATGGTACAAAAGTTTATAAAAACGGATAGTCAGCAACATTTGAATTAATATTGCAATATGCAGGATGAACTGTTTATGCAACGTGCCCTCGACCTGGCCGCCAGGGGCCTGGGCAGGGTTAGCCCTAACCCGATGGTGGGTTGCGTAATCGTGCATGAGGGCAAAATAATTGGCGAAGGCTGGCACCGGCAATTTGGCGGGCCCCATGCCGAGGTAAATGCCGTAAACGCTGTAGCCGACAAAGGTTTGCTGGCTGAGGCTACCTTCTATGTAACCCTGGAGCCCTGCAGCTATCAGGGCAAAACCCCCGCCTGTACCGACCTGCTGACAAAATTAAAACCGCAACGCGTGGTGGTGGCCGCCAACGACCCTAACCCTCAGGTAAATGGCCGGGGGCTGGCTATGCTCCGCCAGGCCGGCATAGAAGTTACAACCGGGGTGCTGGCGGCCGGGGCTATGGCGTTGAACAAACGCTTTTTTGTGGCCATGCACCGGCAGCGCCCGTATGTGGTGGTAAAGTGGGCCCAAACAGCCGATGGGTTTATCGCCCGCAAGGATTATAATGCTAAGTGGATCAGCAATGCCCAATCCCGGCAACTGGTGCACAAATGGCGTACCGAAGAGGATGCTATTTTGGTTGGCTTTAATACGGTAAAATACGATAACCCACAGCTTACCGCCCGCGACTGGCCGGGCCGTAACCCGGTGCGGGTAATCATTGACCCAACCCTGGGGATTGGCACTGATTTTAATGTGTTTTCAGGAGATGAAAAGGTGCTGGTGTTTAATACGGTGGCAGATGCGCAGCAGGGCCGGGTTACCCGGGTTAAGGTCTCCCGGGAAAATATGCCAGACGAGGTGCTGGCTTATCTTTATGCCCGGGATATCGGCTCTGTACTGATAGAGGGGGGAGCGGCTACCCTAACCATGTTTATTAACAGCGGCCTTTGGGATGAGGCCAGGGTTTTTACCGCTGCCACTACGTTTACCGAGGGTATTGCTGCCCCGGAATTGGCTGTTGGGCCTGCCGCAGAACAATCTATTGCCGGTGACCGGTTGCGCATTATGTATAACCCCGTAACGAAAGAATTATGGCAGAAGAGCTGAACATAGACCGTACGGCCGGAAAAGCCGATAAATATCAGGCCTTACTACCGCAGGTTGAGGCCTTGATTGGTGATGAACCTAACCGGATAGCCAATATGGCCAACGTGGCGGCAGCCCTGAAGCAGGCTTTTAACTTTTTCTGGGTTGGCTTTTATGTGGTGGAGGGTGACAGCCTGGTACTGGGGCCGTTTCAGGGACCGGTTGCCTGCACCCGCATAGCCAAAGGCAAAGGGGTTTGTGGTGCGGCCTGGGCAACGAAAAAAAGCTTAATCGTTCCGGACGTGGAGGCATTCCCGGGCCATATTGCCTGCAGCAGTGAATCGAAATCGGAGATTGTGGTGCCGGGGGTGGGGGAAGATGGCAAGGTGCATTTTGTGCTGGACCTGGACAGTGACCGCCTTAATGATTTTGATGAAGTGGACCAACAGTACCTTGAGCAAATGGTAAATTTTATTGTTTAACCCGGAAAATTCATGGGAATTTTTCGGGTTAAGCCTCTTCTTTGCGAAAGGAAAAGCCGCTGATATCACCTTCGATAACATGATCGAGGGTTAAACCGGTAACGTGCAGCACCTCGGTCTTGCGGATATAAACCGGTACCTCATCTACCGCATAGGCAAGGTCGTTCTCCTGCTTTTGGTCAAAGCCCAGCACAAACGAGGTGGTGCCACAGGAGGCACCCATGTTTTCCAGCCCGATGCGCAAACCATAACCTTCGGGGATATCTTTGCTTTGCATGATTTCTTTGATGGCCTTAATGGCGCTGTCGGTAATGGTAACGGGCTTTATCAGCATAACTAAAAAATTTTATTCATAGCAGGTTACTTTTACAAAAGTAGGTATTATGCGGTAAAGCAGGTATATCGGCTTAAGGTTGACTATTACATTTGTATGGTTCATCTTTGTCTAAATTCTTGAACTATGGAAAGTCTTATTGAGTTTGGCAAGATTTTGCTCCCCGCGGCACTGGTGCTTTATGCTATGTACCTTGGGGTAAAAGTGATGATTGCCCGGGAACTTACCCAAAAACAACTGGATATCCGGCAGAAAAGTATTGAAATCACCTTGCCGGTACGGTTGCAGGCCTATGAGCGCATGAGCCTGTTTCTGGAGCGCATTTCGCCCAATAACCTGGTGGTGCGGCTGAGCCAGCCCGGTATGAGCGCCCGCGAACTGCATGCGTTGCTCCTGCAGGATATCCGCGATGAGTACAACCATAACGTTTCGCAGCAGGTGTATATGAGCCCGGAGGTATGGGAAGAAATTAAAACCGCCAAGGAAGACCTGATTACGGCCATCAATGCCTCCACCGAAGGACTGGCCGATGATGCCACGGCCCTGGACTTATCGAAAAAACTTTTTGAATTTGTGATGCAGAAGAAAATAGATCCGATTGCCCATGCGTTAAAATCGTTAAAGGACGAGATATCCAAAACTTATTAATATTACGTATCTTTAGTAGTGATGGCAAATTCTAAACTTTCCGGGAATAAATATTATCAAAAGGCCAGGGAAAAGGCGGCCGATATCATGGGCGACAAGGGTAAAATGAGCGAACTTGCCAATGTGTCGCGCGAGAAACTGCAAGGCCTTAACTTCGAGGACACCAAGATCAGCCGCCTGGCCGTAAACCTGCGGGTTATTATCAGGATGCTCAAGGCCTATGCCAACGGCAGCTACCGGGACATACCCTGGAAATCGCTGGCGGCCCTGGTGGCCGGGGTGGTATATTTTGTTATGCCGCTAGACCTGCTGCCCGACTTTATCCCCTTTACCGGTTTTCTCGATGACTTTACCGTGGTCATGCTGATTTCCGGGGCTTTTCAAAAAGATATAGAAGAATTCTTGTTCTGGGAGGAGCATAAAAGATGAAAACAGCCGTCATTGCCGGCTATTCCGGCCTGATAGGCAGCCAACTGCTGTCCTTGCTGCTGGCTGAAAACACATACCGCAAGGTAATCGCCATCGGCCGCAGAAAACTGGCGCTCAAACACCCCAAACTGATTCAGGAAATTGTAGATTTTGACAACTTGCAACTGGTGGCAAACCAGGTGGACGATGTTTTTTGTTGTCTGGGGACCACCATCAAAAAAGCCGGCTCGCAAGAGAAATTCCGCCTGGTTGATTTTCAGTACCCGGTAAACCTGGCGAATGCCTGCCTGTCCAGAGGGGCGCAAAAGTTTTTGCTGGTGTCATCATTGGGGGCAGATGAAAACTCGGCTGTTTTCTACAACCGGGTAAAAGGCGAGGTTGAGAAGGCGGTTAGCCAACTCGGGTTTACCCGGATTGATATTTTACGTCCTTCATTATTACTTGGCCATCGGGATGAGTTCCGGCTGGCGGAAAGCATGGGAAAGCTTTTTATGCGAGGTTTTGGGTTTTTGTTCTTTGGGCCGCTGAAAAAATACCGGGCAATCAATAGTGCCCGGGTTGCCCGGGCCATGCTCCGTTTTGCCAACGAAACAGACCAGGGTATTTTTGTGCATGAATCAGACGAACTACAGCAATTTTAACTATGCGGGCAGTTATACAAAGGGTATCGGAGGCTGAGGTAAAGATTGCCGGTAAAGTACATAACGCTATTGGCATGGGGTTGTTGGTGCTTTTAGGCATAGAAGAGGCCGATGATCAGCAAGATATTGCCTGGCTAACCAATAAAATAGCCGGACTAAGGGTTTTTGATGATGCCAATGGGGTGATGAACCTGAGCGTAGAAGCTATTGAGGGGGAAATCATGGTTATCAGCCAGTTTACCCTGCATGCCAGCACCAAAAAGGGCAACCGGCCTTCCTACATAAAAGCAGCCAAACCCGAGGTGGCTGTTCCCCTGTATGAGAATTTTGTTAAGGCCATCACCCAGCGGACCGGCCGGCAGGCAAAAACCGGGGTATTTGGGGCCGAGATGCAGGTAGGGCTGGTAAACGATGGCCCGGTGACAATTATAATTGATACCAAAAACAAAGAATAATGACTTTAGATGAAGCCCAGCAGCAGGTTGACCAATGGATTAAAACCTATGGCGTGCGCTATTTCAGCGAATTAACCAATATGGCTATCCTTACCGAAGAAGTAGGCGAACTGGCCCGGCTGATGGCACGGAAATATGGCGACCAATCCTTTAAAAAAGGTGAAACCGCTGACCTGGCAGATGAAATGGCCGATGTGTTGTGGGTATTGCTCTGCCTGGCCAACCAAACCGGGGTGAACCTCACCAGCGCCCTGACCGCCAACCTCGCCAAAAAAACCACCCGCGACCATGGCCGTCATCAGCAAAACCCAAAGCTTAAATAGGCGCCCTGTTTCAATTGTAACTACTTTTTACTACTTTTGCACTCCATTCAAGGCGGATGGGTGCCACCAGGCACATGTATAAATTTAAAAAGGACCCCTGGCTCATGGGTTAAGCAATTGAAAATGAGTCGTTACTATTATGAGTGAAACTCAAGAAAACAAAGAGGAAGCGGTAGAAACACCCCAGGAAGAAGCTGCGGTAAAAACAGACGAGCCTAAAGCCGAAAAGGCAGCCGGCAAGGAAGAAACAGCGGAGAAAGCTACAGGAGAAACCCCCGAAGCCGAGGTAGAGGCTATCGCAGAAGAAAAAAAACCGGTTACAAAAACTACCAAAAAGACGGCCGGTAAAGAAGAAACCAGCGAAGCGGAAGCCGCCCGGGAAACCCCTGCGGCAACAGAAGCAACAGCCCCGGTGACCGAAGAGGCAGCCGCAGAGGCTGAGCCCGCGGAAACTGCGGAAGACAAGGCTGCCGACCCGGCTGAGCCGGTAGAAGCTGAGGCTGAAGCCAAAGAGCCAGCCAAAACGGAGGTTGAGCCTGAAGAATTTGATTGGGATGCGGCCGACACCAAAGGCTTTGGTGAAGGGTACTCCGAGGAAGAAATCAAGAAGATGGAGCAAATGTATGACGGCACCCTCAACACCATTAACGAGGGTGAAGTGGTAAAAGCTACCGTAGTAGGCATTAGTTCCCGCGATGTGATCCTGAATATCGGCTTTAAGTCTGATGGACTTGTTTCTGCCTCTGAATTCCGGGATATGCCCGACCTGAAAGTTGGCGATGAAGTTGACGTATATATCGAGGAGCAGGAAAACGCCCAGGGCCAGTTGGTATTATCGCGCAGAAAAGCCAAGATAGTGAGCGCCTGGGAGCAGATTAAAGCTTCTGAGGCTGAAGATAAAGTGATTGAGGGAATGGTTAAGCGCAGGACCAAAGGTGGGCTTATTGTCGATATCTTTGGTGTTGAGGCCTTCCTGCCCGGCTCACAAATAGATGTGAAGCCCATCCGCGACTTCGATATATTTGTGGGTAAGTCGATGGAGGTAAAAGTAGTGAAGATCAACTATGCCAACGATAACGTGGTTGTTTCGCATAAGGTACTTATCGAGAAAGACCTTGAAGCACAACGTTCCGAAATCCTTACCAACCTGGAAAAAGGCCAGGTACTTGAGGGCGTGATCAAAAACATGACCAGTTTCGGTGTCTTTATCGACCTGGGGGGGGTTGATGGCCTGTTGCATATCACCGATATTTCCTGGGGACGAATCAACCACCCCGAGGACGTGCTGAACCTTGATGATACCGTGAAGGTGGTGGTGCTTGACTTTGATGAAGATAAAAAACGAATTTCACTCGGCATGAAGCAACTAACGCCTCATCCGTGGGATTCGCTGCCGGAGGAAATAGAAGTGGGCTCCAAGGTGAAAGGCACCATTGTGAATGTAGCCGATTACGGGGCCTTCCTCGAAATCCAACCCGGGGTTGAAGGCTTGATCCACGTTTCGGAGATGTCGTGGTCGCAGCATCTGCGCAACCCTTCCGATTTCCTTGAAGTAGGCCAGGAGTTGGAAGCCGTAGTGCTTACCATCGACCGCGATGAGCGTAAGATGTCGCTGGGCATTAAGCAGCTTACCGAAGACCCCTGGACGAAAGCAGATGTGGTACAGAAATATGCCGTAGGCACCAAGCACACCGGTATTGTACGTAACCTTACCAACTTCGGCTTGTTTATTGAGTTGGAAGAAGGAATTGACGGTTTGGTACACGTTTCCGACCTGTCATGGACCAAGAAAATCAAGCACCCATCGGAGTTTGTGTCGGTAGGTGATGAACTTGAAGTAATGGTATTGGAACTGGATGTTGACAACAGGCGCCTGGCCCTGGGCCATAAGCAACTGGAGGAGAACCCCTGGGATACTTTTGAAACTGTTTTTGAGCCGGGATCGGTACACAAGTGCACCATTATCAACAAAACCGATAAGGGGGCCGTACTGGAACTGCCCTATGGTATTGAAGGTTTCTGTAATGCCCGTAACCTGGTTAAGGAGGACGGCACTAAAGCGGAAGCAGGCGAAACCCTTGACTTTAAGGTAACGGAGTTCTCGAAAGGCGATAAGCGTATCCTGCTGTCGCATACAGCTACCTTTAAAGAAGAAGCCGTTAAGCCGAAGAAGAAGTCGGCCAAGAAACCTGCGGTGAAAAACCTGGAGGCTACCTCCAGCCTGGGCGACCTGGAAGCTTTGTCGAGTTTAAAAGACAAGATGGAGGACACCCCGGCAGAGAAGGCAACGAAGGATAAAAAGACGAAGAAAGCTGAGCCCAAGGCGGAAAAAGCCGAGGCCAAGGTTGAGGAAGCCGAAACTAAGCCTGCTGCAGAAAAAGCAGCAACTGAGCCGGCTGAGAAAGCCGAAGCAGCGGTAACTGAAACGGCCGAACCGGCTGAGCCTGTCGAAGCTAAACCGGCCAGGAAAACGGCTACCAAAGCGAAAGCCAAAAAGGCTGCCGACAAGGAGGAAGAGCCTGCGGCAGAGAACCCCGCTGACGATGAAGCCGCTGACCCGGCTGAGGAGGAGAAAAAATAAAGTTCGGAACAGGGAAGTATAGCTTCCCTGTTCTACTTTTGTGTAGGGACCCCGCGATAACCGGGGGGGCAGTGGCTGACAACCAGATTGACGCTGTGGTCCCGGGTACTCGGGACTAGGCAGAGGGCGAAAAAATATTGGCGCTGTGGCCGAGTGGCTAGGCAGAGGTCTGCAAAACCTTTTACAGCGGTTCGAATCCGCTCAGCGCCTCTGATAGAAAGAAGCTGTATCTTTTCAGGTACGGCTTTTTTTGTATCGCTGTACCTGAAACACAGGAGCGGATGAGAACCGTCCGGTTCGAAATGCCCCCGGGGCATTCACAAGGGGCCGTGCGGCAGGGCCGTGGGTACGCGTAATCCGCTCAGCGCCTCTGATAGAAAGAAGCTGTATCTTTTCAGGTACGGCTTTTTTTGTATCGCTGTACCTGAAACACAGGAGCGGATGAGAACCGTCCGGTTCGAAATGCCCCCGGGGCATTCAC
>Ga0256839_1006641_pt1 | contig 10047 bp, 8 predicted proteins | sample 354166metaG_FD_185968 | JGI IMG/M metagenome (GOLD analysis project Ga0256839, IMG submission 185968) | Hydrothermal vent microbial communities from Mid Atlantic Ridge, Atlantic Ocean - 354-166 | ecosystem: Environmental > Aquatic > Marine > Hydrothermal vents | place: Atlantic Ocean: Mid... | reverse complement strand
CCGCCAGACCAGAAACGTTAAAGCCGATTAGGCCTCAACCAGCTCTTTGGCTGCTTTTTTGCGTCTCATGGCGGCCAGACCAATGAGGGCTGAGCCAAACAGCAGAGCGGCGGGCGGGAGAGGTACTGGTGCCATTTTGACAGTGTAGGCTCCAGCCAAGATGCCAGATGTTGTACCCGAAACATTAATATTGTATACATCTGCTGCTAACGAGCCACCTTGGTATACCCACAGAGAGCCGTCACCATTGACATCGCTGAAAGAAATTGGTGTTGAACCAACCACAGTCAAGCCGGTGATATCCATAACGCCATTAGCAGGATCTGTGTCATTGTTGAAGCTGATGTACAACTTGTCATTTGCGGCATCCACATCAAGTTTCCACAAATGCTCAAAGCTACCAAGTCCGCCCATGGTTACTGAAACAGCCCCGTTATCCACGATCGTTCCAGTTACTGGTAACGTATAGGCTGGGGATATCCCGGAGATGGTGCTGTCAAAATTTAACGTGGTTGCCGCTTGTGCCCCCATGCTGGCCAATGCCAGCAGCGATGCTGCGATTACATGATGCAGTTTCATTGTAAGTTTCTCCTTATGATTAATGAAGTTGCGGGTACTGAATATCCGTATAACGGTTAAACCGGGTTCTCATACGTACCTCAATCCCCATGATGGTTTATGCAATTGGCGTGCCTGTTATTTTATACCATTGATTTATAAGAGGTTATGATTTTTGTTCCCGTGGAGAAGAGAATAAGTGTTTAATTATCTGACGTGTTTTGTCCGGAAAATAGCGGTGGCCCGGATTTCTGATAGTTTCCATGATGGTTATCAACTCCTTGTTATTCAAGTCCCTATCTTTTGTCGGGAAGATAGGGAGGCGGCTGACAGTGGTTAAAATTGAGCGCTGTCTGGATAGTGAAAGTTCCTGACAACAAGCTTGGCTTTATTGATGGGTAAAATCGTTATTTTGTTTTTTTGCCGCCAATCCTGCTTTCGGTGTCGTTGATCAGATTGCGAATATTCCTGCGGTGGCGCCAGACAAGCAGCAGGCATAACATGATGGCCATTGTCAGAAAAGCGGGTGAGTCTGTGAACCAGGCGGTATAGAAAGGTGCCAGGATTGCGGCACACAGGGCGGAGAGGGAGGAGTAGCGGGTCAGGGCCGCTACAAGCAGCCAGGTGGCCAGTGCTGCCACTCCCACTGGCCAGGATATTCCCATCAGCACCCCCAGTCCGGTTGCAACCCCCTTGCCACCCCTGAAGCCAAAAAAAACCGGGTAGAGATGGCCGAGGAAGGCGGCCAGTCCCATCGCCGCGATTGCGGCATCGTCCACCCCCAGGAGCCGCCCTGCGAGCACGGCAACAAGTCCTTTCAGCATGTCGCCCGACAGGGTGATGACAGCGGCTTTTCTGCCGCCAATACGCAGTACATTGGTGGCGCCCGGATTGCCAGAGCCTTGGGTGCGGGGATCGGGCAGCCCCAGCAGTTTGCTGGTAATTACCGCTGTGGACAGTGAACCCAGCAGATAGGCGGACAGTATCAAAAACCCATCGAACATTATCTGTTTCCCGGTTGGTGGTGGATGCTTGTAACTACTCGGCTTGCTCCTGAAGTGTGCCAGTTCTGCATTGGATAATGGTTATTTACCCTTGTAAACTCTCATTTCCCGCCTTGACCTGACCCATTTCAGAAGCAATCTCAGCAGTTACATAATATATGACTATTCGCTGAGTAGTTACGGATGCTCATACATTATGATGGTTGATTACAGGTGCGGCCAGCAAATATTCTGGCGGGAACAGGTGCGGATTGCCCCCATGTCTGGTTCGGCAATATCATGTGGACAGCATACTGAATTGATGGGATATTTGTCATATGGACATAATCTATCTGCGCGATCTGCGCATTGAAACAGTAATCGGTATTTTCGACTGGGAGCGCCGCATCAAGCAGGTGGTCAGCCTGGATCTGGAGATGGCTGCCGATGTCAGCAAGGCTGCGGCTTCGGACGCTATTGAGGATACACTGGACTACAAGGCGGTCGCCAAACGGCTGATTGAATTTGTTGGTGCCAGCGAGTTTCAGCTGGTGGAGACGCTGGCAGAGCGGGTAACGGAGATTGTTCGTGATGAGTTCGGGGTGCCGTGGGTTCGTTTGTCTGTAAACAAAAAGGGTGCGGTGCGTGGCGCGCGTGATGTCGGGGTGATAATCGAGCGGGGGCAGCGAGGATAGCATGGCCCGGATTTATGTTGGAGTGGGGAGCAATATGAACCGTTCCAGCAACATCCGCAGCGGCATTGTGGCTCTGCGCGAGCGGTTCGGGGAGCTGCTGTTGTCCAGTGTTTATGACAGCGAAGCGGTGGGGTTTGACGGGGCGAACTTCTTCAATCTGGTGGCGGGTTTTGATAGTGAACAATCTGTTCAGGGAGTTGTCGAGTCGCTGCGCTCCATCGAGGCCGGCCATGGCCGAAAACGGGGTGAGAACCGTTTTGCACCCCGCCCCCTTGACCTCGATCTGTTGCTGTATGATGACCTGATTCTGAGTGAAGGCCAGGTGCATGTTCCACGGGATGAGATTATGAAATACGCTTTCGTCCTGCGCCCTCTGGCCGAGATTGCGCCGCAGCGTCTTCACCCTGTTGTCGGCCGCAGTTTTGCGGATTTGTGGCAGGAGTTTGACAATGTGGAGCAGCAACTCTCTCCGGTCGATATTTGGCTGTAACCTGAATGTAATATCTCTCTGGTGAAATAGCGGTCGGGAGTATGAAAAGGATAACACCGTGGCGAAGAGAGTATTGATTGTTGAAGATGAAGCGGCGATCCGGGAGATGGTTCGATTTGCCTTGACGCGGGCAGGTTTCGAAGTGGATGAGGCTGCTGACGCGGCGGAGGCGCAAACCCGGGTTTTCGAGCGGTTGCCCGATCTGGTTCTGCTGGACTGGATGCTGCCCGATATCAGCGGCATCGATCTGGCGCGGCGCTTCAAGCGGGACGAGGCTACCCGTGAGTTGCCCATTATCATGCTGACGGCGCGTGGTGAGGAGGATGACAAGATCCGTGGTCTTGAGGTGGGAGCCGATGACTATGTCACCAAACCGTTTTCTCCTCGTGAACTGGTGGCACGTATTCGCGCGGTATTGCGCCGGATTACTTCTCCGGAACATGAGGTACTGGAGGTCAATGGATTGCATCTCGATCAGGCCAGCCACCGTATTACCTCTCACGGCAAGCCAGTGGATCTGGGACCGACCGAGTTTCGTCTGCTGCAGTTTTTGATGAGTCATCCGGAGCGGGTTTACAGCCGCAATCAGCTTATCGACCGGGTGTGGGGCGGTACGGCATATATCGAGGAGCGCACTGTGGATGTTCATGTGCGCCGTTTGCGCAAGGCCCTTGAGCCGTATCAGCATGACAAATTTATTCAGACGGTAAGGGGAGCGGGATACCGGTTTTCCCCGCAGATATGACCGGAGTATCGATATCGCTACGGTAGAGTATATCCGCATGATCATGGTTGCCTTGCTGGCCCTGCTGTTAGGGTGGGCGACAGGGCATGTGCTGCTGTTTCTGTTTCTGGCAACATTCGGCTATCTTGTCTGGCATCTCTATAACCTGTCCCGTCTGCAACGCTGGTTGCGGCAGGCGGAACTCAGCAGTCTGCCGGTATCCAGGGGTGCCTGGGGAACCGCATTTGATGGCATTTACCGCCTTCGTGAAGGCAGTCTCAGGCGCCGCAAACGTCTTAACCGCTTGCTGAAACGGTTCTATAAACTGGCGGCTGCCTTGCCTGATGCCACGGTTATGCTTGGTGAGCATGACATCATTGAGTGGTATAACAAACCGGCACAAAAACTGCTCGGGTTGCAGCCTTCGGCCGATGTGGGTCAGTATATCGGTAATCTGTTGCGTCATCCTGCGTTCAGGGCATATCTGGATGAAAATGATAGTGATGAACCCATCGAGATTCCGTCACCGGAGGATGAAAGCACCATCTTGTCGGTGCACTTGGTTTCATACGGAAAAAACCGCCGTTTGCTGATTGCCCGCGATATTACCCGGCTGCATCGGCTGGAGCAGATGCGGCGTGATTTTGTGGCCGATGTTTCCCATGAACTGCGCACGCCGCTGACGGTGATTGCCGGTTATCTTGAATCCATGGCGGACGGTGCCGATGAGTTACCGGCGGATTGGCAGCGCTCCATTGTGCTTATGGAGCAGCAGACCTGCCGCATGCAGCATATCGTGACTGATCTGCTGTTTCTTTCCCGGATGGAAAACAGCGTGCAACCGGTTGGAGCGGATGAGGTGGATGTGTCGGCCCTGCTGACGGCCATTCGGGAAGATGCGCTAACCCTGAGTGGTGAAAGCCGACACGCTATCAGTCTTGATGCCGATCCGGATCTGTTAATCAAAGGGAATTATGAGGAACTGCGCAGCGTATTTTCCAATCTGGTTTTCAATGCAGTGCAATATACTCCTGCTGGTGGAAAAATAGAGATCCGCTGGCATCGGACTGATGACCACGGTGCCCGGTTTGAGGTAAAGGATCATGGTCAGGGGATTGCGGCTCACCACATTCCACGCCTGACCGAGCGTTTTTATCGTATTGATGTAGGTCGTTCGCGCGAGAAGGGTGGAACCGGGCTGGGGCTGGCTATCGTCAAACATGTGATGAACCGCTATCAAGGGCACCTGGAGATTGACAGCGAAGTTGGCAAAGGCAGTCTGTTCAGATGCTGTTTCCCCGCCGCCGTGCTTGTCAGCCGTGCTTCCCGGACGTTAAAAGCTGGAAGTTGAACAGACGCAAATCGTTCAGTGTTGCTTGCCTGGTTATCACTGCTCCAAGGCATCCATATCGTACTTGCCCGGAAACAGCTCGTCGACACTTTCCGATGGTGCGAGACGGTGGTGTTGAATCATGCGCCGCAGCCGGGGGCGAGAGACTCCGAGAATTTCGCAGGCCTGGCCCTTGTGCCAGTTGCAGGCGTTGAGGACGCGCAGAACATGCATTGCCTCAATCTCTTCCAGACTAAGTTGCCAGAGCGGACGGCTTGTTGATGCAGTATGCCGGTTATCCATACAACGCAATGCCGAAGGCAGGAGATCCATGGTGATGGTGTGACCAGCACAAAGGGCCGCGCTTTTCATCAATATATTTTCCAGCTCCCGTATGTTACCGGGCCAGTTGTAGCGCTGAAAGCACTCCATCACCTCCATGGTCAGCCCGGATATGTTGCAGTGCATTTCCCGGTTGATTCGGGCAAGCAGTGTTTGTACCAGATCCAGAAGGTCATCCTTGCGATCCCGTAATGGAGGAAGATGAATATTTACAACCTGTAACCGATAGTAAAGATCCTCGCGAAAACGGCCGTTTTTCACGCTCTCTTCAATATCTATATTGGTGGCAGCGATGACACGTGCATCGGTATGTTCCACTTTTTTTGCACCCAGGGGAGTAAACTCTTTCTCCTGTAGTACCCGCAGCAGTTTGGCCTGAATTGCAGGAGATGCCTCCCCAATCTCGTCCAGAAAGATGGTTCCGCCGCGTGCCAGGGAAAATTTGCCGGACTGGTTGCTTACTGCACCGGTGAATGCTCCCTTTTCATGGCCGAACAGGTCGGACTCCAGCAAGGTTTCCACCAGTGCAGCGCAGTTTACCGCGACAAAAGGTCCTGCTGCCCTGCCTCCGGAGCGGTGAATGGCCCGGGCAACAAGCTCTTTCCCGGTACCGCTCTCCCCGGTAATCAATACCGTGACCGGACTGTCGGAAACCAGACCGATGGTTTTGAAAATCTCTTTCATCTGGCGGCTGCGACCAACCATTGCCGGTGGTTTGTCATCCTTGCCGGAGAGAGTCTGTACCTTGTCGTCGCTGGTATCCGCATTGGTCAGGATTCGGGTAACAGCGCAGTCCAGCTCATCGATGTCGATCGGTTTGTGAATATAGTCGTCAGCGCCCTGCTGCATGGCCTGGATGGTGCTTTCCATATCATGGAAGGCGGTAATCATGATGACACCGGCTCCGGGGCAGGCGCTCTTGAAGTCAGGCAGTCCATCCAGCCCGGATCTCCCCGGCATGCGGATATCCAGCACAACCAGATCCGGAGGCGTTTGCCGGACACGGGTTAGCCCGTCATCAATGCTGTGTGCCATCAGCGTTTTGTGCCCCAGACTGCGGAAATGGAGCTGCAGGGTGCGGCAGCTCGCGGTATCGTCATCAACAATAAGAATGGTGCTCATGTCTGCTTAACCGTTTCCTGTTTGGGCAGTTACAGGGAAAATATTATCAGGTTTCCCGACCGCTGTTTCGGCAGGCCGGTTTTCTCCGGTCTGAACCCCATTTGTTGGCAAAATGACAATGGCGCGGGTGCCTCCGTTAACATGTTCCTGCAACATCACCGAACCTTGATGCTGTTCCACTATGCGTTTGACGATGGCAAGTCCGAGGCCACTTCCCTTGGCTCGCGTAGTGAAAAATGGCTCAAACAGGTTTTCACGTTGTGTGGGGTCTATTCCGCAGCCGTTATCGTGGATTTCTACCTGGATCCGGGGTCCGGTTTCGGTCAGCATAAGCCGGGTATGCACTGATATTTGTCTCTCGTTTGCGGGTTGCTGTTCGGTAGATTGGGCGGCATTGACAATCAGGTTGGAAAATACCTGGCGCAGTTTGGTTGCATCGGCAAAAAGGGTGGGCAGGCCGGACTGGTAACAGGTGGAAAGCTCCACGCCGTATTCATCAATTTTTTTCTGCACCAGTCCGATTGCGGCATCCAGCAGTTTGTCAATGGCGATCCACTCCGGTTTCAGTGTATCGGGACGTGAATAGGCCAACAGGTCAGCCAGTATATCTTCCATGTAGCGTACCTGCTCAAGAGCGATCTGGCACAGCTCATGGTTATCCTCATGCCAGCGGGACGGTTTCTGTTTACCCAGAATCTGTACTGTCATCTTTATAGAGGAGAGTGGATTGCGCAAATCATGGGCAATCATATTTGCCATTCGGCCAACCACAGCCAGTGCGTGCGTTTCGGCCAGCTCACGATTGTGTTTTTCGACCTCATTCTCGAGCCGTTTGCGTTCAGTAATATCTTCTTTTACCGCCAGAAAATGGGTAATATTTCCGAACTGGTCTCTTATTGGTGAGATGGCAGTTGCTTCCCAGAACAGTTCTCCGTTTTTCTTTCTGTTGTGCAGCTCCCCGCGCCAGATTCCACCGCTGAGCAACGTACTCCACAGCTTTTTGTACTCTTTTTCGGTGGTATCCCCCGATTTTAGCAGTCGCGGGTTTCTTCCGATTACCTCTTCGGCCTGGTAGCCGGTTATCTGGCAGAATTTTGGATTGACGTATTCTATTTCTCCCTCGCGGTTGACGATCATAACCACGCTGGGGCTCTGCTCAACGGCACGGGACAGTTTGCGCAGCTCCTCCTGGGCATGATACCGATCGGTAATATCCTCTCCGATGGCGGTAATGCTGGTGAGCCTGCCATCCTGGTTCCAGGAACGGGTGAGGTTCCAGGAGATCAACAACGTTTTTCCGCTACGTGTCAGCATTTCAGCCTGACGGATATTCGGGGTAAGCACGGGCTTGTCTGTTTGCATTATCTGCCGGGTTTCCCGGCGTTGTGACTCCGGAACAAACAGCTCAATCCAGTCACGGCCCAGCACTTCATCACGCTGCCACCCTGTCAGTTGGAGAAGAAAATCATTGCAGAAAACAATTTTGGCGTTGCTGTTCAGGGTAACAGCCGCGAGCTGTATCTCCTCCAGTGTGTTACGAAAGCGTTTCTCATACTCGTTTCGAGCCACAGCTTGTCGGTGGCGCAGCCGGGCGCGGGCGAGATAGAGTGAAGTGATTCCAAGCAACAGTAACAGGGTTGGATAGAGCAACAGATTCTGGCGTAAAAAAACGGTTGGTGAAGCTCCCAGCGCGGCAGGCGGGATATGGGATATGATTTTCCAGTAGTACTCGCTTATGTCTGGCTTTAGTCCCGTTTTTTCCACTATTCTGTCCGTATTGATGCTTGTTTTTGCAGAAAGTCTGGAAATTTGCAGGGGATAGACTGTGGCGTAGGTAAACATCCCCAGCCCGGTAACAAACTGCCCCATGTCGCCACTGCGTATTTTTTCCCAGGCTTCCGGATAACGAACTTCGAAAGTCTGTTTGTTGTTGAACATGAATCCCCATTCCTCTTTCGGGTTTGGGCTGCTAATCCAGTAACCATCATTGTTGACCAGATGGATATGATCGCTGATATTGATTGCGGCCTGTTTGAATCGTTGAATCAGGTTTTCACCAAGATAATTCAGAAACAGGACGCCCTGTTTTTTCCCCTGCCTGTCAAATACCGGAGTGGAAAAACGGACCATCGGTTTTATTGGTTGCTCGATCTTTCCTGCTTCAATATTAAGGTCAAGAGGCGACATGTAGACCTCGCCTTTCCGGGTATTGATGGCGTCGCTGAAATAGTAGCGCCGGGACTTGTCCTGGAGATCTTTTTCGGAAATGATATGGGATTGACCACCGGCATAATTGATTCGGACAATCTCTTTGCCCTCGGTGTTCAGAAAACGGATGTGGTCGTAGACGCGCTTGTTGCGGGCAAAGAGGAGATATTCTCTGGCAATATTGCGCCGGGCTTTCTCTATGCGGTCAAGATATTTTTCTTGACCGGTGCGTTCGGCCAGGAACATCAGATCAGAAACCACGTTGGCGATATCGCTGGTAATGGTACGCCGGCCAAGATCAACGTTGAGTATTTCACTGTCGCCCTGGGTAACCTCTTTGGCTTTATGTTCTGCATAGTAATGCATGGAGGCGATAGCTATGAGGGAGATGGCCAGCGGGGCAAAAATTGCCATGAACTCCCGGAAATGCAACCAGAAAGTGAGCGGATCGGAATTCGGGTTAGCGTCCATGGCATTTTTTCTGGAAATAGTTCTCTACCCGCCTGAGGTATGCTTCGTCAGTTTGGCGTGGTAACAGGAACAGCAGTTTTTCAGCAATAAGATAAGGCCGGCGGGACTCCTCTCCGGCAGGTCGTGGTTCGGTCAGGAACTGTCGCAGGTGAGTCAGGGTTTGTTGGGGATCGGCACAGTAGCGGAGCAGGGAGACCGCGGTCGAGTACCAGTTGAGCCAGACGGGAATGATCAGCAGTACTGCCGCCACAATGACAACAACCGGCAGCAGCCTGAATCCCGACTGTTTCCTGTCGGTTGTATTCAACTGCAGACCCCCGGGGAGTGCTGCATCCTTGCTGAAAAAAATCTTCTGGCAGCTTGCTGTTTGTGTAGCTGTTGTGTGATCTCTGTTGCGGTTTTGGCTCCACACAAAATCCGGTCCCGCACGGAAACGCCTCCCCTGTAGTTGGCTGCCAGATGCAGCCCTGGCAGATGCTGTAGCTGTTGTTCGATGGTGGAGAGGCGCTGCTGATAGTTACCGTGATAGAGCAGCAGTGCGCGTTCATGCCGATCGATGCGCAACCCACTCGGGTTCTCCCCGCAGTCCCAGAATGGGCTTGAGGTCGCTGCACAGTACTGCAGCCAGCGTCTCTTTTCTCCAGTTTACCATCTGCGGGGTCCGGCATCCTCCCCCGTGGGATGTCAACAGCGCTTTCCCCTCCGGGGCTGGCCGGGAAACAGGCTGCTTACCCACAGATGTCTCCATATCTGGGAACGAACAGCTCTGCCAGCAAGCGTATTTTCCCCTGCCAGCTCCACAGGGGAGAAAGAAGCATTTCGGAAGGGCGGGAAGGAACCGACTGCAGTGCAGACCGCCATGGAGAGCGAAGCGAAGGCGGTTAGTCCCCGATAGGCAACGCCGTCTGCATATTCGCAGTTAGGAGCATTAGCGAGTGATGGAGAAGATGCAGCAGCGGCTTTCTGTTGCCGTAGAGTCATTGAGGGAGTCATGGCATAGTGTGGCGAGGAACGAGGTCATACGGAGCCGTGACGGACGCAGGACGGTCGGGGCAAAAGGAATCAGCTGTCGCGTAGGCGAGTCGATTTTTGACAGGGAGGTCAAAAATCTATCACGAGGTAGC
>Ga0256839_1006640_pt1 | contig 10051 bp, 6 predicted proteins | sample 354166metaG_FD_185968 | JGI IMG/M metagenome (GOLD analysis project Ga0256839, IMG submission 185968) | Hydrothermal vent microbial communities from Mid Atlantic Ridge, Atlantic Ocean - 354-166 | ecosystem: Environmental > Aquatic > Marine > Hydrothermal vents | place: Atlantic Ocean: Mid... | reverse complement strand
ACTGGCATTGCAACACGGCGCACAAGTGCAAGCCGTCGTTATGCCTGATCCGAATGAGATGTTAGGTGTCAATGACCGCATACAACTCGCCCAAGCTGAAGCCATCATGCAGCAACGCATCATCCACGAGTGGCAGAAAAAAGGGGTAACCATACAGCAACCCGATACGGTTCGCATCGAAGCATCCGTCAATATTGGTATGGATTGCACCATCAAAGCAGGCACACAACTGCTTGGCTCCACACATTTGGGTGATGGTTGTATTGTAGGTCCTTATGCTGTGTTGCAAAACAGTTGGTTAACAGACGACATTAACATCGAAGCATTTTCTCATTTGGAAGAAACCAGCATTGGCGACCAAGCCATGATTGGACCATTTGCCCGCTTGCGTCCGGGTACACAACTGGATGATCAAGTGAAAATTGGCAACTTTGTTGAAACCAAAAAAGCAGTGATTGGACAAGGCAGCAAGGTCAACCATCTCAGTTATGTTGGTGATACTATCATGGGCAAACATTGTAATATCGGCGCTGGAACTATCACTTGCAACTATGATGGTGCCAACAAACATCAAACTACCATTGGGGATGATGTATTTGTCGGCTCAGACACCAAATTGGTGGCACCTGTAGAAGTTGGCTCTGGTGCGACCATTGGTGCAGGCAGCATTATCACCAAACAAGTGCAGCAAGATGGTTTAACCTTGTCTGCTCGCCCCGAACAACGGCATATCAAAAGCTGGGTTCGCCCTAAGAAGGGGGATGCGTAAATGTGTGGCATTATTGGCGCTGTTGCACAACATGATGTACAAAACACGCTACTTCAAGCGCTTAAAACCATGGAATACCGTGGTTATGACAGTGCGGGCATTTGTGTAGTCAACCAAGGCAGGCTGCAAACCACCAAAGCCAAAGGTAAGCTGGTCAACCTTGAAAGCTTGCTCACAGCCACACCTTTAACAGGGCATTTGGGCATTGGGCACACCCGCTGGGCAACCCACGGTGTACCTGAAGTGCGCAACGCACATCCGCACCAAACCCAAACCATTGCCGTGGTGCATAATGGCATCATTGAAAACCACCAAACATTACGCCAACAGTTGGAAGAAAAAGGTGCTAACTTCACCTCCGATACCGATAGCGAAACCATTCCTTGGCTGTGGCAACACGAATTGGATAACAACACGGATGACGAACAAGCCTTTTTATCCATGCTCAACCAACTGGAAGGTGCGTTTGCCATTGCAGGTGTGAAAGCCAATAAAGGGCAAAGGCTTTGGTTTGCAAGGCGTGGCAGCCCGCTTTTATTAGCAAAGGGTGAGCAAGGTGCGTTTGTCGCATCGGATGCCTTAGCTGTAGGTACTGTAGCTGATGAAGTTGCCTACCTTAAAGAAGGTGAATGGGGCTGGGCAAATAGCCAGGATATTCAAGTCTTTGATTCAGATGGTCATGCTGTGGATATACCTTGGGAGCCTATGCCTGAAATGGTTGCCGCAAGCAGCAAAGGCGATTACGACCACTACATGCTCAAAGAAATTCATGAGCAGCCTCGCGTTTTTAATGAGCTTTTACATGCTTACGCTGCCGATAAACAACATATTCACTTCCCACAAGCAGCATTTATTGAAAATGACCCTCTGCCTTCTCGCATTATCATGGTTGCCTGCGGCACATCCTATCATGCCGCACTCACCGCAAGGTATTGGTTGGAGCGGTACTTGAAAATCCCAGTTGAAGTCGATGTAGCATCCGAATTTCGCTACCGCGACCCTGTGATTGGTGATAACACTTGGTTTATCACCCTGTCCCAATCGGGAGAAACTGCCGACACATTGGAAGCCTTGCGATTGTTCAAGCGGCAAACCCCGCAAAACAAAACATTGGTGTTTTGTAATGTAGCATCCTCATCCATGGTGCGTGAATCCGATGGTGTGATTGAATTGTATGCAGGCCCTGAAATCGGTGTAGCATCCACCAAAGCATACACCGCACAACTCTTAGCCCTTGCCTTGTTTGCACTCAAACTTGCCTCGGATAACCATGCGCTATCACCGCAAGACACAGCATCTCACCTTCAGTCCCTTTATGACGCTGTGGATGGCGTAAAAGGCTTGCTGGATAAACCTGAATTGTTTGAGCCACTCACCCCTCTTTTTGGCACGGCACATGGTGCTTTATTTTTGGGGCGTGGGCCTTGTTTCCCGCTTGCCTTGGAAGGTGCGCTCAAACTCAAAGAAATCTCATACCTTCATGCCGAAGGTTATGCGGCAGGTGAAATGAAGCATGGACCCATTGCCTTGATTGATAAAAACCTGCCTGTGGTTGTCTTGGCACTTCGCCAGTATCACTTGGATAAAGTCATCTCCAACCTGCATGAAGTCCAAGCCCGTGGCGCCAAAGTGATTTTGCTCACCGATATGGATGAAAAAGACTGCCCAGACAATGTGGATGCTTTGGTTCATATCCCAGAAGGTGACTTTTTCAGTGCCCCGCTCTTGGCATCCATTCCCTTGCAATACTTGGCATACAATGTAGCCAGAGCCAAAGGAACCGATGTAGATCAACCGCGAAACCTTGCCAAATCGGTAACCGTGGAGTGATATAAGCCTATGAAAATCCTGCTTCCTCTTCTTATGCTGATGACCATTGTTGTTGGTGGGATGCTTTATTCTGGCTCAAAAAAGGTAGAAAACGGCAATCATGCAGATATGTTGCAACTGGGCAACTTTGCCTATCAACAGCAGCGTTATGATGATGCCATCCAATGGTATACCAAAGCAGCTTTGCAAGGCGTGGCAGAGGCACAATATCAACTTTCAAAAATGTATAAACAAGGGCAAGGCACAGACAAAGACGAAGTCCTCGCGCTCAACTGGATAAAAAAAGCAGCAAACCAAGGCATACCCAAAGCTGAACTGGCTTATGCCGACATGCTAGCATCAGGGCAAGGCTTGGAACACCCAGATGCCAAGATGGCACATCATTGGTACACCAAAGCGGCTGAACACGGTCAGCCCGAAGCCATACTCAAGCTTGCTCAAATCTATTTTTCCAACTTTTCCAACTCCAGTAAACCTGAAGACCTTTATATTGCTTTACACTGGGCGCTCAAAGCAAAAAACAACCCTGCCAGCAAAGCCCAGGTCCAGCCTTTATACACCAATATTAAAAATACCATACTTAGCCAAGCTCAAGCAGGAGACACAGAGGCACAGTTTCAAGCCGCCCAAATGTATTTGCCCCCCTTAAGCGCAACACCAGACACAAAACAAGCCCAAGCGTGGCTGCAAAAAGCGGCAATGCAAGGTCACCTTGAAGCTCAATATCAACTGGGCATACTTATCGCACAAACCCAAGGGCTTCACTCCCCACAAGCTGCACAATGGCTTGCTGATGCAGCAAAACAAGGGCATGCACAAGCAGGACAAGCCCTAACACCACTGCTTGCACACAACCAAGCACCAGAGCATACACACCAAGCATGGAAATGGTTGTATTTCGGGCTACGCCACAACAACCCCAAAACCCTATACAACCTTGCGGTAAGCCTGCACCATGGATCAATAGGGCTCCCACAAACAGACTATAACTTTACACGCTGGTTAAGCTATGCTGCAAAGCACGATGTTACCCCAGCACAAAATGATGCTGCCGTACTTTATATATCTCAAGAAAAAGCAAACAAGCAAGCCATAGACTGGCTCAAAACAGCAGCCCAGGCGGGAGATCCCTATGCCCAGTTTAACTTGGGGCTGCTTTTGGCTCGTGGCAAAATATTTGCTACCAATCATGAAAAAGCGCTATATTGGTGGAAGCAAGCAGAAAGCAAAGGTAATCAACATGCCCAAATGATGCTTGGGTTGCTCTATCACTTGGGTCATGGTGTAGCTCGTGATGAACAAAAAGCCATTCACTGGTATGAAAAAGCAAGTCAACATGGCAACAACGACGCTTTATTTAACCTTGCCATGATTCATTACCATGGACACGGTACTGAACAAAACTATAACGCTTCTGCCTTTTACCTTGAAACACTGGCTAAACAAGGCGATGCGCAAGCACAAAATATTTATGCCTTTATGTTTTTAGAAGGCAAGGGCGTGAGCTACTCTCCTGCAGCAGCGGCTGTATGGTTTCAGCAAGCAGCGAAAGCAGGCAACACTCAAGCCATGTTTAACTTAGCAAACCTCTACCGTAGCGGAAAAGGTGTGCAACAAAATGATGAACAAGCATTGTATTGGTATCGTAAAGCTGCTGATCAGGGTTATGCACCAGCACAAAATGCTATGGGCTACTTGTATGCCGCAGGTCGGGGGGGTCAAAAAGATATCACACAAGCCGAGCTTTGGCTCCGCTTGGCTGCAGACAAGGGCTTGGACATCGCCAAGAAAAACCTTGCTTCACTTCAAGACCATGCTTCTTTTTCTTTAGCCGCAATACAGGTAGACACAAGTATCCGAAGCCATGTTCTTACAGATGGTAACATTGATTTAACAATTTGGTTGCAAACTCACCATCAGCCCATATTGTAAGACTCAATCAATATCCACATAAAACGCAACCCCTGACTTAACATCTTCATAAAACTTCATCCACACATTGAATACAGGGCTTGGGTCGGACAACATTTTTCGCTTGACCAAAACTTGCTCTCGCTGGGTGCCTGTAGCACTGGCTGAGAGCCTATCGCAAACACCACTGATGGAATAAAAATAAGAGTCTTCATCAGACTCATCACCAAACATAAACCGGCAATTAAGCCCACTATTGGCAAGCGTGTTTGCTTTTGTCATGCGCATCACATCCACTTGTAAATTGATAATATCCCTAGCCTGCAATGCCGCAGTATGGGTCGCAAAAACAACTTTTGCTCCTTTTTGTTCAACACTACGAATAAGCTCACCCAACTCACCTGTAAAAATAGACTCATAGCTGAAGTTGGCCTGCTTGGCTTGAAAAGCAATCAGATTAAGATGTCGCTGCTCTTCTGCATCGCTAAGGCTTGGTGTAAGCCATAATGCCACCATCAAGACTACTGTATATTGCTGGATAAGCCTCATTATAGCCTCCGAATCAAGAGCAGCGTCTGCGCTTTGGTCTGTTGAATTTTTGCCAATAATGCAGAGCGCATCACCTCTACATCATTAGAAGACATACCGATGGCTTCCAACTCATGAATGTCATTCAAGGTAAACACTAATTCTTTCAGCTTGGTCAACATCACCTTAACGGTCAGCATCGCGTTTGAAAAATCCCGTGGCTTTGTGTCGTGTTGTTGTTCGATATCAAAATCATATAGATGCCCCGACTCCTCTGCCGTTGCCGATAACACAGGCATGCACAAACAAAACAATAATAGTAACATTTTCATGTTATACTCCCTATTTGGGGGATGAAGCTATACAGAATGATGACAAGCATATGACACCTGATGCCACCAAACCAAAGGCAAGCAGCACCAGTAACCCATAATATCAACATTGTTTTTCTTATTGCATTCACCTGGTTTCATCGAAAGAATAACCCGCTTTGTAAGCATACATCATTCACCCTCTGAGGAACCCATGCCTGTAGAAATCACACCAGCATTTATTGAAGACAACTTTGATCATGATTATTTAGAAAAAGGGCGCGAACTCTTCAAAAGTGGTCATGTTGAAAGCCTGCAATTTGATAGCACCAAACACACCATTTCTGCCCAGGTTATTGGCTCCTCTGCCAAAACACACCATGTTTCCATTTCATACGATGAATACGATATTGATGGCGATTGTGACTGCCCATTACAATTCAACTGTGAACATGTCGCAGCTGCCTTGTATGCCACCCTCGCAGAAACATCCAGCCTTCCCCGCAAAAAACGCAAGAAAAAAGAAAGCTCAGTTCCTTTTCATGCTTGGCTAGGTGCCGCAGGGCAAAACACACCTGCAACCATGGCTCGTCAGGATTATCCCAGTGATGTGCGCCAACGCTTGTTATACATTATCCGCCCAGATCGAAAGCAAAGACTGCGCATTCATTTTGAGTCTGTTCGCCTGCTCAAAGATAACAGCTATGGCAAAGCCACCCCTTATCATTGCAAAAGCATTCTTACCCGTAATGTTCCCCGTTATATACTGGCTGTTGATGAACGCATTTTACGAGACATTGCTGCAAGTTTATCAGCGGGTGAAGATACTTTTTTACTGCAAGGTGTTGCTGGTCAAAACATGTTGGAGCGTGTTATCAAAACAGGGCGCTGCCACTGGTGGGATAAAGATAGACCCGCGCTTAAGATGGATAAAGCCAGAACTGCTGAATGGTTTTGGGATATGGATGCTCAAGGTGTGCAAACACTAAGCTTACGCACAAAGCCTGAAGCCATGATTATTCATGTTTCTCCCCCTTATTATTTGGACATCGCACAAAACACTTGTGGTCAAATCAGCCAGCCATGTTCACAGGAACAAACACGAGACCTGCTCAACATATTACCACTAAAACCCGAAGATATTACAGGTGACGATGATATTCTTCTTCCCAACCTGCCTAACTTTATCCCACAACCCGAGCGCTTAACCCTGCAACAAGAAGTCATTCAGCCCACAATCATTTTAAGCTTTGATTCCATTGCCATTCATTCACCTATCTATGGTAGCCACTTCGATGGCTTGGATGTTTGGTTTGAATATGGTGAAGAGCGCACCAAATATGGTGCCACAGATGAGCCTGTTCGCGTTAAACAGGGAAGTTTATTGCTTGAATATGTGCGCGATAAACACGCAGAACATACCGCCATGTTCAAGCTCTTGGCAAGTGGCATTGCTGAAACACCTAAAGTCACAGCAATCAAGCTGAAAAAAGCAGGTATATTGCCCAGCTTCACCCTCACCAATCAAGATTGGATCACTTTTATGGCAGAAACCGTACCCGAACTGGAAAAAGAAGGCTTTGTCATCGAAATGAGCCGCGACTTCCGCTACAACTTACTTACCGCAGCATCCTGGAACTTGGACATGGATGGTGAAGGGTTGGTCGGTAGAGCCAGCTTCTCTGCCACACTTGCTGATGGTGAATCTATCGACCTGATTGATGCCATTGCCGCATGGATTAAAGAAAACCCTGAACGCTTATCCGATGATATGCTCAATACTATCAAAGATGTAGAGCATGTTCCTTTGCCTTTGGTTGATGGGCGTATGTTGTCTATCCCGGGTGATATGTTGTTCAGCATCATTAAACACATGATAGAGCTTTTTGCCACCACTGGTGTCATCGAAAAAGAAGTCTCTGGCGTACAAATGCTTGCCATCAAACAAGACTTGGAAAACCACGAAAAAGTTACCATCAAAGATGATAAAAAGTGGTTGGATATTGTGGGTAGCTTGGTGAACACGCAAGATACTTTTGTTGTCGAGCCGCCAAAAGGCTTAAAAGCGGAGCTTAGAGATTATCAACGCGAAGGCTTGAATTGGCTGCAAAGGATAATGCGCACAGGGGTTCATGGCATTTTAGCTGATGATATGGGCTTGGGTAAAACCATTCAAACACTGGCTTGCATCTTAAAAGAAAAAGAAGAAGGTCGCCTCAATCACCCTGCTTTGGTGATTGCACCCACAAGCCTGATGCACAACTGGCGCATGGAAGCGCAAAAGTTTACACCTGATTTGAAGGTATTGGTCTTGCATGGTGCGCATCGTGCTCGTTTTTTTGAGGATATTGCGCAATATGATTTGGTGCTCACCACCTACCCGCTTCTGCCTCGTGATGCAGGCTTTTTGATTGATGAGCCTTATCACATGCTCATCCTGGATGAGGCGCAAAATATCAAAAATCCACGCGCTAAAGCTTCACAACTGGTGCGTGAGTTTAATGCTCGCCATCGCTTTTGTTTAACAGGCACACCTGTTGAAAACCATTTGGGTGAATTATGGGCGCAGTTCGACTTCTTGATGCCAGGGTATTTATATGACCAAAAAAACTTTACCCATTTATTCCGCAAACCCATTGAACAAGATGGTAGTACTTCTCGTCAAGACGCACTTAATATTCGTGTGCGCCCCTTCTTATTGCGCCGCCTTAAAGAAGATGTTGCCAAAGAATTGCCAGACAAAACCAATATTGTACGCAGCGTTGAGCTTGAAGGTGAACAGCGTGCCTTGTATGAAAGCGTTCGCCTTGCCATGCAGAAAAAAGTGCGCGACTCGGTGGCAGCTATGGGTGTTGCCAAGAGTAAAATTATTGTCTTGGATGCGTTGATGAAAATGCGCCAAGTTTGTTGTGACCCTCGCTTGGTGAAACAAATCGATGCTGATGGCATCCCTTCTGCAAAAATGGATATGCTTAAAGACATGCTTCCTGAAATGGTCGAGGAAGGGCGAAAAATCCTTATCTTCTCACAATTTACAGAAATGCTTCACTTGATTGAGAGCTTGTGTATGGAGCTTGATTTGCCTTATGTTAAGCTCACAGGACAAACCCGTGATCGCATCACGCCAGTGGAGCAATTTCAGCATGGTGAAGTGCCTATCTTTCTTATCAGTCTTAAAGCAGGCGGCACAGGCTTGAACTTAACAGCAGCAGACACCGTGATTCACTTCGACCCATGGTGGAACCCTGCCGCCGAAGACCAAGCCACAGACAGAGCGCACAGGATTGGGCAAGATAAACCCGTGTTTGTCTATAAACTCACTACCATTGGCACAGTGGAGGAAAAAATCCTCGATATGCAAGAGCGCAAACGCGCGCTGGCAGATAGCATACACGGCAGCGGCAGCAAAGGCAGTGCGCTATGGACAGAAGAAGAGCTGCAATCTCTGTTTGAGCCTCTGGCAGATGTTGAGGAAGAACAATCCAGCAAAGCAGCCTAACGGCAGTGGAGCAATCTTTGTGCAACGATGCTGTCGTACATTTTGGGGCTGCGGTAGTGATGCAGATAAACAAAGGGAGAGGGAATAAGCCTGCTGACTTTGTGCCTTCGTGCCTTTGTGGTTGGTTTAATACTTTTGAGGAAGCTCTATAAACAGGCGGAACTTGACAAATAAGCAAAAGATAAGAATCGAAGTTCAATCTGGGTTTCAAGGCATCAATGACATCAAAGAACACAAGGTCAGAGAGGCTCGTAGCATATACAAAGAACAACAAATAAAGTCGATTTGTATTCATATTGACTTATTTAACGGTCAAGTTGCATTTGTTCAGCTCGATTCAATAGAAGAAAGCGATGTACACTTTATAACTCGGCAACAAATGGAGGGGCAAAGTGTATTTACTATTGATCAGAATTATTTCAAATGGCGATTGCTTGATCCGATACCCAACCTTGAAGACTTGGAGTTATCCATATCATGACAACCACCAAACCATTAGCTATCGACCTTTTTGCAGGCGCAGGTGGTCTAAGCATTGGCTTAGAGCAAGCTGGTTTCGAGGTGGTATTGGCAAATGAAATTGAAAGAGATTTCGCCAAAACCTTTGCGATGAACCACCCAAACACAGCAATGCTTTGTGAGGATATTCACCACATCGATTTCAACGCAGAGCTAAACGCTCTGGGCATTAAGCGTATTGACTTGGTTTCAGGTGGTCCACCATGCCAAGGCTTTAGCACTGTGGGCTCAAAAAACCAACAAGACCCAAGAAATAGTTTATTCTATGAATATCTGCGAGCAGTCAAAGACATCCAGCCTCGCTATGTGGTGTTTGAGAATGTTGCAGGGTTCAAAACCATGTATCAAGGTGCAGCATACAATACTCTTACTTCTGAACTCAATGGTTTGGGCTATGAAACCGTGTCATCTGTGCTTGAAGCATCTGATTTTGGGCTGCCACAAGTCAGGAAAAGAACCATTGTAATTGGCTGGAAAACAGGGCTTCCAGCAGTACAGCTTCCTACGCCAACACATGGCGATAACCACACCTTGCTTGGGCTTTTGCCTAAACTTTCACTGATGGATGCCATATCTGATCTGCCAGCGTTAGATGCAAACGATAGTAAAGGCAATTACGCAAGCGAGCCAAAAAATGCGTATCAACGCAAGCTAAGAGGCAATACCCCTGCTTTAACTGAACAC
>Ga0256839_1006638_pt1 | contig 10054 bp, 7 predicted proteins | sample 354166metaG_FD_185968 | JGI IMG/M metagenome (GOLD analysis project Ga0256839, IMG submission 185968) | Hydrothermal vent microbial communities from Mid Atlantic Ridge, Atlantic Ocean - 354-166 | ecosystem: Environmental > Aquatic > Marine > Hydrothermal vents | place: Atlantic Ocean: Mid... | reverse complement strand
AATGGGCCGCGTGGCCACGCCACTTTCCATCGCGGCCTTGACCACAGCGCCAGATACAATCGCCAGCAAGCGCGGGTCAAACGGCTTGGGAATAAGGTATTCCGGCCCAAAATTCAGGCTTTCATCACGGTAAGCCGCCGCTGCTTCAGCGCTGGAACTGGCCCGGGCCAGCGCGGCAATGCCCTCGACGCAGGCAATTTCCATGGCGTCATTAATGGTGGTTGCCCCCACATCGAGCGCCCCCCTGAAGATAAACGGAAAACAGAGCACATTGTTGACTTGATTGGGAAAATCGGACCGCCCCGTGGCGATAATCGCATCGGGGGCCACGGCGCGCACCGCATCCGGCATGATCTCGGGGGTGGGGTTGGCCAGCGCAAACACAATCGGTGCGTCCGCCATCTGCCCGACCATTTCGGGCGTCAGCACACCCGGGCCGGACAGCCCCAGAAACAAGTCCGCCCCGCCGATCACATCACTCAAGGTCCGCAGGTCCGTCTTCTGCGCGAAGGCGGCCTTTTGCGGCGAGGTCTCGGCCGCGCGGCCCTCAAAAACCAGCCCGTCAATATCACAGAGCCACACGTTTTTTCGCTTCACCCCGAGCTTGAGCAGCATATTGAGGCAGGCGATTCCCGCCGCCCCGCCGCCGGTGCTGACCACTTTGATATCGGCAAAACGCTTGCCTGCCACTTTCAGGGCATTCAGCGCCGCTGCCCCCACCACAATCGCGGTGCCGTGCTGGTCATCATGGAACACCGGAATGTTCATGCGCTCGCGGCAGAGTTTTTCGACAATAAAGCACTCGGGCGCTTTGATATCCTCAAGGTTAATCGCGCCAAAGGTCGGCTCCAGCGCCGTAATAATGTCAGCAAGCTTTTCAGGGTCGCTTTCATCCACCTCGATGTCAAAACAATCAATATTGGCGAATTTCTTGAACAGTACCGCCTTGCCTTCCATAATAGGCTTGCTCGCCAGCGCGCCAATATTGCCCAGCCCCAGCGCTGCCGACCCGTTGGTCACCACCCCCACAAGGTTCCCCCGCGCCGTAAACCGCGCCGCCGCCGACGCATCCTCCTTTATCACCATACAGGCCTCGGCCACGCCGGGGGAATACGCCAGCGCCAAATCCCGCCCGTTTGCCAAGGGCTTGGTCGCCCTTATTTCCAGCTTTCCCGGCTTGGGAAACTCATGGTAATTCAGCGCGGGGGTGTTTGGCTTATCGGTCATCTTGTGGCTTTCTGCATGCAAAGGGGTGGCCATTATGCGACAATCCCGCGCACATGCAAAGTGCCAATTCTTCTTTCCAAAAAGATAACACCCACCCCCGCCGAGGCGCAGCCGAGGCTATGGCCCGTCAGGGCTACAACGCGCCGACGAGGGGGGCCTTTAGGCTCCCCGAGGAGGCGCGATTCCGGTGCGGCCCGACATTTCCGGGCTTGTTTTGACTTTGCCTCGAAGGTGATAAACGCCTAAGATTTCCCCTTGTAATCCCGACCCTCACCCCCATCTTCAAAGGAACCAAAACCCTTAGGAGGCCCCAAACCCGATGCTCATCCGTGCTCTTGACCGCTTTTTTCGCCACGAAGCCGCCGGAGGGATCCTGCTCATGGCCTCTGCTGTTGCCGCCATGATTGTTGCCAATTCAGGCCTGTCCGGGGGCTATAACAGCGCGCTTTCCTCGGTGTTTTCCATCTCGCTCAACGGCGAAGGTCTGTCCAAGCCGCTGATCCTGTGGATCAACGACGGCTTGATGGCGATATTTTTCTTTCTAATCGGCATGGAGCTGAAACGCGAGATTCTTGAGGGCAAGCTCAAAAACCCGCGCAATGTCATCCTGCCCGGCATGGCGGCGGTGGGGGGCATGGCGGTGCCAGCGCTGATTTATCTGGCGTTTAACTATGGCGACCCCGAAACCGTGCAAGGCTGGGCCATTCCGGCGGCCACAGACATTGCCTTTGCGCTTGGGGTGCTGGCGCTCTTGGGCAAAAAAGCCCCGCCTGCGCTTAAGGTCTTCCTGCTCACCTTGGCCATTCTGGACGACCTCGGCGCGATCCTGATTATCGCGTTTTTCTACACCGCCGAGCTTAAGGTGGATTACCTGTTGCTCGCCCTTATCCCGCTTGCGGGCCTTGCTTACCAAAATTTTAAAGGCGCACACCGCATTGCGCCCTCCATTCTGCTCGGCACCATCCTGTGGTTTCTTGTGCTTAAATCGGGTGTGCACGCCACGCTGGCCGGCGTTATCACCGCGTTTTTCATTCCGATCAAAGACAAATACGGCAAATCCCCGCTACACGCGCTTGAAAACGCCCTGACCCCCTATGTGCTTTACCTGATCGTGCCCATTTTCGCCTTTGCCAATGCGGGCGTTGACCTCGGCAGCATTTCCTTCGCTGATCTCCTCGGCCCTGTCCCGCTTGGCATCACCGGCGGGCTGGTGGTCGGCAAGCTGGTAGGTGTGTTTGGCATGACGTTTATCCTCGTTAAACTCGGTGTCGCCCGCCTGCCGGAAGCCACCAACTGGGTGCATATCCTTGGCCTTTCGCTGCTGGCGGGCATCGGCTTTACCATGTCGCTGTTCATCGGCGGGCTGAGCTTTGATAACCCCGATGTGATGAACCTTGTGCGCCTTGGTGTGCTTACAGGCTCGGTTATTGCCGCCATCACGGGCTATACCATCCTTTATCTGGCCGCGCCCAAGCCCGCCCCTGCGGCATAGGCAGCCTTTACAATCCCCCGCATGGGGCCTAAAAACGCCCATCCTTCAGTTCACCTTGACGGGCACCCCATGCGACAACCCAAGCTTCTAACCACCATTCGTGGCTATTCCCGCAGCGATTTCACCGCTGACCTGCTGGCGGGGATGACCGTGGCCATGGTCGCCCTGCCGCTCAGCCTCGCCATTGCGATTGCCTCGGGCGCTGGCCCCGCGCAAGGGCTGATCACCGCCATTATCGGCGGATTTATGATTTCGCTTCTGGGTGGCTCGCGGGTGCAGATCGGCGGCCCGACGGGGGCGTTTATTGTGGTGGTGTTCAGCGTCATTGCCGAGCATGGTTATGAGGGGCTGGTGCTCGCCACCTTTATGGCGGGGCTGCTGCTGCTGGTCGCGGGGTATTTTCGTGCCGGAAACCTGATCGCCTATGTGCCCGAGCCGGTTATTAACGGCTTTACCATCGGCATCGGCATTATCATCGCCACCTCGCAAATCAAAGATATTCTCGGGCTGCAAATCGAGGCCCTGCCCGCTGATTTTCTTGAAAAAATCCCCGCGCTCTGGGCCGCCCGCGCCAGCTTCAGCCCGCCCGCTTTTGGCATCGCGCTACTCACACTGGTGTTGATCGTAGCCTTCCGCAAGCTCGCGCCGCGCCTGCCGGGCCTTATTGTTGCTGTTGGCCTCACCTCTGCCATCGTCGCCCTTGCTGCCCTGCCGATAGACACCATCACCAGCCGCTTTGGCGACCTGCCAAACACCCTGCCCATGCCGCACCTGCCCAACATTACGCTTGCCAAACTCACCGAGCTGTTCCCCTCGGCCCTCACCATCGCCTTTCTGGCGGCGGTGGAATCGCTGCTTTCGGCCATGGTCGCCGACCGGATGATAGACGGCCACCACCGCCCCAATGCCGAGGTCACGGCCCAAGGCTTTGCCAACATCGCCTCGTCGCTGTTTGGTGGCATGCCCGTAACCGGCGCCATTGCCCGCACCGCCACCAACATCAAGGCTGGCGGCAAAACCCCTGTGGCGGGGCTGGTGCATGCGCTTGCCATTCTGCTGATCATGCTGCTGGCGGCTGATCTGGCGGGCATGCTGGCCATGCCCGCCCTCGCCGCGCTGCTTGTGCTAACCGCGTGGAACATGTCTGAACCCCATAAATGGGCCGCCTGCCTGCGCGCGCCCAAATCAGATGTGGCGCTGCTCTTGATCACGCTTTCGCTCACCGTGGTGGTGGACCTGACGGTGGCCATTGGCACCGGCATTGCCCTTGGCCTTGCCCTGCGCCTGCGCCGCCGCAAAGCCCCGCCCGAAGAATGGGACACGCCAGAGCGGTAAGGGCATTGCAAGCCTAGCCGCGCCAAAACCCCGGGGTGAGCAGAATAAGCACCGCCACCAGCTCCAGCCGCCCCATCAGCATGGCAAAACTCAGCACCCATTTGGCGGCATCTGATAGCCCGCCAAAATTTCCTGCCGGGCCAATTTCCGGCCCCAGCCCCGGGCCGATATTGGCGAGCGCCGTGGCCGCGCCTGAAACCGCGGTAATAAAATCCAGCCCTAGGAGCGAAAGCACCACCGTGATCAGGCCGAGAGACAAGAAAAACATCACAAAAAACGCCATGACAGAGGACATAACATCCTCCCCCACCGGACGGCCCGCATAGCGCGCACCAAACACGCCGTGGGGCGAGTGAATGCGCTTGATCTGTTGTTTTATCGAGATAAACAGAAGCTGAAAGCGGAAGATTTTGATGGAGCAACAGGTTGAGCCAGCACAACCGCCCACCAGCCCAAGCATAAAAAACAGCACCACGGGGAATGGCCCCCAAAGCTGGTAATCAACCGAAGCATAGCCGGTGCCCGACAGAATGGAGGTGACATTGAACAGCGCCTCGCGAAAGGACTCCTCGCCAGCTTCGCCATTGGCCAGCATGCGATAAAAAGTGATAACCAGAATAAGCACCAACGCCGTGGCCAAAAATGCCCGCACCTGAGAATCCCGCAAAAGCGGCTGCGAGGACCCGCGCATAAGCTGCACATAGCGAATAAAAGGCAGGCTCGCGAGCAGCATAAACAGCGAGGACACATATTCCGGCACGCCGGAAAACGCGCCAAACGAGGCATCGGTATTGGCAAAGCCGCCGGTGGAAATGGTGGTCATGGATAAAACCAGCGCGTCAAAGAAATCCATGCCGACCAAGGAATAGGCCAGAATACAGGCCACCGTAAGCGCCACATAAACAATGGAAATCGAGGCGGCAATCTCTCCGGCGCGCGGCAGCACTTTGCCCAAGGTATCAAATCCCTCAGAGCGGAAAAGCTGCATGCCGCCCACCTTGAGCGTAGGCAAAAACGCCATCGCCACCACAATAATACCCACGCCGCCAAACCATTGCATCATGCCACGCCAAAGCTGGGTGCCCATGGGCAGCTCACCAAGGTTGGAAAACACGGTGGAGCCGGTGGTTGTCATGCCCGACACCGCTTCGAAAAACGCATCGGTATAACTGGCATCGGGCGCGCCGAGCCAAAAAGGCAGGGCCGCAAAAACCGGCAGGGCGACCCAGCTCATCACGGTGAGCAAAAAAGCTTGTTGCAGGTTCAGCCCCGGTGTGCGCGAATTTGCACTGGCCAGCGCCATGGTGCCGCCAAACAGGAGGGTGATCATGCCCGCCGCCGCAAAGGTGCCGCCGCCGCCGGTATCCCACAGAATATCCACCGCCCACGGGATAAACATGGTTGCCCCGAGCGCCACGAGCAACAGGCCGATTACATAGCCCACAGGGCGCAGATCAAACATGCGGCCTCCTTATGGGTCCGGAAAGGTAAAGCAGCCGCCTTCGGTGACAGGCCCGACCACCACCGACATATTCGGCCCCGGATCCAGCACCACGGGCTGAATGCCGGTAATTTTTTGCATGCATGCCTCGGAAACAGATTTATCGGATTGCACCCCGTCCACATAGATATCCAGCCATATCAGGCCCTTCTTGCCCGTATGGCAGGGGCCGTCTTGCGGGGTTCGTCCATCGCCGCAGGTATCTTCCACAATGGCGTATTTGCGCAGGCGGGGCAGGTAAAAAACCGTGCCGGCGGGGAAATCAAGTATGTCTTCACCTGCAATGATTTGGTGGCCAACGGCCAAGGTTACGGGGTTGGAAAACGTGCCCATGCCGCCAGCAAAACGGTGCCGGACAGGGTGGGAGATTTCCACAGTGCCCGGCGGGGTGTTATCCCAATAGCTGTAGCCGGTCACATAGGCCTGCAAATCCTGCGGCTGGCCATTTCGCGCGGGTATGTCTGGCGGGCTGGCCATGGCGATGCTGGCCAAAAGCAGCCCAAATAATGGCACAAGTATCCGATGCAAAGCCTGCTCCCAAACGGTTCAAACGCCAGCATAGGCCCAAAGTGGCACGGGTTCAAGACGGTCGTAGGGTGTGTGCTCTGCACGCACCGCTGCGCCAAGCGGTGCGGGAAAAACCACGCACCCTACGGCTTGGAGTGGTTGACGATATCGAGAAACTCGCGCGCCATCGCCGCGTCATCCTTAAACACGCCCAGCATCTTTTTGGTCACCATATTCACCCCGGGTTTATGCACGCCCCGCGTGGACATGCAGTGATGCTCGCCCTCGATCATGACCGCAACGCCTTGGGGTTTGAGCACATCGAACAAGGTATTGGCGATTTGTGCGTTCATCTTTTCCTGCACTTGCAGGCGCTTTGCATAGGTATCCACCACCCGCGCCAGCTTGGAAATGCCGACCACGCGGTTGGTGGGGATATAGGCGACATGGGCAACGCCGATGATCGGGGCCATGTGGTGCTCGCAATAGCTCTCGAAGCGGATGTTGCACAGCGCCACGATCTCGTCATAGCCTTCGACCTCGTCAAAGGTGCGTTGCAGCATTGCCACAGGGTCTTCGCCATAGCCCTTGAACCATTGCCCATAGGCTTTGGTCACGCGTTTTGGCGTGTCGAGCAGGCCTTCGCGGGCGGGGTCGTCTCCGGCCCAGCGCAGCAGGGTGCGCACGGCCTCTTCGGCCTCTTCGCGCGTGGGTTTTGCTTCGGCCATGGCCGCGGCCACCCCTTTTGGATTGATCAAATTCATCTTTCACTCCCTGCCTGAACAGGCCCGGCCTAATCGGCCAAGACTGCAACTTTTGCTTTATCTTGGCTAACAAGGTCTTATCAATTAGTTACTAAAGTATGAATTATTCGAGATTATTGCAAGCCTAGGCGAGATTCAGCGCCTGCGATATATCCGCCAACAAATCATCCGCGTCCTCCAGCCCGACCGACAGCCGCACCAGCCCTTCGCCAATGCCTAGCTCGGCGAGCTGCTCACCGGAAAGCCTTGAGTGGGTGGTGGTGGCGGGGTGGGTGACAATGCTTTTGGCATCGCCCAGATTATTGGAAATCAGCACAATTTTCAGTGCATCCAGCATACGAAACGCCGCCGCTTTACCGCCCTTGATCTCCAGCGAGATCACGGTGCCGCCAGCCTCCATCTGCTGGGAAACCAGCTTATGCTGGGCATGGCTCTCCAACCCCGGGTAAATCACACGCGCCAGTTTATTGTGCCCTTCCAAGGCCTTGGCGATGGTCAGCGCGCTTGTCGCCTGTGCCCGCACCCGCAGGTCCATGGTCTCCAGCCCCTTGAGCATAACCCAGGCATTAAACGGGCTAAGCGCGCCGCCGGTGTGCTTGAGATACATTTCCAGCGGCCCGCGGATGAAGTCCTTATCGCCCAGCACAACCCCGCCGAGGCAGCGGCCTTGGCCGTCAATATGCTTGGTGGCGGAATAGATCACGACGTCAGCCCCGAGTTTTAGCGCGCGCTGGAAAATCGGCGTGGCAAACACATTATCCACCACCACTTTCGCCCCCGCCTTGTGCGCAATGGCCGCAACGCCGGATATATCCACCGCTTCCAGTGTCGGGTTCGACAGGGTTTCGAAAAAGCAGACCTTGGTATTGGGGCGCATCGCCGCTTCCCACGCGCTTAGGTCGGTGCCGTCCACCAACGTGACCTCGACGCCGTATTTGGGCAGCAGGGTGTCTACAATAAACAGACAGGAGCCAAACAGCGCTTTGGCGGCCACGATGTGGTCTCCCGCTTCCAGCAGTGCAAACAGCGCGCCATTGACCGCGGCCATGCCCGAGGCCGTGGCAAAGGCCGCCTCAGCCTCTTCCAGCGCCGCAATCCGGTCTTCAAACATCGCCACCGTGGGGTTGCCATAGCGCGCATATATGAACTCGTCATCGCCCAGGGTATCAAACCGCGCCTGCGCCGCTTCCGCGCTTGGATAAACAAAGCCTTGGGTGAGGTAAATCGCCTCGCTCAGCTCGCCATATTGGCTGCGCCGCGTGCCCGCATGCACCAGCTTGGTGCGGGTTTTCCAATTATCCATAATCTCTCCGGAAAATCCGGCCCCCTGAATTAAAACCTGATCGGGCTTCACGGGCCACGACCTCTTTAGCGGCATATTTAGAGCACATTGCGTTTCATCTTAATCTTTAATCGTTTTTGCCATTGAGGCAGAGATTGTGAAACAATCGCGTTCAATGGCACAAACGATTCAAAACAAACGGAAAGTGCTTTGAGTGGCCCGCAATCCGGTTCGACAAAGCACCACTTGCGGGTTGATTAACCTCTTCTATGATACAGGTCAATTACCTGTTGCGGGAAAGTGATTATACCTATCTTAATTACTAAGGTATACGAAGGAATGCAGATATGATTGACCTATACTATTGGCCCACGCCCAACGGCTGGAAAATCCCCATCGCGCTGGAGGAAATGGGGCTGGAATATAACGTGATTCCGGTGGATATTAACGCCGGTGACCAGTTTACCGACTGGTATAAGACCGTGTCTCCCAACAGCAAAATGCCCGCGATTGTGGACCCTGACGGGCCGGACGGCAAGCCGATCCCGATCTTTGAATCCGGTGCTATCCTGCAATACCTCGCCCGCAAAACCGGTAAGTTCTATGGCCGCTCCGAGCGTGAGCGTATCGAGATAGACCAATGGCTGTTCTGGCAGGTCGGCGGCCTTGGCCCCATGGCCGGCCAAGCGCACCATTTCCTGGTTTACGCCCCCAAATTCGACCCCCCGCAAGACCTGCCCTATGCCAAAGACCGCTACCGCAAAGAGGTGGCGCGGCTATACAGGGTGCTGGACAAACAGCTGGAAGGCAAAGACTATATCTGCGGTGACTTCTCTATCGCTGATATCGCCACATGGGGCTGGGCCTCGCTGTGGAAACGCCAGGAGCAAACAATGGACGACAAGCCCAACATGAAAGCATGGCTGGCGCGCATGAAAGCCCGCCCCGCTGTGCAGGCCGGCCGCGGCTTGGCGGCGGAAAAACGGGTTGAAGCCAACCCCGAAGGCGTGCAATCTTCGGCAATGTTTAACGCAAAAAAATAGGCCCGCCTTTGATTCGATATATATGCCTTGCCATGTTTGGCCTCGGCCTCACCTCAAGCGCGGTGCAGGCCACACCGCGCTTTTTGTTAGGGGCATCCGTCACCCACACCAATGATATTATTGGCGACGGGCAGGATCGCTGGCGCTCGGCAACAGCGGATTTAAGCTTGCTTTTCGGGCAGAAAGACATGGGGGAGCTGCCCGCCAGCTTTGGCCAGTTCATCGAGCTCCGGAGCCGTATGGAGATGATCACCCCTGCGAATCTTGCCCTGCCCTACCCGGCCGACGACCGCCCCTATGTCGGGGTGCTGTCCTTTGGGGTGGCCAGCCATTGGCAGCAGCAAAATACCGTGCAATCTCTGGGTTTTGACCTGGTGGCAATCGGCCCTTCAACCAGCGTCAGTGCTGTCCAGACCTGGGTGCACACCAACATGAACCATATCAATCCGCAAATCCTTGCGGACCAGCTCCCAAATGCGATTTACCCGACCTTCAGCTATGAATACGCCAAGGTCTACACCGCTGGCACTGCCGCTCTGCGCCCGTTTGCCGACCTGCAAATCGGGGCGGAAACCTTTGCCCGCACGGGGTTTGACCTGACGATTGCGCGCGTACCCGAACAGGGCTTTCGGGTGCGAAACAGCCTGACCGGCCAAAGGGTGCCGGCACTGAACCCAACGAAAAACCGCCAGCTCTCGCTAGCTGTCGGGGCCGACATTGCCTATATTTTTAACAGCGCCTATTTGCCCGCCACCTCAGGCCTGACCCTAAGCCAATTTCGCACCCGCTTGCGCGCGGGCGTGCTTTACCAGAGCCAAAAGTATGACCTGTTTTACGGGGCAAGCTGGCTTAGCCCCGAGTTCACCACCCAGCGAAAGGGCCAAACCGTTGGCGCGGCCTCGC
>Ga0256839_1006637_pt1 | contig 10055 bp, 5 predicted proteins | sample 354166metaG_FD_185968 | JGI IMG/M metagenome (GOLD analysis project Ga0256839, IMG submission 185968) | Hydrothermal vent microbial communities from Mid Atlantic Ridge, Atlantic Ocean - 354-166 | ecosystem: Environmental > Aquatic > Marine > Hydrothermal vents | place: Atlantic Ocean: Mid... | reverse complement strand
ATAAATCCGCCCGCGTGGCTGCCCATTCGCCCGAGGGCGTGATCGAGCTGATGCCGACCTCGGACGGGGTTTCTTATGGCTTCAAATATGTAAATGGCCACCCGGACAATACCGGATCAGGCTTGCAAACCGTGACCGCCTTTGGCGTGCTGGCCGATGTGTCCTCGGGCTATCCGGTATTGCTGAGCGAAATGACTCTGCTCACCGCCCTGCGCACCGCGGCCAGCTCGGCGATGGTGGCCAAGTATCTGGCCCCGACTGGCGCGCGCAGCATGGCGATCATTGGCAATGGCGCACAAAGCGAATTCCAGGCGCTGGCTTTCAAGGCGATTTGCGGCATAGATCACCTGCGGCTCTATGATATTGACCCTGCGGCCACCGATAAATGCGCCGCCAATCTGACCGCTTTCGGATTTTCGATTGTGAAATGCAGCAGCGCCGAAGAGGCGGTGGAGGGGGCAAATATCATCACCACCGCAACCGCTGACAAGCAATACGCCACCATTCTGACCGATAATATGGTCGGCGCGGGGGTGCATATCAATGCCGTGGGCGGTGATTGCCCGGGAAAAACAGAGCTGCACCGCGATATCCTGCTGCGCTCGGATATATTTGTGGAATTCCCCGAGCAAACCCGCGTGGAGGGTGAAATACAGCAGCTCGCGCCCGATCATCCGGTCACGGAAATATGGCAGGTGATCGCGGGGAAGGCTGTCGGGCGCTCTGGCCCGCGCCAGATCACCCTGTTTGACAGCGTCGGTTTTGCGATCGAGGATTTCTCGGCCCTGCGATATATCAGGGACCAGCTAAGGCCGGGCAATCACACCAAGCTTGATATGCTGGCCGATCCTGACACCCCGAAAGACCTGTTTGGCATGCTGCTGCGCGTTCAGAAGTAGAGCTTTGGCTCTGCGGGGGGATCCAGCAGCTTGCGATAAAGATGCCATGTGGCATGGCCCAGCACCGGCAAGACCACAAACAGGCCGAGCAAAGCGGGCAGCATCGCCAGCAGCATCAGCGCGGAAATAATAAAGGCCCAGAGCATCAGCACCGTAAAATTCTGCGCCACCGCATTTATGCTGGTCAGAATGCCGGTAATAAAATCCACTTCACGCTCCAGCAATAATGGCAGGCTGATCAGCGTAATGGAGAAAAGCACAAAAGCAAAACCGGCACCCACCCCGATTTCCGCGCCCACCATGATCATGCCTTGAGGGGTGAAAAAAAGCTCCAGCGAATTGGTGATATTGGTCAGCGCCCCCAGCCCCATGGTGATGGCAAAAATCACATGGCTGATCAGCATATAAAATAAAAACCAGACCACAATAATCGCCCCGACCCATGGAATTTGCCGTTTGCGCTCGGACAGGGTGCATGTCAGAATTCGCCGCCATGAAATGGGCTGCCGGTGTTCGATCAAACAGGATGTGGCATAAAATCCGACAGCCGCGAAGGGGGCCAATAGCGGGAAACCAACCGTAAGCGGAATCGCCCACCATATTTCCCCCGACCAAAGCAGAACCGAAAGGATCACATAGCCGCCAAGCACATAAAAGGCGGAAAAGAAAAGCCCCACCAGCGGCGCTTTTTTATAATCCGCCCAGCCCTTTCCCAGAGTTTCGAACAGATCTGATACGGTAATTGTATTGATTTCAGGCACAATACTGGCCTCGGCTTCACGCGCAATTTCCATAATTTTCCCCTTTTTTGCACCATTAAAAGGGATAATTTGTCGCAGGTCTAGAAAAAACTGGAATTTGGTGTGGATCAGCTGTCCGCTTGCGCCTCGGCGCGGCTTTTCCCCGTCACCTCCAGCGCCAGTGCTGCGGCCATGAATTTGTCCAGATCGCCATCCAGCACCCCTTGGGTATCGGAGGTTTCCACATTGGTGCGCAGATCTTTCACCATCTGGTAGGGCTGCAAGACATAAGATCGGATCTGGTTGCCCCAGCCGGCATCGCCCTTGTTATCATGGGCGTCCTGAATGCTGGCCGTGCGCTTGCGCATTTCGATCTCGTAGAGCCGGGATTTTAGCGCTGCCATACAGGTAGCGCGGTTTTGATGCTGGGATTTGGCCGAAGCCGTTACCACGATACCGCTTGGAATATGGGTCATGCGCACGGCGGAATCGGTTTTGTTGACGTGTTGTCCGCCCGCGCCTGACGAGCGATAGGTATCCACCCGCAGATCCGACGGGTTGATCTCGATATCGATACTGTCGTCAATCACCGGATAAACCCAGACCGAGCTGAACGAGGTATGCCGCCGCGCCGCGCTATCAAAGGGCGAGATCCGCACAAGCCGATGCACCCCGCTTTCGCTTTTCAGCCAGCCATAGGCATTTTGCCCCTTGATCTGATAGGTGACGGATTTGATCCCCGCCTCCTCGCCCGCATTATAGGAGGTGGTTTCAACCTTATAACCATGCTTTTCCGCCCAGCGGGAATACATCCGTGCCAATATAGAGGCCCAATCGCAGCTTTCGGTGCCCCCCGCGCCGGCATTGATCTCCAAAAAGCAATCATTGCCATCGGCCTCGCCATCCAGCAGCGCCTCCAGCTCTTTTTTCTCGGCCTCCCCCACCAGCGCCGCAATCGCCGCTTCAGCCTCGGCCACCACCTCGGAATCGCCTTCCATCTCGCCCAGCTCGATCAGGTCGATATTATCCTGCATTTCCGAGAGCAGGGTTTTGTGGTTTTCCATCGCATCGGCCAGCATCTGGCGCTCGCGCATCAGCTTTTGCGCCTTGGCGGGGTTGTTCCACAGCTCGGGATCCTCGCTCATGGCGTTGAACTCTTCCATCCGGTGCGGGGCGGTTTCCAGATTCAGCCGCTGCGCCAGAAGATCAATGGTCTTTTGGATCCGGGCGATCTGGTTTTCGGTTTCTGCGCGCATTTTCAGGCTCTTTTCTTAATACTGATCGCCAGCGGCCAGGCCGCCTTGCGTAACGCGGGGTGGCAGAATAACCGTTTGACCATTGACCTCGACGGTCTGGTTATCCGCCTCGCCCTGATTGAAAAACAGCAAATCACTGCCCATTACAAAGCCACCATCCACGAAATTGCCATAGGCGCCATAAGCCGGCTCCTCACCGGCGCGGAACAGCTCGGTTACCACATTTTCGCCCGAGGCATCATCGGCCAATCGCACGCCGGAATAGCGGTCGATCTTCACAAATACCGTGCCGCCGGGCTGTGGATACTCAAATGAACCGTGGCGCGGCAAAAATGCCTTCATGAATTCGACAAATACCGGCCCGCACATCGAGCCGCCATAGGCCCCGCGCCCCATCGGCGTGGGCTGGTCATAGCCGATATAGCAGCCTGCGGCGATTTGCGGGGTGAAGCCGACAAACCACGCATCCTTGGCGCTATTGGTGGTGCCGGTTTTGCCCGAAATAGGCACCCCCAACCGGCCAACAGTGCTCGCCGCCGTGCCGCGCGCCACCACGCCGCGCATCATGGAGGAAAGCTGATAAGCGGTAACCGGATCCATAATTTGCGGGGAATAATCCTGCACCCACGGTTCCATATCCGTAACCAGCGCCTCGCCCGAGCAATCCACACAGATGCGCGGGTCATGGCGAAAAATGGTGTTGCCGTTGCGGTCCTGCACCCGGTCCACCAAGGTTGGCTCCACCCGGCGGCCACCATTGGCAAACATCGAATAAGCGCTCACCATTTTGTAAAGCGTGGTCTCTCCCGCCCCCAGTGCATAGGCCAGATGCTCGGGCATATTTTCATAAACCTCAAAGCGCTCTGCATAGGCCGCCACCACATCCATGCCGATATCCTGTGCAATCCGCACCGTCATCAGGTTGCGCGAGTTCACAATACCGGTGCGCATCGGCGCCGGACCATAAAACTTTTTCGAAGCGTTTTGCGGCCGCCAGACCCCCTCGCCGGTATCCACCTCGATCGGGGCATCCACAACGATAGATGCAGGGGTATAGCCATTATCCAGCGCGGCCGCATAGACAAAAGGCTTGAAAGCCGAGCCGGGCTGGCGATTGGCCTGTGTTGCACGATTAAAGCTGCTGGCCTGATAGGAAAACCCGCCCTGCATCGCCAAAACCCGCCCTGTCTGCGGATCCATCGCCACAAAGGCCCCCTGCACGCCGGGAATCTGGCGCAGAGACCAATAGTCAAACTCTCCATCATCTTTCAGGATCGCTTTCACAAAAACCACATCCCCCACGGCCCAGATATCGGAAGCCACGCGAGGCCGGTCGCCGGGGCGGCCGTTTTCCTTGCGCGGCCGGGCCCATCTGGCCTCCTGCACCGTCAAAAAGGCTTCGCCCTCACCCTCGATCCCGACCCGGGCCTTGTCTGCCTCAAGCTCCAGCACCACAGCCAGCTTCCAGCCCGGAATATCGCGCGGCAAGGCGCGGCTTTGCAAGGCCCCCTGCCAGCCTTCATCTGCCGCAAGCTCCTCTACCGGAATTTGCGCATAGGCACCCCAATAAATCTCCAGCTCGCGGTCGTATTTCTCCAGCCGGTCGCGCAGGGCCTGCGCCGCCACGGCTTGCAGCTCGGGATCCACTGTGGCACGAATGGCCAGACCGCCGCCAAAAAGCTGCTCCGGACCAAGCCGCACATTGAGCTGACGGCGGATTTCATCGGTAAAATAGCCGCGCGGCGGAATTTGATCCCGCCCCGATACAAAATCTCCGCCCTGCACCGTGCGCAGCGGATCATCCAGCGCGATCCGGTATTCCTCGTCGGTAATGTATCCGTTCTGGTTCATCTCTCGCAAAACAAAAGCCCGGCGCTCCAGAGCCTCTTTGCGATTGCGCACAGGGTGGTAGTCATTCGGATCTTTCAGGTGAATCGCCAGAAATGCGGCCTCGGCAATGCTCAGCTCCTCCAGGCTTTTACCAAAATAATTGGCGGCCGCCGCCGTCACCCCGTAAGAGCTTTGACCGAGAAACACATCATTCATATAGAGTGCCAGAATATCGTCTTTGGTCAGCACCTGCTCTACCCGGGTGGCCAGAATGATTTCCTTGATCTTGCGGTCTATTTCACGCGAGCCATCGAGCAGGAAGTTTTTCATCACCTGCTGGGTGATAGTGGAGGCACCGCGCACATTGGCGCCCCGTGTGCGCACCGCGGTAAACAGGGCCGATGCAATGCCGCGGGCATCATAGCCGCGATGATCATAAAAGTTTTTATCCTCGGCGCTGATAAAGGCGAATTTCACGATGTCCGGAATCTCGTCGGTCGGGGTATAGATCCGCCGCTCGCGCACAAATTCATCCAGCACATAACCATTGGCGGAATAGACCCTTGACAGCACGGCGGGCGAATAATTCCGCAGTTGCTCCAGATCGGGCAGATCGCGGGCATACATCCACAAAACCCCCATCAGCCCGATACCGGACATGATCAGGCCCAGCGAAAGCCACGCAAATATAAAGCCGAAAAACCGCAGAATCGCCAGTATCAAAAAAATTCTCCCATAGAGTCGTTCCTCCGTATACGGGGTTGCGCCGGATTGGTCAAAACAACAACGCGGCTAATTGCGCAATAATCCGCGCATTTCCGCCTCGACCTCGAACCAGCGCAGCAGCCCGCCAAGCAGGGTCTCGCTCATGCCCTGCTGCCACTCGGGATCCAGCAGGTTTTCCAGGTCGGCCTTGTCGGACATAAACCCGAGCTCCACCAGCACAGAAGGAATATCGGGGGCGCGCAGCACCCGGAATCCGGCCGCCATGCGCCGGGATTTTATCTCGCTGTCATTCTGGAACCAGAGCGCCTCTGCCAATACATCGCCAAAGCGGCTGGAAAACGCGTCGGTCTCGCGATAGGCCATCTGTAGCAATATCTGCGTCAGATCATCCCCCTCGCCAACCACGGAAATACCCGCCACCAGATCCGAGCGGTTTTCCAGCGTGGCAATGGTGACAGCCTGTTGATCCTTCGAGGCCTCTGACAGGCTGAATACCGTTGTGCCGCGTGCGCGCCCCAGCGTCACCACATCCGCATGCAGGGATATAAAGGCATCCGCACCGGCTCGGCGTGCTATTTCGACCCGCTCGCCCAGAGGAATGAACACATCCTCTTGCCGGGTCATCACCACCCGGAACCGGCCATCTTCCAGCAGGGTATCCCGCAATACCAGCGCCATTTGCAACACAATATCCTTTTCCACGGCCTCGCCCTGCCGCGCCCCCTGATCCAGCCCGCCATGGCCGGCATCCAGTGCAATGATCGGCAAGCCCGCCGCGCCTTCCACCTTGGCCTCTGTCGCGCCGCCGCGCCAGACACCCCGCCCGGGGGGGGCGGCTTTGGCGGCAAATTCATCCGCCGTGGCAGGGGTCAGGTGCAGACGAATCAGCGGGTTTCCCTCGGGGCTGCGCCCGTTTTGCGCAGTTTCCAGAAGCATCGGCCTCGCAAGATCCAGCACAATGCGCGATTCTCCGGGCTGAAAAAGCCCATATCTGAAATCCGAAACTTCAGGAATATCCTCCGCCATCCCCGAAGGCATGGCCGCAAGGTCGGTCTCGCCAAGATCAACCAGCAGCCTGCGAGGATTATCAAGCGTAAACACCTGGAAGGCGACCGGTTCCGAAAGGCCGATTGTCAGGGTTATCCCGCCCTTCTCGCGCATGATTGCGGTGCTGTCCGCAACGATGCCCGCACCGAGCGCGGGTAATGAAGCACCGGCTGTAAAAAACACAGACCCCCACAATATCATTGCCCAAAACCTGATAATCATGAACCGTGCGCCGCTTCCTTGAATGCCCGTTGCAGAATTAGATTGTGTTTCATCATAGATCGGGTTTATGGTCAAAAAACGGCAAACACAATATTTGCTTGCCGTTGTAAGAGTTTCGCCATTTGGCCAACCTTTGTGGGAAAATTCCACATCCGCGCCAGATCGGCAGGTGCTTCGCACCACTTCCGAATTCCCCGGAATAACCAAATTCGGGGCGTATAATTTAGCAAGCACGGGCGCTAGGCCCGGGTTCTGCTGGAGAAAAAACCGCGATGAAGCGAGAAACGAGGACGGGCAAACTGGATAGGCAACGCAATGCGTGGCCCTTTTTGCATGCCTTGTTTTGCTTATTTGCCCAAACAAAACAAACCTTTACGAACGGATCTGCAAGTAGAGCTGCGCCGCCCGGGGGTTTGAGCGAGAAACCATGTCGAAAAAAATGCTTATTGATGCCACCCATGCCGAGGAAACGCGCGTGGTTGTGGTGGACGGAAACAAGGTCGAGGAATTTGACTTCGAGGCCCTCAACAAACGCCAGCTTGCCGGCAATATATATCTAGCCAAAGTTACGCGGGTGGAGCCATCGCTTCAGGCCGCTTTTGTGGATTATGGCGGGAATCGCCACGGCTTTCTGGCATTTTCCGAAATCCACCCCGATTATTACCAGATTCCACAGGCTGACCGCGAAGCCCTTCGGAAAGAAGAAGCCGAATATACCAAAGCGGTAGCCGAAGAAGAAGAGCGTGAAAAAGAGAAAGAGAAACCGCGCTCCCGCCGCCGCCGCCGCAAGGCCGAACCTGCCACAGACGGCGTTGCCAGTGCAGAAGATGCAATAAAGGTAGAAGAAGCCGAAGTTGCGCAGGAAGAGCCGGTGGCCCTGGATGCAGCGCCGCAAGACAAGTCAGAAGATGACGAGGCTACCGCAGACGGGCAAGCCGATGATGCGCTTTCATTGCTGGTGGAAACGCCCGAAACCTCGCTTGCCGACCCCGAAGAGGCCGAAGTGGTGTCTGATTCCGACGAGGTCGAAATCGCCGAGGTCCGCGCGCCCCGCATTCGCAAGCCGCGCCCGCGTCGCTATAAGATTCAGGAAGTGATCAAGGTTCGCCAGATCCTGCTTATTCAGGTGGTTAAGGAAGAGCGCGGCAATAAGGGCGCTGCGGTTTCCACCTATCTGTCCCTGGCGGGCCGCTATTGTGTATTGATGCCCAACACCGCGCGCGGCGGCGGTATTTCGCGCAAGATTTCCAACGTGGCGGATCGCAAAAAGCTGAAAGAGATATCCAACGCCATTCCGGTGCCCGAGGGCGCGGGGCTGATTATCCGCACCGCCGGCTCGCAGCGCACCAAGGCCGAGATCAAGCGCGATTATGAATATCTGCGCCGCCAATGGGAAAATATCCGCAACCTGACGATGGAATCCATCGCCCCTGCCCCGATCTATGAAGAGGGTAGCCTGATCAAGCGCTCGATCCGCGACCTCTATACCAAAGAGATCGACGAGGTGATTGTGGATGGCGAGCGCGGCTATCGCGAGGCCAAGGATTACATGAAAATGCTCATGCCGTCCCACGCCAAAAACGTGAAGCGCTATAGCGATTCGCTGCCGCTCTTCTCGCGCCATAACGTGGAAAACTATCTGGCGGGCATGTTTAACCCCACGGTGCAGCTGAAATCCGGCGGCTATATCGTGATCGGCATCACCGAGGCGCTGGTCGCGATCGATGTGAATTCCGGCCGCGCGACCAAAGAAAAATCAATCGAGGATACGGCCACAAAAACCAACCTCGAAGCCGCTTCCGAAGTGGCGCGCCAGCTGAAGCTGCGCGATCTTGCCGGCCTGATCGTGATCGATTTTATCGACATGGAAGACCGCCGCAATAACATCGCGGTAGAAAAGCGCATGAAAGACGCGCTGAAAAACGACCGCGCCCGTATTCAGGTGGGCCGGATTTCCGGCTTCGGCCTGATGGAGATGTCGCGCCAGCGCTTGCGCCCGGGCATGCTTGAGGCCTCCACCCAGCCTTGCCCCCATTGCCACGGCACCGGCATCACCCGCTCCAATGACAGCATGGCGCTGGCCATTCTGCGCGAGCTGGAGGAAGAAGGCGCCAAGAACCGCTCCAAAGAGGTGCTGGTAAGCGCGCCGGTAAATGTGGCGAATTACCTGCTGAACGGCAAGCGCGAGCATATCGGCCTGATCGAAAGCCGCTTTGGCCTGTCGGTGCGGGTGGAAAGCGACCCTGCGCTGATCTCGCCGGAATACCGCGTGGAGCGTTTCAAAACCGCGACCCGCATTGTGCCGGTTCCGGCAGCGCTGCCCAGCATTGATATAACGGATATGCCCGAGCTGGAAGAGGAGGCGGGGATCGAAACTGAAGCCGAGATCGAGACCGCGCCGGAAGTGGCCGAAGAAGCCCCTAAAAAGCGCCGTCGCCGTCGCCGTCGGGGTGGAAAAAACCGCTCGGAAAACGCAGAAAACGGTGAGGAATCGCCTTCAAATGGCGCGGCTTCCGAGGCGGATGCCCAGCCTTCTGACTCCGAATCCAAACCGGACAAGCCCAGGCGATCCCGCACCCGCCGCCGCCCACAAGCGGCAGAAGGCAAGGCCGAGGCAGGCGAAGAGATTCAGGACGATCCGACCCCACAGGAACAGCCTGAATCCGAGCCAAAGAAACGGCGCAGCCGCACGCGGACACGCCCGAAACCCGCTGCCGAAGCCCCCGGGGCTGAAGAAGCGTCTAAAGTTGTAGCACCAGAGGTTCAAGCGCCTGCCGAAGCACAGCCAGGCCCCGAGCCTGCAGCGGAAACACCGGTTGAAAAACCCAAGCGCCAGCGCGTGATGGCCAAAGCTCCGAGTGCCGAACCAGAGGAAGCTGCACCGGTTGAAGCAACTCCGGCAGAAGCGGTCGCAGTGGAAACTGCAGCGGTTGAAGCTGCAGCGGCGGAAGCGGAAGGCAAACCCAAGCGCCGCGGCTGGTGGTCTCGCAAGCCCAAAGCATGATCGGCATTTTAGCTAAAAAGTAAAAGGCTCCCGATGATCGGGGGCCTTTTTTTATCGTGCGGCAAACCACGCTTGCAGCCGCGCGATGCCCTCGATCATATCCTCGGTTTTGCCCGCATAGGAAAACCGCAGGGTTTGATGCCCGCGCAGGGGATCAAAATCCAGCCCCGGGGTGGTGGCCACCCCGGCATCACGCAAAATTTCAGCGGCCAGATCAAGGCTGTTATCGGTCAGATCCGACACATCGGCATAGATATAAAACGCGCCGTCCGGCGGGGCGAAATTCGGAAATCCGGCCTTGGGCAGGCCTTTGACCATCACCGCGCGATTG
>Ga0256839_1006636_pt1 | contig 10058 bp, 10 predicted proteins | sample 354166metaG_FD_185968 | JGI IMG/M metagenome (GOLD analysis project Ga0256839, IMG submission 185968) | Hydrothermal vent microbial communities from Mid Atlantic Ridge, Atlantic Ocean - 354-166 | ecosystem: Environmental > Aquatic > Marine > Hydrothermal vents | place: Atlantic Ocean: Mid... | reverse complement strand
GATGATAAGTTCAGGTAAAGGAGGGGCGGGTTCGATCTCTTTTTGGACTGAAAAATTTGTGGCTAATGGTGGTCCAGATGGTGGTGATGGTGGTCGTGGTGGAGCAGTTTTATTTAAAGTAGATAACAATACAGATACCCTCTCAGGTTTACGTGGACGAAAACACATGAAAGCTGAAAGTGGGCAACCAGGTACTGGGAGAAAGTGTTATGGACGTAAAGGTCAAGATATGACCATTACCGTACCCCCAGGAACAACTGTAGTAGACATGGAAACAGGCGAAGAACTTATGGATTTGCTTAATGAAGGAGATATCATTCCTTTTTTAGAGGGTGGTAAAGGTGGTTTGGGAAACATGCACTTTAAGTCTTCTAGTAACCAAAGACCTACCTATGCTCAACCAGGACTTCCAGGGATTACTAAACAAGTTAGGTTAGAAATGAAGCTCATAGCTGATGTAGGACTTGTAGGTTATCCTAACGTAGGAAAGTCGACACTCATCGCTACATTGTCAAATGCAAGACCTCAAGTAGCAAACTATGAATTTACTACACTTACACCCAAACTTGGCGTTGTGCACATAGGGGATTATGATTCTTTTATGATGGCAGATATCCCAGGTATTATAGAGGGTGCATCTGATGGTAGAGGTTTAGGACATGAATTTTTAAAACATATAGAGAGAACGAAGACCCTACTGCTTATGATAGATGCTGCAAACTATAGAGAGATGAAGTATCAGTATGAGACTCTGCTGGTTGAACTCACGCGTTACTCGGAGACTTTAGCTATACGTAAACATGCCATTGCTATCACAAAAATAGATTCACTATCTGTAGATGAAGTAAATGCTTTAACCAAAACTTTTTTAGAAGATATAGAACTAGAAGCCAATACTACACTTCATCAATATAAAGCAAAAGAAGAATATATTTCTTACGGATTTCAAAAAGATTTTGGAGTAGATTTGCCAAAAGTGAAACCACTTTTTGTCCTGCCCATCTCATCGGTTGCACACATCAATACTGAGGTTTTACGTTATGCTATAGGTGATTTTGTTAAAAGTGTAAAAGAAGAACAAGAGGATTAAAATGAATAGACGCATCGTTATAAAAGTGGGTTCACATGTCTTAACAGAAGATGGTGGTATAGCTAAGGTGCGTATGACAGCCCTAGTCAAACTCATAGCAGAACTTAAAGATAAAGAATATGAAGTGATACTTGTGAGTTCGGGAGCTGTTGCTGCTGGCTACACGAAGTTGCCTTTAGATAGAAGTAAAATAGCTAATAGGCAGGCACTTGCAGCCATAGGTCAGCCCCTTTTGCTTACTATGTACCAAGAGGCTTTCTCTAAATTTGGAATACTTTGTTCCCAGGTGCTTTTTAGGTCGGATGTATTTGAGTCATCTAAACATATAAATCATGCTAAAGTAGCTATAGATACACTTCTTGATAATCATGTAGTACCTATTATTAATGAAAATGATACAGTAAGTATAGAGGAACTTGTCTTTGGAGATAATGATAGACTCTCTGCACATGTTGCACATCATTTTGATGCTAATTTACTTGTAATACTCTCAGATATCGATGCTTTTTATGACAAAGACCCTAACCAATATAAAGATGCGAAACGCCGAGCAATAGTGAGTAAAATAACTAAAGATGAGCTCGAAGCAGAACATAGCCCCAATAATGAGTTTGCCACAGGTGGCATAGTCACCAAACTTCAATCTGCTGATTTTCTTATGAAGCATGGTAGAGAGATGTTTTTAGCTTCAGGGTTTGATTTGTCCGATGTGAAGTCTCTACTTATAGACGGTGAACATTTGGGTGGGACACTTTTTAAAAAATGATTTGACTTTTGTATCTTTAAAGTATATACTATAGTAATAAAAGTATATAAAGGATACGCAATGGTAGTAAAGGTTGAAAAGTCAGACTATAAAAAAGAGTTATTTTCTTTACCTGTTGAAGTGGTAGAAGCACTCAAAAATTATGCACAAGAGACAGGTAAGAAAAAGAGCCATATTGTAGCAGAAGCAATAGCTGAGTATATAGAAAAGATTAAACGTAAACAGTTGGCACAAGAATTTAAAATGAAAATGGGCATCATTTCTGCAAATACGCCAGATATACAAGTGATTAAAGCAAACAGAGATGACTAAAATATTTTTTGATGCTAATATTTTGATAGATATTTCAGATTCATCACGTCCATCCTATAAAGAGAGTAGAGCATTACTGGATTATTTGATGGATAACATAGATGAATATAGTTTTTATACATCCTGTGATTTGATGACAACCGTGTACTATATATTGAGAAAAAAACTCAATAAAAAAGAGACGTTAGCACAGATAAAGTTGATGAATCAGCTTATTTACATCATTGAATTTGGTAACACTGAAATAAACGAAGCCATAGAACTCATGGAAAGAAACGAAAAATACACAGACTTAGAAGATACCATACAGTACGTCATGGCACGCAAAGAAAAATGTGACTACATCATCACCAATGATAATAACTTTGCTTCTGGCGATGTGCCTGTGCTTAGTGCTGTGGAGGCGTTGAAGGTTTTGAAGTAAAGCTCTAGGTTTTTTTGGGTAAAATATCTACCAATAAACAGAAGTAAAAAGAGGTTGTATGCCGTACATAGATTGGTTGGGTAAGGGTGATGTGGTGCATCATCATAAAGAGATAGTGTATAAGACTATAGACTGCCAAGAGGTGGTGGGTGACGTGGATAGTGATAATCTCATCATCAAAGGTGATAATCTCTTGGCTTTGAAGTCTTTGCTTCCTTACTATGCGAATGCTGTCAAGATGATATACATCGACCCGCCTTACAACACGGGTAATACCTCTTGGGTGTACAACGACAACATGGACTCTCCTCTCATTAAAAAGTGGCTTAACGATACGGTAAATGCTGACGATTTGAGCAGAAGTGACAAGTGGCTTTGTATGATGTACCCACGGCTTAAACTTTTGCGTGAACTGCTGAAAGAAGATGGGGTGATTTTTATCTCTATTGATGATGCAGAGGTGGCACATCTTAGAATGATGTGTGATGAGATATTTGGTACTGAGAATTTCGTTGGTCAAATTGTATGGCAAAAAAGAAAAGGTGGAGGTAATGATTCCTCTTTTATGGCTATTGACCATGAATATATACTTGTTTATGCAAAGTCAATATATTCACAAGTAAATAATTGGCGAATTTCTTTTTTAGAGAAACATAATAAACGCTATAAAAATGAAGATGAAAGAGGTCGCTATTATTGGGATACCTTACATAGAGGAGGATTGCAAAGTCCAATTATTTATGATGTAGAATGTCCAGATGGCACAATTATTAAAAATGGTACTTGGCAAATATCCGAAAAAAGTTTTATAGAAAAATTAAAGAATAATCAAGTACAAATTATTGAAAAGAATAATAGTTGGAGTGTTCAACATAAAGTTTATCAGCCGTTAGGTAGAGTATTCCGTTCAGTATTATCAGATTATACGAATACGGACTCATCGAATGAAATTAGAGATATTTTTTCTACCAATAAGGCATTTGATACACCCAAACCTATACAGTTAATAAAAACATTAATGGAGCTTATTTCGGTAAAAAGCAACGACATCATCCTAGACTCATTCGCAGGAAGTGGTACAACGGCTCATGCTGTCATAGAGCAAAACAGAGCTGATGGTGGTAAGCGTAAGTTTATACTCATAGAGACCCTTGACTATGCCAAAGAGATAACGGCTGAGAGAGTGAAGAGGGTACAACAAGGGTACGCTTTTAAGGGTAAAGACAAAACTCTGTTGTATGAGAAAAAGCTTACTACCGCACAAGTACTCAAACCTACAACCATGGAAAAGATAGGGCTAGAGGTAGAGAAGCTCATAGAAAAAGAGAAGCCAAACTATGACAAAATAGAAAAAACTTTTAAAGACAATGTACTCAAAGTAGTAGGCATCAAAAATATAGAGCGTTTCAAAGAGGGGCTTGGTGGTGGCTTTAAGTACTGTGAGCTTGGAGAAGAGATATTTGACGAGAGTGGAGAGCTGAACCCTAAACTCAGCTTTGCAGACATCGCTAAGCACATCTACTTTGTGGAGTTCAAGCAAGCATTGGGAAAAACTGAACTTGTAAAACCCTATGTGGGAAGCTATAAAGAGAGACATCTTTACTTTTACGAGAAGCAGTTTAAGAGTGTGCATTTGACAGCTTTAGTAAAAAAACATGAGAAACATAAGCAGATTATAGTCTATACTAGGCGTTGTGCTATCTCTGCTGACAGACTTAAAGAGCATCATGTGACTGTTCGCTATATACCGTACGACATCAAGGACAACTAATGTTAAAAACCCACCAAAAAGAAGCACTAACAAGGCTCGACAACTTTTGTAACCTTGTGCAGAGTAAACCTATAGTAGAAGCCTTCAAGGAAGTTACAGGACAACAGTACCTAGAGATAGATGCATTTGATGCTCCTTATGTCTGTATGCGTGTACCTACGGGTGGGGGCAAAACGCTTATCGCTGCAAAGAGTCTGCGTATACTGGTAAACGAGTATCTAGGTAGAGATTATCATATGGTCTTTTGGTTGGCTCCTAGTGACAAGATAGTCACACAAACCTTAGAAGCATTGAAAGACAAGCGACACTTTTACCGTGAGATGTTAGACAGAGAGTTTGATAACATAAAAGTACTCTCTTTGAAAGAAGCGTATAAGCAGAAGTTTGACCCCAAAGAAGAGCTAGTTATCATCGTGGGGACGATACAAAGCTTTAGGACAGCCAGTAAAGATGGTCGAAAGTTTTTTGAAGAAAATAGCAACTACTATGAGATGCTAAAACACCGTGACATCATGCCCTCTATGGAAAATGTCATGAAGATGGTCAAGCCCATCATCATACTAGATGAAGCACACAAGTCTAGTACAGGGTTGAGCCTAGAAAGACTACTTGACTTAGAGCCGTCATTTTTACTAGAACTCACGGCAACACCTGTAACCAACACCAACAAAACCAAAAAGATATACGCCAGTAACATACTCTATACTGTCAACGCTTCTGCACTCAAAAAAGAGAGCATGATAAAGTTGCCCATAGTGCTAAAAACGCTTGATGACACACGACTCATACTCCAAGAGAGCATACAAAAGCGTAATTGGCTAGAAGAGCTAGCTAAAATAGAAGAGATGCACACAGGCAGATACATACGCCCTATAAACCTCATACGAGCAGAAGAAAACAGAAGCAATGATGCTTTTACTTATGACAAGATAAAGCAGATACTCATAGATGATATGAAGATACCAGAAGAACAGATAGCCATACAAACGGGAAACCTCAAAGAGATAGACGGGGTAGATTTACTTAAGAGAGAGTGTCCTATACGCTACATCATTACTGTAGATGCACTCAAAGAAGGGTGGGATTGTCCTTTTGCATATATATTATCTGTGGTGTCAAACATGGAGTCAAAAACGGCGATAGAACAACTCATAGGACGCGTACTTCGTATGCCATACATAGAAGAGAAGAAAAATAAAGAGCTTGGATACAGTTATGTTTATGTAGCATCTCAAAACTTTGAGTCGGTAGCAGACACTATAGGTGAAACTTTGGTGAAAAATGGCTTTGAAGCTTTTGAGGCAAAAATAAGCATAGACAGAAGTGCCAATAGCAATGAAGAGGTATCTGTCATAGGTGGACTGTGGGGCGATGGACTTTATGAAGAACGTCAAGTTGAAGTAAAAAGAGAAGAGATAGACTTAGATATACTCACTAAAAAGAGTGTAGAACCCTATATAAATTACAATGAAGAGACACAAAAAGTAAGCATAATAGCTATGCCTACTGCATCTAAAAGAGAGGCTTTTAAGAAAAATATAGAAAAAATGCTACCAGCAGAACAAGCCCAAGAACTTATAGTGTCTGTTGAGAAAATGGAAGAGTTAAATCCTGTGCTTAGAGGAAAGTTAGAAGATTTGACTGTGCCGTGCCTACTGATAGAAGATGAGGGTGAGCTTATAGAGTTTGAAGAGAGTGTGATACTTGAATTTATAGAAGTAAGTACCTCTGACATCATAGAAAATGCCAAATTGACACTTGATGAGTTTGATATAGACCTCAAAGAGAGAGTAGGTATGATAGATATATCTTCTAGTAATAAAATCATCAAAGAGAGGGTAGATGTTGCAGAGAGCCTTTTCCCTGCTAGTGAAGTAAATGAAGAGACAGAAGGACACAAATATGGCAGTTTGCAAGCTGATAATGTAGCTCAAAAACTTTCTAAAAGAATAGCTAAGATAATACGCATAGAGCATGAAGATATACTTCAAATTTATGGAAGCGAAAAACTTGGTGAATTTATCTATATGACTATAAAGAGATTAGAAAGTGAACGTAATATACCACTACAAGCTTTGGTTTCAAAAAAATATCCACTCAAAAAAGCTATTGTTAAAAAGCTTATTAGGAGTGTAGATGAGTTTAAAAATATGAGTTTCTCCAAGTTGCTTAAAATATCTGAAATATCTGTAGACGCAGAGCATGTGATAACCTATCATTCTTTGAGCTATAAGCCCAATGAAGATAAAAGAAGTGAAGAATTTCCTAAGCACAAGTACAGAAGTGTAGATAGGCTAGATAGTGAAGAAGAGTATCAAGTAGCCAAATATATAGAAGGACTTGATGAAGTGGTGACTTGGGTAAAAAATATTCCTAAAGACCCTATAAATTCTTTTTCATTGCCAACTTCTAAAGGTAAATTTTACCCTGACTTTATACTGTTGTTGAAAAATGGGAAGATTGTAGTAGCTGAGTACAAAGGCGAACACCTTAGAAGCAATGATAACACAAAAGAGAAAGAGATGATGGGAGAGTTGTGGGCTAGTAAGTCTGAAAATCTTGCGTTTTTGATGTTGTATGTGGATGATTATAAAGAAAAATTAACATCTGTATTGGGAGAAGAAAAATGAAACCCCTCACAGAACAAAGCGTAAAAAATTATCATAAGGTGCTTAAAAATATAGTAGACATACCATTATTGGAAATATTTTTAAACATTGGGATAGAGTTGATTGAATTGCATCCTGAAGAACAGTATATTTCTGAACTCATTGAAGCTATACAGGAACAACAAACCTTAGATGGCATAGAAGAACTGAACATGAAGTTTAGACAGGTGCAAGATTATCATAATGATGTCATAGCAACCTATGAAGATGACAATATGTTTGAAGCTAATATGGATGTGCCTTTGCCTATAGAAGAGGTGATGATGACACTCATGTCATATCAAAGTCCAGAAGACAATTATGATATTTTACTTGCCGTACTTATGGATGCAACGGAAGCCGTATCTTACGAGTATGGTTTTATGGATGAATTTTATGAGATGAAAGAAGAAGAGCTTAAAGAGTATTTGAAACAAAAAGTATTTTTAGGATTTGATGTTCTTTATGTAAACTTTGCTAGTCTTCTTGATTTGCGTACAGCTTTACTCTCAGAGAAAGAAGAAGATGATAATACTTTATATGTAACAGCTATTTTAACTACTATTAATCTTTCTATGTTTAATACAGTTCGCAAAGAACGTTTTAAAGTAGAACAAAAAATGGAAAGTAAAAAAGTAGGACGCAATGAACCTTGCCCTTGTGGGAGCGGGAATAAATATAAAAAATGTTGTGCTAAATAGAAAGTAGTTTAGATAAGACCAATGTTAAATCTTGACAAACTATAACACTATCTGTTATACTGTGCTATGATAAAAAGTTTTGCAGATAAAGAGACTAAACACTTTTATAACACAGCTAAAAGTAGGAAGATACCTTCAACTATACACAAGGTGGCATTGCGAAAATTAGATTATCTCAATGCTGCTTATGTACTAGACGATTTACGTGTGCCTCCAGCTAATAGACTAGAGGCTTTAGAACGTGAGTTAAAAGGTAAGTACTCTATCCGCATCAATAAACAATATCGTATTGTATTTTCTTTTGAAAATGGAAATGCATATGATGTTGTGATTATAGACTACCATTAGGAGTAAGAAATGACAGAATTAAAAAGACAACCAACACATGTAGGTGAAGTACTCAAAGAAGAATTTTTAGAACCACTTGGCATGACGCAAAGTCACTTAGCAAAAGTGTTACATACTTCTTTTCGTGCTATAAATGAACTGGTAAATGAAAAAAGAGGGGTCACAACAGAGATGGCATTAAAGTTGGCAAAGTATTTTGGTACTTCACCACAGTTATGGCTTAACTTACAAAATCAGTTTGATCTATATAAAGTAAGTGTAAAAAAGAAAAAAGAATTAGACGAAGTAGAAATAGGACATTTTGAAGTAGCATGAGTAAAAAATACAAAATAGTTTACATGGGTACACCCAATTATGCAAAAGAGATATTGGAGACTTTAATAAAAGCTGATGATATGGATGTATTGCTTATATTGACACAACCAGATAGACCTGTGGGGCGTAAAAAGGTTTTGACAGCTCCGCCAGTGAAGGCTTTAGCTCTTGAGCACAATATTAAAGTATTGCAACCCAACAGGTTAAGTGATGAGGGGATGTTTGAGGCAATTGAAGTGGAAAAACCAGACTTTATTATAGTAGCTGCATTTGGGCAGATATTACCTAGGAGTATACTGGACATTGCACCATGTATTAATCTACATGCTTCTTTATTGCCACAGTATAGGGGTGCTTCACCAGTACAGCAGTCACTACTTAATGGTGATGAAAGGTCGGGAGTTACATCTATGTTGATGGAAGAAGGGCTAGACACGGGAGACATGTTGGAAAAGGTGGAGTTTGTGATACCTAAAGAGTTGAGATTGCATGCTTTGATGCAACAGTTGACTAATGATGCTTGTGAGCTTACTTTGAGTACCATCCGTAACTTTGAAAACATCACGCCTCAAAAACAAGATGATATGGAAGCAACACTTTGTAAGAAGATTAAGAAGTCTGACGGTGAAGTAGATTTTGAGGATGCGGAGAGTATTTATAATAAGTATAGAGCCTTTGAAGGCTGGCCAGGAATTTTTTCTGAGAATGGTACAAAGTTCGATGGTTTGTCCTTGGTAGATATTGATAGTAATAACGAAGCCTATGAAATTATTAGGTTTGAAGATGATACAGCTGTAGTGGGATGCAAGGTTGGAGCTTTAAAGATAGAAACTTTACAACCTGCATCTAAGAAAGCAATGACTGCTAAGGCATATTGTGTAGGCAGGGGGCTTAAAGTTGGACATACAATACTTTAATACACTTCCGTCTACACAGACTTATCTCAGAGAGGCATTAGAAAAAAAAAGACTTGTAGCACCCCTAGCGATACTTGCATTGGAGCAAAATGCAGGCGTGGGTTCGCGTGATAATTGTTGGCTAGGAGGAGAAGGGAACTTCTTTGCTTCTATCGCTGTAAAAATAGATGATTTGCCTGAAGACTTATCTCTCGCATCATCCTCTATCTATTTCTCTTATATCATGAAGAAGGTATTGTTGGAATTTGGCGAAAATATCTGGTTAAAGTGGCCGAATGATTTCTATATAAATGATAAAAAAGTAGGTGGTACTATCACTAAAAAAGTGAATAATACTTTGGTGTGTGGAATTGGCATAAATTTAAAAAAATCTCAAAATAGCTACTCTGCCTTACAGGGCGATATTTCACCTCAATTACTACTGGAAAAATACATTTTTGCACTAGAGAAATATCCAAAATGGAAGCAAGTTTTTAGTGAGTATAAGATAGAATTTGAGTCAAGTAAAAAGTTTTCAGTTCATATTGAAAACTATCAAAAGAGCCTATCTGACGCTACTTTACAGCCAGATGGGTCTTTAATTATAGAAGGGGAGACGGTGTATAGTTTACGATGAGTGAGATAATCAGTATAGCCAACCAAAAAGGTGGCGTAGGGAAAACGACAACAGCAGTAAACTTAGCGGCTTCATTGGCTGAAAAAGGAAAAAAAGTACTCCTTTTAGACATCGATCCACAGTCTAATGCAACTACAAGTTTAGGGTATG